>Ga0114974_10003012_pt1 | contig 12833 bp, 13 predicted proteins | sample S_130206_EF_Meta_FD_87318 | JGI IMG/M metagenome (GOLD analysis project Ga0114974, IMG submission 87318) | Freshwater microbial communities from Lake Simoncouche, Canada to study carbon cycling - S_130206_EF_MetaG | ecosystem: Environmental > Aquatic > Freshwater > Lake | place: Lake...
CTATCTGAGCCCTCGCAGATACCGCACAAGCGCGGCGAGCCCATCTGCGTGCCGTACCGCCCGCGTCTGCACGTTGACTCGCAGGCCGACGGCGACGGCTTTTTGAACGTTGCCATGCGAGAGCCGCGCCACATGCGCATCGTCGAGACGACAGAGGGGCCCTTGCTCATCAGCCGACACATACAGCTGCTCGACCGGCAGAGCAACGACATTGGCACGGACGTGCTCGCGTCTACAGAGGTGTGTCCGTTCCCACCCGAGGCTGTCGCACACATGCTTCCGGCAATGCAATGCCTTATGCGCACCTTGCGGCGGCTGTATGCCCAGTTCCCAGAAATCAACAACATCGCCGAAAATCAGTGGGCCGTCGTGACGCGCATCTTTGGCAGTTGCACTTCCGAAAACACGCTCTCGTTCATTCCAGTCGCGCTCACGCAGCACGCACTCGACGAGGAGATCCCGTGCGTCTCGTACAAGCACGGATACTGCTTCGTGCTCAAAATACAGGGCTCGCTCGCGCGACTCGCGCCCGTGAATATCGACACAGTCTTTGCGTCTGGCGTGCAGAACAAAACTGTCCTCGACCATGGCACCTTCGCGCCACTTCCGTTGCCAGCCGACCAAGACGACCTCTGCTTCCCGGCTGAGGCGCTGGCGCACGCCATGGCAGGCGGACTGGTTCTTCGCAATAACGTTGCTGTGTATCGGCCAGAGGCTGTCTTGACTACCGACCACGAAGATTATGAGACACCGGGAATGCCAATGCCGTTTGGCTTCATGCCCATCGTGCGCTTCCAGTGCCTGTTGATGATCGAGCTGCTCGACGATACACACCCTGATTTCGCAGACTACGACACGCACAGGCGTGTGTATCCCGAAACACGGTCTGCGCCGCTCACGGTCGCTGTTCTCAACACACACCCGGGCACAACCTCGTTCTTGCTCGACGGCCACTACAACATGCGGTACCACGACAGGCTCTGCGTCGAATGCGACACAACCGTGCACTACATCTTCGCGTCGCAGTGCATGCTTCGCGACGGACGTGCTGTCTTCTACACCTTTACTGCGGCGCAGTTCAAGCAGCTTTTAGACGAAGTGTGCGACGCTGACAGCTTGTGTCCGAACGCGCACGTCGACCCGGACCGACGCTTTGCACCTGAGATCGACGTGTTGAGTCACGACGGCTTCGCGCTGCAGTGTCACTATACGTTCTCACACGAACCACGGAGGTCCACGCTTGCAGGCGACAACGGCACGCACGTGCGCATCGCTTTTGTCGTGCAGCGACCGGAGGACAGTCACGCGCAGCGCACCATTCTCTACGCCGACGTTGCGCTCTTCAACAGCGACAACACGAGCAGGCTGTACGTGCATGCGCCCGCTACGTGCACGACAATCGACTACTTCGTGTGGTCCGACGAAGTATTCAATTGTCGAGCAGGCTGACTTGCATCTGCAGCAGGCTGTACACATAGGCATATTTTTTTAATAAAACAGACTGCCTGTATATCACACGACCATGTGTGTACTATGCTAGCCCGGAAGCGCGTCCGACACACGAACGTCGTGTACTGCGCATGCACATTCGTTCCGTTGTGTGCTATCGTACTCTCTTGTGTCGGCTTCGCCGTCACGCGTCTGCAGATGTTCTCAGAAGCACTGAACCTAGAAAACCAGAAACGCGCGCAGGAGAAGTGGCTGCGGACAGAGTGTGCGAAGCCAGACTTCTACGCCAACATGCAGCTGCACGCAGACCTTTGCGACAAGGTCGAGGCCAACTTCCGCGGCAGCCCGTTCCTTTCTGCGCTCGCGCACATCTTCCAGAACACGTACCTGTGCGGATACCAGCCGTGCGCAACGCTGCTCGATCGTTCGCTTGACTGGATCTCTGCGCACGGCATTCCGTTCCTGGTCGTGTTCGCCGTGCTCGCGCTGCTGCTGCCGACTGTGCTCGTACCGATCTATCGCCAGCACCTCGCACACGCCGCCGACGCGTACGTCGCGCAGCAGTACAACACGCCGTTCGGCAAGGCGCACTACTTCGAGGCACGCGACGCGCGGTACACGTACCCGGCGTTGAAGGACGATTGATATAAAACAGTCGCCGGCGCCCTACATGCGTTTTCGCCAGCTCGTACTAGTCCTCGCATGCTCTTGTTCGGCCGACGCGTGCTCGACGACGCCACTGACAACCGTCTTGGCGTGTCCCGACGTGTACGCCGCACTCGTTTCTCGCGTCAAGTGTGTCGGTAGCGAGTGCCAGACGCAGCTTTCGCCTGCCGCGTGCATGCAGAACCAGCTCATGCGCAGGCTCTTCTCGTGGACAGCTGACGCCGGCATTCCGATACTGGACAACGGTGCTGGCGCTGTCGTCGTGAACGCGAGCTGTGCGCAGCTCGCAGATCTCGTTGCCTTGTCTTTCCTCGGCAGGGCCTTTGTCGAAACACAGGCCTCAGACGCCGTCTTCTTCGAGTTCAACACCGGCTCGAGCACGCTCCATCTCCGCCCGCTCGGGTGTGAGTTCCAGCGCCCGCTGTACTCGATCGTGCTACTAACAGCCTTATTGACGCTCAGCTTCATCCTTGTCGCGCAGTACGTCGACGAGCAGGCGGCCAAAAAAGGAGTACAGGACCCATGCGACAAAAACCGATGAAAGCAGCTTCTTCACGGATGCCCCTCGTACGCTTTGAAATCCAGCAGCGGGTACTCTGCCGTGAAAATGGACTTGAGCTCTGCGATGCGCGTCTTGGGCGACGAGATCAGGCTGATCGGCGCAGTGTTGCTCTGCATCAACTCGAGCACGCGCTCCACCGCGTCGCCGTTTGCGCTGTACGTGCTGATTTTTTTCTTGCACTGCCCCTTGGTTCGCTTGTACATGAGCTGTGCGTGAACATCATTAATACGAAGCAAGTCAGTTTGTGGTCCTGTGCACAAATTACAGGCGCGCAACGACAAAATACAAAAAGGCTCGCGTACCAGGAACTTATTCGACGTGCGCTGCTTCTCGAGCCACAGACGCAGCGGAATGCGCAGCTTCTTCGTGCCGTCCTCGAGCAGCTCGTAGTTTTGGAAGTTCCGCGTCAGACGGATGTGGCGGAAAATCGCCTTCTCCAGCTTGAAGCTCGGGTGGTAGAAGTGCTCGTTCACGCACACCGCCGGGATCTGCGTTTCGAATGTCGTGTTCTTGCGCTGCAGCCAGTACACGTACTGGTCGTTTTTCTGCATGAGGTCGATGAGCGTGTGCACGCTCATCTTGTCGAGCGTCGCCGACACGCCGGCCTTTACGATCTCGTACGTCGAAATATCGATACTGCGCATGTGCTTTGTGCGCGCCGGCAGCGACTACAGAATACTTTGTGCAAAAAATAGAGTCTTATGTTTATTGCTTATGTTTATTACAAGCAACATCTTAAACCACACTGGCGACAATCTTGTGGTAGCACGCTTCAGACCCGAGCATCTCCGGCAGGCGGATCGCGCACTGCCACTCGCAGTCGAGCCCGTGCAGGTTTTCCTGCGCCTTGCACAGCACAAACTCGTTCAGCCACGCCTCGGTCCACACCCAGTGCATGCGCACAATCGACTTGCGGTCCCTGCTGGAATCACACAGCCCGGCGAACAGCTGCTCGAAACGCTCGAAGCAGTTCAGCGCGAGCATGCACCTGCCCTGCAGCCGGCACGCGTCGAAGAGACGCACAACAGGTACGCCCAGCTCTTTGTCGTGGTACGCGAACCCGTACACGATGCTGTTGCAGCCGACCACGTGCTGCAGGCAGTAGTCAGGCCGCGCCGCAAACAGCCCGTCCTTCCACACAAATGTGTTGCCTTCCTTGTCGACGACGAACGAGAGCACAACGGCGTTTGTCGGCAGCAGCGTCGCCGGCCGGCCTGCGTCGTCTGCGGAATGCTGCATCTCGCCGCCTGCCTGCGCGTACGGCACGCACTCATCGGCAAGGAAGTTCTGCGGGCAACCAGCAATGTCACTGATGATTGTGATAGAGTGCGACGTGACGGCCTCGACAAGCGTCACTGCTTCGACCAGCATCTTCCCGTGCGACGCGACTTGCATGAATCTGTTTGAATCATTTTTTTATTTTTTTATGTGACCCTTCACGTTTTTTTTACAACGTGGCTCTTCGTGCATTTGGCTTTTCGTCGTGAAAGGAAACAGCACAAATGGACCGCGCCACGATGCTTGCCGAGAACAAAGAGAGAGAGCGTCAGTTCAATCTGGAGCTCGCAATGTCGGCTGCGCCACCGTGGCCTGTGCTCGAGTACACCGAAGAACCGTTCGCGTGGAAGCACGGGGCGCGCGCTCTCATTGCCGAGCGCAACCGCGTCGGCCAGATCAGGGTGCTGCGCGAGGCGATGACGTATGAGAAGCTCAAAGATGCCAACGGCGACTATTCAGCGCAGTTTTACCACTGTGACATGCCTTGCTCTTTCCACGAGGCGTTTATCGCGTCTGACGATGAGCGCGCGTTTCTTATGCACAACCTGCACAGGCTATACAACGAGCAGTGGCAAAAGAGTGTTGTCGGTATGCATCTCGACAGCTTCCCGAAGACCGAACACAAAAGCCCGAATGGTGCTACCGCATTTACCAGACCCGACAACATCGAGTACAACATCCTCGCGACCGAGGCGCGCTTCGACGCGGCAGTGGCGAAGTGGGCTGCTGGCGTCGCAGTATACTACAAGGTCGCCAGGTCGTCGTTGGAGCAGCACCAAGAGCGCCTTCTACTCATGCAGGCGCTGACGCAAGAGCTGACGCCCGAAACGCGCCAGCTCATCTCGCGCTGCTGCAGCTTCGAGATGCTTGACCGCTGCATGCTCGCTTGCTAGGCATACCCACGTTTCTATCCGTTTCAATAAACTCAATCGAAGCTTAGCAACAGATCGTCCAACCTGCTGTCATTTGCTTCCCGTACGCTTTCGAGGGTCTCTACCGACATGCACTTTGCGCAGAACTTGCGGATGTACTCTGTGATTCTCAGTATGTCCTTGCTGCTCACGTCCACGAGCTCGTTGTGTCCTGTCGCAAGGAACAGCGTCGGGTAGCGGCTCGTTTCTGAAATCCTTGCTTTCAGGTACTCGGTGTGCTCGACACCGACCACGATGTCCAGCGTGCCGTGCACGATCGCCACAGGACACCGCACTTGTGCTATCCTTTTGGTGTTGTCAAACAGCAGACAGTCGAGCTGCCCCAGCACCCACTTCGGCATGTACCTGGAATTCTGCAAGAAAACACGCGAGCCCGAGGCAAGCGGTGCCAGCAGCACCACACCTGCCACGTCGTATCGCGTCTGCGAGGCGAGGTACAGTGTCGGCACGGACCCGAGTGAGTGGCCAACCACGCACATGCGTGCTGCTTTGTACCCGTGGTCCTCACACGCTGTGAAGACGGCGTCTGCTGCCGCGAGTATCGTCCTCTCAGACACGTTCTTGCCGCTCGAGTGCCCGTACTCGGGGTAGTCGTAGACCAGCACGTCGACCTTCAGTGCAGAGCACAGGTGCTCGCAGAAGCGGTGCATGCGCCCGATGTCCGTCCCATTTCCGTGGCTGATCACCAGCAGGTCGTGCGGCGACGCGGCCGCTTTGCTGTCCGACCGCCAGCGCTCTTCCACTTCTTGGCTCGGACTGTATAGCCGCATGGCGATGCTGTCGCCGCACTTTGTGCGTATGAACTGGCAAGAGGTCCGCGTGTAGTTCACGGGCGGTGGCTGGTAGATGCTCTTGTGCGCGAGTTGCTCGACAACGCCCGAAAGTTGGTTTCCCATGCGCGCTGTTGCCGCGCGTTTTATAGCATACACACAGCGTTCCGTTTATGGTACCACATCACAACGTCTTGTCGTCGAAAACAGCGGCTGCCGTGTCACACAGGCCAAGTAGCACTGCCGCGACGAAGCACACAGCAACACCAACCACCTCGCCTACAAACATGAGCCCCACAACCGCCATAATCTCGACCTTGACCAGCGGCATCATCAGCGCACACGCGCTCCACGACACCGCAGCCATCAGCGCGATCAGGCACCGCACCGCGCCCTGGTACACCAACAGGTGCTTGTGACGCACGAGCGTCTTGTACTGCGAGCACAGCATGTGCATCACGCACGTCTGCGTCACTGCCACCGTGTACTGCTGCCCGTCCCATTCCTCTAGCGCCAGCACCGCCGCGTGCACGCACAGCAGGAACAGCGCGCTCTGCACGATGTACGCTGTCGTCTTTGCACGGTCGACCACAGACGACACCGTGCTCGGCAGCACGCTCGCCAGCGTCAGGAACGCGACCGGCAAAAGCACGTGCTCTGGCCGCCCTGTCGCGCCGCCTGCCGAGAACGTGCGTGTCAACATGTAGCACAATGTGCCCGCCTTGAACGTCCATGGCATTGCCCGCGTGAACATGAGCATGCGCATCCGCTGCTCTTCGTATATGCCAAATGCACGTGTACATTAGATTAAAAAACACTTTCTACCCATATGCTGCACGCACCGACACGAAACACACATACACTTACTGACAAACGCACACACGCACAGGCACCGGCGCGCCAGCACGTAGTCTAGTACTCACAGAATGTAGGTGTAGTACTTGCAGATGTAGCTTACTTCACTGGCGTAGCTTAGATTACTGACAAACAGTAGCTCGTGTATTAGCTATGCTTATTGCTATAGAACTGCTACGTCTAGTAATACTATATTCTACTGCCGTGAACGTACATACTAACATAGCCGAAATAGAGCACGTGTTTGTAATACATAGCCATACAAACATCGATCTCGTACGACTGTCTGAATCTCTCTATTCGTCCGCGTTTCCAGATTCCGCCGCTTCACGTCGAGCTTCTGCGCCTCCGACGCCTATTCGCCATGGACAGGTAAGTATAGCCCGGACTAGCGTCCACGTGGGTGCGAGTCCCCGCGGGCCGCGTCCACCGACATTCCCAGCAGCGCCAGAATCACGTCGACGACGTCATCGTGCAGAACAGACAACTTTTTGCCCGATCGAACAGCAGACTTATACTCACACAGCGTGCCGCGCGGACACACCAGCCATTCCTCGCCGTCCCACGCAACGCACGTGTCGAAGTTCTCGTTCAGCAAAGCGTGGTAGTGGCTGTGCTGCGACGTGAGCAGCATGCGCCTGAGCATCTCTGACAAGCTGTTCAGCAGCTGCGTCTCACACACAACCGTTGTTTCGTGGAAGAATAAACCGTTGTGCTTGTTTATGCATCTCGTGACGCGCGTGTTCAAGTCGTGTGCATACAAGGCGCCGTTCCACTTGGTCGACTTGAGCACTAAATACACGCCCTTGTCCATCACCTCGTCAAACGACGCGATGCCAAACATCAGCCTATCTAGTTCTGTCCACGTCGCGACCACCGACCCGCGCTCGCGCATCTTTTCGCGAACGACACGCTGCGTGAGCTGCACATACTTGCCAAACAGGTCCTCGCACATTTCCTGCAGCTCAATGTGCGAGTTATACAGCACACAGGGCGGCACACAGCGATGCACGTCGCCGTGCGTGCCCATACACAAACAACAGGCGCATCGCGTTATGGGGGATATGGTTTTTTTATTCAGTAGCAACACCACTACCAGCGACCAAAACGCCGACGAAAGTGTAGCCAACAACTACAACAAAAGCACAACCGACCATGGCCATACCATTGCGAAGACCTTCGAATACTATAGCACCTGTGCTTTCGACAGCTATGTCACTCGACGTGTCGTTGCCGTGTTTCTCGTCGTCGCGCGGACACACACAGGCCGGCGGCGGTGCGATCGGCTTCGTCTTCTCGACGGGCTTGACAAGCGACATCGACTGCATGAAGAGCATCCACTGCGTGTATGTCTCCACCGGCACTGGAACGTGCGTAGTCACTGTCGAGTCGACGTGATTCGTCACGGGCACGAGTGCCGCAGACAGTGGCAACGTGCCCTGAAACGGACCTGACGCGACGGCCTGCACAGGTAGCTTCTGCGTGACTTGCACGAGCATGGCCGTCCTGTCAAAGATAGATAGCTTCGGCTTCATCAATAACTTAACATCCACGGGCACATGTTCCGGCATCGGCTCAACAACCTTCGGCAAGCGCTTCAGCTGTTGCACGATGGTCGGCACAGCTGCGTCAGCTGGCTTTAGCTCGTTGACGATCGTCGGCGCAGCTGCGTCAGCCGCCGGCGAATGCATTAGCATCGCAGACAACAAAAACGTTGATAGCAGCACGATCAGCACTAACTGGAAAAAGTCACTACAAATAGACCAGGAATTGTTCTGTTTGGGGTCTACTTTCTTGGGAAGTATTTTTTCAACAGCAGCTATCTCAATCTTCGGAACTACTTGTTCCGCATGTGGAACTACTTGTTGCGTCTGCTTCTCTTTCAAATCCAATTCTTTGAATTTTTCCAAAAACTCATTTACCATTTTCTCGATTTTTGGATCGACCTTCACTTCAGACATCTGTGCATTGGCGTCCATGTTCCTGAACACCGAGGCCCACGAATACAGACTATGTCATGCCTCTTAAATACAAATACTGCGAGATTAACGACATTGTCTATCACTTGAATTCGGACATTTTTTTATTTTCGTGTATTTTTTTCGTGTCAGATTCGAATTGATTTGTGCACGCGTAAATGTCCGTCGTGCTCAGGCTCGTTGTCTACGGGACAAACGGCAGCGGCATCTGCCGCGACGTCGCCGTGCCTTCGCTCGTCGACTTGCTCGCAGCCGTTGCGCAGGCCACGCACGAGCTGCAGACGCAGCGTGCCGGCCAGACGTGCGCGTATGTCGTCGTGCAGCGCGTGTGTCCGAAGCGCAACGCCGACCGCACCACCGACCTTCCGCCCGGCGACATCGAGATCATCAACATCTGCGGCCGCGTGACGCACTCGCAAAGCGATGGCTGTGTTGTGCGCGACGAGTGTAAGGCGCTCATGAGCAAGAGCCGCGACTCGTTCGGCCTGCGCACCGGCCTGTTTACCATCTTCGGCAACTTCATGACGTCCGAAAGCAACCAGACGACGCTCTTCCGTGGCGCCAAGCGGTGCACCGACGTCCTCATGATCGCCGGGCATATCTTCAAAGAGGAATGTGTCGACACCGTCGTGATGCACATGCTCGTCGCCAAGTCGCGCCTGCCGCACGCCGTGCTCGTCGGCAGTGGCCAGTTCGAGGACTCGCTCAGCGAGCAAGGCACGTGGCTTGTCACTGCCGTGTCCGTTTCAGAGGACATGACGTACATGAAGCCGCTGCGTCTCAACCTCAACGACGCACGCATGACCTGTGTGCTGCTGCACATCTACAGCTCGGGTGTTGTGTTTTTCTTCGTCACCTGTCCGGACACGCCGCTCAGCGCGCTCGAAGAGGCGCGCGTTGTGCGGCAGTGCGGCGAAATATACACGCGTCTCGCGGCCGTTTGCTGAGTCACAGTTTTAGGGTTAAGGTTTAACGTTTATTCGTCAGAACAAACGCTGGCAGGCAGCGCAAACGACGCCGTGAGGCGGCGCTTCTTCGCTGCATCTACATGGAACTTTGCACTGCCGAGGCTGTTTTGTAAAATAAAGCACGACGAAGAGAAACGTGCCAGCATTGTCTTGCGCGCGTTCGTGTGCTGGTTGCCGTCGACATACTCGTGTCGGTTTGGCTGTAGTATGACGTGCAGCTTCGTGTACTGGCTTTTCCTCATCCACTCGTAGCTCGCGTTGTCCGTCCACGTCGGCAGTATGACTGTGAACGTGACGGCCACTGGCAGCTCGAGAATCAGCGCCACTTGCTCCTGAAGCAGCTGCATGTGCTCCTCGACAAACGGCGGATTCGCGTAGAAGCTGCCGCCCTCTTGCACCAGCGCCGAACCCAGCGCCGTGTAGAAGCTGCCCTGGCTGCCGAAAAAGCGGTCCGTGTCTGCGAACGCTGACCAGTACAGCGCTGCGTTGCGGTTGAGCGGCGACGCGAAGCATTCCTTGGTCACGCCAAATTCTCTGTGGAGCACGTCGAAGCTCTGCTGCGTCACGCTGCACTGGTACGTTGGCCCGCCCAGCGCGCGGTACCGCTCCAGCAGGCAGAACACGCGCCTGTTGAAGTGTTGTCCACCAACATCGTCTGCCGCGTGCGTCGCATACAGTCGCCGCAGCTCGCACAGGTGTCGGAACGTGATCAAACTCGAATTTGTCCGCCACACCAGCAGCTGCAGCTCGCCGCTCGGCAGCACGGACTGCAGTACAACGTCAGTTTTGTTGTCGTCCGTCAGCCGCACCTTTTGCAAGCGACACACAGCTTGCTTGCTCGCGGCGCACAGCGTCTCGCAGACCTCCTGCGCGTCCTCGAGGCTGACGTGTTCCTTCATCAGTTCGCTGCATATGCTCACGTCGTACGAGATATTGCTGGGCAGAAGCGGGTCTTCACGCACGTACGTCACGCCCGGAAGCGAGCTCGAGTACAGGAAGCGCGCCAGCGCGTTCGCAGGTTCCCGCTGGATGAGGCGGCATGCTTTCGTGTTCTGGCTCAGCACGGTACGCAGAAAGGCGACTTCGTGCTTGCGCGCGACGGCTACCGCAGGCGTGTCCTCGCAAGGTATGTATTTCGCGTCGTTCGCGTGCATCCTCCACAGCACAGACGCTTATATAGCGCTGCGCTTGTATTGGTGCAATTAAAACCCTTTCAGGTCCTTTGCGAATTCATCCCAAATATTAACCGTCGGCGGCTGAACGCTGCTGCGGTCGGCCTGCTCCGGCTGGCGGTGCTTCTCGCCAACCACGCGAGAGACGCTCGAGCCGTACAAGTCGTCGACCTTCGTGCGCAGCTCGTTGTTCTCGATGCGCAGCTTCTCCAGGTTGTGCTCCTGCCTGTCGTGCAGCGACGACGCGGCGAGCATCATCCGCCACACGCCGTTCTCCTCCGCTGAGTGGTTGATGAGCTTGTCGAGGCCGCTCTTAAAGTCTTCCTTGACGACCTCGTCCTTCGTGTCGACGGCGTCCATCCACTTCTTCATCAGCGTGTCCATCGCGGCCTGCATGCCCTCGCGCGTCTTCACGCTCATGCGGTCGGCACGTGCGTCTGCTTCCTTTAACTTCTGCTCGAGCTGCTGCTTGCTTTGCTCGAGCTGCGCCTTGCTCTGCTCGAGCTGCTTGATATGCTGCAGGATGTTCCCGTCGGGTGCGCTGCTTGTGCTGCCGGTTTCTTCCTTCTTCGTGTTGTCTACTGACGCGGGCTCTGCCATGTGCACCGCACGCGCGTCTTAAATATAAACACGTTAGTATCCGCGATTCTGCCGCGGCTTGTTACTCGACGTAATGTCCGTCTGCAGCATCGACAAGATGCGCGCGTGGCTGGTGCTCGGCGCCTCAGCAGCCATCGGCGCAAGCGAGCGCGCGTTGCGCTGCTCGCATGCATTGCACCTGCATCGATTTTCTGGCTGGTGGCACGTCTTGCATATTTCGTGCACAGGACCAGCAGCGAGTGTCTTCTTGCCGAGGCTGCACACGATGCTGCTCGTCGTGCGGTGCAGCTCGTCGTGCACCGCGACGGACGCCTTGAGCTTGCTGTTTTCGCTCACAAGCACATCCAAGTCCTTGCGCAGCTGGTGCAGCTCGCTTCCGTGCTCTCCGCTTGCGCCGACGCTGTTCCCGGCGCCAATGTTCTGCGTCATGTACTCGCCGCTGGCCTTGTGCAGCTTCGTGTGCAGGTCGCTCGTGTACTGCAGCTCGTTCGTCTTGCTATGCAGCGCCAGCACGCCTGTCCCGCCCGCCTTGTGCAGCTCGCTGTGCAGCTCGCTCACCTCGCGCAGGTCCTTGACTTTTTCGTGCAGCGCGAGCACACCCGCCCCGCTCGCCTTGTGCAGCTCCGTATGCAGGTCGCGCGTTTGCACTAGGTCCTTTGTCTTCTCGCGCAGCGCCAGGACGCCGGCACCACTCGCCTTGTGCAGCTCGGTGTGCAGGTCGACCGTCTGCCGCAGGGCCTGTGTCGTCTGCTTGAGACCGAGCACCTCGCTGTTGCTGCCGCCGTTTTGCCCGCTCGCCTGCCGCGCCATCTTCAGCGCCTGCACGTCTGCAGCCGTTGCGAGCACCTGCGTGCCCGCTGCCTTGTGCAGCTTCGCGTGCAGCATCGTCGTCTTGCGCAGCGCGTCGCTGTCGACGTCTTGCCGCGCCTGCTGCTCTATCAGCTGCGTCACCGACTTTTGCACCATGCTCAGCTGCGCGCCCTGCAGCTGCATGATCCGCTCGTGCACCAGCATGCTCTTGTCGACGTCCGAGCACGCGTTCGCGTGCATTTCGCTGTCGAGCGCCGCGAGCGTTTCTTTGAGCCGCGGAATCTGCGACATCAGCTCGTGCTCTGCCAAAACCTCCTTCGCAAACACCGCCTCGCTCTTTGCAGGCGCCTGCACAGGGTGGATGAGCTTCAAATACGCCGCGCGCTGCGCATCTACCGCCGCGTGCAGCCCAGCGGCGGCGCCGCCTGGCGCGCCTACACTCTGGATCTGGATCTTCATGCTGCTCGCCACGGGCGCGTCACGGTCCGCCGCATTCAGGCGCAGGATCGCTGGTATCTTCGTCGCGATGGAGGCGTTCGCTGCGTAGTCGATTGTCTTTTCTTTTGTGCCACCCATTTTTGGTGTATAGGCCGACATGCAGGCGCCGACACAATCTTAAATACAAAGACGATCGTGTTTGTCTGTGCCTCGGAGCGCGCAAACAGGCGCAATATTCGCTGAAACAGGTCCTGCTGCGCTCGTGCTCGAACGCGTCGCCCGCGCCGGCGAAAAAAAGATCAACGCGTCGCGGTACCACGTGTCCCGGGCCTCGATGTTGCGCATCACGCACGA
>Ga0114974_10003014_pt1 | contig 12828 bp, 11 predicted proteins | sample S_130206_EF_Meta_FD_87318 | JGI IMG/M metagenome (GOLD analysis project Ga0114974, IMG submission 87318) | Freshwater microbial communities from Lake Simoncouche, Canada to study carbon cycling - S_130206_EF_MetaG | ecosystem: Environmental > Aquatic > Freshwater > Lake | place: Lake...
ATCCTGTTTGGTGGGTCCAGCGATTACAAGCCGATCACCCATTCAATTGGCAGACCATTTTGCAGGCTGCGCAATCTGCTGCGCCGATGACTTTGCGTGTGAGCCCGAAGCACCAAACGGTGCCTGGCTATTTGCAAGTATTGTTAGAACAGGGTATTACCGCCAAAGCAGTCGGTGACATGGGTGTTCAGTTGTCTAAGGCGGTGCCCGTGCACCAGCTTCCAGGTTTCGATCTGGGCCATGTTTCCGTTCAAGATGCTGCCGCTCAATTGGCAGCGCCCCTGCTGTTAAACGGGTTGGTGACAGAAGGGCGCCCCTTGCGAGTTCTAGACGCTTGCGCCGCACCCGGTGGTAAAACGGGCCATCTTTTGGAGTGCTCGCCAGCCGCCCATGTCTTCGCCCTCGATGTGGACGCCAAGCGTTGCGAACGCATCCAACAAAACCTAGACCGCCTGAACGTGACCGCCACCGTGGTGGCGGCAGATGCCGCCCATCCAGATACTTGGTGGGATGGGCAAGCCTTTGACGCCATCTTGCTGGATGCGCCTTGTACGGCTTCGGGCATTGGTCGCCGGCATCCCGATGTGCGTTGGTTACGGCGAGAAACCGATGTGCAGCAGCTGGCCGATATTCAGGCCACACTCCTGAAAGCGCTTTGGCCCTTGGTCAAACCTGGGGGGCGGCTGCTGTATTGCACCTGCTCTGTTTTCAAGGCGGAGGGTGAAACCCAAATTCAAACGTTTGTTCAACACAACACTGATGCCCTGATCCTGCCTTCTCAGGGGCATTTAACGCCCTCAAATGCCAATTCTGAACCCAGTCTCCGCGACAATCACATGGGTGAACATGACGGTTTTTATTACGCACTGCTGGAAAAGCGTTCAATCTGAGTGGAATGGACCTTGGCGCGCAAGCTTTTGGCTTCGTGCGCTTTTGTTGTGCGCGTGTTGGGGGGGCTTGTTCAGCCCGCACGCCCAAGCGCAATCGCCAGCCCCAGCCCCATCGGCTAACCCCCTCGAGGTGACAGAGCTCAGGCTTGGAAGATCGGAGGGTGCATTGCTATTGCAAAGCAGTTTGCGACTCGATCTGAGCACCATTGTGGAAGATGCGCTACAAAAAGGCATGCCCCTTTATTTCTTGGCAGAAGTCGAGATCACGCGTGACCGTTGGTATTGGATCGATAAAAAAATAAACAATGTGTCACGTCATTACCGCTTGGCTTACCAACCCCTCACTCGCCTGTGGCGACTGAATGTGTCGCGTGAACCTATTGGCTCAGTGGGGATCGCCAGCAGTTTGTCGCAAAGCTTTGAGACTTTGCCCGAAGCCCTGGCGGCGATCAGGCGCACCGTGAATTGGAAGGTGGCGGACTTGTCAGACATAGAAGCTGACAGCAAGTACACCTTGATCTTTAAATTTCGACTCGATGTGTCGCAGCTGGCAAGACCTTTCCAGATGACGGCCGGTAGCAATGCCGAATGGAATTTGGCCACCCAAAAAACTTTGCGCCTGCCGACAGATATAAGCCGTTGACGTCACACATCATCGGAAATAGTCAGACATGAACCAGCACAAAACAGAACGAATTGCGACAGGCACTGAGCCGTCCAAAACGGTTCGTTGGATGATTGGCATTGGCGTCACTCTGATGTTGGTCATCGGCTTGGTGCTGTTGATTTTGTTAACGCAAGCGACGGGCAACAGGGCCCTTTATGACCGCAATTACGATCGCCTCTATACCGTCAATTTGGCGGTAGCAGGCCTTTTACTGTTGGGGCTGGTGTGGGGCACAACCCGCCTGATTTTTCGTGTCAGGCAAGGGCAATTCGGATCCAAGTTGCTGGTGAAGCTGGCCACGATCTTTGCGCTGGTGGGCGTGGTCCCAGGGGTCTTGATTTACGTGGTGTCTTACCAGTTTGTCTCACGCTCTATCGAGAGCTGGTTTGATGTGAAAGTGGAGGGTGCCTTGGTCGCGGGCCTCAACTTAGGGCGCGCAACCTTAGACACCTTAACCAGCGACTTGGCGAAGCAATCCCGTGTGGCCTCGCAGCAGCTGGTTGACGTCCAGGAGGCCAGCGCTGCGCTGGCATTGGACCGAGTTCGCAGCCAAATGGACGCCAGCGATGCGGTGCTTTGGACCCTCGATGGCCGCTTGATTGCCACTGCGGGTGAGTCAAAATTTGCCATACGACCCGAGCGCCCAACGGCTTCGCAACTGAAGCAAGTGCGCAGCAATCTCAGTGTCGAGATTGTGGAAGGCCTGGACGAAATCGCCGGCACCTCCAATGGGCGCATCAAAGTTTTGACCCTGGTGCCACAGAACAGTTTGAATTTGAAAGACGATCCTTGGGTGCTTCAAATTTCTCAACAATTGCCGGCCACTTTGGTTGCCAATGCGCTGGATGTGCAGTCCGCAAACCGGGAATACCAAGAACGCGCATTGGCCCGTGATGGCCTTCGGAAAATGTACATTGGCACGCTGACCTTGAGCCTCATCATGGCCGTGTTGGCCGCTGTGCTGATTGCGATGTTGCTGGGCAATCAGTTGGCGCGACCCTTGTTGCTATTGGCGCTCGGTATGCGCCAGGTGGCGGCGGGTGATTTGTCGCCCAAATACACCCTTCAAGGTAAAGACGAACTGGGTGGTTTAACCCGCTCCTTTGCTGAGATGACGCAGCAGTTGTCAGAGGCGCGCACCACCGTCGAGCGAAGCTTGAGCCAGCTAGACGCTGCGCGCGGCAACCTGCAAACCATCTTAGACAACCTGACCGCCGGGGTGATTGTGATGAATGCGCGTGGCGTGATTCAGTCCTCCAATCCTGGTGCCACCCGAATTTTGAAAGTACCCTTGGCCGCGCATGAAAAATCGGCTTTGTTGAGTTTGCCCCATATGCATAACTTTGCAGCCGGCGTTCAAGAACAGTTTGAACTGCTGAGCGCTGACAAAGACCGCCACGAACTTGATCATTGGCAAAAGTCCTTTGAAATTCATGCTGCTGGACAGGGCTTGGAGGCGACCTCGGTCACGCTGGTGGCGCGCGGCGCCATATTGCCGGACGGCATGCGCCTTTTGGTGTTTGACGATATTTCTGAAATTGTTTCAGCGCAGCGCTCGCAAGCTTGGGGCGAGGTGGCGCGCAGGCTGGCCCATGAAATTAAGAACCCCCTCACACCCATTCAGCTTTCTGCCGAAAGGCTGGAGCGAAAGTTGGACGGCAAGCTGGAGGAGGCCGATCAGTCTGTCCTCTCCAAATCGGTCAAAACCATCGTTGACCAAGTGGCGGCCATGAAGCGCTTGGTGAATGAATTCAGAGACTACGCAAGGCTTCCATCGGCTGAGCTCACGCCCTTGGACTTGAATGCCTTGATTCAGGATGTGATGGTGTTGTACGCGCAGGAGCCCACAGAAACAGCCTCGCGCGCGCAGGTTCTAACCGACCTAGACCCCACGGTGCCCTTGATTGAAGGGGATGCCCAACAACTTCGACAGGTGGTTCACAACCTGATTCAGAATGCCCAAGATGCCAGCGAGCCTCAATCCAAGGTGATGTTGACCACCCGTTGGAGCCCTGCAAGAAAACGCGTGAAGTTGACCGTTTCGGACGAAGGCCCTGGCTTTGCGCCCAATATCTTGCAGCGAGCCTTTGAACCCTACGTCACGACCAAGGCCAAAGGCACTGGATTGGGCCTGGCGGTGGTGAAGAAAATTGCCGATGAACATGGTGCCCGTTTGGACATTGCAAACCTTGTTGAAGAGGGGGTGGTCAAAGGTGCTCAAGTGTCGTTATCATTCAGTGTCGAGAAGTTGGCGCAGATCTAAGATCCATGTCAGTTTTTTGTGAGACAAATGAAGTTCCATTCAATGTGCACATCAGATGCCATTCAGGAAAAATTTAGAGGCAACTTAAAGCAACATGGCAAACATTTTGGTGGTGGATGACGAGCTGGGAATTCGCGACTTGCTCTCGGAAATCCTGAACGACGAAGGTCATACGGTTGAGTTGGCCGAGAACGCCGCACAGGCACGCGAAGCGCGTCTGCGAATCCGGCCCGATTTGGTCTTGCTCGATATTTGGATGCCTGATACCGATGGCGTCACCCTGCTCAAAGAGTGGTCGACAGGGGGGCTGCTGAACATGCCCGTCATCATGATGAGTGGCCACGCCACCATAGACACCGCAGTGGATGCCATCCGAATTGGCGCGCAAGCGTTTTTAGAAAAGCCCATCACCCTCCAAAAACTGCTCAAAACTGTGGAGCAAGGCTTGGCACGAGAGCAAGTTCGACAAGCTGCCGCAGCTTACCAAGCATCGCAGTCGGTACCCGGCGCTGTGGCCGTGGCGCAGCCAGGTGCCAATGCGGGCGCAGAAGTCGCACTTCAGGTTTCCCAAACCTTTGACCTTGACTTGCCCTTGCGCGATGCCCGCGATGCTTTTGAAAAGGCCTACTTTGAATTTCATTTGTCCAACGAAGGCGGCTCCATGACGCGGGTCGCAGACAAAACTGGACTCGAACGCACGCATCTTTATCGCAAGCTAAAACAGTTGGGTGTTGACCTCACCAAGGGCAAACGCAACGGCGCTTGAGCAGGCTCGGTGAATTTGCAGCTATCGCGCTGCAGCCAGCTTAATTTGTTGAATATCTTCGCTGGGCAGTTTCATGTACTGCCCTTGAAAATAAACTTTCAATAAATGGAGGTTGGCGCTGTAAACCTTGAAGGGAGCGGGGCCGTAAATGCTGCGTGCATCGCCCGCTTGTAACTCCAAGGTGGCCACGCGTTGATCTGCATCCATCACGCAAACAAGCACGTTTTGAGCGGCAACCATGTGCACATACTCTGCCGATTTCCGAGGAGAGGTGGGCTGTATCTCGGTTTCTGAAGACCCCCAGGCACAAGCAGACTTGAGCGCTACTTTGGGTGCTGTTTCAGCAAGGGGCTTGATTGATGTGGGCTCTGGGACGGTTGGTACAACTGGAGAAACTGGTGAAACTGGAGCGACTGGCGCCACTGATGGCGCAGTTTCAGGGGCGGGCGCGATAGTCTCAACCGTTGCAACGGCCGCAGGCATTGCCGTTGCCGACTCTCTCGAATGGCTCACATACAACCAAATGCAAGTCAGGGCAATCAAAACAAAGAGAAAGGGCCACGCAAAATTAGGCGGCTTCAAGGTGGCCTCGTTGTTTGGTGAAGTTGCTTCAGCCTCGGCCAGTGCGTTCAAAGGCGCAGGCTTTGAAGAGGGCATCAACTTGGCAGCGATCTCAGTTTTGAATTCTGTCTCGACGGCGAGTGCTTCGGGCACTTTGTTTGCAACTTCAACGGGGACTTGCGCAGGATTTACCGTTGCAACTTCAACAGGCAAGTCATGCCCCAAAGAATGAAGTAGTTTGATGCCAATCGATAACTTGATGTCAGGGTTGTAAAAGGCGGAATCGCCACCGCCTTCTAATTGCCGAATTTGAGTTGTCGATAAAATATGACGACGCGCAAGCGTAGCAATGTCCACCCCTGCGTTTTGACGCAAGTTTTTCAGAAGCTGACCGTGTTCATCGGTCCACTTTGACTGGCTCATGGGGTGTGATCCTAAAGTGCCTGCATATTTTTGAATGAGTCAAATTCTAGTGTTTTATATTAAAAACAGCAATTTAGGCTAATTTCTAGAAGCATATTCTCAGCTGCAGGGGTGGACTGACCTGATTTGTATCACTAGAATCGCCCCCCTTACCCCCTTAAAACCATGCAACTCATGTGGCTCTCTGGCCCGACCGGCCGGGTTAAATCAATTTCAGTCACTGCGCGCAATATCTTGATTGCCGCGGGTGGCTTGGCGCTGGCCTTGGTGTTAGTGGGTTTTGCGCTCAATTGGGTGGGTTTGCGAATTGCGGTGGAATACAACCCAGACTTGGCCAGAAGTCTGGGGGGCGTGACCACCGAGGCAGAACAGCAGCGCATGGAAGCCGTGTATCGGCAAAACCTGCTTCAGCTTCAAGCGTCGCTCAACCAAACGGTGCAGGACGTGAAGAAGCTTGAAACGCTTAAAAACAGTTTTATGGCCTTGGCAACGCCAGTCAGTTTGAAGGACCGAGCACCTGACAACCAAGACGCCAAGGGCGGACCCTTTGTAATGCCTGCTTTCACCCAAAACATCATCGGCCAATTGTTTCGACAACCGCTGCAAACAGAACTTCAGCAAACCGTGTCACAAGTCAACTCAGTCAATGATGCTTTGCAGCGTCAGCAGCAGAACTGGCGTCAACATTTGGAATGGCTCGAAGCATTGCCCATCGGCGTGCCAGTTCAGAGTGATTTTCGATTGACCAGTGGCTTTGGCCTGCGCAACGATCCCTTCACGGGCGCGCTTGCCATGCATGAGGGCATTGATTTTTCTGCTGAAGTTGGAACACCGGTCGTTGCTGCTGGGCCTGGCTTGGTGGTGCGATCCGAATGGGACAACACCTTTGGTCATGTGATTGAAATCAAGCATACCGAAAACTTCTTAACCCGCTATGCGCACCTCAGCAAGCGGCTGGTCACAGAAAACACAAACGTTGGACACCAAACACCGATTGGTGCAGTGGGCAGCACAGGCCGCTCTACGGGCCCTCATTTGCACTATGAAATTTTTCAAAACGGCAAAGTTTTGAATCCCTTGAAAGTTCTGCCTCACAAGGCACACTGATTTTTCCCCCAAGAGGCACCGCATGTTTGAAAAATTCAGCCAAAAGTCAATGTCAGCAAGCTCTGAGAAGTTCGACACCATCATTGGCCGCACCACCACCATTCAGGGCACCTTGATCGTGCGCGACAGCGTTCGCATTGACGGTAAAGTTTTGGGTAATATCGAAACGGTCGCCGGCAGCAAAATCACGGTGGCCGTGGGGCCGACGGGTGAAATTAAAGGTGACATCACCGCCCATCGGGTCATGGTCGCGGGCAAGGTGGCGGGTCACATCCATGCGGCGGAGCGAGTGGAGTTCCAAAAAGACTCTGTGGTACAGGGAGATGTGTCGTATGGCTCGATTTCGGTGGAACATGGTGCCAAGTTGTCGGGTCTGATCATTCAAAACCAAGCGCACGACGAATCAGCATCGGGCGCACAAGCCGCCATTCAAAGCGCCCAAGCCGCCAAGCATTCCCCCGAGGTTTAAACGGAAGGCTGTGCACGCACGGCATACAATGAGGCCATTTTGAGTATCATCTCGATATTCTTTTTACGGCAATGGCACCTATGAATGTTTGCTTCCCATGAGTGAATTTGGAAGTCAAATCAACGACCCTAGTCCTGAGTTCTTTTTCAGGGTGACCGATCGTCTGCAAATGGAAAGCTGTCTCAACGCTTTAGCGCAGGACAGCAAAAGCATCGTTATCTTCAGTCAGTCCTCTGAGCTACTCGATTACTATGGCGCCGCCTTTGTGCGTCGCGCCAAGCAAAAACTTCCGAACAGCCAAGTTGAGATCTTCATGCCCCGGGATACCGAGGCCATGTTGGACCGGTTCAACACGCTCCTCAACACCCTGTCGCTTGATATTGCCACGGCTTCTCGTCAGGGTACTTCACCCGACAAGGTATGGGTCGTGTACGACGCCAATGCTTTGGGCGCCCATGAACTTCAACTTCTCACTCGCCTGGTCCAGCAATTTCCTGGCGCAGGCGTCAGCATCGTGTTGATGTTCTCTTCAGAGACGGTTCAAAACGATGATGTGACCCGGCCCAACAAGCAGTTTGTTTCTTGGGGTTTAGATTTGCCCACAGCAGAACAAAAGTTGACGGCCATTCAGCAAGCTCGCAAAAATGGTCAAGAGGATGTCGCCGTTCAGTTTTTCAATCGGCTACTTAAGTCAGCGGCCCAAAAAACATCTGCACCCTCCACCGTTGAGGCGGTCGCTGCCCCGCGCCGGCCTTCAAAAGGTGAGTCGCCATCGGCCATGCGCAAAAAGAAAAATGCAGCCAACGTGGGGACATGGCTTTTAGGCATTGGCGGCGTGCTGGCTATTTCTCTGTTAATGGCTTTGTGGTTGAACCCTGATGTTTGGCCTAAAGTCATCGCCCCATTTGAAAAGGCCTATTACCAAGTCACGGGCCAAGAAAAACCCAAGCCACCAGAGCCTCCAAAAGAGGTGATCACCGAATCGGCACCCCCCAAAGATGAAGCGGGCAATCAAATGCCCCCTTCCGCATCGGACGCAGACAAGTCCGCTGGCCCTAACGTCACTGCCACACCGCCCGTCAATGCGGCAGAGAACACCCCAGCAGCACCTGCAGTGGTTGCGGAGCCAGCCCCCGCAGAGCCCACCAAGCCGCCCAGGGAGCAAGCGGAAGACAAGCTCATCACAGAGCTTCCCAGCATTGCCGTCAGTGGTCGTCAATGGCTCAAAAAATTGCCTGATGACAGTTTTGTGATCGCGCACAAAAGCTTTGCTCGAATTAAAGATGCGCAAGCTTTTATCAGAGGCAAAGATTATTTGGCTAACGCGCGCATTGCCCCTGTCTATACAGAAGGCAAAGATGAAGCGCGCTTTGTGGTGTTAACGGGCTTCTTCCGATCCAAAGACCGAGCCAAGACGACCATTGGCCGCTTGGGACTTCCCGCTGAAGTGAGCGTCGAGCCTGTTGCAACGGCACTCTCTCAATCCGTGCCTAAAAAACCGAAGCCCTGAATTGCCGGAAAAGCGCTGGCGGCCATGGGCTGATCAGCGACGACTTTGGGCCAAGGGACCATAAGGACAAAATCCTGGCTTAGGCCCTACTTGTGGGTGCTTTCGACAAGTTTGAGGTCGAATTTCATAAACAGTGCAGCGCCTGCTTTGGGCATCTAAAAAGTAGCAATCCCCCGAGCTTCTGCGTGCAATGGTGAATGTGCTGTTTTTGAAATTGAAGTGGTCAATCAGGCCCGCTTTGGTCAAGCGCTTTGCAATTTGCTTTGGCGTTTCGTTTTCAGCCTCAAAGGCGTCTACACATTTCAGTTGAACCAAATCAACCATCTTGACCTCTAAAGGCATGGTGCAGCAATTGGCGGCACAAGTGTCGCACATGCCAGTTTTGTAGCGGGTCCAGGTGTCGGTGCGGTCGACGTCAACGATGCTGATGGGTGATTTCATGGGGCGCTATTCACTTATCATTCGGGCTTGTGATTCAATGGCGTTATTTGGTACAAAAGGAGACAAGATGAAAAATCTAAAAATGAACGCATTGTTAAAGAGTTTACTGGCAGCTACTTTCGGCTTTGCCTTGATTGCAACGCAAGCCCATGCGCAAGCCTACCCCAATAAACCGATCAAAGCCATCGTGCCCTTTGCTGCGGGCAGCGCCACCGATCAAATTGGCCGAGCCTTTGCGCAAAAAATGTCCGAGGTCTTGGGTCAGCCCATTGTGGTTGAAAACAAAGCCGGCGTGAATGGCATGCTGGGTGCGGATGCAGTGGCCAAATCTGCGCCAGATGGCTACACGCTTCTGATTGGGACCAACAGCACCAATGCCGCGCTGAAAAGTCTGATGAAGAAATTGCCCTACGACCAAGATACGGCGTTTGCACCTGTGGCCTACATGGGATCTGTGCCACTGATTGTGGCGGTCAACAACGATGTCCCTGCCAAAACTTTAAAAGAGTTTGTGGACATGGCAAAAGCCAAGCCCACCCAAGTGACCTTTGCGAGTGCCAGTACGTCGCAGTTGGTGTCCAGTGAAGTGTTGGCCAGCATGTCGGGTATTCAAATGACCCACGTGCCTTATAAAAGCGGGCCTGCTGCCATGACCGACCTCATTGGCGGTCAAGTCAATATGTTCACCGCTGACTTTGCGGTCATGCTGCCCCAGGTCAAGGCTGGCAAGATTCGCGGCTTGGCCGTGACTTCGACGCAGCGCTCTAAGGCCATTCCTGAATTGCCCACAGTCAACGAAGCCTTGGGTTTGAAAGACTACGAACTGATCGCCTACTTCGCTTTGTTCGCACCGGCCGGCACGCCAGCCGACATCATCCAAAAACTCAATGCAGCCGCCAATGCTGCAGCCACCGACAAAGCCATCTTGGAAAGGTTCTCGGCATTGGGTTTTGAAACTGCACCGGCTTCACCAGAGGCCTTGGCGCAGCGCTCAAAAACTGAAACCGCGAAATGGGCCAAGGCCATTCGCGAAGCAAAGATTGAAGCGCAGTAATTCGACTGCGCTTTACTTCAGGGCTTCTAAGGAGAAGCCCGCAATCTTTTTGTAATCGTCTGATATTTTGCGCAACTCTTCCTGGCTGATGACGTCGTCAATGTGCCGGAAGGGCTTGCCTTGTGTGAGCTCATCTACTTTGATGTTGATGAAGTCGGGCGGTGTGCTGCGATTGGTTTGCACCACTTTATTGGCCAAAGGCCTGCGCACAGACTCGTAGCGCTGCAAGGCCGGCAGAGGGTCTTCACCTTCTGAGAAGCTTGCCAACTCGTCCGCCATCGTTCGCGCATCAATCAGGGCTTGCGCGGAGCCGTTAGAACCACGCGGGTACATGGGGTGCGCTGCATCGCCCAGAAAGGTCACGCGGCCAAAGGTCCACTGATCAATCGGGTCTTTGTCGACCATGGGGTATTCGAGAAGAGACTGTGCGTTGGCAATGAGTTGAGGCACATCCAGCCAATCAAATTTCCAATCGGCAAAAAGCTTCAACACATCATCTACCTTACCGGCTTGGTTCCAGTCGTTTTGTGTCACACCTTCCATGCGAATCTCGGCCATCCAGTTGACCAACTGATGACCTTCTGCATCGATGTTGTCTGCGATGGGATAAATCACCATCTTGCCTGTTTCAATGGAGCCAATGCGCATGTAGGTTTTACCCGTGAGGATGGGCTTGAATCGGGTCACGCCGCGCCAAGTGTTGATGCCTGTGAAAACCATTTTTTCATCAGGATAGTACGTGCGGCGAACCGCAGAGTTCACACCATCGGCTGCAATGGCCACGCGGCATTCAACTTCAGGCAAAGTGTTGCCATCAGGGTCCAGGAAGGTGAGTGTGGCTTTGTCTGCACTTTGTGTGACTTGTTTAAATCGGCAGCCAGTATGCACATGGTCTGTGCCGAGACGCTTTACCGCCATGTCAAACAAGATCTTGTGCAACTTGCCACGGTGAATACCAACTTCAGGCAAGGCATACCCTGCATGCCGACCGCGCAGTTCGCTGTAAATGAATTGACCGTGACGATTGAAAAAAGCACTTTCGTAGTTTTCAATGCCAGCGGCCTCTAGCTCGGGCTGGATGCCCAAGGCTGCCAGTTCTCGCATGGCATGTGGCAAGAGCGTGATGCCCACACCCAGCTCGCGCACTTCGGCCACCGCTTCAAACACATGGCATATAACGCCGCGTTGATGCAAATGCAAAGCCAAAGCCAGGCCGCCGATGCCGCCGCCGATGATGGCAATGTTGACTTGATGAGGGATCATGAATTTCTAATCATTCAAAAGCGCAATTTAGTCCGCAGAAATTTGTTTGGTGCGAATGACAGCGCCCCAACGCGGATAGTCCTTGGCCACGATGGCTGCCAACTCGGGCGGTGTGGAAGCAACAGCATCTAAACCTGCTTTGCCCAAAATTTCTTTCACGTCGGCCTGGCGCAAGATGGCGGCCATTTCGGTGTTCAAGCGCGAGACCACAGCAGAGGGTGTTTTGCTGGGCACAAAAAACGCATACCAAAGGTCAACATCGATTCGCTTCACGCCCATCTCTTCAAAGGTGGGCACATCAGGCGCCACGGGATGGCGCTTGGGGCTACCCACTGCCAACGCATTGAGGCGGCCACTTTTAACAAAGCCTTGGGCAATGTGAACTGGCAAAAAGCCGACATTCAATTCACCACCCAATAAATCTTGTGTGTAGCCCGCAGAACCGCGGTAGGGCACGTGCAACATGAAGGTGTTGGTTTCAAGCTTGAACAATTCCATGGCCATGTGATGCGGTGTCCCCACACCGGGTGAGCCGAAACTCACGGAGCCTGGCTTGGCTCTGACTTGACTGACCAACTCGGCCACTGTCTTGATACCCGTTTTGGGATGGGCCACCAGCATCAAAGAACCATAAGCCGCCATGGAGACCGATGAAAAATCTTTCACAGGATCAAAACTCACACTCTTGTACATTTGCGAGGCCATGAGCATGGTGTTGGCGCCCATCAAAATGGTGTAGCCGTCGGCCGTCGACTTGGCCACGGCATCGGCGCCAATGTTGCCACTGGCACCGGGTTGATTTTGAACCACCACGCTTTGGCCTAAACGTTCTGCCAGCCTCGGGGCAACGACACGTGCGATGGTGTCCATGCCTGTGCCAGGTGTGAAAGGCACCACAATTTTGATGTTTTGTGTGGGGTATGCGCTTTGCGCCCAAACACCCGTGCTCAAGCCGCCCAACATGAGGCCGGCCAAGGCCAACAAACTGCGTCGATCAATTGATTTCATGGATGACTCCTTTGATTCTTTGGTAAACCGGATTATTTTTTTGCAGGCGGAATTTTAAAGAGGCGTTCTGCATTGCCCTCAAAAAACGCTTGGCGAACTTGCGGTGCCATGTCTAAGTTTTCCAAGATGCCCACTTCTTCCGGTGAATATTGGTAGGGGTAGTCCATGGCGTAAAGCACGCGATCGGGCCCCATGAAGTCTTGGGTAAATTTGATGGCAGCACCCCATGCAACACCACTGTTTGTGATGTGAAAATTTTCCCGCAAATAATCGCTCGGCTTGCGCTTGATGGGTTGAACGCTAGGGTAGCGTTTGGATTTGACGGTGGCGGCGTGCATGTAGTCGAGACGGTAGGCCCAGAATGGCAAGGCCTCACCCATGTGCCCCAATATGACTTGAAGCTTGG
>Ga0114974_10003015_pt1 | contig 12824 bp, 9 predicted proteins | sample S_130206_EF_Meta_FD_87318 | JGI IMG/M metagenome (GOLD analysis project Ga0114974, IMG submission 87318) | Freshwater microbial communities from Lake Simoncouche, Canada to study carbon cycling - S_130206_EF_MetaG | ecosystem: Environmental > Aquatic > Freshwater > Lake | place: Lake...
AAGCTCGCGGTCATCGATCTGCCCATTGGCAATGGCTCCCACCGCCTCAAAACAGCTCACGATGTCCAGCTTGCGGCCGGCGATCGCCTCGGCGCGCTCCTTGCGCAGACGCTTACTCGCAAGAGCGCCCGTGATGCATCCGGGCAAAATGGTGCCGCCGTACACAAAAACCGAGGGCCGGTTCAACCGAGCAAGGGCGATGATACACCCCGGCATGTTTTTATCGCAGCCCCCGATGGCCACAACCCCGTCAAAGCCCTGGCAGCCCACGACGGCCTCGATGGAGTCGGCAATAATTTCCCTAGAGACTAGGGAGTACTTCATTCCCTCGGTCCCCATGGAGATGCCATCGGAAATGGTCATCGTATTGAAAATGAGGCCCTTGCCACCCGCGGTATTGACGCCGGCCTCGGACTGGCGAGCCAGGCCGTCGATATGCATATTGCACGGCGTGACCATGCTCCAGGTCGAGGCAATCCCGATTTGGTTCTTTTTGAAGTCGTCCCGGGTGAATCCGACGGCGTGCAGCATGGCGCGGCTTGCCGCCCGCTCAACCCCGTCCACAACCTCGGAAGACCAGTGACGATGAAGGGTTGCTTTGGAGGACGGGGATTTCTTGGGCTTCGGACCGGTCGGGGTGCTCATAAGGGAAACGGATTCTCTTGGTAGTCTAACGGATCAGGCACCCTGAGGCAAGCACGCTGCGGACTCGACTTTCCCGAAGGTCGGGGCCATTCTCTGCAAACACCCATGCTCCCCTTCGTTCTGCTGCTGGTTGCAGTCTTCTTCTGCGTGATGATCTCAGTGAAGCGATTTCTGGCCCGATACAAGTCGCCGGCCCAGCGCTCCTGGTGGGTGAGAATGTGCATTTTTTGCTTCTTCGGCCTCGTCTTTTTGGGGGTCCTGATTTTACCCCTGCCCAACAAACAGCGTCTGATGGCCATTGTGCCGGCGTTTTTTCTGATCGCCGTGGCCAGCCGGGTTTTCCGCTCAGGCCGGGCGCGGATGCGCGAGGAGCCTCAGAAACCACCCGACATCGAGGGGATGAAAAGGCTCAACTGAATCTGGCACAATCGTTAAACGGAGCCTTTCCGAAGGCGCAATCGCTGCACGGAGCCTGGGAAGGAAGCCTAACGGAAACCGGGAAGGCCGGGGGGCCTCAGTTTGGTCATTGAACACCCCAGAACCCATTGGCGTCTGATGCCTGTATGGTGTAGAGTGAAGACAACCCTTCCCCTCTCAATATGGCCAAAAACACGCAAATCCGCCGCTTTATTCCTCTGGTTCTCAGCCTGTGTGCTCAGAGTCTGATCGAAGTTCCCCCCGCCGCCCCGGCCGCCGAAAAAGCGGGCCCTGCCCCTGCGGGCGCCCCCGCCCCTGCTCCTTCCTCCACTCCCACCTCCGCCCAAAAATCCGTGAACAAAGAAGAACTGCGCAAAAAGCTCACCCCCACCCAATACGAGGTCACGTGTAACGCGGCGACCGAGCCGGCCTTTCGCAACGCCTACTGGGACAACCACGCCGTGGGCTTGTACGTGGACGTGATCGACGGAGAGCCGCTGTTTGCCTCCAACCACAAGTTTGATTCGGGAAGCGGCTGGCCCAGCTTTTTCCAACCGGTGACTAAAGGGTCGATCGTTGAAAAAGAGGACCGCACCCACAACATGGTTCGCATTGAGGTCATCTCCACCAAGAGCGGGGCCCACTTGGGTCACCTTTTCCCGGACGGCCCGCGCCCGACGGGGATGCGTTACTGCATCAATTCCGCCTCGCTCCGCTTTATCCCCGTGACCGACCTGGACAAGGAGGGTTACGGAAAGCTGCGCCCGCTTTTCCAAGAAGCCGCAGGCGCAGCTAAGGAAGCCGCAGGCGCAGCTAAGGAAGCCGCAGGCGCAGCTAAGGAACCCGCGCCCAAAGCCGGTTCGGCGGTTCAGAAGTAAGCCCGCCGCTTCAGGCCCTCACACCCCTCGCCAACCACCCGCCTCGCCTTTTCCGCACAACCTGTCCTTTGAACGATATCAACCCGCGCGGTAAAACCGTGGAGCGCGCCCTGCTGGTGGGGGCTTTTTTCAAACAGTTCGACCGGCCCGAGGCCGAAAGCCTGCTGTTGGAACTGGAAGAACTGGTCGTCACCTTGGGCGTGCCCATCCTGGGCCGGATGCTCGTTTTCAGCCGGGAAACCCATGCCCCCTACCTGCTCGGGACGGGCAAGGCGGCTGAGATCGCCGAACGCGTGAGAGTGGAGGGGCTGGACTCCGTGATTTTCGACAACGAATTGACCCCCAGCCAGCAGCGGAACTGGGAAAAAATCACCGGAGTGGCGGTGCTCGACAGGCAGGAAGTAATTTTGGACATCTTCGCGCAACGGGCGCAGACCCACGAGGCCCGGCTCCAAATCGAGCTCGCTCGCATGGAGTACTCGCTCCCGCGCCTGACCCGCGCTTGGGGGCACTTGGTGCGGCAGGGCGGCGGGATTGGCGCGAAGGGCGAGGGGGAGTCCCAGCTCGAACAGGACAAACGCCGCGTCCGAAACACGATCAGCCGGCTCAAGGCCCAGCTGGAAGAAATCCGCACCATCCGCTCCACCCAGCGCAAGGACCGCAAACGCACCCCGATTCCAAACGCGGCGATTGTGGGCTACACCAACGCGGGGAAATCCTCCCTGATGCGCCGCCTCACAGGCGCCGAAGTGCTGGTGGAGGACAAGCTCTTTGCAACGCTGGACACGACCACCCGCAAAGTCGCCCTTCCCAACCATCAGCCGCTGCTGCTGACCGACACCGTGGGGTTTGTACGCCGGCTGCCCCACCGTCTCGTCGAGGCCTTTCGCGCCACTTTGGAGGAATCCGTGCTGGCCGAGTTCCTCATCCATATCCTGGACGTCTCGCAGCCCGAGGTCCTCACCTTTTATAAAACCACGATGGACGTGCTCTCCGAGTTGGGATCGGACACCAAACGCATGATCATCGCCTTCAACAAGGTGGACCGGATCGAGGAACGCTCGACCCTGGAACCGCTCCGGCGGCAGTTTCCCGACGCCCATTTTATCTCCACCCACACGGGGGAAGGAATGGACGGATTGGTCGACCACATGGCCGAACTTGCCTCCAACGGCTCGCGGGTTTGCACGCTGGAGCTCTCCGTGGCAGCAGGGGACAGGCTGGCTAGGTTGCACCGCGCGGCTCAGATTCTAGAAACACATTACGACGACGACAGGGTGCGCCTCGTGGCTGTTCTTTCGCCGGCCCTTCTAAGGGATTACCAGGACTGCATTCAAGAGCCGGCGGTGTAGGCCACGGGGAAAGTGTGCCATTGTGGCGCGGCCGAAGGCCGAAAACCACCGAAACGCCGCGACCGGAAAAAAAGGATTCCACGAAATTTGGAGTTTGGCGCGAAACCCGCTTTACCAAAGCTTCACTTGCTTTTTGGGAAGAAACAGATCATGAATCAGGACAGTATTGATGCACATAATACGACAGCTTCGTCGGCTGGTTCGGTTCTGACCCTTGAACTCGGCGATTTCCTCCACCGGATTCCCCCCGGCGCTTTAAACGACGGTCCCCACCTTTCCGGGATGGCCATCTCCTTCGATTTTACATGGCTGGACGAACGCGTCCAATCGGGTGATCCAACCGTACCCCTTTCTGAAATCTACGCTCGCGTGCCGAGTATTTTCCGGGATCCGGAGTCGGCCCACAGCGCCGTGCCCGTCCGGCTGCCTTACCTGAAGGTGACGCGCATGCTGGCGCAGCGCCGGGCTCAAATTGCAGCGGCCGCCCCAGCGGAAGCGGCCGCCCACAGCGCCGCCCCCCAGACTTCAGAAAAAGCGGCGCAGACGCACACTCCCGCGCACACTCCCGCGCCCGCGCCCGCGCCCGCAGCCACACCGCTGGAAGCATCCCCCGAAACGGCTTCGGAAGAAGCGCATCCTCCCGCCCCTCAGCAAGCGCAGGCCGAGGCCGCTTCTACTCCCGGGGCCGTCCCCCAAGATTCCTCAGCGCCTGCCGCGGCAAGCGAACCCGAGCATTCCGATCCCTCGCTTGAGAAGAAACTGGCCTCCCTAGAGGAAGCTCAACGGACCGCGGCCCAGGAACTCGAACGGGAACGTGCGGCTCGGCTGACGCTGGAAAGCCAGCTCGCCGCCGCCCAAAAAACGCTGGAAGAAGCCCAGCAATCTCAAGAAAAAGCCACCGAGGCGGCCGCTCCCGCGCTAGAGACCCCGGGCGAGGAACTCTCGGATTGGGAATTGCGAGCAGTCAAGCAACTGGAGGAGGACGTCGAAACCTACCGGAAGCGCATCCGCAGTCTTCTTTCGGAGCGCGACTTGCTGCAGGAAAAGAACGCCCAACTAGCCTACCAGCTCCAGACCGCGGGCCAACCGCCGGTCGCCATTTCAGCGCCCAACGCAGGAGGCCCGGCGCCCGCAAGTCCGAACGAACTTCAAAACCGGATCTCCGTTCTCAAGCAGGAGCGGGCGGCCTTGGAAAAGGCGCGCCAGGAAGCTTTGCAGCAACTCGAAGACGTGCGATCGGGGAAGACCCAGCTTGAAAATGCGGTGGTCAACATGAGCGCTGAAGCGCAGGCGCAGGAAATCCTGGCTTTGCGGGAGCAGTTGGAAAAAGCGGCGAAAGAGATCACTCAGCTCAAAAACGACAAGGAACTGCTCTCAGACGTAAAAAAAAATGAGTCCGATAACTCGGAACGCACGTCCGCTGTAAACGACCGCACGGTTCAAGGTCTTCGGCGCTCGATTGATGCGCAGTCAAAGGCGGTCAGCTCGCTCACGCGCGAGCGGGACGCGCTTTCCGAAGAGCGGGACGCTCTGGCGAAAGAACTCGCGGCCTCGCGGACGGCACACCAGACGGAAGTGGAAGGCATGCGCGGCCGCCTCGGCACCGCGGAAAGCTCGGCGGCCGAGTTCAAGAGTGTAAAGACAGCCGATTCAGCCCGGATTCAGGAACTCACGGAGGAGCGCAATCAACTGCGAGACAAACTGGGTTCGCTTGAAAAAAACGTCGCCGAGTTACAATCTCAACTCGCCCTTTCCAAGCAGACGCGGGAGGAAGCCACCCTCAAGTTCGACTCGGAACAACGCCGTGCCGACGCCGAACTCTCTGCAGCCCGAGCTGCGACGGAAAGCGCCGTGGCCGCCGCTTTGCTGGAGAGCCACGAGAAGCTGGCGGACTTGGATACCCAGCGCCTCAAGGCCGTGGAATCCCGCGCAGCCACCGAAGCTCGCGCCGCAGAAATCGAACGCGCAAAATCCGTTGCGGAAGGCCGCAACAAGGACCTCGAAACGGACTTGGAGAAACTCCGCAAAGAGAACCTCGAGTTGAATCTGCGCCTGTCGGATGCCCTGAAGGGGAAAGACGACACCATTGCCGCGCTGCGTGAGGAGCACAAACTGGCGGTGAGCAGCGCAACCACCCTGCTGAAGGAGCGGCTGGAACAAGCGGAACAGATGCACGCCAAGGCGCTGGCCGCCACCAAGGAAGCTTCGCAGCACGCCCTCGATGCGGCTGCCCGTGAACACGGCTCCGAAGTCGCCCGCCTCCAAAGCACTCTGGAGACCTCCAAGGCCGACCAGCAGCAGTCCATCGAAGCCCTTCAGTCGCAACTGGACGCCCGGATCGCCGAACACCACCGGTCCATCGACACTCTGCAGACCACGCAGGCGGCCACTCTGGAGCTCACCAAAGTCCAGCACCAGCAGATCAACGACACCCTGCGCCTCTCCAACGAAGAAGCCCTTTCCGCCCTGCGCAAGTCCAAGGACGAAGAAATCGACGACATCGAAGCGGCCTACAAGGAAACCGTCCTGCGCCTCGAATCGGAACGCAACCAGCTCCTCACGGAGCGCAGCCGCCAGCTGGCCGACTTGCGCGCCACCCACGAGGAGCAGCTCGCCCTCAACCGCGCCGAGCACGAAAAGAGCCTCGCCGCCGTGCTTTCCGAAAGGGCCGCCGCCGTGGCGGAACGCGACCAGCGGCTGGCCGCCGTCAGTGGCGACCGGGAACGCAGGGTCGCCGAGTGGACCACCCGTTACGAAGCGCTTCAGGCGGAACACGCCCGCGTCGTGGCTACCCTCGCTTCGGAACGCGACTCCACCATCCTTCTCAAGGACCAGCAACTCGCCGAAGCTCAGGCCGAACGCGACCGGCGCCTCACCAAACTGACGGCAGAGCACCGGCAGGCGCTTTCAACACTGGCTTCCTCCAAAGACTTCGAAATCGCCAAAACCCGCGAGGAACTCAACAGCGTGCGCGTCGATTCCGACCGCCTCAGGGCTGCGCTTGCCGATTCTGAGCGCCGCTACCCGGCGGAAATTGCGCGCCTGCGCGAAGACCTCGATGCCGCGCGCAACGAGTCCTCCGAACTAACCGGCCGCCTCGCCGCCTCCGAAAGCGATTCCCGCCGCCGTTCTGATCAACTCAGCCGCGAGCGCGAGGCTCTCCTCAATGAGAAGGTAACGCTCCTCGCCCTCCTTGAAGAAACCCGGGAAAGCCTGCGGGCCCGCACCGACGACTTTTCCCGTCAAATCGAGGCCGTCGTGCGCCAACGCGACGAATTCCGGGCCGCCGCCGAATCCGCGCGCGCCACCGCCCGCGAACAGGCCTTTTCTCTGGAACGCGAGCGCAACGACCTCGTGCGCGGCGACACCGAACAACGGGAACGCGCCGAGCGCGAACTTGCCCGCCTACGCCGGGAACGCGACAGCGCCGTCAGGCAGCGCGACGCCTTGCGCGAACGGGCCGACGTCCTTCTGGAGCGCCAGCAGCACCTGCTGGAGGACATCTCCCGCACCAACCCCCAACCGTAGCCCCCAGCCGGGAGCGGCCATAGCTCCCAGCCGGGAGCGGGCCTTGGCGGCCTTCCCTTGGCGGTTCTAGTGCAGCAAGCGCTCGAAGGTCCAGTAAACCCCAGTCAGCCCGATCAGAACAGACCCGGGGATGGCAACCCACCGGCGGAAGGTTTCGCCTTCGCGTAACCAGCCCGTAAGCGCGAGCGCCACGGCGATTACCACGAGTTGGCCTCCCTCCACCCCGAGGTTGAACCCACCCAAGGCGGCGAGCGTGGACCCCTGTGGAATCGAGAGATCACCCAGCGCGCTCGCGAACCCCATTCCATGCACCAGACCAAACACAAACACCACGGCCAGGCGGCTGTGCGTGTACCGGCCGCGCCAGATGTTTTCCACGGCCACCAGGGCGATGGTTGCCGCAATGAGCGGCTGGACGACCTTGGCTGGCGCGTTAAACCGCCCCGCCGTGGCCAGCGCCAGAGTCACCGAATGTGCCACCGTGAAAGCGCTGACCTGCCACAAAAGCGGGCGCCAAGCGCGACCCAGCAAAAACAGACCGAGCACAAACAGAATGTGGTCCAATCCCTCCGGCACCACGTGCCCAAACCCTTGTTTGCAAAAACTCCAAACCGTGCTCGAAAGATCACCCGCACCGCCGGAGGCCGGAACGCTCCCCTTCGTGGCCTCCGTAGGAAGGGCGCCGGTCCACTGGGTCAGGTCCAGCGTGTAGCTGCGCTCCCCGGGAAACAAAACCGCCACACGGGGATGCGGCGTCCCGTTGATGATGTTTTGAAAAACAACCGACACCTTTGTTTCCGGCGTAGCCCGGATGCTCCACCCGCTCACTCCCGCCGGCACGGTGGTGCGCCAGCGCCCCGAGATGACCACAACATCGTCGTCCTTTTCCAGAGCGCGCCGCCCCTCCCCCGTAAACTCAAACTGAAAATCGGGCTGGATGCGCCCGATCGGTTCGAGGAAAAACTCGACGTTCTTTTTCACCAGCGCGGCTGCCGCCGCAAGCATTTCGCCCTTGCGTGCCTCTGTGAGGTTTGAAAATGAAATCCGCGTGAGGGAGGTGGCCGTTGTGGGATCCTCGTCAAAACAGCGGGGGTTGACCTCCACGCTGAAGGTGGCAGTTCCCCCCGGCTCAAAAGAACCGCAAACCGGAATGTCCGGGATGGGATGGGCGGAGGCAGCGACCGAAGCGAGGCAGAGCCACAAACACGCCAAAAACCGGCGGCTTAATGTTTTGGGGAAGTCCATTCCCTCAACTAGGCCGTAATTTAGCCCTGATTCAAACAAGATTTCCTCACGTCAGGAAAAAGGCCTGCCCTCCCTCCTCCGCCAGAAGGAACTTCCGGATCCAGAATAATCAAAAAAACGCTGAATCACTTGCTTTGCAGGTCCTCTTTTACTGCTAGATTCACCCAGAATGAAAGTTGCACTTATCACCGGAATCACGGGCCAGGACGGCTCCTATCTTGCGGAACAGTTGTTGGAAAAAGGCTACACCGTCCACGGGATGATCCGCCGCAGCTCCTCCTTCAACACGGGGCGCATCGACCACCTCTACAACGACCCGGCCATCCACGGCAGCAGGCTCTTTCTGCATTACGGCGACCTGACCGACTCCAGCAATTTAAACCGGATTCTCGAACGCACCCAACCGGATGAGGTGTACAACCTTGCCGCCCAGAGCCATGTGAAAGTCTCCTTCGACGTGCCCGAGTACACCTCCGAGGTGGACGCCCTGGGCACGCTGCGTTTCTTGGATGCGATCAAAGAAGTGGGCCTCCGGGACAAGACCCGATTTTATCAGGCTTCCACGAGCGAGCTCTACGGCAAAGTCCAGGCAGTTCCTCAGGATGAAACAACACCGTTTTATCCGCGTTCGCCCTATGGGGTCGCGAAAATTTATGGCTTCTGGATGGTTGTCAACTACCGCGAGGCGTACGGAATCCACGCCTCAAACGGGATTTTGTTCAACCACGAATCCCCCCGGCGCGGGGCGACGTTTGTCACCCGCAAAATCACCATCGCGCCGCCCGGATCAAGCTCGGCCAGCAGGAACAATTGCACCTGGGCAATTTGAACGCCAAACGGGACTGGGGGTTCGCCCCTGAGTACACGGAAGGAATGTGGCGCATTCTTCAGCAGGAAACCCCCGACGACTACGTGCTGGCGACCAACGAAACCCACACGGTCAGGGAGTTTGTCGAACTGGCATTTTCACACGTGGGTATGCCGCTGCGCTTTGAAGGACAGGGAGAAAAGGAAGTCGGCATCGACCCGCGCACTGGCAAAATCATCGTCGCCGTGGATCCCCGCTACTACCGTCCCACGGAGGTGGATCTGCTCATCGGCAACCCGGCCAAAGCGGAGGCGAAACTCGGGTGGAAACCCAAGACGCTTTTCAGCGACCTGGTCAAGGTCATGGCGGAGGCGGATTTGAAGGAAATAAAGGGGCACTAAGAAACGGGCGAAGGTTTTGGGAGGCGCAGCGCTAGGCGGCGAGGGAAGGAGGCCTTTCCCTCCCTCATTTCCGCCACGAATCGGCCTTCCCATTTGCTATCCCCCCGCCATAACGTACATTTGACCCATGGCCATGCTCGACGAGGCATCCTTTCAATATGCCATCGAAAACACCCAGGTGATCCAAGCGCCCGAAAGGCGCATCGACACCTTTGGGACTACTAGCTTCCGTTTTTACCTAGTCTCGGAGCTGATGGATTCGGTGGGGCAGGTTCGTGTGCGTGATGGGCGACTGCACGCGGAGCGGCCGCAGATAATCGCGCCGGGCCACTTGCAAAGGCTCCTTCTGGACGGTTTTGGCGAAAAAGCCGAGCAGTTCATGAGCTGGCTGCAGGATCATTCCAGCCATCTGGCCATCCTCAAATACGGCTTCCAGTTCCGAAAAACGGATGTCACCGAATACGTGGCCCATAACAGCGTGGAAGAGGTGGTCCAAAAGATCAAAGACCAGATTGACTATTCGGAGGATCCCTTGAGCGCAATTCTTCTGGGGGTTGACGAGGGGTGGGAGGTTTGCCTGCTGAAATTTGCATCGGACATGATCCAGGAATCCTCAGGCGGAAACATGGGGGACTTTCGCCGGCGGGGATTGCTTTAGCCAGATTCGCAGACGGACACTTTCCCCAAAGCAGAATGCTTTCCCCAAAGCAGAATGCTTTCCCCAAAGCAGAATGCTTTCCCCAAAGCAGAATGCTTTCCCCAAAGCAGAATGCTTTCGCCAGAGCAGAATGCTTTCCCCAAAGCAGGATGGCTTGGCTCCCGCAGAAGGACGCAGAAGGACGCAGATTTCAAAAGAGGCTGTTTTAACGGAACCGGCTTCAACCGAGACTGGAATGACGGATCTTTTTAAGGCAAACAAGGCTTTCCCGGCAGGCCACACAAACCCACTGATGCACACCCAGCCTTACCCCGCAATGCGCCTTCGCGGTCCATCCGCGGACTTTGACGGAACAGGTGGACACTTCAGGCAGCCTTGGTTGTCACCGTGAGAGGTTTTCTGAAAGGGCTGTTCGTATTGTGTCTAAGCGCCGCGGTTTTCGGCGGCGGCGGGTACTATACGTATCTGTTGTACATCCACCCCGAGGTTGAGTTGGACCGGGAGAAGAAAACGCCTGGCGAAATGCAGCCGGCCTTCACGGATCCGACCCTTGCTGAATACCAAAAATGCCTGCAAATCGAGGCCATCGGAGACCCCCTCGCCAGCCGGCGAAGTTACGCTGATTTTTTGGACGCGTATCCGGACTCCTCAAAAGCGGAAGAGGCCCGCACGCGCCTCGGGGCCATCCAAACCGCGCTTCTTTTGAGTCCACGCGCCTCCCCTGAAAAGCAGATCATCATCGTCAAATCCGGGGATGTTTTAAACAAGTTAAGCCACAAGCTGAAAACTTCACCGGAATTGCTCGCTGAAATGAACCACCTGGAAACCCCGAACCTTCGCATAGGCCAGAAACTTTACTCCGTCCCGGCGAATTTTTCGGCGGTGGTTGACCGCGGGGCGGCGAAGGTGGTGGTTCTGAGGGGCGGCGATTTTTTCACCCAATACCCCATTTTGGAAACCCAGGGAAACGCGCGCTTGGGGTCTCCAAAGAAAGGTGTTGCGCCGGTGATCAGCGGTAAGGTGCAGGACAAACCAGGCTGGAAGGAAGGCACGCGTGTCAACTTTGGTGAAAAGGGATTTCGTGAATCGACCCGCTGGGTGGTCTTGTCCCCTCCGGGCCACACGCTGTACACTCAGTCCACGGATCCGACCGAGACTGTTCCTAAACCGCCCTCGGGCTATGGACTCGCCTCCGACGCTGTGCGTGAACTCTCGGCATTGCTCCGGAAGAACGACAGTGTCACCATCAAGTGATTTTATGAAGCTGCAGCCTTTGGAGTTTGAAAAACCTGTCCTCGATCTTGAGGCGAAACTTGCCGATCTCAGGAGCAGTTCCGCCGCCAGCGATATCAACATTGAGGCCGAGGCAAAACGCCTGGAAGAGCGGCTCGAGAAAACCCGCACTGAGATCTACTCCAAGCTCACTCCCTGGCAGCGCGTCCAAATCGCCCGCCACCCGGCGCGCCCGTTTGCCTTGGACTACATGCAGCTGGCTTTCAAGGATTTCGTCGAACTCCACGGCGACCGGCTTTTTGGCGACGACTCGGCCATGCCGGGCGGCCTCGCCACCATCGGCAACCACCGGTGTACCGTTATCGGCCACCAGAAGGGCCGCGACACCAAGGAAAATCTCAAGCGCAACTTCGGCAGCGCCTACCCGGAGGGCTACCGCAAAGCTCTGCGCTTGATGCGGATGGGCGAAAAGTTCGGCCTTCCTTTCGTCTCCCTCATCGACACCCCCGGGGCCTATCCGGGCGTGGGTGCCGAGGAGCGCCACATTTCGGAGGCGATCGCCCTCAACCTTCGCGAAATGATGTCCCTGCGCACCCCCACAGTTGCCGTGATCATCGGCGAAGGCGGTTCCGGCGGGGCCTTGGGCATCGGCGTCGCAGACAAGGTTCTGATGCTGGAAAACGCCTACTACTCCGTCATCAGCCCGGAAGGGTGTGCCGCTATTTTGTGGAAACACCGCAAACACGCGCCAGAAGCGGCCGAAGCTCTGAAACTCACTGGAAAAGATTTGTTGGCCCTCGGCCTGATCGACGAAGTGATCCCCGAGCCCGTAGGCGGAGCGCACCAAGACCAGACGGCCGCCGTTTTAAACCTGCGTGAATCCGTCACGCGGCATCTGGATGCATTGAGCAAACAGCCCTTGGAACAGCTCCTGGAAACGCGCTACGCAAAATTCCGGAAGTTCGGGGAGTTTGCCGGCGTGGAGTAGTGCGGGGTAAACAGCCCTCAAAAGCAGTCCGGCCCTCGCGTGGAAACGCCGACCGACCGGTTCGGCGAGGTGGATTCGCGGCTGGTATGAAGTGGGGCGCGTTTGACCTCCCATGCAGCGCAAGCTGGATCCTTGCGCGCCAAAATACCCTGCCGCTGGAGGTTTGACTTCAGTTGGGCAGAAGTGAACAAGGCTTCAGGAAAAACCGCAACCCATCCGGAGTAAGCGCGCGAAACGCCGATCCGTGTGCTTTGTGGGATACCTCACCGCGCGCGGGCTGAAGGCAGACTAATCCTCCCCGTCCGAGGAGGCTGAGCCTCCCCTTTGATGAATTCGTCCGCCCCGCGCCGACCTTCTGCTTTCACACAGAAAATCGAGCGCAGGGCGGATTTTCTCACTTTTTAAGCGCGGCTCGAAGCGGGAAACAGGGCATTAATCTGAGCAATCGACGTTAGGGACGCTTGCTGCTCGGATGTGATGGCCATCACCTGCGCTGCCGTAAAGGACTTCATCTGCGCGGTGCTCAGATTCGTGAGCTGCCCAGTAGTCATGGCTACAATCTGACTTGTCGTCAGTGAAACAAGCTGCGTAGTAGCCAGCGAAGCGAAGGCTCTTGTGGTCAGAGCGATCACTTCGATTGTGGACAGTGCCCGGATTGCGGCCGTGCTGAG
>Ga0114974_10003016_pt1 | contig 12824 bp, 14 predicted proteins | sample S_130206_EF_Meta_FD_87318 | JGI IMG/M metagenome (GOLD analysis project Ga0114974, IMG submission 87318) | Freshwater microbial communities from Lake Simoncouche, Canada to study carbon cycling - S_130206_EF_MetaG | ecosystem: Environmental > Aquatic > Freshwater > Lake | place: Lake...
GTCCCCGGTGTCCACAGTGCGGTAAACGGTAACACCATTGCAAGCTGGAATTATTTTGTCCAAATGCCATGTTTGTTGGGCAATGATTACGTTGAACTCTGGTGGTCAAACACCAATACCGCAGTCACAATTCAAACTTATGCCGCAGGCGTAAGCCCAACTCGTCCAACTACCGCGTCGGTAATTTCGACCTTGAGCTTTGTCTCAGCAATACCGGAATAAGACATGGCAAAAACTTTAATTACACCAACTCAACAAAATAGGGCCGCATCTAAATTTGATGTAGATGCGTCAAAATTTACTTACCATCCACCAGAAAATATTCCTGAAAATGAGCAAACCACTGATTCAGAGGGAAACAGAGCGTCAATCCGGGCTGGGTATTATACCGACCCAAGTGGTAAAATAGTTAATAGAATTGACGAAACATATACCACTGGCGATCAAGATTACGGCCAACAACTTGAAACTCATGCAGGCCCAAGCACATATCAAATTCCTGTAAAAGTAGGTAACCAAGAATTTTCGGGAACATTTGAAGAAAATGGTAACTTTAGGGTTGGTTACGGTAAAGAGTTTTATCAAAATGGGCATCATTGGCTACCAGTTTTAGATGCACAAGGAAAAATCAGTTACACAAATAACGACCAAACAGATGGGTTTGCAGACTTTGCAAAAATGGTTGCATTGTCTGCCCTGACGGCTGGCATTGGCGGTGCGGCTGGTTTGGGTGAGAGTTTGTATGGATTGTCTGGCACAGCAGGCCAACTTGCTGGTGGCGCTACATTAGGCGCGGGACGGGCCGCATTGTCAGGTGGCAACCTAGAAGATGTCATCAAAGGAGGTTTGACTGGTGGCGCTTTAAGCGGCTTTGGTGGGCAGGAAATTGGCGACACAGGGGTAAATGTTGGTCAAGCCGTTCAAGGCATTCAAGCCATACAAAGCAAAAACCCATTGGCTATAATCTCTGCGGCATCGAGTTTATTGTCTCCAAGTGGTACAACAGGCCCAAACAGCAAAGACATTGAGCCTAACTCATTTCCGTCCACTGGTAATGATCAGTTCCCTCAACCATTTACGGTTGCTCCATCTGAGCAAACCCCAATAGGTGGCTTGAATGCCACAAGCTCGCCTTTGAGCGACATCCTTCCAGCGGCTGGAAAAATCCTAAAAGGTTTTAACACGGTCAAAGGTTTGACCAATTCAATGAGAAGTGGCCCACTAGGTGCAATATCTGCACTGACACAAATTGCAAAAAGTAACGCACCACAGGCAAGTCAAGATAAACTACCAGCACCACGCGCTGATGTTCGCAACTTGTACCAAATAAACAATGCACCTGCTTATGTGCCAACTTCTCAATTGATACCGCTTGACGATTTTGAGAGCCTTAACAAATTACTGACGGGATAAATCATGGCAATTTTGAACAAACGAATCTCTAGCGCAACATTGCCACAGTTGCAAAAAGATGCTCGTCTAGGAAGCATTATCCGTGACGTAGACTCAGCGCCAGCGACTAAGAACGAGATGTACCGCGCAATCAACCCATCAATGTCCGCCAGCGATACCCCTTCGCCTGCGTATGTGTCTCAGTTGACCAGTGCTTTGCGCGAAATGCAACCACAAGGCATGACTTCACGGATTGCCGCCCCTACGAAATCAAACAACGTCAGCCTGATGTCTTCGCAGATGCCTGACATGTCGAACGCACCCAACATCTCCAAGGGGCCGATTACTTCAATAACTTCGTCTGGTGACTCTGAACGTCAAAAGATCGGTAGCACCACCTCAACTTCTGGTGGCCTGCCAGCCGCCTTAATTAATGCCCTTGCAGGCGCTGTGATGGGCGCAGGCGCAAGTAAGTTGATTAACAGAACAACTACGCCACCTACTGGTGGCACAAAGGATAAACCGCCAGCAAATAAAGCGCCAGTGACTTCTACGGTGTCAAAACTTCCTACATGGGCAAAAGGCAACCCAACCATTAAAGACAATGGCAATGGTACTTATACCCAAACAAATGATGATGGCTCTACGTCCACAATGGACAAAGACGGGAATATCATTGGCACAACAGACTCAAATGGTGACATTGTTGACAAGAATGGAAGTACCGTCCACGACAATGGCGATGGAACACACACTATCACCGCAAGAGATGGCAATGTGACGGTTATCAATGATGAGGGAACGGTCATTGATTTGAAGCCGCCAGCAGGGGTAGATGACCCAGTCATCGAAAACCCAATTATTGAACCCGGTAATCAATCAATTATTGATCCAATTGAACCAATTGATCTAACTGGCCTTGATGATTTTTATGGAAAACGTGGCGGTCTTGCTGTAATGATGAAAGACGGTGGTGTGCCTCACTTTGCTCCCGGTGGCCCTACCGAAACCACAACAACAGACACAACAACAATCGACCCTGTTCAGTCAATTCTTGACTTGCTTAAAACAACAGGCGGCGCGGCAGGTGCTGGCGGTATATTGGCGGCTTTGCTTGGTAGCACTGGCGGCAGTACGAACACCCAGAACACTGGCCTCGATATGTCCACCTATGGACTACTCAAGCCCCGCACTACTCGTTTTGGTATGGGGCCAGCCAAGTATGTCTCGCAACGAGACTACAGCCCACAAAGCACCTACAAACGCAATGATGAGTTGTTGAGCAACCTGAATGCGCCAGCGTCCAATCCAGTTAATGAGGGTGACTACACGCCTAACTATGTGACCAATCGCCCAAACACCAACCAGAATTGGGCTGGCAGTACTGACATCAACGCAATCATTGCTCAGATTGTCAATGCATTGAAAGACAAACAGTTAGCTCAGAACGTGAATCAAGCCTCTGGTACTACTGTTAGCCCAACGGGCTTTGCTGGTGTGCAAACAAGTGGAACTGGTACTGCGGGTATTTCTACAGCAGGGCCACCATCAAACGCGGCAATTACTCCTGTGACCGCAGAGCAAAAGAGGGCATACATCGAATGGATGTTGAAACAACCAAACCCTGCTGGCTCTGGCACACTAGCGGATGTCTATAAAGCACAAGGCGTTGATCCATTTACAAGCTCTTTTGTTGATAAGCAAGCTCAAAGCGAAATAGAGCGGTCAAATCGTCGCAAAGAACTGTACGCCTCTTCTGGTGTATCAATCCCCAATAATCTTTCTCCTTGGGAAGATAAAGACGCTCAAAAGTACATAGGCACAAACAAAGAAGCCTATACAACCGCTCAACGGGTTATGTCAGACCCTGCGTATGCAAAACAGTTTTCTGCGGAAACAGGTTTGTATGGCGAGCAATTACAGTCTTGGCTTTTGCGTTCAACTAACCCAACAGCGTGGAACGCGCAAGCGGCGGCGGCAAGTGCGGCGGCTGGCCTTACTGTTGGCGGCGGAGCGCCAAAAGCTGTTGATCCAAATAAACCTTGGGAAACAGCATCATCTGACCCAGTAACGCAGAGTGCCCAAGCCGCATTGGCAAAGTTAAACCAAACTCCGGGCGATGATAAGACTCGTCAAGCCGCACTTCAAAACTTCCTGAAGACAACTACGTTTACACCAGAACAATTGTCTGCGGCATCTAATGGTCAATGGGGCATTGTTGATTTAATTAATCAAATGGCTGGTAATCCAGTTGTAGAAAAAGAAATAGGGCACGATAAACCAATGGAAGACCAAGGTGGCACTAATGCGCCTACAGGCGGCTTGGCCGCATTGGCTACGCAAGCAAGCACACCAATGACTGGAGTAAATACCGACCCTGTAAAATCTTACTACAGTGGTATCCAAAGCACGCCATTGACGCTTAATCTCAATAGCATTTACCAAAACCCCGGCACGCCTAACGCGCCAACAGATGACTTGTATCCCCCAAAAGCGCCAACTGGCGGCATCAGCGAGGAGTCCTACCACCTCCCCCAGCACATGCCAACCTACATGCCACCCAGCGCGCCAACTGGCCTCATTAGCGAGGAGTACAACAATAGCCCAACACCAGAAGAATTAGCCGCACAAGCGCAAGCCGCCGATGACGCACAAGCCGATCAAAATAATTATTTTTATAATTCTGGCGGCGCAAAGCGAGGTGGTGCAATTCACAAAGCAACTGGTGGCTTGACTCACTACACATTTGGCAAGCCTGCTGATGTAATGGAGAATCTTGGCCTGCGTGAACAGCAAATGGCCCGTGGCGGGTTGTCTCACGTTTCCAATGTACCTGTAGTACAAGGACGCATGGACTTCCGCCAAGGCTCTGCTGTACATGGCGAAGGTGATGGACAATCGGACGACATCCCTGCAATGCTGGCTGATGGCGAATATGTGATCGACGCTGAGACCGTAGCCCAGATTGGCAACGGCTCTACAAAGGCTGGCGCACAGGCTCTGGACAAGTTCCGCGAAAACATTCGTGCCCACAAACGAAGCGCCCCGATCAACAAAATCCCGCCAAAGACCAAGGCGCTGACCTCTTACTTGAAGGTGAAATAAATGGCCGATCTTTTCCAAGGCAGTGCCCTGCCCTCAACAGTTGCAACAACACAGCAACAATCGACTGCGCCTGAGTTCTACACGAATTACCTTCAGGACATCGCTAATCTAGGCCAGAACGCCGTTGAGCAGGGTGGGGTGGCTGGACTATCTCCGCTCCAACAACAAGCCTTCCAGATGGCTCCAGACGTCGCCTTTGCGGGTCAGGGCTCTATGGGTGCGGGTTCTCAGTTGCTTGGCGAAGCAGGCGCTACAACCGTGCCTGACGTCATTGGCGACTACATGAACCCATACACCTCTGGTGTGGTGGATGAATTAGGCCGATTAACCAACCGCAACGTGCAGGAGAACGTCCTTCCCGCATTGGGTGCTGGTGCTATTGGCTCTGGTCAATACGGATCAAAACGCCAAGCTCAGGTCACTGGCAACACCTTGCGTGACATCCAATCTGACTTGGCTGGAAAACAAGGTGCTTTGCTTCAGTCTGGCTACAACCAAGCAGGGACATTGGCGCAGGCTGATCTGTCTCGTGCCTTGCAAGCTGGACAAGCCTTTGGCAACTTGGGTACACAGCAAAACCAATTGGGTTTGGCTGGCCTCAATCAATTAAACGCCTTGGGAACAGCAGAGCAGGCTCAGGGTCAGAAGCTGTTGGACTACCCAATGGCTCAGACTCAGAACTTTTCAAAGCTCTTGCAGGGCTACACAATGCCTACGGGACAGGTAACGCAAATTACAGGGCCGGGGCAACAGGGTAACTTCAGCAACAGCCCACTGTCCCAGATTGCTGGACTTGGTTCTCTATTGGCCGCTTTCACTGGTGCGCCAACCAGAAAAGAAGGCGGTCTAATGGCCGCTGGAGGCGAGGTTGGTACTTCTGCTGATGACGGCACTGACAACACTCCAGACGGTGCGGCGTACCATGATGGTCGCGGCAACTTTTACGATCAACACGGCTACTTGGTGGGGTAACACATGCCATTTCCAACACCTATGGGCGCTTTGAGTCAAATGGCCCCCCCTCCACCTCCAAAGCCAGTTGATCTTGGTGCAAATCAAATCAATAATTTGGACAAAGTAACAGAACAGGATAGAGAACCTACTTACGCTGAAAAAGCTGTAGCTGATCGTGCCGCCGCCTCCAAAGAATTGGACAGGCAAATCAATGTATTGAGGGCTGGGCTTGAGCGTCGCATGACGCCTGCGTTTGATCCAGCACTGATGAAGCTGGCGGCGGGGTTTTTGAAGCCTACCCGCACGGGCTCCTTCGGTGAGTCTGCTGGCTATGCCGCAGAAGGCTACGCTGATGAGAATGAAAAACAAATTGCTCGTGATGCACAAATCCAAAAAATGCATTTAGAGTTAATGGAAAAGCAACAGGCTCTGCGTTCGCAAAGTGCAATCGACCAATTTACATTAAATCGTTTTGGCAATAAAGCTCCAGCAGGCATGATGCAGACAGGGGCTCCTCAAGGGGCTCCAATGGGCTCTCCAGCAGGCGCTCCAATAGGTGGCGCTCCAGCGCCTGCCCCCAAACAGTCAGGTGCAATGTCACTGATGCCCGGCCAAATGCCAACAAGCCCAACCGTAGGCAGAACTGGCCCAACGGGCGGTGCAATTGGAAGCGAGCCAATTACTGATGAGAAAATTCGTGAAGCATACCTTATTGATACAAGTGGCAGGTTAGCAAAACAATTACTTGAAGAAGCCAAGTTGCAAAGCGAAGACATCATAATGATTGATGGTAAGCCTTACCTCAAGAGCCAGCGGAAGTTCTTGGAAGGCAGTCCAGACACAATAATTGAGCGTGACTTTGGTAATTATGTTGGAACCAAAAAAGTTCCAATGTGGTTTGCCGCACAATATGACGCAGTCAAATCCGAAGCTATTGAACAAAATAGACCAGAGTTGGTTTTTGAGTTCCTTAAAAAGAACGATATGCTTCAAAAGCCCCGTGTTGTTGAAGGCGCAAAGCCTGTATACGAAACGCTAGACGAAAGAAAAATACGGGAAGATTTGGAAAAACAAGCGCAACTAAAACGTACTGAAGCCGACATTGCTGACAGCAAAGATATAAAGTCAGGTTTATATTCAGCAGGTCGTGCCGCAAGCGGCACAGTGTTAACCGCTGATTCTATTTATAAATTGGCGACTAGCCCAACAACCAAGGGCGCGTTTGGCGTATTGCAGAATGCAAACGTGCAATCTGCCATCTTGGGTGCGATTGCGGAAGGCGTGCAAACACCGGGCGGCAGTATTAAATTTAGCGGTATTGAAGATGCAGTTCGCAAGTTGGGTGGAACTGACGTTGAAATTAACGCCGCATTGCAAGCCTCTCGTTATTACGCAGATTTAGAATTGCAATACGCACGCACCTATCTCAAAGGTCAGGGCGCGGTATCCGACAATGAGCGTAGGATTGTTGCTCGACTTGGTGGGAGTCTGTCTGATACACCAAGCGTTGCGGCGGCAAAAGCGGAAACAATCAAAACTCGCGCTGAATTTGACAAGCACAAGTCCGACATTTTGTATGAATGGGAAAAGAAAAACCCTAGCGGATACGTCAAAGACTTTGAGCGCACGCCTGAATATATTAGGTTAGAAAAACAATTCAACGACCAGATGGGTAAACTTAACGACAAGTATTTCCCCGGCGCTACGCCTGCGGCCTCTGCGGGAAATGCGCCTGTTTCCCAGCCCTCTGGTAATGCGCCAGAAAATGAAACGCCATTGCAAAAGTTCAAGCGCAGACAAGCTGAAATTGCACAGCAAAAAGGAAAACCATAATGGACTTCAGCAAACTTTCCAAATCGCAAATGGATATTGCCGATATGGTTGTTGAGGCGGCTACGGCAAATGGTGTTGACCCCAATCTTTTGTTGGCGCAGGCTTTTCAAGAGTCTGGGTTTAGTCACATACCAAACAAAAAGACTGATGCTTTTGGGGTGATGCAAATCCGCCCCGGAACCGCAAAAGACAATAATCTTGGCGATACGACAGACTTAAAAACCAACATCTATGGTGGCGCAAAGTTGATGAAGCAGTACCTTGACAAGTACAAGTCGCCAGAGGCGGCTTTGCTTGCGTACCATCAAGGGCCGGGAGTTGCGGATACATATACTAAAAACAATGGTGATCTTTCTTCTGTCGGCCCAAATGGTTTGGATTACGTTATCAAAATTGGCGAGAACGGCGGTTTTGGGCAACCTATTGAATCTCAAGGCAAAGAAGATCAGGGGCCAAGTCCCTTCGGTGAAATTTCTCCTTTGCCTTCGGGCATAGATGACAAGGCTCCTGAAAAGCGGCCAAACTTAAGCTCTATGCCAGATTGGTATCAGAAGGGCAGTCGCTTAGTTCGCAATAGAGAAGGCGACATCAGCGGCAATACTTTGGGTACTGCTGGAGCTATTGCTGGTGTTGGTGCTTCCCTTTTTGGAAACAAGGGTTTGGCCGAAATGGAGAAGGGCGTTAAAAATGCCCAGACTGCATATGAGGCCGCAAAGGCGGCGGCGCAAGGCGCGGTAGGGGCATCGGCTGATACAGCCCAAAAACTGGCCGCAGAGGCCCAAAGGCTTGAACAAGAGTACCGCGCAACATTGTCTGCCTCACAAGCTCTTGAGCGTGAATTGGCTGATGCAATGACTGAGTCCAAGCGGTTTCTGCCGCCAGACGTTGATTCTCGCGCCAAGGTGGCAAACGCCGCTGGTTCGGAAAATTATGGCCGCAAGATGCCGGGTCAAGTTCCCCCAGAAGCAATGCTTGCTGAAATTGAAGATCAAACGCGTGGCAAAAATCCTCGCGGAAAGGGCGCTTGGGATATTGCAGATCGGAATGCCGCCAATATTGAAACGCAAAAGCGTTTGGGTATGGGTGAATACAAGATGACTGGCACTGGCTCAGAACAGTTGGTGCTATCGCCAGAGGAAACCGCTCGTCGCCAAGCGCAAATGAGTGCGGCTGGAAAAGATGTTAAGCGATTAACGCCACTGGTAGAGGCGGCCCAAGGTGAGGTTGGCACAGCATTAGATGCACGAAAGTCCGCAGAAATTCTTCGACAGCGCGAAGTAGCCGCCGCTCAAAAAGCCGCACGAGAAGCGCAGACAGCAGAGCAAGTTGCCAAGACTGGGGCCAAAGCCGCAACGCAAGCCGCACCAAGTGGTGTTGGCAAAATAGGCGCTTTATGGCAAAAGATTCCCTTTGCAAACACTCTTGGTGGTTTGGGTATGGGCATGAGTGCCGCAGAGGCTTTGAACCGCTATGAGAAAGGCGACACTACGGGAGCCGTTATTTCGACCGTACAGACGCTTTTGGATGGCATGTCTATGCTACCCCCCGGCACACCGCTTACAGCCGCCCTGAAGGGCATTGGCGTTACTGGTGGGCTTGCCTTAACGGCGGCAGACTTGTACCGCACACATATGATGGAAAAAGAAAACCCACCCAAAAAAGCAAGGGGCGGGTTGGCATTGTTACAATGAACTTGGAGCAGTTGCCACTCTCCTTTAGCCCTCTAGGGGGCTTTTTTTATGCACTACCGCCAGTGCGCAGGAGAAGCAGTTGGACTTGCTCCATCCGCTCCTCCATTGCTTTGAGTCCCTGCAAATAACCTAGTTCGACTCCAGCGGCAAAGGCATCAAGCAAGTCTTGGTTGTACAAGGCTTCCTCGCTGTATGAGTCTGGTTGTTGAGCCAGTTTCTTCGCACGCTCGAAGTCGAATTTCACGGACGTTGATTGAGCAATGCACGCCCAACCTCTTTGTTCATGTCGCCAACAATGTTGACACATCGCTGGTGCTCTTCTTTAGCAATCAGAGGTCTGACGTATTGCACAATCTTGTCAGCGAACTGACAGATGTCTACCTCGTCTGCAATCAGGGCGTCTGGCCCGTACACATCGCAGTAAAAAAAGATTTGTTTGACGGTTTCTTCACTTAGCATTTTGAGTCTTCCATAGTTCCCAATTGATGATCGTGTTTTTTGCAATAGACCTTTGAGCGTGGCCTTTGTATGCATTCAAGTTGCTGTCCAAGAATTCATCAATGATGCTTTGCTTGGACAAAAACATTTCGTGCTTGGCGGCGGGTTCTTCTGCGTGAAACAATTCGCCGTCGCTTGTGATGTATGCCTGTATTGTTTTCATCGGTGTGCGTTCTTGAGTTGCCAAAACGACAGGAGATGCATGAACATGTCCCACCCGCGATCTAGGTCTTCTAGTTCCCACTCTTTGATCACCACAAGGCCGGGGACACTGCGAGAAACAAACAGATTGGCACACCGCGCTTGTGGAATACCAAGTCCCACCCGATACGCCGCCAACTGCATTAAATGCTCGTCGTAAGCATCGACCTTTGCTGGATCGCTGAACTCCTTGGTTTTGACGTCAACGACTGCATTAAGTGATCCTGCGCAAAATAGATCGCACTTACCGCCAAAACCTGCCTCGTGTGCAAATGAACGCTCGGAGACCCAGATAACGTCCCCGAAATGATCTCGCAGGGCTTGCTTGGTTGCTGTAACGTGCTCTGCGTGTTTGCCTGTTGGCCTGTTTTCATAGTGTCCTTGGATTGATGCATGGATGTCTGTCCCCGCATCAGCCGCCGAACGTCCTTGCTCTTTCGAGTCTTTGATGATTCGTTCGCAGTAGTCCTTGTCAGACTCTTGGTCGCGTTTGGGTAGCGTGAGAGCCGCCAGCAGAACCTGTTGTTGCAACCAAGCCGTCAGAGCGGGTTTGGCCGCTACGCCAAGCACCGTGGTGACACTAGGAACCAAGTTCATGGTTCGGGCATCACGCAGGGTTGTATTGCGTGGGGAGCCATCCTTCTTGGAGGGCACAGTGTACTGCGGCACGCCATCGCGGGTGTACCAGTGGTTTGATTCGCTTGCGCGAATGTCTTTGACGATCATTGCGCGGCTTTCTGTGCTCTTACCTTCGCGTGATAGCGACGGCTGTATTCCCGCTGTTTTTCTCTTTGTTTGTTGAGCTTTTCAGCATGAACAAGCAACGTCTTTTTGTTGATCAAAGTGCTATCGCGCAAGGTTGATTCCAAGGCGGTCATTTTGGAGTTGATGTTTTTAACCATTTCCTCCAGAACATACAGTCGCTGGCTAATTTCCATGCGTTCAGATTTTGAAATAAACATGTCAGTCCTTTAAAAGATGCCGAGCCATATGCCCGTGCCGTGAATCCACGCAATAGGGAAAATGATGGCTCCTGCCACCAGAAAGCCCCAAGCGGCGGTTTGCAGGCAGACAATGATGTGGGTCATCCATGCCGCCAAAATCCAGCCCATAAAAATGATTGGTATGAGTTCGTCCATTAGTGAAATTTCTCTTCAACTAAATTGGTCAAGATGTCGGTAATGGTTGTGTCTTTTTCAACAGCCATCAGGCGTAACTTTTTGTGCATCTCGTGGGTAACATTGATGGTTAATCGCCTGTGCCCTTCAGGTGCAAAAAACACCCGATTGTTAATAACAACCGTTTCTTTAGGTTCGGCAATTACCGCCCTCCATATACGTTGTGATCGTCCTGCTTTGCCAGCAGTTGTTTTTTCTGTTGGCTCTGCATAACCTGCTTTTTGCAAGTCAGGAAGACGTCGGCAGAGTTGATCTGGACGCAACCCAAGTCGAACGGCAAGTTGCTCATAAGTGCCGTTTCCCTTTTTAAGCTCTTGATAAATTTTTGCGCAAATTGTTTTGGAAAATTCATCAACTCGAAGTGCCGCCTTTTTTGAAGTAGACGGGTCTTCGCGTCGAGCCAGCGTGTGTGGTTCAGGTGAAATGTTCATGTTGATTCTCCGTTTTGACTAAAAAGGGATATCCGATTCCATATCATCAAAGCCAGAGGCGTCAGCCCCTTTTGGCTTGCTAAAGCTCCGTGCTTGCCATTCAGGAGAGCCCTCAATCTTGGCTCTGATTGAGTTGCCAAAGGTTTCAAACAACGCCATGTTGGGCTCGTCAATACTGAACAGCGCCAAGTCATTGTGGCTTTGTGGTAAGCCTGCCTTCTTGATTGCGGAGGGCACAGACATCACGCCAGCAATATTGGTGTACTCTTTGCCGTTGTTGCCAGCCTTCCTGACCACTGAGATCATGGCCCAAGCACCGAGGATGTTCTTGAGTTCAAAGCCGCGCAGTTCGTCAGCGGTGAACTCCTTGCCACGCCATGTCTGCAAGTCCTTGCGCAAGGTTGCTTTGTCAGCCAACGAGAGCGTGTAGTTCTTGCTGATCGACATGGGTTCGCCCTTGCCAGTGACGATTGGCCCTCCAAAGTTGTCCTCGCCATGCACCTCAAACTGAATCATCACTTTTGGCAGGAGCTTGACCTTGCCTTCAAATTCAGTCTTCTGCGTGCCCATGTCTATGATGCGGTAGCACCGAGCCAAGTGGGTTCCTTCTGGCACTGGGGTAAAGCTACCGCCGTCGCCGCTTTCTTTCGCTATTAAAGCCATTGTTCGCTCCTAATTGATACAGTTTCAAGGGTGGTTTTGTAACGACGGGGAATGCCGCATTCAAAGCGGATCAAATCCCAATCGTCACGGGTAGCAATGCCTGTCTCAGCCCTTTCCAGAGCCTCCTCAAGCATTTGCATTCGGTCAAGCATGGCTTGGTCGTACTCGCTCATGTCAGTTCTTCGCCAAGTAGTAAGCCAAGGCGACCAGCAGGCAGAGGACTATTCCACTGCCACTGCCAAAGATAAAACGGATGATCCAGTGCATAATTCGCTTTCATGTTAAACAGGCTTGTAGTGTAGCAAGTTTAATTTAAAAATACAAGTACATTGCAAAATCTTTATTTTGGTGTATGATGGAGTTACACAAAAGGAACCTGATGACACTTGAAAAATACTTTTCCACGAAGAAACGAGGAGCCAAGATTGCTATGGCGAGAAAGCTCGGCATCAGCAAGACTTGGTTCAGCCTTGTTGTCTCTGGCCGTCAGCCACCTAGTGCGGTGCTGGCCGTGGCTATCGAGCGACACACCAATGGTCAAGTTCGCCGTACATTGCTCCGCCCAGACCTTTTTGGAGAAATCAATTGATTTGGTTCAAATTCAACATTAGGGATTATTTGGCAAGTACGGCTCATTTGTCTGACGCTGAGGACTTGGCCTACCGCCGCTTGCTTGATCTTTATTTTCTGTCTGAACAGCCAATCCCGTTGGACAGGGATGCTGTTGCACGAAAAATACGCTTAGACCTTGACATCACAGAAGCGGTTCTGGATGATTTTTTTGAGCAGACCGATAAAGGCTATGTGAATGCACGTTGTGAAGCAGAGATTGCCAAGTACAACAGGCAAGTAAGGGTAAATCGGGAGCTTGGAAAAAA
>Ga0114974_10003018_pt1 | contig 12821 bp, 16 predicted proteins | sample S_130206_EF_Meta_FD_87318 | JGI IMG/M metagenome (GOLD analysis project Ga0114974, IMG submission 87318) | Freshwater microbial communities from Lake Simoncouche, Canada to study carbon cycling - S_130206_EF_MetaG | ecosystem: Environmental > Aquatic > Freshwater > Lake | place: Lake...
ATACCGAACTCTTTGCCGATTACCATTACATGGGCACCGTGCCCATCGACTTTGACTTGAAGTCTGAAACGCAAAAGTGCTTGGTGTCTGCCTTGTGTTCCATGAAACTCAAATCACTCTACGACAGAGGAAAGCAGCAGTTTGGAATTGTCATCAACACAGACCCACACGATGGACCGGGTCAACATTGGGTTGCAGTGTTTTGCGATGTCCGCCCCGAATTGGAGTTTCCTCGTGTGACCTATTTCGATTCCTATGCCTCTCAACCCGAGAAGGAAATCAAACTCTTGATGAAACGATGGAAAGACCAGTGGGATTCCACAGGCATTCACTCAAAGCCTATGAAGATGACCTACAACAAGACACGACATCAATACAAGGATTCTGAATGTGGAATGTATTGCTTGTATTTCCACTACGCTTGCTTGATGAACTTACCCATGAATCAATCCATGCCGGATGAGGTGATGAATCTCTTTCGCAATTTGTTGTTCACGATGCCGAAGAAAGAATCATCCGCAAAAGAATAATGGAATGGCTCATGATTGTGCTTTTACTTGTCTTCATTGGATACCTCTTACAAGATGAGTCCCTTGGAGTCCAACCTGTCTTGATGAGTCGCAAACGACTCTGTGATTACTATGTACCTGGGTCTGTGTTTGAAGACATTCCGTCTGCACTGGCTCGCGGTGTGCGTCTCTTGGAAGTCCATGTGTATTCGGACGAACAAGACCATCCAGTCGTTGCGCGTCAACCGCAAAATGACGGATACGACTATGCGACCGATAACATCACCTTCGAACAGGTCTGTATCCTCATTGCGAACGATGCATTCCCGTCGAATGACCCGTTCATTTTGTCGATTGTACCGCATACCACCAAGACGATTGTATTGAATCGTATAGCCGAACATCTGATGACGACCGTGCGTCGTCGATTAGTCTCTACAACCAAGAACTTGGCTACAGTTCCTCTCGATAGCTTGAAAGATAAGGTCTTGATTGTCTCCGGAGGCACACAGGGAACCGACCTAGATGACTTGGTGAATCTCTCATGGACTGAGTCTGGATTGCGACGACTCACCTATCAACAAGCCCTTCATTCACGCGATGAAAAAGAGTTGATTCGATTCACTCGAGACCATATTGTCATGGTCGCACCGGACGCCGAACTTCGGACGGTGAATGTTCGAAAAGATAAACCCTTGGCGTTGGGATGCCAGTGGAATTTGTTCGACTCGAGCAGGGGTGGGTTCCATGAAAAACCTGAAGCACTGCGTTCAGAATCTTTCCTACCTACTAAACAAAATGAGTGAATCAATGTCAATGGAAGGAGGCAAGAAGCGAAGCGCATGGATGACCCACGTCAAGAAGACCATGAAGGCCAACAAGGGCAAGCCTTTGTCCGCAGTCTTGAAGATGGCTAAGAAGACCTACAAGAAGACCATGCGCGGTGGCATGACCACAAGTGCTGCCCCAGGCTCAGGCAGTGCAGCCATTGTAGGTGGCCGCAAGTCCCGCAAGTCCCGCAAGTCCCGACGGGGTTTCAAGCTCTACTAAACAAGTTTTCTTGAGTACTCAATAAAATGGCAAAGACACGACGCGGCGGTTTAGCAGTTGATGAAGTAAAGAATGTACCGGCACCCCCCTCAGCCCCTCTATCTCGTAAAAGCTCTCCATCTCCTTCAGTCGAACCCTCCTCCAGCGAGGCAGGTCCGATGTATGGACCCGTCAAACAACCCCCGGTAATGCCTCGAGATTATCATGCGGCTAATTTTAACAAGACACACAAAGCTGGTAAGCGTTCCAAATGGCTATCCCATGTCAAGAAGACCATGCGAGCCAACAAGGGCAAGACATTCCGTGCGGTCATGAAGCTCGCCAAGAAGACCTATGGAAAACGGATTTAAGTTGTACTAAACAAACCGTCTCTATCATGGACCAAGACCCTAAAACTCGTAGAGAAAGCAAGAAATCCGCAAAAGACAAGGCCAAAGGTAAGGACACATGTTACTCTGCGAAACATGTGCGCCAACTGGAAGCCTTAAAAGACAAGAAGAAGTAACTATAATAAGGATTTATGAGTGACACGGCGTGTCATCTTGTGGTCTCGTTGCTTCGTATACTTCCCTCCACCCAAACGCCTACAGGTTTTTCCTTTATACGTCTTACGCGAGCAACCGCTCTTGTAATACGCCAAATGGGCCATGTAGCCACGATAACTCTTGATTGGAACCTTTGCAGTTGTCGATAACTCGTGAAGAAGTCCGTACATCCACTTGGTATAGGTTTTTTGATTCTTCAAGACGGGTTCGTGGGCTTTGAGATACGATTGAAACACACTGCGGAAGCTTTCAAACGGATACGCATCGGCTAAATGATACATGAACTCGCGTTGAGTCGACATGTCTCGCGGCTCGGGTTCGGCTGGAAAGTTATACGCAATCGCCATCAAGAAGTCTCGTCCAGGCACTGCGGTCGGTTTCATGGCTTCATACTGCCGTTTCACTTCTTCAAACTCGGGGTCTGCCTCGGGACAAATCACCGAGGGGTCCTCGGAACACTGTCGCCGAAGCTTTGCGTTGACCTTATTGTGTAGGTCGTAGAGCCACCGACCATAGGGTTTGGAGGGAGGGTGTGCTTTCACAAACTCGGTCGTCGAGGCGCGGCAAAACGCACACGGCAACACATCCTTCATATCGTCCAATACATCGCGGGGAGACGGCGATTGAAAGGCAATCAAGTGAAATAATTGCCATCCCGAAGGCCCCCAGAATCGGGTATCCATTGTTCACTTACCTCCAAAAGATTATCCATGCTTCTAAACAAAATGTTAGACACAAAGGATATCATCATTCTCACAGCGGCAGTCTACCTCGGTTCAGTGGTGTCTCGCTTCTTCTCCGCACTCACGGACGGCATCATCGCCCCTCTCCTTGCCCCTCTCGGAAGCAAGGGTTTGACCGAATCCGTCGTGGTCGTCGGCGGTGTCACCCTCAAAACTGGTGAGCTCTTGGCCGCGACCATTCAGCTCATGATTTCCTTCGCCATCGTCGTCTACGCGATTGGCGTCCTCCGCACCTACTACCTCTCCAAGATTGGCGCCAGCCGAACATAATAGTTGAATAGAATAATGAGTTGGTTTTCATTTCCTTCGTTTTCATCACCCTTTAAGCCCACAGACCCTGTTGCAGCCGCACAGGCCAAAGTGGATTCCGCACAAGCTGCATTAACCAAGGCAAAAGAGGAGGTGACTCGTCTTGATTCTGAGCTCAGTGCTGCAAACACCGAGTTGAGTCAAGCGAAAAACACCGTTCCGCTTGCCAACACCGCAGATGGTGTTCGAGGTGGACGTCGTAAGCGCACCTATCGTAACAAAGAGAAGAGACCCGCTAAACGCCGCCGAAACGGAAGGCGGTCCATCCGTTCCTAGGGTACTTACCGAATCGTTCCTCCAATCGCTTCTTCAAGTCCGTCGCACTTCCACGATGGCCCAACTCGTTCTGACGTTTCCACTCCTGGAAGGTCGAAGACACATCATTCCATGACACCGTATTTCCCTCAATCAGTTCGTCAGTATGTGCGTACTCGCGAATGAATCGAGCAATGATGTCAGAGTCGTCCTGGTACTCGTTGGTGTACGCATCGACTTCTGCAGGTGGAGACAGCTTTCCAAGTCCTTTGCCTTCGGTGTAGAGGTGAATCAGGTAGCTCATGAAGCAGGTCGCCCACTCGGAAGACAACACCTTTTGCTGAATCGTCTCATCCACCATGTACTGGTTCGGTCCTTGTGGGTTCATTACGAACTTGGACGGAAAGTGGACCACCTTCAATCGTCGCCAGGTGCCTCCGTCATTGGTATTCACGGGTGGCTTCTCGTTACACGCCAAGTGCATCTTGGCTTGGACGTCAAACTCTACAATCTGCTTGGAGCCCGCAAACAAGTCGCGTCCAGAGACCTTCTCGCAACTCGTCAATTCCTTGAGAACACCTGTAGACAATGGTTCTCCTTCGTCAGGCTCGGACATCATCACGAAGCGACGACCCTTCATGCGAATCAACTCGGGAGCTGCAGCACCTGCCTTGTTACGCTTCTGTGTAAACATCGCCACATTCACCTTGTAGCAGTAGTCACCCATCGCGGTCGCCATCAAGTTCAGCAACATCGACTTGCCATTCGAACCGTTACCCGTCATAATCATGAACCGAGGCTGGAAGACACCCGAGATACAGGTCGCAAGGTGCTTGAGGAAGAACATGCGAACGCTGGGGATGGGTAAGATTCGTTCGAGGAAGGTATTGAGGTCTTTCCAGCAGGCGAACTCGTGGTACTTCATGTCGGGCTTGTAGTCAATGTTGGTACACATGCTGACATAGTCGTCCGGTCGACCCTCACGGAAGGTCTGTGTGAGTGTGTCGAACATTCCATTATTGAAGGCGATGATGTGCTTGTTGTCATCGAGCTTCTTAGCGAACTCTGCGTCGTGGAACAGGACTTGGCACTCGCGCATGATGTTGTTCTTGAATGCATTGCTCTTGAGCTTCATGCGGACCACAGAGTATTCCTTCATCTTCTTTTCCGACTTGCACGCATCGCACTCAGGGTCATGTTCCTTATGCTGGCATGTAACATGTTTGAGTCGTTCACCTTCAATCAGTGACTTCTCCAAGAACATCTTGGCTACATCCGAAGACAGACGCTTCAAGAGCTCCACACCCTTCTCTGAGTTCTTCCAGATGTGTCCGACATAGTAGTACCAATCGTTGTTGACGAAGGAACCGCATCGGAATTCGTCGCGGTACTTTGCGTGGACGACCAAGGCCACATCGTAATCGGTCGCAGTCGCAGCGGCATCATCCACTAGCTTATCCACATTTCGACTCTCAATCTCCTCGTAACCAGCTCGGTTGTCTTCTCGAGACCAGTATCGCAAGCTCTTTTCACCGAGTCGTTCACCCTCAACGCGGAAGCTAAATCCGTTCCACTTGTTCATGCATTGCGACTGATTGTAACTGCCTGGCTTTGTCTCATTGATTTGCTCGCTGAAGTCTTGGAACACATCTTCCAAGTCAGGGTGGATGTTCTTCAAGCAGAAGCCTACTTCAATCCAAGCACCATAGTCGGTGTATCGCTCGGGTTTGAGGTTGAAGACATGGTCGCGAATGTATTGTTTACGAACTGCAGTCAAGGGTTCAATGTATTGTCGTCCAGGAGAGGACGCACGAGAATCGTTTGTGTCTCGTGTGGTTGTGCGTCCACGGGAAACGGACCGAGGCACTTCAGTAGAGGGTGCCCTGCAGTTCTGCTCGCCGTAGGGTGTCAAGGGTGACTCTTCGGATGGAAGAGAACGTGTCGAGAGTTTACGAATCAAGTCCAAGGTAGGCACTGCGGGGACTTCGGTATCCACACTGAGTTCACCGGTTTCATGGTCGTAGTCGAGCACATAGCGAATCTTGTAAGGAAGGGCTCCATCGTCCTTCTTCTTGGAGCCTAGAATGGGCCAGTGTCCGTTGTGATTGAGTGGGCTCGTGTCGTAGACCTTGTTCCAGTCGTGCATGAGTCCAAGGTTTGGGAAGAACTCTTCCATTCGGCGCACCAACACACGTCTCACAGTCTCTTCTACGGAAGGACGAGACTTGATAGAGGGAATCTGAATGTGGATGCCGGATGCAGAGAGGTTCTTGTTGGACTGGAAGGTTGGATTGTCCTTCTCAAGCACATAGATTTCCACATCGTCTTTCAAGTCTACGAGCTTTCGCACTTCCTCCATATAGGCTTTGACGAAGTTGATGGTTTGGGCTTGTGTGTGCTTGTGTTCTTCGACCACGCCTTCGTACTTGAAGTCCAAATCAATACGAAGTTGTCCGATAGGCGTACAACGCTCGGTGTAGTACATCGGCACACCGTTCAAGAGGTTCGCATAGTAAAGTTTGTAGAAGTCATTTAGGTCATCTGAATTGACGAGCCAGTGGTCGTATCCATCCATTGTGTTGAAGGTATAGGGTTGCCCCTTTTCAGTTTTACGTCCTGACCTTTCTTGGTCTGACTTTCCGTTAGGATTTCCTCCTAGAAAGAAGTCAAGGCGGGTCGGCATTGCTGTGTTAGTAAGCTCCGAGAAGAATGCCATGGACTGTCCGTTTTGAACGCATGTTTCCAGATTTCAAAAGGAATCTACACCGTTCTAATAAAACAAGACACAATGAAGTTCTGTACACAGTGTAACAACTTCCTCTACTCGATTGAGGAACGAGACAAGTCTGCATATCTCAAATGCCGTAGCTGTCCTTACGAAGAAGAGATTACAAAGGCAAATCCTGTCGTGTACGAGCACGACCTTCAACAGGATACCTCGGTTCAGTATTCAATCAATCCGTATCTAAAATATGACCCAACTCTACCTCGCTTTACAACGATGATTTGCCCCAATGATAACTGCTCGACCCGAGGCAGTGAATCACAGATTGTCGGCATCAAGTTGGACCCTGTCAATGTTCGATGGTTATATCAGTGTGCGGTCTGCAATACCACTTGGAAACAACTTGCACGAGGTTAGAAGCGCTTGGGACCACTGGAAATCATATTGCCTTGGACCCAGCCTGCATTCTGCGGGATACGAGTATAGGTTCCGACTACATTGTTCGCAGGTAAGCCACCGGGTTGTTGAGTCTTGGACGAGGTTGTGGAGGTGATACTGCTGCTAGACGACCAAGAGACGGTCGACAACTTTTTTGGGTTATTTGGGTAATCGGGTTGAATGGGACTGACTCGAGCATTGCCTACGAGTTTAGTGATACTGGGATTGACGACCAATGAGGCTTGGGATGTCAATACATTTGCAGTTAAGACACTAGGTTGTAAGGTGACGTTGTCTCGTGTTTGAATCGCTGGACGAATTCCGGTTTGTGCTGCAGCCTTGTATTTCAAGTAGTTGGTGTAGTCCGACGCAGAGAGAGTTGGCATTACTTTACTTCACGAAAAACCTTCCGTTGAACTGCGGCGACTTCCAAGGAGGAATGGAAAGTACGGATTGTGAGAAATACATCTCTTGTCCCACACTTGATGCACGAAGCTGTGCGTTTTGATATCCATCCTTGGTGACCGCCAAGAAGGTTCGTGACTTTTTGACTGGGTCGGCAGGAATCGTTGCATGGGCTCGGACCATAGTAGTGACACTGGATGCATCGGGTGTATACGGCATTTATGTAAAACGGAAGATTTTCACACAAAACAACCTGATGAATAACAATGGACCATCCTGAAGTCAAGCCAGTCTTTCGAACGCAAGTCATGGACGCCTTAAAGGAACCCCGCAAGACACGCGAATACTTTACGAAATACGAATACACCACCTTACTGGCGACACGTGCAGAACAGATTGCACAGGGAGCGAAACCGCTGGTGAGTCTAGAAGGACTCAAAACAAGCGACCCGATGTTTGTATGGAATGTTGCGAAACGAGAAATCGAACAGAGAAAGCTACCCTTCTTAATTCGTCGTCAGATGCCTAACGACACTGCAGAATATTGGTCGGCACAAGAGTTGGAAGTACTATGGTGATCCCGACATTCGTTCGAGGGTCTCTTCAGAGGGAGGGTATAACAATAGAGGTGGTTGAGGTCCAGGAGGGGATAACATACTTGGCGGTTCATGGGTAATCAGCTTCATCGCCATTGAAATATCGACGCTGTTCTCGGGAAGGAATCGCTTTTTCTCGTTGGCTAAATCACGTTGGACTCGTGCGGGAAGGTCTACGACACCTGGAAAGACCTTCTGCTGGACGCCTAACGCTGTAAAGGAAAGAATCAATAGAAGGACGATGATACCGACGATGACAAGGACACGAGTTTTCATTATTTCTTCGGTAGACAAGAAAAACGGAAGTAGAAAAGGATAACAAGAGAGAGTATGGACTTCCCAATACCCATTCGTTGTTATACTTGTAATCTGCCTATTGCCGGCAAATGGAAACACTATCTAGCATTGGTGAAGGGGAAACGTGTTGAAGATGGACGGTCTGAAAAGGATGAGTTGGTGTATCTCACTTCAACCACTCAAAAAACGAGTGAGGGGCGTGCTATGGACGATATTGGATTGACGCGGGAGTGTTGTCGCAGGCATTTCTTGACGCACCCGGGCGTTTAAGAAGAGCTTGAGTGTACATTCACGACACCGCATCGACCGCGACAGCTCATAGCAGTCCTTCTCGGAACAGTAGTGAATGTTCGGAATTCGTATCCGTAACACCTCCATTCCTTTTTACTTCACAGTAAAGAGTAAATGTCTTCCTATAGTGAATACCTAGGACGAATGCAACAACGCCTTCCAAAGGTCCAAGATACTCGCCCTCATCGTGACGCAGGACACCAAACGGAGATTGTGAAACGATTAGCAGCCTCGGGCGTCCAAGAAAGCAAGAACCCTACACCTTCATGTGTACTTGTGTTGGATGGACCTTCTACCCAAGACTACTCACGCTATGCCAAGGCACACACGGTCCAAGACCAATCCATCTACAACGAATACACTGCGGGTCAGGCAGTCGCTCAATCGGAACTACCCCGTAATGCAAAGCCTTCCCAGATTAACCCTGTCTGTTACTCATCAACGGCAATACCTGAATACAATGACTTATTGCGCACAGATACACAGGCTGCACTCAAACAAGCCGCAAAGAACGCATACCAGCGTGGCTATTCATCCGCAGCCTGTTGCCAAGTGTGTGGTAAGCCGCCTGTCTTTGACCGTGGTTGTGAATGTTCCTTGACCGTCGCACAACAAACTGCCTTGAAGGACAAGGTCGGTAACCGTTTACACACATCTATCCCCAACGCGTAATGGAGTTTTACGATTGGCGGTCTATCTTTCCAGAACTTGATAGGATTGATTTGAAAACTCTACACGATGAACTGAATGACGACCAATGGCAAGATTGGCCTGAACGGACGTTATACGACCAAACCCCTGACTCTGAATGGAAGGTCATTCCCTTTTGTGCAACTTTTCCAGGCAATGACCCTTCAATGACTCAATGGAATCAATCAGCCGTTCGACGATTTCCAAAGACAGTTGCAATGCTTAAACAAATCCCTGGACTACGAACTGCAGGGTTTAGTCGTCTAGGACCTTACACTGCATTGAAATATCACCGTGGATGGGCGTCGTTATCCAATCATGTACTGCGATGTCACTTGCCAGTTAAAGTTCCAGAGGGTGAGATTCTCTGTGGAGTGGTAGTGAACGATACGTTTCAGTTTCATCGAGAAGGACAGTGGATGGTGTTTGACGATTCAAAACTACATAAAGCTTTCAACTTTCATCCTTCAGAAGACCGAATCGTGTTACTCTTGGATATCCAACGTCCTTCAACCGTTCCTATAGGAACCTCAACGGTTGGAATGACGTGTGAACTCACTGCGTTTTTATCTGCGTTTAGATAACCCTAGTGTCAACAATACAATGTTGGAGGTCTATACCTTCAAGATGGAACGACCCCTTCATTGGATTGACTTATCGATGACTCCACTGGACGAGTTAGCACAAACGGTTGAAGACATTTGCGCTCACCAAACGGATGTTCGATTATGGTTTGGGTATCTCGATGGATGGATGTTAACACCGCATGAAGAAGTGATTCTACGCAAAGCACTGCGTAAGTTCACCTGTGGACTGGTGACTGCGTTTCCTCTTTCATTGTCGCACGCCTGGAAAAACGAAATCAATACCCTCTACACAGAAAGACCCAATGGATTCACCGACACTCACCACGATGGTCGTATTGTACACGATGGGAGTCAAGTTGAACACCGACACTTTGGTTCATGAACTACCACTCACAGACCGTATTATCAAAATTGAAAAACAAGGTGTTCTTCGTCGTGGAGAGTCTCGCAAGGACCGTATTCGTCATCGCAAGACCACTACACAGCCCCGAAGGACCACCGGATTCGGACACAACAGTATTACCTTAGTCGTCTTGTCGTCAGGTGACGGCACATTGACCGATAAAGAAATCACCATCAAAATCTTCCAGAATGGCGTGTTTCATATCACAGGCGTCTTGGATGAACGGTATGACCGAGATGTTACAACACGATTGCGCGACCACATCACAACCACCTGTCCTCATGCGATACTGGAAGGCACATGGACTTCCGACCAGCGTCGAGTCGTGTTGATGAACTACAAGACCAAACTTGTAGGAGTCACCAATCTCTCACGGGACACACTTCACGCAACACTACGCACGAAAGGATTCAAGACCAACTACGAACCTGCTGTGTATCCTGCCGTCAAAATCTACTTCCCCGACACCAAATGGATTGCAAAAGTGTTTCGAACCGGCAACATCATCTTGACTGGAATGACCCATTCGTCTGAATGTGACAGTCTGATGACGAAACTGCGGGAGGTTCTCGTTTAAACTATAGGGTCTTCCTATAAACATGCAGGCACGAGAACTCACACCCGATGAAGTCCGTGAAGGGGAACGCAATATCAACGACACTCAACTGACCGCAACCCAGATTCAAGCTCTGGTGCGACAGATGGATACAAGCAAGGCAAAGTATCGTGCTTTGAAACAGAGTGGAAAGAAGTTGGAATACGAACAAGCCGTCAAGGCAGAGAACGAGTCTCTGTATTTCAATTACCCCAGTCTCTATCAGATGCACCTTGAAGAGAGACTGGACCAAACCTTTTTTGAAATGTTGAACCTGAAACGAAAAATTGAAAAAGGCGAGATGACTGCCGAACAGGCTTCAGCGGTTGTGGGACAGCAATTGTTTAATCGCTTTGTCCCTCATGCTATTTCAAACAGTCCACCTCCGATGGCGCGCATGTCCTATGAGGACTACTATCGTCAATCTCGTTCGTAAGGATGTTTATCAGGTGTTTCATCGTGAGGTTGAATGTTCCGGAACTTTTGGACGGTCTTTTGAATCGGTACCTCTTTACCCATCCACCAATAGACCAAAAAGACAATCCCTAGAATGATGAGGGTGAAGACAATTGCCAAGAGTTGATTTTGTGCCATTTGGACTGCGACTTCTCCAGGGGTTCGAGCTCCTTGGGCGTAGGCAGTCGCAGCTTGGTCTGCGATTCCACCCGGTCCACCCGGAAGAGGAGGAAGAAATAATGCTTGGGGCTTTGCAGAGTTTTGTCCCATTATTACTTACGAATCTTTCAATTCAGTTCGAAGCTCCATCAATATCTTTCCCAACACATTCTTTCCAGGCCATCGTTCAGGGTCTTTAGCCTTTGAAGTGTCTGCGGAAGTTCCGATGCCCCAGTACTTTCCACGAGGGTCGGCTTCAGCAATCGGTCGTGTACCCGTGTCGCGCAGTTTCTTCAGTAACTCTGGATGCTGCATGAACTTGGCTTTGACCGCCACTCGCATCACCTGGTCTTTTCGTTCGTTCCAGGCTTCGTCATTGAAGTTCTTCACTTTCTTTCCATAGGACTTGACTGACTTGGCACTAGCCGTCTTCATGATTTTCGCTTGAATCTCTCCGTCTCCAAACTGTTTGGCTTTGGACCATTGATAGTAGTGTTCCACGGTTGGAAAGGTCGTTCCATCGATTTGAATGGGTGCTTCGTGCATGCTACTGAACTCTTTGAACTCGTTCAATGCTGGATTGCCTGCGAAGAAGAACACAGGTGGTTCACCTTCTTCGACCGGCACTTTCACTTTGAGGACTCGTTTCTTCTTTTCCTTGGGTTCCTCTTCTTTGGGGGCTTCCTCTTTGGGGGCTTCGGCTGCAGGGATTTCTACCATCGGTACTTCGACTTCCTGTTTGGCTTCGACACGCTTAAACATGAATCCGCGGTGGAGGAACGAGAAGGTTTGTAAGTCACCCGTTAACACGAACTGGGTTTGAGACGCATACTCTTCACTGAAGGTCATGGTCTTCACCAGTTCGAATCCATTCTCTCGTAAGATGTCGGTCACCTTTCCAAACGGAACGAGATATTCTTTGGTCGGGCGCTCGAAACTCTCCAACTTGACTGTAATGGTCTTTCCAAACTCTTCGGTCCATCCATCTCCATCGGCATACTGTTTGGAGAATTCACCGAACAACTGGTCCTTTGAACGGAATCGATGTCCGTCCTTTCCGAGTAGTAAGGAATACACGGATTGTCCGTCCATACAGGTTCCGAAGAATACGCCTTTTCCATGTCGTGTGAGATTACCTACAAAGGTTCGGAAAGTCTCTTCGGATTCGCACGCATAATGAATGGCGAACTGGCACGAAATCACATCAAACTCGGTCAGTCCAACAAACTTCTGCAAGTATTCGGTCGGTGCAGGTGCTTGCTTGTCTAAGATTTTGAGGTATCGGTTCTCTTGCTGTAACAGAGGCTGGGTCATATCACCTTCAATGAAGAGTGCAGGAGGTAACTTCTGCTTGGCGTTCTCTTGGAGGTATCGAACACATGCACCTTGTCGTGAGCCTTCAATGTTTCCACGCGAGTAGTCAACGCCTACAATCTTCGACGGCTTGGTCTTGCGCCACTTGTGAAGGTCATTGGCTCGTCCAACCGCAAGTTCCAGTAGAGTATCACCCTGTTTGATGTTGACTTGATAGAGCTTCTCTTTGATTTTGTTGTGGAAACTCATCACATCCTTCATGACTCGGTCGCGTGCTTCAAGACTGTCTCGATAGTACAACTCGTCTTCAAAGGTATCGCTGGGAGGACTGCTCTGGACGGAACGAATCATCTCTTCGGAGACTGGATTGTGGATGTTCGTCCAGATAGAGTCTGCGACTTGAATGTCGTTACCAAACTGTGGTTGGTTCAACACTCGGTTCTGGTAGGTCTTG
>Ga0114974_10003020_pt1 | contig 12819 bp, 11 predicted proteins | sample S_130206_EF_Meta_FD_87318 | JGI IMG/M metagenome (GOLD analysis project Ga0114974, IMG submission 87318) | Freshwater microbial communities from Lake Simoncouche, Canada to study carbon cycling - S_130206_EF_MetaG | ecosystem: Environmental > Aquatic > Freshwater > Lake | place: Lake...
ATGCGCATCACCTGATGTTTGACGACGCCCCGGATCCTGCAGGCATGCTCGCCATCTTGCATGAGTCGACGGAGTTTCCTTCTCCGGTGGAACCTTTGGCATCAGAGACGAGGGGCGCCTCCGCCTACCACGACGTGGAGCTGGCCGGCCGCAGCAAGTTACAAGCAGTGGTCAAGCAGAGCGAAAACCACGTGATCATGTCGGCGCTTGAGACGTCAAAAAACAGAGTCGAGGCGGCGCAAAAACTGGGAATCAGTCCCCGGACTTTGCGCTACAAGTTGGCGCAGCTGCGGGACCATAGCCCCGAGCACATGGTCAGTGCTTGATAGCCTGCAGCATTCACTCCTCTTTAAGGAAACATCATGATTGAACGAGCCACCTCTGCCGCAAATATTGCTTCCATGCTCAAGACCATGCAAATCCACGCTGCCCAAGCGGGCGGTCTTGATGAGCAGTCCATTGCTGGCATTGCTGCACCCAAAAGCGATTTTTCAGAGATGGTGCGCAACGCGGTTAGCCAAACCAATGACATGCAGGTCGAATCCAACCAGGCGGCCCAGGCTTTTGAGCGTGGTGAAGCCGTGCCATTAACGGATCTTGTGCTCAAGATGCAAAAGTCATCATTGGCCTTCGAGACCACGCTACAGGTTCGTAACAAGGTCCTCAAGGCCTACGAAGAAGTGATGAACATGCCGGTTTGATCCTGGCTGACATCTAAGTAATATTCTGCGCTGAAAGACTCAACTATGGCGACTGCAACCGCAACAGCACCAGACGGCACTATGCTCCCGGGTTCCGACGAGGTACGTGCACTGACCACAAGGTCCGGGCGTGACCGCCGGTCTAATTCAGAAGGTCAGGCGGGGCCCGCTAACGGTCTGAGCACGAACTATCTCGGTGGCAGTGTGGCGCTGGCCGATAGCCCGGGCCTGTTTGGACCAATTAAAGATGTGTTTAACCAGCCGGTCATCAAAAAGTCCCTGCCCTTGATTGTCATTGCCCTGATGCTTTTGGTGTTTGCGGCGGCATACACCATGGTGAACGCGCCAAAATACAGGCCGGTGGCCATGGGTGCGACCGAAGGCGACCAGCAGGCCGTCTTTGAAGCGCTGCGAACTGGCGAGTTCAAGCCGGTCATTGACTCGGGAACGGGTCAAATTACAGTACCAGCGAGCCGATACCACGAGGCTCGTATTTTTCTCGCCTCCAAGGGTCTTCCTAAAACTGCAGCGACCGGTTTGGACAGCCTGAAAGATCAGTCCGCTATGACGACCAGTCAGTTCATGGAGCAGGTGCGCTACACCTCCGCGGTAGAGCAGGAATTGGCACGCAGTATCCAGCAGATTGATTCGATTCAGTCTGCACGAGTTCACCTGGCGACCAGCAAGCCATCGGTCTTTGTGCGCGACCGCGTGCCGCCAAAGGCCTCGGTCGTTTTGACACCGCAAAATGGCCGCAGCGTCAGTCCCATGCAGGTACAGGCCATTGTTCATTTGGTGTCTTCCAGCATACCTTTGTTGACCCCTCAGAATGTGACCGTTGTGGACAACGTTGGCAAGCTGATGACTGACTCAGATTCGGATGCATCAATGGGCATGAATGCAGGTCAGACCAAGCACAAGCAGGCGATGGAGGAACTCTACCGTCAACGAGTGATGCAGATCTTGTCTCCAATTGTTGGTGAAGCCAATGTCCGTTCCCAGGTCAATTTGATGCTGGATTTCAGTCAAACTGAAACCACCTTGGAAGACTTTGATACGCAAGGCAAAGGCCCTAAAACCCGTTCCGAGGTTACCAGCGAAGACCGAAACAGCGCCAAAGAGGCCAGCGGTGTCCCTGGCACTCTTTCAAATACTGCACCAGCGGCACCGACAACGTCGCTCAACACTGCTGCAACACCACCCCAGGCTGCAGCGGCCGACGAGAGGACGACAGTAGCAGCACGGACTACCCGTAACTACGAAATCGATCGCTCAGTGCGTCATATCAAAAGCGCTAGCGGAACAGTTCAACGCCTCAGTGTCGCGGTCGTTATCAACGAAAGACCGCCCGTGGCACAGCCCAAGAATGAGAAGGGCGAAGAGCAACCGGCCAAGCCGAATCCCTACACGGAGGACGAGGTGGAACGCATGCAACAACTGGTGCAGGGCGTAGTGGGCTTCGACGAGGCGCGCAAAGACGTCGTCAACGTCGTGCAGGCCAAGTTTGAAACCGAGGCGCCAGTTGATCTGACAGTGCCTTGGCACAAGGACGAGGCAGTGCTCACCAACATCAAGTCGGCTTTCCTTGGCCTGGTGTTTGTGCTGTTCTCCCTGTTGGTGATCCGGCCGGTGGTGATGCACCTGCTGAACCGTGACAAAGAGGCTGCTGAGAACGCAGCAACCACCTTGCAGTTGGCACAAAACGAAGCACTGGCGCTCGAGGTGGAGTCTCAGGCAAAAGCTGCAGGGGATGTTGGTGAAAAGGAACTGTCGGCATCGGAGACGCTCGAGGAAATGAAAGCAAAAATGAAAGCGAAGAAATCAAATATCTCCGCAGAAATGCTGGATACGGCCAATACCTACGACGACAAAGTCGCATTGATCCGCATGATCGTGTCCGACGACTCAGCGCGTGTGGCAAGCGTATTCAAGGGCATGATCAAGCCGGGTTGACGGTACTCCTGGAGCAAAAATAATGGCTGATGAAGCGAATGTAGCTGGCACACAGGGCGTGTCGTCAGGCGGCAACAATGAGGCGCTCCAGCGAGAGCTCCAAAATGTAACCAGCACCCAACGTGCGGCGGTCCTTATGCTTCTGTTGGGTGAAGAGCAGGCAGCGGACATCATCCGTTTCCTCAACCCGAAGGAAGTTCAGGCGCTTGGCATGGCCATGGTTCAGGTTGCCGAACTTTCCCAAGAAGCGGTTAACGCCGTGCTGGATGAATTTGTCGCCACCATCAAGCGCCAAACCAGCCTGGGTTTGGGAACTGCCGATTACGTTGAAAAGGTGTTCAAGCGTGCTTTAGGCAATGACAAGGCGGCTTCTGTTTTGGGGCGTATCAATCCCGGGCACAGCAGTAAGGGTCTTGATATATTGGCTTGGATGGATGCCAGGTCTATCGCCGACATGATTCAGGGGGAGCACCCTCAGGTGGTTGCTATTATTTTGTCGGTTTTAGAAAATGTTGTCGCAGCTGATGTTTTGAACTTTTTACCACCAGATTCGCGCGCCGAAGTTATACAGCGTGTGGCCAAGCTGGAGACGGTGCAGCCCTCTGCCATGGAGGAACTTGAGGCCATCATGAAAAAGCAGTTCTCCAATAACTCCTCGGCCAAGTCGTCGAGTTTTGGCGGTATCAAGGCGGCCGCTAATATTTTGAACCTTACCAAATCCGCGCTGGAGGCCTCGGTGATGGGTGGCTTGCGAAACTTGGATGCTGATCTGATGCAAAAAATCCAGGACAACATGTTCACTTTTGAAAATCTGGTCAGCGTAGACAACAAAGGTATCCAAGTCATTATGCGCAATGTTGATCCAGACCAGATGATGATTGCGCTCAAAGGCGCGAGCGATCCGGTGAAGGACAAGTTTTTCAGCAATATGTCCGAACGTGCCAGGGGCATGTTCAAGGATGACATGGAGGCCAAGGGCCCCATGCGCCTGTCTGATGTTGAGCTGGCGCAAAAAACCATCATGCGCACTGCGCGCAAACTGGCGGATGCTGGCGATTTGGTGTTGGGTGGCGGTGCTGACTATGTCTAGTAACCAGCTGGTTACTGTAGTGAATAACTCACGCCAATTGGTAGTGCGTCCGGCGCGTGTATGGCAGGCGGTCGATCTACTGCATCCGGTTGCACCGCCAGGGGGGTTTTTGCCTTCCAAGTGGCGATCCGAAGTTGTACCTCAATTTGATATGGTCGACTTCGACAGCCAGAGCTTGCGCTTGTTGCCCTCGCCACCCTCGCTGACCACAGACAGTGACAGCGCACTTGCTACCGATATCGCAGATGCGCCTGACGTAGAGGCTACGCCAGTGCCGACGCCGGTTGCCACGGAAGCGGCCTTGGCGCAGGCTCGTCGCGAAGGCTACGAGCAAGGGAAGCAAGATGCCGGCTCCGAGATGCAGGTTCAGATGGACCGTGAGCTGGCTCGACAACTCGCCCTGGACCACGCTCTGATCAAGTCTGTAGAGGCTGCGATCGATGCCTTGCATCAAAGCCCGGCAGTATTTTTCGAGCCGATCAAACGCCTGTCCCTGCACTTGGCTGAGCAATTGGTTTTGGCAGAACTCGCGCTGGATGGGCGTGCTATCGACCGCTTGGTGCAGCGATGTGTGGACGAACTGTCGCTTAATGATGCGTCGATGGTTCGGGTGGAGTTATCTCCTGGCGACCTCCAGGCCTGGCGGACACTACGCGAGCGCAGTGGCTTGAGCGGTGGTATCGACGCGAACATTCGTGCCAATGCGTCGTTACAGCCCGGGAGCGTGCGAGCCAGTGCAAATGATGCGTTGGTTGATGATCTGATTGGTGAGCGACTCAGTGCGCTTGCGCAAGGACTTCAGATTGATGAGTCCCGTTGGCGTGCCGGCAGCGCAGTAGTCGGCGATGGGGCCTCGTCCGTCGAGCAATCTGCATCACAGGTCGCTTGGCAACAGGTCTCTGGTGGGCACACTGTGGAAGCTCAGGATGTCTTGGTTTCGGGCGCAGACGATGATGTTTGATTTTGATTCCGAGGTCGACCAGGCCCTTGCAAAAATACACACCCGAAGGCCGGTGCGCAGCGGAACGCTGGTGCGCTTGGTCGGCCTCAGGCTTGAGGCGCGCGGCATCATGGCACCGGTTGGCGCCTGCTGTGAGGTGATTGGCCAAAGCGGAAAACGAATTGAGGCGGAAGTGGTCGGCTTCGCTGACAGCACCATTTTTCTGATGCCATTTGCGGAGCCGGTGGGGATAGGCCCCGGGGACAAGGTCCGGGTTTTGAGTGACACCGATCATGTGTTGTTGGGCGACGAGCTGCTGGGCCGGGTGATTGATGCGCGTGGGCAGGCGATCGACGGCAAGCCACAGCCGGCATGCACCAACACTTTGGGACTTTTGGGCCTGCCCCTCAATCCCATGGAGCGCGGCCCTATCGACCGCGTGCTGGATGTCGGGGTCAAGGCCATCAATGGGCTGTTGACGCTTGGACGCGGACAGCGGGTGGGTCTCATAGCAGGCTCGGGTGTCGGCAAAAGCGTTCTACTTGGCATGCTGACCCGGTTTACAAAAGCTGATGTTGTGGTGATTGGACTGATTGGCGAACGTGGACGAGAGGTACAGGCTTTTATTAACGAGACATTGGGTCCTGAGGGGCTGGCCAAAGCCGTTGTGATTGCTGCGCCTGCCAATGTGTCACCGGTGCTTCGGCTAAAGGCTGCACACTTGTCACACGTGGTGGCCGAGTATTTTCGTGACCAGGGCCGTGATGTTCTGATGCTGGTGGACAGCTTGACCCGGGTTGCCCATGCTCAGCGAGAAATCGGGCTGGCCATTGGCGAACCGCCGACGTCCAAGGGCTATCCACCCTCCGTGTTCGCCTTGTTACCCAACCTGATCGAGCGCGCTGGCGTTGGCCGCCATGGCCATGGCTCAATCACTGCAGTCTACACGGTCTTGGCAGAAGGTGATGACGGGAATGATCCGATCGTGGACATTGCCCGCGCTTCGCTAGACGGGCAGGTGATGTTGTCAAGAAGGCTCGCTGACGCGGCCCATTACCCCGCCATCGAGCTGACTGGCTCCATCTCGCGCGTCATGCAAAACCTGCTTTCGCCTGCAGATTTGAAAATGGCCAATCGATTCCGACGCCTGTGGTCGCTGTACCAGCAAAACGTTGACTTGATTCAGGTTGGTGCATATCAGGCTGGCTCAAACCCTGAAATCGACCAAGCGATTGCCATGCGTGAATCAATGGAAGAATTTTTACGGCAAGACATGTATTCAGGTGTGGAAGAAGAGCGAACGCGTGTTGATATTCGTGTATTGATGGAACTGTAGAGGAAAGCCACCATGAAAGTACGTACCTGCTGGTCAGCGCTGGAGATGAAAGCCGACATGCTGGTGAAACAGCTCAGAGCAGAGACCGGACAAACACTGCAGTTGCTTGAGTCCTTGTCCGCAAGCCAGCTACGGGTTGCTCAAATGTATGAAGAATACCGCTGTAAGGCGGTGGAGTTAACGACCGCAACGGGTATGTCTGCTGTACAAAATCATCGGCAGTTCATGGTTCAATTGCAGTCACTACAGGCTCGCGTAGATAACGACATAGGAAAAACCAAGCAGTATTTGCAAGTTTTGGAGCAGCGCACCCTGAAGGCCGAGACGCAGCGCATGAAGATGCAGTCGTTGTTGGACAATGATCTTCTTGCAGTCAGAAATTTTGAGAATCGCCGAGAGCAACGAGGCATGGACGAAATGGGCATGATCCAGTTCAACCAGGCTAGAGCCGCATGAATCGTTCCGGCGGCCTGTTGTGGCACGCCCGGGCCTGGCGCCGGCAAGGTGCGTGGCGGGGGACCTGCAACCACATCAGGCAGTGGCTTGAGCAGACCCAGCCGAATAGCAGAGAGCTTGTCATTATTGGCGCCAGCGCTGGCTGGATGATGCCCAGCCCTTGGCTACAAGGGTTTGAAAAGGTCACAACCTTGGACATCGACCGCTGGGCCGCCCCGCTGTTTCGCTGGCGTCATGGGCCAGCCTTGAAGCGCTCTGGAACCCAACTGCGCTGTGACACCGGGGATGCAATTGGCGACCTTCCGTCACTATTGGCAGCTCACCCAGATGCGGCGGTGTTGTTTGACAATGTGTTGGGCCAGTTGCGATTCATGCACTCCTCCCTGGATGAAACGGTGTCGTGCCTCGACATGATCAAACGCCGCATGGTAGGACGAGAGTGGGGCAGCCTGCACGACGCGTATTCCGGGGCCGTCCGCCGTGCCGGCCGAGCACGTGAGAAAATGGTGATGCTTCAAAGTTTGCAGGTGGACGGGGCGGTTTCGACGCAGCCGTGTGAAGCGGACTTGCCGATCGAGCCTGGACTGACCGCTTTTGCGATTCAACTGGAGGCCGAAGGGGAATGGCTGGATCATCTGACCTCGCAGGTTTTCCCGGCAGGTACCACTGTGCAACATATCGCTTGGCATTACAGCCGGCATTACTGTCATTGGCTGCAGGCTGGCTGGGTCTCATCCAAACAAAGATTTTGTAGAAAATGATACTTATGATCAATTGTCTACTTCGGCCTTTACATCGCTCATTGGCTGGAGTGATGTCTGCGGGAATGGTGCTGGCTTTGGGCACAAGCCTGAGCGCCTGCGGTGGCTTTACGTCAGATGGCCCGACCGCCACCGTGCCCGACGGCCAGCCGTTGGTCCCGCTACCGGCAGCCAGCTTGCTTGCCGGGGCAGCTGTGGGGACGCTTTACGATAAAAATTTTGTGAGTTTCATGACCACAGACGTGGCCCCTGCCATCAATTGGTATGCGATGTATTACTTCAACGCCACTTCTGCGGACATCATTCCTATCCTTTACTCGGGTTCTGTGCCCTCGGCTCAGAGTGGTTTGGCTCGTAATGGCCTTATCCGCGAATTTGGGCCGGCTGCAATCAGCCGATCTGCCAATGGCAGCTGGTCTGAGGCCTCGGCGGGGACCTTTAAGGTGATGATTTCCGGCGTCAACGCCCCAAACAATCAACCGATTTCATTGACAACCTCAGCGTCTGCCACCTTGACAGACGTCAGCGGCCGATGGGATGGCGCTTGGACCGACAACCTCAATACGTCGGTGAACAAGCCGGTAACTCTGCAGTTTGACCAAAAGCTCGCTGCGACCGTCACGTTTGGCGGCTGCCTCCGTCACGTCAAGCTCGTTAGCGCTACCGCTGTAAATACCCCTTATTTCGCGACATCGGTCGATATTCCTGCTCAAACCGGGTGTCCGCGCACCCCGGGGACAGACGCCGCTTTTCTGAATGGTGTTGCCTTCGTCACCCCATCCGTGATCGAAGGCAAAACAAGACGTTTGGCACTCATGGTCGTTGATCGAACCGGAAGCGGGTTTTCTTTTACGGGCGACCAATAGGATGCAAACCATGTCTGATTGTGGCCAGTCGCGGTTGGAAGGTCTATCTGACCGAGACGGCGGGGACGCCTAAATGCTGACCCCTCATGTTTTCAGCTCTCGTACCGATGCTTGAGTATGTGTCCTAGGCCCTTGCTGCCCGGAAGCGCCAGGTATGGCATCGGGCTTCTGGCGTGTTTGTTGAATTTACAGTAGGTGATATCTGTGAAAAGAACCATTGTTGAAGTCTTGTTGGCGCTTGGGTTAATTGGCGCCGGTGTTTTTGGTTGGATGAACTGGAAAGAGGTTCAAACGGTCAAGGGCCAAGCGGTCGAGCTCAAGGCTGCCTCTGAAGAGGCGGCCAAGCAAACGGCCACATCCCAGGGCGCTATTGCCGCAGCTGAAGAGCAGTCGGCAGCCCTGAAGGCGCAATTGGCGCCACTTCAAGCCAAGGTCAACCAGTTGGAAGCCATCAAGGCTGCCATGGCCAGCGGCACGACATTGGCCGACCTGGAGGCCGCTTACAAATCACAAAAAAGCCTGTCAGCAGAGCGACAAGTGGGTCTTGGCGCTTTACGGATGATGACCAAGGGTGATGATGACCCGGCTGCACTGGAGGCATTTCGGGCCGCTCTCAAGTTGACTGATCTCGGAAATCGTAAAAACACGATGTGTGCCGCTCAAATTGCCTTGGCGGCGGCGGGCGACAAAGTGGCTGTCATGTCAGAATGCCAGCCCGAGGCGGCCCATGGCGCAGCGGACACGGCAGCCAAATCTGATGCCCACGGCCAGCCCGCCGCCCATGGCAGTGATGAAAAAGGTAAAACCAAAGAGGCGGCAGCACATGCTGCCCCGCACTGGGGATATTCTGGCGAGATGGGGCCAGACCGTTGGGGTAAAGAGTTTCCGACCTGTGCCAAGGGAAAATCACAATCCCCGCTCGATATCGTCGGCCCTTTTGTGAAAGCGCGCACCAGCGTCAGTGCCGACTATAAAGAGGGCCCGTTAACAATCCTCAACAACGGTCACACCATTCAGGTCAATGTTCCGCCAGGCAGCAAGCTGCGCATCGATGCCAAGCCCTATGAACTGCTGCAATTTCACTTTCATCGACCCAGTGAAGAGAGAATTGAAGGTAAACCCCTCTCGATGGTGGTGCACTTTGTTCACAAAGGCGCTGACGGCAAGTTGGTTGTGCTGGGCGTCTTACTGAAAGAGGGCAATGAAAATCCAGGCATCAAGGCGCTGTGGGCCAACATGCCCCGCAAAGAAGGCCCTGAGGTCACGGCGGAGGGCGTGAAGTTCAATCCTGGCAGCCTGCTGCCCCGTGAATTTGATTTCTTCAGCTACGAGGGGTCACTGACGACGCCACCCTGCACTGAAGGCGTGCGTTTCTTCATTCTGAAAAGTACAGTGAACGTCTCCGCCGCGCAAGTCGCCGATTTCCCGTTCGATGCCAATGCCAGGCCAGTACAGTCGCGTAACGGTCGCGAGATCATCACGAACTAAGAAGTGGGCGCACCAGCTTTTTTCTTGTCGCCGATCGGACCCCATCCATGAACCATCTGAAAGTCATTTTCGCCACTGCCGTGGTCACCGTGTTCTTGGCTTTGGGTCTTCTCTGGGTGACGGTCGAGTTGGGCTGGCTCAACTTTAACCCTGATCCGGTCGCGGCAACGGCAGACCCCTTGGCCACGGAAAGCAAGGCGTTCATCAAAAAAAATGCAAACTTTATTTGCGAGGTCACGGTCTCCATGCCGCAAAAAAACCTGACCTCTGAGCCCAAGGTTTACACGGACTTTTTGGTGGCAGGGCTGGACCCGGAGGGAAAATCAGGTTGGTACCAAGGCGAGTTTTCAATCTCAGAGTCACGCAAAGGAGCGCTGCGCATGGATGGCAACAAGGCTTTTGTGAGCCGGCCTGCCATGTTTGAGCGTTTTGGCCAGATGATCACCCAGGAGGAGTTCACGTTGGATTTGAGCGACGGCATGTTTGTCCAGACCCTGACTTTCCGCGATGGTGCTCGAAGGCATGTCATCAAAGGCGTTTGTGCCAAGTACGCCAAGGCCCCGTTTCATTGAGACTCGCTGACATTTTCGGGTAGCTTTTTGGGCGGCCGAACTGCCCTGGCTTTTTTGCCCGGGTTAGCATGCGCCCATGGACACAGAACCAGCGCAACGCCGGGGCTGGGCCGGGCTGTTGGCGCCCGGCCTGTTGGCGTTTGTCGCCGGCACCACGCTTCAGCTGCAGCAGGCGGCGCTGCTGCCTTGGTGGGTTTACATGCTCTGCATGCTCCCAGCCCTTGTGGGGCTTACCTCTAGCGCTCCTTATTCAATAGCAAATTGGCGCCGGCCGGCTGCGCTGCTGCTGGCGCTGGTTTTGCTGGGTTTTGGCCTGACCGGGCTGCGAGCCGGCTTCTTTCTGGCGGATGCCTTGTCAGCGGAACTGGAGGGACGCGATCTCGTGGTGACGGGCGTGGTGGCTGCCATGCCCCAAACGCATGAATCCGGGCAGCGTTTTCGCCTGGCGGTGGCCTCGGCGAGTTGGCAGGGTGCGGCCGTGCGCCTGCCCGCGCAGCTTTATTTGAGCTGGTACAGCGGCGTCTTTGCGGGGGCGCAAGGCGTGGGCGAGTTGCAGCGCCAGCCGCAGCCGATGCAGGCCGGTGAGCGCTGGCAAATGACCGTGCGGCTCAAGGCGCCGCATGGCGGCAGCAACCCGCATGGCTTCGACTATGAGCTTTGGCTTTGGGAGCAGGGCGTGCAGGCCACCGGCTATGTGCGTGCAGGCCGCAGTGACCCGGAGCCCCGCCTTCTGGGCCAGACGGGCGGGCACCCGGTGGAGCGGCTACGCCAGCAGGTGCGCGAGCAGATAGTTGCCGCCGTGCCGGATCGGGCTCAGGCGGGCCTGTTGGCCGCTTTGGTGGTGGGCGACCAAAGGGCCATCGAGCGGGCCGATTGGGATGTGTTTCGCGCCACCGGCGTGGCTCACCTGATGTCGATCTCAGGCCTGCACATCACCATGTTCGCCTGGGCGGCCGCGCTGGCGGTTGGCTGGTTGTGGCGGCGCTCCAGCCGCCTGTGCCTGTGGCTGCCGGCGCCGCAGGCGGCCCTGCTAGGCGGCGTGCTGCTGGCGGCGGGCTACGCCCTGTTCAGCGGCTGGGGCGTGCCGGCGCAGCGCACCGTGCTGATGCTGGCCACGGTGAGCGGGTTGCGGCTCTCGGGCAAGCGCTGGCCATGGCCGGTGGTCTGGGCCCTGGCCTGTGCCGTCGTTGTGGCTGCCGACCCCTGGGCGTTGCTGCAAGCCGGTTTTTGGCTGAGCTTTGTCGCGGTTGGCGTGCTGTTTGCCTCGGGCGACAGCCGGGCCGAGCCATCATCGCCCTCGGGGACCAGCGCCGCACACGCAGTGGCAAGCGTGGGGGCCAGATTTCCCGCCGGGCCGCCCCAAGGGAAATCAGCCCCCTTGGGGGGCAGCGCCGCACACGCAGTGGCAAGCGTGGGGGCTAGCCTGACATCAATGCTCCGTGAGCAGTGGGTCATCACCTTGGCGCTCACGCCGCTGACCTTGTTGCTGTTTGGCCAGGTGTCCTTGGTGGGCTTGCTGGCCAATGCCCTGGCGATTCCCTGGGTCACACTGGTGATCACGCCACTGGCCATGCTCGGGGTGGTGGTCGGGCCGCTGTGGTCAATTGCCGCCGGTGCGGTGGCGCTGCTGAGTCAGGTGCTGCAGTGGCTGGCAGAGTTACCTTTTGCGGTGTTGTCGCTGCCGCAGGCCCCGCTTTGGGCGGGCGCGGTTGGCTTGCTGGGGGGTGTGCTGCTGGTAGCTCCCTGGCCGGCGTCCTTGCGTGCGATGGGCTTGCCCCTGCTGCTGCCGGTGCTGCTGTGGCAGGCGCCGCAGTTGCCTCCTGGCGAATTCTCGGTGCTGGCTGCTGATATTGGCCAGGGCAATGCTGTGCTGGTGCGGACCCGTAACCACGCGCTCGTTTATGACGCCGGCCCGCGCTTCAGCAGCGAGAGTGATGCCGGGCACCGGGTGCTGGTGCCGCTCTTGCGCGCTTTGGGCACCCGGGTCGACACCCTGGTGCTGAGCCACCGTGACAGCGACCACGTCGGCGGGGCAGCTGCCGTGCTGGCGATGCAGGGGCAGGCTGGTTTGCTCAGCTCGCTGGAGCCGCAGCATGAGCTGCAGGCCCAGCGGCGAGGTCGGCGCTGTGAGGCCGGACAGCACTGGCAGTGGGACGGCGTGGATTTTGTCGTGCTGCACCCGCCTGCCGACGACTACGCGACGGCGCCAAAACCCAATGCCCTGAGTTGCACCCTGCGGATCAGCACCGGCACTGGGTCTGACATTCGGACGGCCTTGTTGGCGGGTGACATTGAGCAGCCGCAGGAGGCGCGCCTGGTAGCCAGTGGGGTCAAGCTGGAGGCGACATTGCTGCTGGTGCCCCACCACGGCAGCAAAACCTCCAGCAGCGCGGCCTTTCTGGATGCGGTCCGCCCGCAGATCGCCCTGGTGCAGAACGGCTACCGCAACCGCTTTGGTCACCCGGCTGGCCCTGTCCTGGCGCGCTATGCCGAGCGGCAGATCGAAGTGTTCGACTCGCCGCATTGTGGTGCGGCGACTTGGGTGTCCAGCCAGCCGAAGGCGGTGCAGTGTCACCGCCTTGAGGCATTGCGCTACTGGCATCACCGCCTGCCGTAAGGCACGCACTGATACCAGTTGGCGCAAAGCTTGCTAAGC
>Ga0114974_10003023_pt1 | contig 12809 bp, 7 predicted proteins | sample S_130206_EF_Meta_FD_87318 | JGI IMG/M metagenome (GOLD analysis project Ga0114974, IMG submission 87318) | Freshwater microbial communities from Lake Simoncouche, Canada to study carbon cycling - S_130206_EF_MetaG | ecosystem: Environmental > Aquatic > Freshwater > Lake | place: Lake...
AGGCCCGGGAGATGCCAAGCTTGCCCAGCTCAGCAGCAATGGCTTCGGCGCGCGGCAGGTCGTCGGTGAAAGTGTCGTCGTCGAAGAAGAATTCCTTGGTCTGCGGGAAGGCCCTCATCGCCCACTTGATCTCCTCGACCACATGGCTGACCGAACGCGTGCGATAATTGTGGCCGCCCACGGTCTGGGGCCAGAGGCAGAAGGTGCAGCGCGACTTGCAGCCACGGCCGGTATAGATCGAGATATAGGGGTGCTTGAGATAGCCGATGAAGTACTTCTCCATCTCCAGGTCGCGCTTGTAGACCGGCGTCACCCAGGGCAGCGAGTCCATGTTCTCGATGATGGGGCGGTCGGCATTGTGCGTGATGACGCCCTGCTTGTTGCGGTACGAGATGCCCTTGATGTCAGCCCAGGGCTGATCGTCGGCAACATCCTTGATGGTGAAATCGAACTCGTTGCGGGCGACAAAATCGACAGCCGGCGCCTTGATCATCGAGCCTTCGGCATCGACGGCGACCTTGGCGCCGATCAGGCCGGCCTTCAGGCTGGGATTGGCGGCCTTCAGCGCCTCGATCACCTTCACGTCGGAGGCGAAGGACGGGACCGAGGTGTGCGCCACCACCAGGTCGAAATCCTTGGCCTGGGCCACGACCTCGGCAAGTTGGGTGTTGTGCGGCGGCGCGTCGATCAGCTTGGAATTCTCCACCAGCGCGGCAGGCTGGGCCAGCCAGGTGGGATACCAGAAGCTCTTGATCTCGCGCTTGGCCTGGTAGCGCGAGCCGGCGCCGCCATCAAAGCCATCGAACGAGGGAGCCTGCAGAAAGAGCGTACGCATAGACATTCAGATAGTCCTTCAGTTCACGGATTGGGTCATGGCGCCTGACGGCGCAATATCGAAACGGGCGCCGCGCCAATGCACCGTCTCACCGAACAGTGCCTGTACGAAAACGGCGAAGCTCAGCAGGTCGCGCAGCGGCAACAGCCAGAAGGGCCCGGCATAGGTGCCGAAGAGGCCGTCGATGCGGTGCTTGAGCAGCAGCCGCGCACTCAAGGTGGCCGCCATCGCGGCAAGGCTGACGGGCGCAAAGCTCAGCGCCAGCGCCGACAGCACCGCGAACGCAAAACCAAACGTGACGATGCTGCCCAGATTTCCCGCCGGGTCGATGCGGTGGATGGTATGGCGCCAGCGCCGCTCATGGCGGAACAGGTCCATGAAGGTCGGCTCGACGGCGGTGTGCGCCACGCCCAGCGCCGGCATCGCGAGCGTATGGCCCATGGCGCGCACGGCGCGGCCGATCTCGTAATCATCGGCCAGGCAGTCGGCAAAGGCCGCAAAGCCACCGACATCGTCCAGCGTCTTGCGGCGTAGGGCGATGGTGGAGCCGAAACAAGGAGACGCCAGGCCCAGCGCGGTACCGACCACGACATTGGGCAGGAAGTCGTAAGAGGTGCCCATCGCCGCCAGCTTCGACCACAGGCTGTTGTCGCCCTTCACCACTTCGCCAGTGTAGAGACAGGTGACGATGCCAACGCCGGGGCGCTGCAGCGCCGCCGTGACCTGCGCCAGCCAGTGCGGCTGTACCGCGATGTCGCTGTCGGCCAGCACCAGCGTGTCGTGCTTGGCCACCGCCATGATGCTGATGAGGTTGGAGACCTTGGCGTTGGCGCCCTGGCTCACCACCTCGACCGCCATCGCGGTATCGAGCTGCGGATACTTGGCCTGCAACGCCTGCACCACCGCCACGGCGGGATCAGCGTCGTCATGGACGCCGAACACGATCTGCACCGCGCCGGGATAATTCTGCAGGCAGAAGCTTTCCAGGTTTTCGAACAGGCCGGGCTCGCAGCGATAGAGCGGCTTGAGGATCGTCACCGGCAGATGCACGGCGGGGACATTCACTTCCGTAGCCATGAAACGGCGCACGCAGAGGACGGCGAAGACGGCATAGGCCGCGCCTAGCAACGCCAAGCCTGCCAGCGCCCAGCCGATCATGGTGAAAAGAAACGCCATCACTTCTTTCCGGGCCCCCACCCGCTATTCGTCACCTTATTAGTTATTCGCACCCGCAGCGCCAAGCGTTGATTTGGAAACAGTTTGCGACAATCAATTACTTAAATATCTGATTCTATTATATTTATTGAAACTCCGAGGTTCCGTTCGAGGCAAGTACTAGCCCCAGGGTCGAAAAAAGGCGGGATTTCGCAGATGCGAAGCCGTAATGAAGACGCGCCCTAACGTCCTTGGACCAATGATTACGCTACAGATCGGCGATGTGACGATCCCCGGCCGGGTGCTGGCCGCACCCATGACCGGCGTCACCGACCTGCCCGCCCGCCGCATCGCGGTAGCGGAGGGCGCCCCCTATGTTGCCACTGAAATGGTGGCCTGTGATGCATTTGCCCGGGGGCGGCCCGATGTGGTCCGTCGCGCGGCTGGCGAGGACCTGCCCCTGCGCGTGATCCAGCTGGTGGGCCGCGATCCACAATGGGTGGCGGCGGGCGCCAAGCTGGCCGAGCAGGCCGGCGCCGACATCATCGATCTCAATTTCGGCTGCCCCTGCAAGGAAGTGACAGGGGCACTGTCGGGCTCCGCCCTGATGCGCGAGCCGGAACTGGCTGGCCGCATCATCGCTGCGGCGGTAGAGGCCACCTCGCGGCCCGTGACGCTGAAAATGCGGCTAGGCTGGGACGAAAACAGCCGCAATGCGCCGGAAATCGCAGCGCAGGCGCAAGCCCTGGGCGTGCAGGCCATCACCGTCCATGCCCGCACGCGCAACCAGTTCTACAAGGGCAATGCCGACTGGCGCGCCGTGGCAGCGGTGCGCGCCGCCACCAGCCTGCCCCTGATCGTGAATGGCGACATCATCAACGCCGCCACGGCGCGCGAAGCGATGGCCCTTTCCGGCGCCGATGGCGTGATGATCGGGCGCGGCGCCTATGGCCGCCCCTGGGCGATGGCCGCGATCAACCGCAGCCTGAATGACCCCGAAGGCGGCATGGAATCAGAGCCCGGCCTCACGCACCGGCTGGATGTGACGCTTCAACATTTCAGTGACACGCTCAAATTCTACGGCGATGCGCTGGGCCTGAAAATATTCCGCAAGCACCTGGGCTGGTATGTCGAACAGGCATTCATGCCTGCCGATGCCGCCCAAAGACGGGCCGCGAAGGCCCGATTGTGTCAAATCGACAATGCGACAACCGTCGAATCGTCACTCATCGCACTTTGGTCGGATTTGCCCCTTCCAATGTCGGCGCCGGTGACTATTTAAGGGCTGCGAAAGAGCCGTATTTTGCTGACATTGTCAGCTTCTTGAACGAACACCTTTGGGGGATTTCATGCGCCGGTTCCTGATCGTTGGCACGCTGGGCGCCGCCCTGCTCGCAGGTTGCGGTGAACAGGGCGGTCAGCCGCCGCAGATGCCGCCGGCTTCGGTCGGCGTGTTAACCATCGCCGAGCAGGCGGTGTCGCTGGCGAACGAACTGCCCGGGCGCACCAGTCCCTTCGCAATATCCGAAGTGCGGCCGCAGATCTCCGGCATCGTCACGCGCCGCCTTTTCACCGAGGGCTCCAACGTCCGCGCCGGCCAGCCGCTCTACCAGATTGATCCCGCGCCCTATCGCGCCGTACTGGACAGCGCCGAGGCAACCCTGGGCTCTTCGCGCGCCAAAGCCGAGCGCTATGCCACCCTGCTGAAGCAGAACGCCATCAGCGCCCAGGACAATGACGACGCCCAGGCGGCCTATAAGCTGGCCCAGGCGACGGTGCAGAGCGCCCGCATCAACATGAACTTCACCCGCATCGCCGCGCCGATCAGCGGCCGCATCGGCGCTTCGGCCGTGACGGAAGGCGCGCTGGTAACGGCGCAGCAGGCGCAGGCGCTGGCCACCATCTCCACCCTCGATCCGATCTATGTCGATATCTACCAGTCGAGCAACGAGCTGATCGCACTGCAGCGCGCCGTGAGCCTGGGCGGCGTCGATTCCAAGAGCCCCGCGACGGCGGCGGTGACGCTGAAGTTCGATGACGGCACCAGCTATGCCCATGAAGGCAAGCTGCAGTTCACCGATGTGACGGTCGATCCCTCCACCGGCGCGGTGCGCCTGCGCGCGATATTCCCCAACAAGGAAGGCCTGCTGCTGCCCGGGCTCTACGTCCGCGCCGTGGTCACGCAGGGCATCGACACGCGCGGCATCCTGATCCCGCAGAATGCGGTGGGCCGCGACACCAAGGGTGATCCCACCGTGATGGTGGTGGACGCCAAGAACCTTGCCCGCCTGCGCCCGATCAAGACCGGCCGTGCCGTGGGCAATCAGTGGCAGGTGACCGAAGGCCTGAAGGTCGGTGACAAGGTGATCGTGGAGGGTCTGGCAAAGGTACAGCCCGACATGCCCGTGGCGCCGCAGGAAATCGCGAAGAAGTAGGGCGAAAAACACATGGGTTTCTCCCGCTTCTTCATCGACCGCCCGGTCTTTGCCTGGGTCATCGCGATCGTCACCATGCTGGCGGGCGGCATCGCCGCGCTGTCACTGCCGATCGAGCAATATCCCGACATCGCGCCGCCCGCGATCAGCATCAACGCCTTCTATCCCGGCGCCGATGCCCAGTCGCTGCAGAACTCCGTCACCCAGGTGATCGAACAGCAGCTCAACGGCCTGGACAATTTGCTCTACTTCTCCGCCTCCTCCACAGCGGATGGCGCGGCGACAATCACCGCCACCTTCGCGGCGGGCACCGATCCCGACATCGCTCAGGTGCAGGTGCAGAACAAGGTGCAGTCGGCGGTGCCGCTGCTGCCGGCCGCCGTGCAACAGCTCGGCGTGCGCGTCCAGAAGGCCCAGTCCAACTTTCTGATCGTGGTCGCGGTCTATGACGACACGGGCCGCTACAACAATGTCGACATTTCCGACTTCATCACCTCGCGCATGCAGGACCCGATCGGCCGCGCGTCCGGCGTCGGATCGACCCAGGTGTTCGGCGGCCAGTACGCCATGCGCATCTGGCTCGACCCCTACAAGCTGAAGAATTTCGGCCTGCAGCCGTCGGACGTCACGGCGGCGGTGCAGACCCAGAACGTGCAGGTCTCGGCCGGCCAGATCGGCGCCCAGCCGACGGTGAAGGACCAGGCGATCAACGCCACCGTCACCGCCCAGTCGCGCCTGCAGACGCCGCAGCAGTTCCGCGACATCATCCTCAAGACCTCCACCAGCGGCGCCGTCGTCAAGCTGGGCGATGTCGCCCGCATCGAGCTGGGCGCGGAAAGCTATGCCCTGACCAGCCTGTTCAACGGCATGCCCGCCGCCGGTGTGGCGGTGATGCTGGCGCCAGGCGCCAACGCGCTGACCACCGTCGCCGCCGTCAAGGAGCGCGCCGAAGCCCTGCGCACCGCACTGCCGCCGGGCTTGAAGATGAGCTATCCTGTGGACAACACCGACTTCATCCGCCTGTCGATCGAGGACGTTATCAAGACGCTGATCGAGGCGATCATCCTGGTCGTGCTGGTGATGTTCCTGTTCCTGCAGAACTGGCGTGCCACGCTGATTCCCGCCGTGGCGGTGCCGGTGGTGCTGCTGGGTACCTTCGGCATCCTGGCCATGTTCGGCTACACCATCAATACGCTGACCCTGTTCGCGCTGGTGCTGGTGATCGGCCTGCTGGTCGATGACGCCATCGTCGTGGTCGAGAATGTCGAGCGCATCATGCACGAGGAGCATCTTCCGCCCCGCGAGGCCACCCTGAAGAGCATGGAAGAAATCACCGGCGCTCTGATCGGCATCGGCCTGGTGCTGACGGCGGTGTTCCTGCCCATGGCCTTCTTCGGCGGCTCCACGGGCGTGATCTACCGCCAATTCTCCGTCACCATCGTCGCGGCCATGGTGCTGTCCATCCTGGTGGCGCTGATCCTGTCGCCGGCCCTGTGCGCCACGCTGCTCAAGCCCGTCGAGGAAGAGCAGAAGGCGATGGCCAAGCGCTGGTTCGGCTGGTTCAACAACGGCTTTGACAGTTTCCGCAACTGGTATGGCCGCTGGCTGGCACGCTTCCTCAAGCACGCCTGGATCACAATGGCGGGGTTCGCCGCCATCGTGGCGGTGATGGCGCTGCTGTTCGTGCGCCTGCCCACCGGCTTCCTGCCCGACGAGGACCAGGGCTTCATCTTCAACCTGATCACCCTGCCCGCCGGCACCACCCAGCCCAAGACGCTGGAAGTGGCGCAGCAGGTGGCCAAGCACTACCTCGGCCAGGAAAAGGACAATGTCGACTTCGTGTTCGCCGTGGCTGGCTTCTCCTATGCCGGCTCGGGCCAGAACACCGGCATGGCCTTCACCCGCCTGAAGGATTGGAGCGAACGCAAGGGCGCGCAGACCCGCGCCCCCGCCATCGCCCAGCGCGCCAACATGAACTTCTTCTTCAACATCCGCGACGCCCAGGTCTATGCCCTGGTGCCGCCGTCGGTGCAGGCGCTGGGCAACGCCACCGGCTTCGACATCCAGATGCAGGATCGCGGCAATGTCGGCCATGCCGGCCTGATCGCGGCCCGCAACCAGCTCCTGGGCCTTGCGGCGCAGGACCCCATGCTGGCTGGCGTGCGCCCCAACAGCCTGGACGATACGCCCCAGCTGCATATCGATATTGACCAGGCCAAGGCCGGTGCGCTGGGCGTGCGCCTGGCGGACATCAACCAGACCCTCAGCGCCGCCTGGGGCTCGAACTACATCAACGACTTTGTCGATCGTGGCCGCGTCAAGCGCGTCTACATGCAGGGCGATGCGCCCTATCGCATGACGCCGCAGGACCTGGACCGCTGGCATGTGCGCGCCACCAATGGCGCGATGGTGCCGTTCTCGTCCTTCGCCACGGCGCGCTGGACGATCGGACCGGCGGCGCTCAACCGCTACAACGGCCTGCCCTCGATCCAGATCCAGGGCGCGGGCGCGCCGGGCGTCAGTTCGGGCACTGCGCTGAAGGAGCTCGACAAGCTGTTCCAGCAACTGCCCAAGGAAGTGGGCTACGAACTGACCGGCCTCTCCTTCGAGGAGCAGGCGGCCGGTTCGCAGGCACCGCTGCTCTATGGCCTCTCCATCCTGGTCATCTATCTCTGCCTCGCCGCCCTGTATGAAAGCTGGGCAATACCGATGTCGGTAATGCTGGTGATCCCGCTGGGCGTGATCGGCGCCCTGCTCGCCACCTACGCGCGCGGCCTGTTCAACGACATCTACTTCCAGGTCGGCCTGCTCACCACCATCGGACTGTCGGCCAAGAACGCCATCCTGATCGTGGAGTTCGCGGTGGATGCCGAAAAGCGCGGCGCCACGGCCTGGGACGCGGCGATGGAAGCGGCGCGCCTGCGCCTGCGCCCCATCCTGATGACCTCGATCGCCTTCATCGCGGGCGTCATGCCGCTGGCGCTGGCGAACGGCGCGGGTGCCGGCAGCCAGAACGCCATCGGCACCGGCGTGACGGGCGGCATGATTTCCGCCACCATCCTCGCCATCTTCTTCGTGCCGGTGTTCTTCCTGCTGGTAAACACCAAGCTGCAGAAGCACAAGTAAACGCGATACAAGCGCAAAAAGGCCCGACTCCCGAAAGGAAGGCGGGCCTTTTCTTTGGCGTGACGGTCAGCCCGAATTGCGCAACCCGGCCGAGACGCCGTTGATCGACATGTGAATGCCGCGATGGATTTCCTCGCTCTCGTCGCCTGCACGGCGGCGGCGCAGCAGGTTGATCTGCAAATGGCCAAGGGCATTGACGTAAGGCAGGCGCCGGTTGATCGATTCCGCCAGACTGGGATTCTTTTCCAGCACCTGCTTCTGCCCGCTGATCGCCAGCACCGCCGCATGGGTCGCATTCCATTCCGCCTCGATGCGGCCGAAAACGCTATCGGCCAGGGCGCGATCTTCCACCAGACCGGCATACTCCTTCGCCAGGGCCATGCTCGACTTGGCCAGCACCATTTCCATGTTGGCGATGGTGGTGCGGAAGAAGGGCGACACTTCGTAGATAGCCCGCAGCTTGTCGAGCCCGACCTGGTGCGCCGCTGTGCCAAAGCCGAACCAGCCCGGCAGCATCACGCGGGCCTGCGACCAGGAGAACACCCAGGGAATGGCCCGCAGGTCCTCGATGGCGCCCGACTTGCTGCGCGAGGCACGGCGGCTGCCGATCTTGAGATCGGCGATTTCCGGCAGCGGCGTGGACTGGCGGAAATAGACTTCGAAGCCCGGCGTCTCATAGACCAGGCCGCGATAATGCTTGAAGGCCGCCAGGCTCAGCGCTGCAAGATCAGCGGCGCCCTGCGTGTCGGCGGCATCGCCACCCGGCTCGAGTTCGGCCAGCAGGTTGGCGACCACGATGGTTTCCAGGCTGGCGCGGCCCATATCGGGGTCGCCATACTTGCTCGACACCACTTCGCCCTGTTCGGTGATGCGCAGGCCCAGCGCCGAGGCGCCCTGCGGCAGCGCGCGGACCGCGTCATAGCTGGAACCGCCGCCGCGGCCCACCGCGCCGCCACGGCCATGGAAAAAGCGCATGCGAATGCCCGCCTCCTGCCCCAACGCCACCAGCCGGGCGATGCCCATGCGGATTTCCCAGTTGGAGGTGACATAGCCGCCATCCTTGTTGCTGTCGGAATAGCCGATCATCACTTCTTGCAGATTGTCTTGTGCGCCCAGCATGGCGCGTACCAGCGGATGGGCGAAATATTTCCGCATTACCGTCTCGCTCTCGCGCAGGTCGGTCACGGTTTCGAACAGCGGCACGATGCGCAGGGACGCCCTGGGCGGATTGCCCGGCACAAGCAGCCCCGCCTCCTTCATCAGGATAGCGGTTTCCAGCATGTCAGAAACACTGGCCGCCTTGGAGATGACGTAGTTGGCCACTGCGCCATCGCCGAAGCGGCGCTTCAGCAAGGCGGCACGATCGGCGATCTCCAGCTCGCGCAGGGTTTCGGCGGTGTATTCGGCATACGGCGAACGCAGCGGGCGCGGGCCGGCAAGCTCGGTCAGCAGCACATTTACCCGCGCCTCTTCATCCAGGTCGAGATAGTTGGACACCACCTTGGCGGCCGCCAGCAGCTCGGCCACGGCGCGCTCATGCACGTCCGAATTCTGACGCACATCCATCGCCGCCAGATGGAAGCCAAACGCGCCCACCGCCTCGCGCAATTCGGTCAGGCGGCCTTCCGCCAGGTCGGCATCGCCATTCTCGCGCAGCGACTGGATGATCACGTCGAGGTCGGCAATGAAGGCTTCCGGCGTTTCATAGGCGGTCGCAACGAAGCGCGCCGGATTCTTGGGGCCGTCACCCAGCAGCGCGACACGGGTCGCAGCCATGCGGGCATAGCAGGTGATCAGGGCGCGTCGGTAGGGTTCGTCCGCTTGCTGCGCCGAGGTATGTTCCAGCGGCGCGCGCAGAGCCTTCAGCGCATCACTGGTGGAGACGAGGTCGTCGGAAACCGCCAGCTCCACACCCAGGCCGTGGATTTCCGTCAGATAATGGGTCAGCACCGCTTCGGACTAGTTGCGCACCGCATAGTCCAGCGTTTCCGCCGAGACGAAGGGATTGCCGTCGCGGTCGCCGCCCACCCAGGAACCGGGACGCAGGAAAGCCGCCGGCGTCTGCAGACCGAACAGCCGGGCCACCTTGCGCTGCACGATGGGGACCTGGCCGATGAAGGTGCTGCGGAAGACCGACAGCGCATTCTTGATCTCGTCGGTGACATGGATGCGGATGGAACGCAGCATGCGCGTCTGCCACAGGATGCGAATCTCGCGCTTCAGGCGCGCATCCACCTCTGCCTCGCACCAGGGCTGGCGCGCCTGCAACAGCGATGAGATGGCAGCATCGCGATCCAGGATGGATTTGCGCCGCACCTCGGTGGGATGGGCAGTGAGCACGGGCGCCAGCAGCGCCTCGCGCAGGAAGGCACGCGCCTTTGCGGCATCCACGCGTCCTGCCACTTCCTCCACCTGCACCGAACGCGCCTGTCGCGCTTCGGCGCGCAGGACATGATCGTCGGCGATATTGGCAAGCTGGGAGAAGATCGTGAAGGCCCGGATCAGCAGCAGCAGGTCATCCTCGGGCACCTCCGCGATGCGCCCGCCCAAGGCCGCAAGGCTGGCGCCGCTGCGATAGTCGCCGATGGACTGGCGCCGCACATCCTCGATCAGGCCCAGGGTGGCGGCCCCATGCTGCTCGCTGATCACTTCGCCCAGAAGGCGGCCCAGCAGGCGGATGTCGGGAGGGCTCTTGAGCCCGGCGGTGGCGGCAGAAGGAGCGTTCATGGGTAGATTATTGCACCTGCGAAATCACCTTTCACCGGGGCACTGGGGCTGTCCGGAGCCAGGCCGCTGGGCTTAAGCTGCCGGCAACAACACAGACAATATGGGGAGAGACGACATGAAGAAGAGCTGGTTGATCCTGGCCGGACTGGCGCTGGCCGCCACACCCGCCATGGCACAGAACAAGCCACGCATTTTGAGCGTCGATCATCATACCAGCGTCGTCTCGGCCGCACCCGCAGCGCTGGGGCGAAGCATGCAGCTATATCTGCGCGAGCGCATCCTTGCCGGCGCCAAGCCCGATCCCGCTAAGCTAGTGCTGTTCGTGCATGGCGCGGGTACCCCCGCCGAAGTCAGCTTTGACGTACCATATTCCACCTATAGCTGGATGGCCTACCTGGCCGAAGCCGGCTACGACGTTTTCTCGGTGGACATGGAAGGCTATGGCCGTTCGCAACGTCCCGCCGCCTTCACCGACAGGTGCAATCTTTCCGACGCACAGCGCGAACAGCACAAGGCGCCCGCCGATTGCAAGCGCAGCCATGAAGGCGGCTCCACCTCGCTGGTCTCCGACTGGAACGACATCACCGCAGCGGTGAACTACATCACCCGCCTGCGCGGCGGCACGAAGGTTTCGCTGGTGGGCTGGTCGCAGGGCGGCCCGCGCACCGGCGGCTGGGCCGCGCTCAATCCGCAACGCGTCAACCGGCTGGTTGTGCTGGCGCCTGCCTATAACCGTGCCGCCGGTCAGTTGCCCGCAGCAGGCGCGGGTCGCGGCGCGGCGCCGAACATCGCCGCCTTCAACACCCAGAGCGAGGAAGAGTTCACCGCCAACTGGGACCGGCAGGCACCCTGCACTGGCCAGTATGAACCGGCGGCGAAGCAATCGGTGTGGCGCGAGATGCTGGCCTCCGATCCGGTCGGTGCGAAATGGACGCCGGCAGGACGCCGCGCGCCTGTCACCGCTGCCAGCGCCAGCTGGACCACCGACATGGTGCGCAACATGAAAATTCCCACCCTGATGGCGGTGGGCGTGCATGACGGCCAGGTCAACCCGCAGAATGTGCGCAACCTGTACGAGGATATCGGTGGCGATAAGGCCTTTGTGGAGCTGGCCTGCTCGTCCCACAACGCCATGTGGGAAAAGAACCACCTGCTGCTCTTCGCGGCCTCGCGCGAGTGGCTCGACAAGGGAACCGTCAACGGTCAGAAAAACGTCATGCTGAAAATGGGAGAGTAAGCGTTATAGCTTTCACACCTTGCCCGGAGTTCCCATGACCAGCAATTTCTTCTGGTAAGACGTCATGACCACCGACACGGCGGCAGCGACGAAATTCTATGTCGATGTGGTGGGCTGGGTGCCACAGCAGACGGGCACGCCCGGCTACACCGCTCTTACCCTTGATGGTGTCGGCGTGGCGGGCCTGATGGCGGTGCCGGAAGACGCCGCCGCGATGGGCGCGCGGCCCGCCTGGATGGGCTACATCCATGTCGCCGATTTTCCCGCCATGATGGAAGCCATTCGCGCAGCGGGCGGCAAGATCTGGAAGGGGCCGGTGACGATCGAAGGTGTCATCACGTTCGCGGTCGTGTCCGACCCGCAAGGCGCGGGCTTCCTGATCGCCACGCCCCTGATCAAGGACGCGCCGCCGCGCCCCGCGCCCAAATCGCCCGGCACCATCGGCTGGCATGAACTCTACGCCACCGACTGGAACGCCGTATGGCCCTTCTATGAGAAGCTGTTCGGCTGGACCAAGACCACCGCCGTGAACATGGGGCCGATGGGCACCTACCAGCTATTCTCGGCAGGCGACGGCGATATCGGCGGCATGATGAACCGCCCGGCGCAGGCGCCGATGGCCTATTGGAACTACTATATCGTCGTGCCTTCGGTCGAAGCGGCGGACAGGAAGATCGCGGCCGGCGGTGGCCAGATCGTGGTTCCGCCCATGCAGGTGCCGGGCGGCGGCTGGGTCCTGCAGGCGTTGGACCCGCAAGGTGCTGTTTTTGCTCTGACTTCTGCACAGAAATAGCGCCGTCACGGCTTTTCGGCTAGAAGCGGGCGATGCGCGCCCTGCTCATTGCTGCCTTCCTGCTTTGCACCACGCCCGCCTTCGCGGCCGATCCCGCGCTCACGCCTGCGGCGAGCCAGGCCTATCTGACGAACAATGTGCGCCAGCCCGGTGTCAGCGTGCGGCCCAGCGGCCTGCAGGTGCGCATCCTGCGAACCGGTGTTGGCCGCCGCTTCACGCCCGGCGACGCGCTGCAGATCTATTACACGGCCAAGCTGATCAACGGCACGATGGTGGACGGCACCACGCCCGGTCTTCCCGCACCCATCGAACCGGCCCAAACACTGAAGGGCCTGGGCGAAGGCCTGGCCGCCATGCGTGAAGGCGACCGCTGGGAGCTGACGTTGCCGCCGTCGCTGGCCTTCGGCGCCAAGGGCGCCAACAGCGGCGCGGTGCCGCCGGACCAGGCAATGATCTTCGATGTCACCGTCGCGTCGGTCACGCCCGCCGCCCGCGCTGTGG
>Ga0114974_10003026_pt1 | contig 12806 bp, 13 predicted proteins | sample S_130206_EF_Meta_FD_87318 | JGI IMG/M metagenome (GOLD analysis project Ga0114974, IMG submission 87318) | Freshwater microbial communities from Lake Simoncouche, Canada to study carbon cycling - S_130206_EF_MetaG | ecosystem: Environmental > Aquatic > Freshwater > Lake | place: Lake...
CTTTACCCGCTTCTTAGCTTAATCAAAACAAAAAGGGATGCGATAGGAGTAGGCTGTGCCTCCTATTTAAGTACCATTCAGCTAAGTAGTAGATTGGTTTGTGTTATTCCTGTCTACCGCCGACAAATAATAAAACAATAAGCATGTAGAAGACCAATGGTAACATTGTTTGGACAGGGGTTCGACTCCCCTCGACTCCACGGTTTCCTAAGGAAAGATTAAGTCCCGCCAAGTGCGGGATTTTTTTTGATCATTTTATTTATTACTTATTTGACTAATTTTGAAATAGATGAAATTCATTACAACTTGCTTTTTACTATTGGTTTTTAATACGCAGTGTTTTGCACAGTCTAATTCGATGGACTCTACATTAAAGCAAGACACTATTTCTTTTAAGGCAGATTCTATTTCTTATCCTGATTTTAAGAAACGTAAAACTATAATTGCAGTAAGTAACGTACTACTTTATACAGGATCCATTTCGGCACTCAATAAAGTTTGGTATGCAAATTATCCAAAAAGTAGTTTTCATTTATATAATGATGGAGGTGAGTGGTTAAAGATGGATAAAGTGGGACATGCTTATTCGGCTTATCAAATTAGCAGGCTTCAATTTAATACGCTTAGTTGGGCAGGGGTAAAGCCTAATAAAGCTATTTTATATTCTAGTTTAACGAGTGTTGGCTATCAAACAATCATTGAAACATTGGACGGATTTTCCAGTGGATGGGGTTGGAGTTGGAAGGATATGGCTGCAAACGGATTAGGTACCGGGCTTTGGGCCAGTCAACAATTAGCATGGGGTGAACAAAAAGTGAAATTAAAATTTAGTACGCATTATAATAAATATAAAGACCCTCAACTTGAATATAGAAACAATCAGTTATTTGGGAAATTCTTTACAGAGAGATTATTAAAGGATTATAACGCACAAACTTTTTGGCTGAGTGCAAATATTAATGCAATCTGTCCAAAGTTGCCCGCTCCCAAATGGTTAAATATTGCCGTTGGCTATGGTGCAGAAAATATGTTTGGTGGCTTTGCAAATAATTGGTCCACACCTACAGGGGATCTGGCTAGGATGGATCTTAAAAGGTATGCGCAATGGTATTTATCCCTGGATGTAGATTTTGAAAGAATCCCTACAAAAAGTAAGGCTTTAAAATCCTTGTTTTATGTCTTAGACGCCATTAAAATGCCCGCTCCAACAATAATGTTAGCAAATGGCAAATTATCAGGTCAGTGGATGTATTACTAAGGAAGGTTTAAATTATTACAAAAGTAGCTTAGTCTTTTTCCTTTCTAGGCAAGGCAATTTTAAATAGTTCGCTGCGTATTTGTACAAAGAATATACATACCAAGATGGCAGTCACGCCTAACATAGCTAATACAGAGTATAAGTGAATGCTGCGCGGTATCTCAAAATTATATTTAAATAAAAGATTGGCTAGGTAATATTGAGAGAGCACTAAGCCACCTAATGCCAAAACCACTAATGGTAAAATAATGAGTGCAATACGGGATAAATAGTTACGTACTAGTTTTGTATGAGAATAACCAAGTCTCAACAAGGAATCGATTTCATTCCTGGAACGATATATAAGTAAATGGAAATACAATATAAATCCAGTGAAGGCATTGATTGTAATAATTAAGCCAATAATAAAAATCACGGTAATAAATAAATACATCAATCCCACAAACTTTCCATTTCTTAATAATTCCTGGTTGGTTTCATAATTATTCTCCAATAGAAAAGCTTGGAAGTTACTTAGTTCATTGGGTTTCACTGCCGTGATAATGCGATAGGTGGAATTTTCAGAGTTTAAATTCGGGTATCCATATTTGTTATTGGCAAAATCTAAAAAACGCTTGGGTACCAACATGGAGGAAATGCGGTCACTAAATCCAATAATATTTCCTTTGTAAGTAGTTTCTTTATTGTTGCCTCTAATGGTAATAGAAAATCCAAATAGCTTTACTGTATTTTTTGATATTTGGGGTAAGCCACGGGAAGGGGCATAAGTAAAATTATACAAGTTAATAAAGTCAGTAGGGAGTATTACTGGAATTTCATTAGTGGTGGAGTCCCATTTCCATTTATCCAGTTCAATGTCTATAAATTCATCATCCACACTTTCTAAAAATAATTCTGTTCTTAAACGCGCTTGTCTAGGGCCTTCATTCATTTCCAAATAGGCTTCCGCTTCAAACTTATTGCCTTCGAATGCCGAGAATTTTTGAATAGATGGGTGGGAGGAAATTTCTTCAATCTCTTTTTTTGTAAAAGTGGTTTTTGAAATATTCAAGGTGCTAAATAAGTTCACTTTCTTATTGATTACCATGTACTGTGACCCAATTCCTTGCTTTGAATCGGAGAAAAGGTATTTAAAATTTAAAATACTTTGAACAGAAACCAATATCAAAAAAAAGCCTATCAAACAACCTATGATAGCCAATCCAATTTGGAAGGGCTTATGGTTGGAAGAAAGTATTTTTTGTATTTGCTTGTTACTGCGCACTTTATTATTTTATAAATGAAATATTTTATCTGCTTTAATAAACTCATAAGGGTCAAGGCATGCTATAATGATACCTGCACTTCTTTTTTTGGCTTGCTGCGTAATTAATTCCCAGGCAATGGTTGCGTTGGTAAGGTCCAAGTGACTAAAGGGTTCGTCTAAAATTAGCCATTCATAATTGCGCATCATGGCTCGAATAATTGCAACGCGCTGCATTTGGCCAAAGGATAAATGCTTCACTAACTTGTCTAATTGGGTGCTAATATTCATTTCCTTAGCAAACCCTTCCAATTCAGACATCACATTGTTGGAATCCGCTCCCGTAATGTCTTGAGACAATATTATGTTCTCTCGCACGGTAAGGTTGGGGAATAATCTTAAGTCCTGATAAACGAGGCTAATTTTTTGACTTCTCAATGCACTCCAGTCTTTAGGAGCGAAGTCCGTTATACTTTTTTGGTCAAACTCAATATGCCCCGCATAATCGGATCTCAAACCCGATAGAATAGAAATGAGGGTTGATTTACCAGAACCACTAGAGGCAATAACCTTATAAACTCCTGGGGATTCAAGTGTATTATTGAATCCCCAGATGGAGTCTTCCTTTTGATTGTATTCAAAGGATAGGGGGGTAATATTTTTAAAAGCAATTTTCAACAGTGAAAATAATATTTTAACTAGTTAATCTGTAAGCCTCTTGAAATAACTCAATGATTCTTTGTAAGCTATTGGTTTTTTTCTCGCTTAATTGTATAATCATTTCAACTTCTTTGTTATTACCGCTTACACTAATGCTCTTAAATGAAGAAAGTATATTTTTGAATTTATCAATACTTCCTGATTCGGTTTCACTTAAATTAGACTTAATCATGGATTCATAGCTACTATATCGTAAGTCACCATATAAAAATACAGGTTGCTTTGTAGCAGTTGTTTTACTAAAATCATCCTTTAGAGCATTCCAATCTGCTCCTTTTATTTTGTTTATAAGTGCATCCTTGTCGCTAGAAATAAATAAGTCATCTCCTTTCATTCCAATAAATACACTTGGGGAATTTCCGTATGTTTTTTCAGCATAAACGCCGTCTTCAAAAATCAAACTGTTGCTTGTTACCATTGCATCTAAAATCTTAGTAGCCGCTTCTTTATTTCCTAATTTTGCCCAAGCATTCACTATTGGCAATGGTTTGTTTATGGTAGAAAGTGTATATGGATCAATCGCAGAAACCTGTTTAACTCCAGAAAATGATAAACTCATTTTTCCTTTAAATATATTTAAGATATCTTCTTTAGGAATATTTAATTCTGCTGCTAAATTATCAATTTGATTAAAGAGGTCGGCACCTGATGAATAAGGTTGGTATAATTTTGATTGTTCTGAAATAATTTCAAGTGTTTTCTTAAAATCAATATTCATAGTCATAAAGAAAAGAGGGTTGCCTTTTGGATCAATATTCTTTAATTCTGATTCTGTAATACCACCTTCTTTTAACATTGAAAGCGCATCTGTAGAGGCACTTTTACTCATGTAGGACTTAATTGAAATAGCATCCTCATTAAAATTCAAAGTCATTGCATAAGGATACGCTTCAATCGTTTTTTTCATTTGGTCATTAGAATTATTTTTATTTAAATCAAGCACATTTGCTAATTCCTTGCCATTAAAATAAACCATCATGTCGTTAGACTGACCATTTAATGAACTGTATTCTTCGTTTGATAATATTGATTTATCCTTATCTAATCCAACAATTTCATCTCTTACTCTTTTTAAGGCTAAGTCTTTATTATCTAGGTCTATTAAGAATAATCCAATTTTGTCATTAAAATATAAAACAAATCCTTCATTCTTATTAAAGTTCGCTTTATAATACCCGTCTTGGTCTGGCTCTTTAATAGTTGCATCTTTTGCAATTTCCTCTAAAAAGAGATTAAAGTTCTTTTTATCAGAGATGCCAAACATAAAACCCATTACTGGTTCGCTTTCTGTTTTTGAATTATTAAATAAGAAAAGGGTAGGCTTAGAGGCCAACTGTAAACCAGACTTTAATGGGTTGCTCATTACTTTTTCCATCATGTCTTTTTGAGAAGACTTCATGTTTTCCATGATCTCTTTTCTAAAAGCTTTAGATTCAGTAGCTTCCTTTAAATTTATTTTCTTACCCATACCCATTAAATCCACTTTCATAACGAAAACTGAATTTTTAGGGATATTTTTGGAGAAATCGGTACCATTAAAAAACGTTAGGTAAACGTAAATGACAGCTCCAATAGCTACAACACCAATAGCGCTAATAGCTATAATAATACTCTTTTTCATAAAGTTTGGTTTTATTAAAATATAATATAATTTAAAGATATGTTTATTAGGCTATTAAATCAAAAACTCTTTTGGACTGATTATCCCCTCATAAATATAGATAAAGTTCATGTTTGTATATATTAATTTAATACTAAGGCAGTTGCAGACTGTAAGTAAGATTGCCACATTATTTAAAATGCCATTTCAAACTTAAATTTGGGGTGGCATTATTTTTTTGTAAATTGTTTCTTCATTAAACGATTGCTTGCTTTATGAGAAACTATTTTAAATTTTTATTAGTGGCCTTATTTATTTTACCAACCATTTTATTAAAAGCAAATGGAGAGGGTGAAAAAGATCCTATTGAAGGTCGCTGGGATTTAACAGTGAATTTTGAAGGACGTGTGGTGGCATCTTGGTTGGAAGTAAGACACACGGGTATCAATGGATATATTGGTCGTTTTGTTTGGGAAGGGGGTAGTGCAAGACCTATTTCTAAAGTAGAATTTAATAATGGTAGGGTCTTTTTTCATATTCCTGCGCAGTGGGAAAAAACAGACAAGGAACTAATTTTTAATGGAGTGTTGGCAGATGATAAATTATCGGGGACGATTACAAATACTAATGAAAGAACCTATGCATTTGTAGGGGAGCGTGCTCCAAAATTATGGAGAGCCGCTGAACCTAAATGGGGGACACCAATCACATTATTTAATGGTAAGGATTTAACAGGTTGGCAAACCACTAGTAAAGATAACCAATGGGTGGTTAAGGATGGGGTTTTAACCAGTCCAAGATCGGGCTCAAATATTAGAACTGAAAAAACATTTAATGATTTTAAATTACATATTGAATTTAGATATCCAAAAGAAAGTAATAGTGGAGTGTATTTAAGAGGACGTTACGAAATCCAAATTGAAGATAATATAGGAATGGAGCCAATGAGTTTATACTTAGGTGGCATTTATGGTTTTATTGACCCCTGGTTGAATATGGCCAAAGCCCCAGGAGAATGGCAAAGCTTTGATGTGGAATTAGTAGGTCGGATGGTTACTGTTATTGCAAATGGAACCACTGTTATTTATAAACAAGAAATTCCAGGTGTAACAGGTGGAGCTTTAGATAGTAAGGAAGGTGAACCAGGTCCATTGATGATGCAAGGGGACCATGGTCCTATTGAATATAGAAATATCATTTTAACGCCAGCGATTAATTAGTATTCATATCACTGTGTACGATAAATAATAAAGCCTCGAAATTCGAGGCTTTATTATTTATTAATGTTTTTCTTTTGTATGAAAATTTACGTGCAACTATCTTACAAATACCACTTCATTATAAGGGACTCTATTTCTGGGTCCCCAAACACCTTCGGGTGTTGCTTTACCCACTGCGATAATCATATTAATTTCGGCACCAGAGGGTAAATTCAATGCTTTTTTCACTCGCTTTGCATCAAAGCCTTCCATAGGACAGGATTCAAAACCTTCGGCTGCAATAGACAACATGAAAGTTTGTGCAGCCAATGCGCAGGACTTATGCACTGTGATACGTTGGTCTGCTTTACCACCCATGCGATAAAATGGTTTAGAGAGCCCGCCAAAAAAGCTAATGCTTCTTCTTACAAATGCCCAAAACCCAAAAATATCTGAACGGTAGGCAAGAGGCATTAATTTTGTATAATAATCCAAGCCTCTTTTTTGTAATTTATTGGGTTCGCCTTTTATCCCTTCTTTCACTCTTTCGTAATTCCAATTTGCGCGTTGTTTCCACAAATCTGCTCTGGTTACAAATACCACTATTTGCTTCGCTGTTTTTGCAGCCGACTGACCCAAACACAATGCAGTATACTTTTCTCTTTCAGTAGGGTCCTGTATCCAATAAAATTCCCATAATTGCATATTGCTACTATTGGGTGATAAAATGGAGCGCTCAAGACTTTTTTGAATTACTTCGTTAGGTACTTCTACATTTTCATCAAACTTTCGGTTAGACCTTCTTTTTTCTATAATCTCGTCAAAATAATGATTGGACATGAATTCGGTTTGTTTAATTAAAAAAGCCTTACAACAAATTTAGAAGTAAGGCTTTAAATATATTTTCAAGCGGACTAAAAAATGTCCATTGCTTTTGCAAAATAAGTTACAGTACCAGGAAGCGCTAACCAGAAAAATTCTCTGTACACAAACATTAAAGTGACCATGATAGCTAACCATCCAAAACAGTATATCCAGTATTTTCTATTGTTCTTTTGTGCTTCCATTGTGTTCGTATTTTTTAAATTTGTTTTTAGACGGGGCAAATATACAATTTTATCTTTTTAATCTATCATTAAAGTAGTCACTATATTTTTGGCCCATAGCTATATTTTAAGTCAACTTTCCAGCCCTGGGGTGTGGAAATAACCTTTAACCAACGAGGGATTTTGTCAAACGAATTCCGGTAATAAAAGACGGTGGTTTGTTCATTGATTGTTTTTATTTCGTCTATTTGAAGGGAGGCGAGCCTTAATTGCATCCTGCCTTCCTTGTCCAATCCAAAGTATTCATTGATTAGTTTCTCAAAATGAGCCTTGTTTTCGGGCCCCTCCACAATATATAATTTTGCTTTTTTCATGTCCCCCTTCATATAATTTTCAATAAAATTACGGCCTCCATCAATGGCATTATCGGCTTGCTCGCCACTTGTTTGGCTCGAACAGCTTACCATAAATAGGGTAATGATTATAAAGGGGATTAGTTTTTTTAGCATACCCAAAGTTAAGCCAATTATTAATGTTAAATTTGCAGTACCAAAGTTTCTAAATATGAAAAAAATATTAGTAGGTTTAGCCATTTTTTCTTTTGGGTATAGTCAAGCGCAACAGAAGCATCCTGCTTTTATGGAGCAGGGCAATATTTATGAAGTAAATATTCGTCAATATACTAAAGAGGGAACTTTAAATGCCTTTGCAAAACATTTGCCTCGCTTGCAACAAATGGGCGTAAAAACATTATGGTTTATGCCTTTGCAACCCATTTCGGTGGAAGGTCGAAAAGGAACTTTAGGGTCTTACTATTCTGTAGCACATTATACTTCGGTAAATCCTGAATTTGGAACCCTAAATGATTTTAATAAAATTGTTTCGAGTGCACATCAACTTGGGATGAAAGTTTTAATTGACTGGGTACCCAATCACAGTGGAGCAGATCATTATTGGTTAAAAACACATCCCGATTTTTATGAAAGAGACAGTACGGGGAAAGCTATTTATACCGCGGACTGGTCAGATACGCGGGAACTAAATTTTGATAATTTAGTAATGCAGGACAGTATGATTAACGCGATGAAATATTGGGTTAAAAATACAGCGATCGATGGTTTTAGAGTGGACGTTGCTTGGGGTGTACCCTATAGCTTTTGGAATAAATGTATTCCTGCATTAAATAAAGAAAGACCATTATTTTTCTTGGCCGAAGCCGACGATGCGAAGTTGCATGAAACAGGTTTTGATGCAACCTACACTTGGAACGAGTTTCATGTGATGAATGATATTGCAGCAGGCAAGAAGAATGTATTAACCTTAGACACGGTGTTGAATAAAATTGACAATGATTTTATGAAAGGGGCGTTGAGATTATATTTCACCAGCAATCACGATGAAAATTCTTGGAACAAAGCGGACTATGCCACCATGCCAGGAGCTAAGCATGCGCCTTTTGCCGTTTTTACCCAAACCTATAACAGAACCATACCCCTTATTTATAGTGGACAAGAGGAGCCTGTTTTAAGACCGGTTGCTTTCTTTGAAAAAGATTCAATGGGGTTTAAAAAATATGAGCGCGCTCCTTTTTATAAAACCTTATTAAATTTAAGATCTACAAATGCAGCCTTTAAAGACAATGCAGTGTTTGAAAGAATAAAAGTAAATCTCCCTAATCAAGTAATGGCATATTCCAGAAAAAATGGAGATGCATTGGTAGTGGTGGTGTTGAATTTATCAGAAAATGCAAATGAGGTAAAATTGGATGCAACGCTTCCTAGCGGCAAGTCTTATTTTGAAGCATTTACACATCAGGAATTAAAAGACATTCACAATGTATCCCTGCCAGCTTGGGGGTATAAGGTTTTTGTTTACGGCAGCAAATAATTGTTGGTTCAAATTAATAGTATGACAAAAAACAAATTGGTTGAACAAATTTTAGCAAAACAATCTTACTTATGTGTAGGGTTAGATACCGACATTGAAAAATTGCCGGCACATTTACCCAAAACTAAAGAGGGCGTTATTGCTTTTAACAAAGCCATTATTGATGCCACCGCTCCATTTTGTGTGAGTTATAAAATCAACACTGCATTCTACGAATCACAGGGCGTAAAAGGTTGGGAGGCCATGGAAGCAACACTTGCTCATATACCTAATACCCATTTTACCATTGCCGATGCGAAACGTGGAGATATCGGAAATACATCGGCTCAATATGCAAAAACATTTTTTGAAGTGTTGCCTTTTGATGCCATTACCGTAGCACCTTATATGGGCAAAGATAGTATTGATCCATTTTTAGCGTATCAAAATAAATGCACCATTGTATTAGGGTTAACTTCCAATGAAGGAAGTCAAAACTTTGAACAACAAAAATTAGCGAATGGCCAGTATGTATACGAGTCGGTTTTAGAACAGGTAGCTAGTTGGGGAACCACGGATCAATTAATGTTTGTAGTGGGTGCAACCAAAGCGGAGGATTTTACGAGTATTAGAAAAATAATTCCCAACCACTTTTTATTAGTACCAGGTGTTGGTGCGCAAGGAGGTAGCTTAAGTGAAGTTACCAAGTATGGTAAAAACAAGGAACTGGGCTTGCTTGTGAACGCAAGTAGGGCTGTTATTTTTGCGAGTAGCGGATCCGATTTTGCGGAAAAAGCGGCTGTTGCTGCAAGCGATTATGCCAATGAAATGAAAGGTTTATTAATTTTATAGAAATTACCTAGTAAAATTCCACAATACTTGTATTGTATACCTAAATATACTTTGTTTAGGTTCTTATAGTTATCTTTGAGACGGATTGTTTACCTAAAACTAATGTTATGGCAGTAAGAATGGATTTGTTTGAATCACCCGATTATTATCAATTAGATGAATTGTTAAGTGAGGAGCATTTAATGGTAAGAACAGCTGTGCGTGATTATGTAAAAAAAGAAATTTCTCCAATTATAGAAGACTATGCGCAAAAATCAGAATTCCCTCAACAAATTGTGAAGCAATTAGGGGACTTAGGATGTTTTGGCCCGACCGTTCCAGTGGAGTATGGTGGTGGTGGGTTGGATTATATTAGCTATGGCATTATGATGCAGGAATTAGAAAGAGGGGACAGTGGCGTGCGCAGTACAGCAAGTGTGCAAGGTTCTTTAGTGATGTTCCCTATTCATGCATACGGAAGTGAGGAACAAAAGAAAAAATATTTACCTAAGCTAGCAAGTGGTGAATGGTTGGGTTGTTTTGGTTTAACGGAACCTGATCATGGTTCAGATCCTGGAGGCATGTTAACCAATATTAAAGACGCGGGTGATCACGTTATTTTAAATGGAGCTAAGATGTGGATTAGCAATGCACCTTTTGCACAAGTGGCGGTGGTTTGGGCAAAGAATGAGGAAGGTAAAATTGTAGGGCTTATTGTTGAAAGAGGAATGGAAGGATTTAGTACCCCTACAACGCATAATAAATGGAGCTTAAGAGCAAGTGCCACGGGTGAATTGGTTTTTGACAATGTAAAAGTACCTAAAGAAAATATATTGCCAAATGTGGTGGGCTTAAAAGGGCCATTGGGTTGTTTGAGTAAAGCGAGGTATGGTATTGCATGGGGTGCATTAGGGGCTGCCATGGACTGTTATGATACTGCATTGAGATATAGTAAAGAGCGTGTTCAATTTGGGAAGCCAATTGCTGGTTTTCAGTTGCAACAAAAAAAATTAGCCGAAATGGTGACCGAAATTACCAAGGGGCAATTAATGGTTTGGCGTTTAGGGGTTTTAATGAACGAGGGCAGAGCAACACCAGGGCAAGTAAGTATGGCTAAAAGAAATAGTTGTGAAATTGCTACACAAGTTGCCCGTGATGCACGTCAAATGCTAGGAGGCATGGGTATTACAGGAGAGTATTCCGTTATGCGTCATATGATGAACTTAGAAAGTGTAATTACTTACGAGGGCACACATGATATTCACTTGTTGATTACGGGTATGGATATTACAGGATTGAATGCATTTAAATAGAACCCCATCAAGGATTATTCATTGAAGTTTATTGAAGGAATATGGCAGCAGAGAAAATATTTTTAATTGGGATGATGGGGTCTGGAAAATCTTTTTGGACTAAAAAAATAGCAAAGTGGATAAAAGCGGGAGGCTATGATTTAGATAGTTTAATTGAGATGAATGAAGAAAAAACCATTACCGAAATTTTTAGTGAAGATGGTGAAGCATACTTTAGAAAAACGGAGACTAAAATTTTAAAGTGGTTTAAAGAAAAGAAAAAATATGTTTTGGCAACTGGAGGGGGTACCCCCAGTAATCAGGAGAATATTGATTTTATGAAAAAGGAAGGCATTATCATTTGGTTGGATGAACCTATTGAAGTTTTGGTATCACGCCTTTCTGCAGAAAAAGAACACCGCCCCTTAATTGCCAATTTGAACAATGCACAATTTGGAAGTTTTTTACAAACCAAATTATTAGAACGTCAGCCTTTTTACCAACAAGCAGATTATAAATTATCCGGGGACAAAATTACCGAAGCAGCGTTTAAAAAAATTTTAAAAGATGCATCGTAAAGTTTTATTGTGGGGATTGTTATTTGCCGGTATCGCTGTTATGCTGGGTGCCTTTGGTGCACACACGCTTAAAAGTATAGTACCCGCCGACAAAGTGATTATTTTTGAGACCGGTATTCGGTATCAATTAATGCATGCCTTGGCTTTAATTTTACTTTCGCTTTACATACAACAAAACCTATCCATCAACATCCATTCAAATGGGATAAAATGGTCCGCGCGCTTTTTTTTGCTAGGTATTTTGTGTTTTAGCGGTTCACTCTACCTGCTTTCATTACAATCTATTTGCAGTTATCCATATGCAAAGTTTGTGGGCCCCATAACACCCCTTGGAGGACTCTTTTTTATGCTAGGATGGGCCAATTGGGTGCGGGTGGTTTGGCTCCATAAAGTGGATAAGTAGTAGCGGTTCATTTCAATTTTACACATTGGCCAAAAAACCTTTTTCTTACTATTGGGAAGGCTTATATTTGTTTCTATGGCAAATAAGCTTAAAAGCAAAAGAGAACCCAAGGTAAATGAGGAAGCATTAAATCCGGATTCGGAAACTTCCTTAAATGTTACAGACGTAGTTAAGGATGAGCGTACTTCAAAAATTGCGGGCATCGCTATTTTATTATTAACCATCTTTTTATTTATTGCATTCACCTCTTACTTTTTCACCTGGCAGGATGATCAGGATAAATTACAAATTTGGCGTAAGCTTTTATTTTCAAGCACGGAAGTAAAGATGAACAATCAGGTGGGTTATTTTGGTGCATTCATTGCTTATCAAATGGTATACAATGGTTTTGGATTAGCTGCTTATTTGTTTTGTGCATTTACATTTGTATTGGGTATCAATTTATTTTTCACCAAGCCAATTTTTAATATTTGGAGAAATATAAAATACGTTTTAATAGGACTATTGGTATTAAGTACCAGCTTAGCTTTTGTTACGAAAGGGGCAAGCTTTTCTTGGGGTGGTGCAATGGGAGAATACACAAGTAGTTGGATGGTTAAATTTATTGGATCCTTTGGCACTGGGGCTTTATTGGTAGTGGGCTGCTTTAGTTATTTTGTGTGGAGAGTGAACCCTAAGTTTAATGTTCCCAATTTTAATTTCTTAATGCCTAAGCAAAAAGAAGTCCCTTTTATGTCAGAGGAAGAAGGCATCTATGCGCCTGATGCGGA
>Ga0114974_10003027_pt1 | contig 12802 bp, 10 predicted proteins | sample S_130206_EF_Meta_FD_87318 | JGI IMG/M metagenome (GOLD analysis project Ga0114974, IMG submission 87318) | Freshwater microbial communities from Lake Simoncouche, Canada to study carbon cycling - S_130206_EF_MetaG | ecosystem: Environmental > Aquatic > Freshwater > Lake | place: Lake...
GAAAATGTTGAGGGCCACCGGTTGTAAGCCTGCCAGGTAAAGTCGCTGCATTGAAAAAGAAAGTCTGCCTTGCGCGCGTCTTTCACCACAAAAATGATATAGCTCTGAGGACCATTATCCCCGGCGCTTAGCTTGCAGAGATAGACCCCGCTCACCGCGTCTGCAGGCACCGTCCATTCCGCACCCGCCGGCCATCCGCAGAGCCGCACCCGTTTCTCGCCCATCGTTGCCTCGGGTTGTGCCACCCCCTCGAAAGGCCCCAATTTTGCCAGCAAACGGCCTCCATCTCCGCCGTACCACCCCATTCGGTACACTTCCATAGACCAAGGTGACGCGGGATGTGTACTCACATGAAAACGCACAGTCTCTCCAGCCTTCACGCTGGGAGAGGAAGCGTAGCCTTCAATCCCTGAACACCTAATCTTTGTGCCTGTATCCAAGCGGGGTCGCTCTAACTGCCAGCGACGCGTTCCAGGGCGTTTGTTTTCAAGCACGATTGGATTGTCAGAAGATTCGGCTCTCCCTACGAGTGAACCTAAACCGAAGCCTGCAAGAGCCTGTATAGTGTGGCGGCGTGTGATCATTCTTAGCGGAGGGTAAGGAGATAGGCCACGAGGTCAGCCAGTTCTTCAGGAGAGAGAAGGCCATCAAAGCCCGGCGGCATGAGTGACATCGAGCCTTCCGTAATGGCGATGACTTCACTCCTGGGCACCTTTGTTTCTGTGGTTGGCCCCGATGCCAAGCGCAGTGAGTCGGGTGTTTCATCTCGGATGATGCCGTAATGCTGCTCCCCTGAACGCAGCCTGATGAGCACCGGCTCGTAACTGCGCACATAACTGCTGCTGGGAAAAATGATGGCTTCCAGGAGGTCTGTGGCAGTCCGAATCGCCCCAACCTTCGTAAGGTCCGGCCCCAAGACCCCGCCCGCCTGTGCGACGGCGTGGCAGGTCGTGCACAAAGCGCGTGGGCTTTTGAATAACTCAGCTCCGCGACTGGCGTTGCCGCCTTTCATCAAGGCGAGCAGCTCATGTAATCTGGCGAACTGTTGCTGGCGCAAAACTGGATCGCCAGAAGCCGATGGAGTCACAAGAGGCAACGCAGGAACCGAAAGCGGCTGCGGGACTGCTATCATTGCGAGGGCTGTTTGAGCCACTTTCTCGGAAACCCCTTCTTTCCCTGTGGCGGCGGCAGATATTGCGGCGGCATCGCCAATTTCGTAAAGGGCGTACGCTGTGGAATGAAAACCGAAGCGCTCGCTCGGAGTGCTTTCGAGCAGAGCGGGAATCGATCCCTTGTCGCCGATGCGTCCAAGTGCTTCCGCCCCGCTCCGCGCTACACTAAGATCCTTTGACTTGAGCAGTACACGAAGTCCGGGGACGGAGGCTGGATCACGCCAAAGCCCGCTGCCATAAGCCGCGAGTGTCTGAACCTCGAGCTCGCTATCAGCAAGGGCTCCGCGGACTGCCGTTCTGGCTTCCGCACTGTTTATTCTGATTAACGTCCACAAAGCATTCAATCGGCCCTGGAGGGACGTTTTCTGCGCGAGTGACTCCCTTGCTGCGCTGACTTCCCCTCTTTTTGCCAGTAACCCGACAGCGCGCGCTGACACCTCATGGCGTGCGTCCGATAAACGCAACGCAAGATCTCCGGCAGGCGCATTAGCCCACTCCAACTTCGCGCCGCGGGGATCCATCGGGCGCTTTGCCTCTTTACGCGAGATCCTGTAAATTCCGCCCAGCACTTCAGGTTTGAGATCTTTGGAAGTCGGGCAACAGATTTTATACCAACCGCCTGTGTCTGCTACCAAAACACTCCCGTCGGCATCTTCAATCACTTCCGTGGGGTGAAAGTCAGGGTCTTCGGAAGTAATCAGGTCCTGGTCCACCGTGCGGAAAGCCGCGCCCTCGGGCACGAGTTTGTGGCTGGAAACTTTCCGTAGGTTAAACTGCGCGCAGAGCAAACTGCCCTGCAAACCGAGTGCATTGCCTCTTAATAATTCAAGCCCGCAGGCTGCGGCAGGGCCGAGTTGAGTCATCACGGGCATCAAATCCCCCGTGCGCGGATGGCCCTCCAGCACGCCATGCTCTTTGCCCCAAACACCGCCGTAAAGTGCATGCAAAATACCGTCGCGCAAACCTCCTCCTGGCTTAACAAAAAATGTGCCGCTCAAAAAACGTTCCCCTGTCCGTGAAAACACAACGTCCACCGGATTATCCATCCCACCTGTCATGACCATTTCCCGGCCGCTTCCATCGGGGCGGGCTCGGAATAAGTGCGAGGCACGCGTCACTAAATTGCGCCCATTGGCAAGCGCATGCCGTTGCTCCGCAAAGGCCCCTTTGCACCAATAGATGTATCCATCGGGACAGGCATAAGGCCCGTGCAAATCATTGGCGCATCCCGTCACCGTTCCGCCGTCAAACCAGACTTCGCGTTTGTCCGCAACCCCATCGCCGTCCGTATCTGTGAATTTCCAGATTACCGGCGGAGCGGCCACGTAGAGGGAACCGTCCAACCACATGGCGCCCTCTGGAAAAGAAAGATGGTCTGCAAAGACTGTCTGGTGGTCAAAACGACCGTCACCAGCCTTATCCACAAGCCGGAGAATTTTATGGGTCGGATTCTTGAGCTGTTGCACTGGACGCTCGTTGGAGCCCGAAGAATCCGTGACATATAGCGCGCCTGTTTCGTCAAACGCCATGTTCACCGGACGCTCCACCAAAGGAGAAGTGGCTACCCGTTCTACGACATACTCGTCTGGAACCCTCACGGCCAGGCTTCCAAACTTAAATTCCCCGGCAAAACAGCCCATGCTAAGGACTGTTGTAAAAAACAGGGACCCAAAGAGCGCTGGTTGCGTGCCCCAGGATTTAAAGACGGGCTGGCCTGGCCTAAAGAAATTCATGGGGGGGTGGAACGCGTCATATTCCCGGCGGACCATACGGGCCACAAAGATTTTGTCGGTGTTTGCTCTACGCGCTTTGTGTCTCTTTTCCAAGACCTTTTACTAGATCCCAAAGCTTACAAACATTAACGGGAAGCAGTTTAGTGAGGAAAAATCTCTGCTTACGGAGGCGTAGGAACGAGGCACTTTTTTATCCCCTGCGTAGCTTTCTCCGTTTCCCGGAAGTCTTTTTCGCCTTTTCCTAACGGTTAACAAAGGCCTCCGTGAACTCCTCCTTGCACGGAGGCAGAACAAAACGTTGCGCGGATTAACTCGGACATTTTTTTAACGAAAACAGACGCTACTCATGCGATATTCCCGAGTGTGCGGCCCAGTAACCCTCGCGCGTGTGGCTTGCCGAGAGGGCGTCAGGCGCTCATGCTTCACCCCTCACCCACCCACCTTATCCACCCATGTCTGTCCTTGTTGTTGGTTCCATCGCTCTTGATACCGTCAAAACCCCCGTTGCAGAACACGCCGATTTGCTCGGCGGTTCCGCCAGTTATGCAGCCGTAAGCGCCAGCTTCTTCGCCCCGGTGAAACTCGTGGGAGTGGTTGGCGACGATTTTCCCCGCGCGCATCTCGATTTTCTAACGCAACGCAAAATCGACCTTTCCGGACTCCAGCAAGTCGCGGGAAAAACCTTCCGCTGGTCGGGTGAATACATGGTCGACATGAACACCCGCGAAACGCGTTCTGTTGAACTGAACGTCTTCGAACACTTTACGCCCACCCTCAACGCCTCGCACAATACCAGCCCCATCGTTCTGCTCGCCAACATCGCGCCCTCCCTCCAGAGCCACGTCCTCGACCAAATGAACCGCCCCCAGTTCACGGTCGCTGACACCATGGACCTTTGGATCAACATCGCCCGCGGAGATCTCGAGGCCCTCCTCAAGCGCGTCGACATGCTCATCCTCAACGATGGTGAAGCGCGCTTGTTCACCGGCGAAAACAATCTTATCAAAGCAGGCCATCAAATCCGGGCGATGGGCCCGCGCTACGTCGCCATCAAGAAGGGTGAACACGGCTGCCTGCTCTTCGGAGAAAACGAATTTTTCTCCTGCCCCGCCTTCCCTCTGGAAACCATCCACGACCCCACAGGCGCGGGCGACACGTTCGCGGGCGGCCTGGCAGGCCACTTGGCGGCCCACGTCACTGGCACGGTAACCTTCGCCGACCTGCGGCACGCCGTCGTTTACGGCAGCGTCCTGGCCAGCTTCAACGTCGAAGCCTTCAGCCTCGAACGTCTGCGCTCCCTCCAGTCCGCTGAAATCACGACCCGCTACGAGGCCTTCCGGGCGCTCAGTCAGTTTGAGGCAACCAAGTGAGTACCGTCCTGCGGGTCTTCCGCTATCTGCGCCGGTATCCCGGATGGGCTGCCGGCACCCTCGGGTGCGCGCTGCTTTCCACGGCGCTTGTGATCGTTTTCCCGAAGGTCACGCAAATCATCGTGGATGAAGTCAGCGCGGGCCGCGGGGAGCGGATCTGGCCCCTGGTGGGCTGGGCGCTTCTAGCCTTCGTTGCCCGCGACTTGCTCAACTCCCTTCGCATCATCTGTAACAACACCTTTGAACAGAAGGTGATTTTTGATCTGCGCAGTGATCTTTACTCGCACATTCAGCGCCTCCCTTTGCGCTGGTTCGACAATCGTGCCACCGGCGACCTGATGACCCGCGTGATGGAGGACGTCAACGCCGTGGAGCGCGTTCTCATCGACGGCATTGAGCAGGGCGCCGTCGCTGTTCTGCAGATCATCATCGTGGCCGGCATGTTGTTCAGCTATCACCCTGCCCTCGCCTGGTGGTCGTTTACCCCCATTCCCCTGCTCGCAGGCGGCGCGCTTGCATACACCTTCACCGCAAAACTCCGGTACCGAGGCCAGCGGAAGGCCTCCTCTGCGATGAACTCCATGCTGCACGACAATCTCGCGGGCATCCGGCAGATCAAGACCTACGTTCGTGAAGAGGAACAACACGCGCGCTTCAACGAGGCAAGCAGCCAACTGCAGAAAGCCACGCTGGTGGTGATGCGCGTCTGGGCCGTCTACAATCCGTCTATGGCGCTGCTCGCCTCTCTGGGCCTCGTGGTGGTCGTGGCTTTTGGAGCCCAGGCCGTCCTCAAGCACGAAATGAGCGTGGGCGACCTCACCAGTTTCCTGCTTCTCACCGGCTTTTTGTACGACCCCATCAGCAGACTCCACCAGCTCAACCAGATCCTCCAAGCCGGCCGCGCCGCCGGGGAGCGCGTTTTTGAAATCCTGGATGAACCGGTCGAGTGTGATGAAAACGGGAATCCCTCTCTTTCCACTGCAACCATCAAGGGTAAGGTGGAATTTCGGGGCGTCGGTTTCCGATACCGCTCCGAGATCCCCGTCCTCAACGATATCAACCTCGAGGCCTCCCCCGGCGAAACGGTGGCCTTGGTGGGCGAAACAGGGGCTGGCAAGTCCACGCTTGTGCAGATGTTGATCCGCTTTTACGAAAACGACAGCGGCGCTGTTTTGCTCGATGGCATCCCGATTCGTGAATTTCCCCGGGCCAAACTGCGCGACGCTGTGGGTTTGGTAACGCAGGAAAGTTTTCTCTTCAACGGCACGCTCCGCGAGAACCTGCTGTTTGGAAAACCCAATGCCACCCCGCAAGAGATCCGCTTGGTGCTGGAAACTGCGAATGCCGACGCCTTCATTGCGCGTTTACCGGAAGGCCTCGACACGCTCGTGGGAGAGCGCGGCGTCAAACTCAGCGTTGGCGAGAAGCAGCGCATCGCGATTGCGCGGATGCTTTTAAAAGACCCGCCTGTGCTGATTTTAGACGAGGCGACCGCAAGCGTCGACACCGAGACGGAGCGCCAAATCCAACAGGCGCTCGAGAGGCTCATGCAGCGGCGCACGTGTTTTGTCATCGCCCACCGGCTTTCCACCGTCCACAACGCCAACCAGATTCTGGTTCTGGACCGTGGCGCCATCGTGGAACGCGGCCGGCACGACGAACTCATTGCGCTCAACGGCATTTACACAAAGCTTTGCCGCAACAGCGAGCTGCGGTGAAGTTAGGTTTTTATGGAGAATTTCGACGTCCTTGTGGTTGGCGGGGGAGCCGCCGGTTATTTCGCTGCCATTACCGCCGCCCAAACACGGCCCGGCTGCCGCGTGTTGCTTGCAGAACGCGGCGCACAACCCCTCTCCAAGGTGCGCATCTCCGGCGGCGGCCGCTGCAACGTGACGCACGCCTGCTTTGAAACGCGCGCCCTTTCGACCCGGTATCCACGCGGGGCGCGCGCCCTGCTTTCGGCCTTCTCGCGGTTCCAGCCTTCCGACACGGTCCAGTGGTTTGAAAGCCGCGGGGTGGCGTTGAAAACAGAAGCGGACGGACGCATGTTTCCCACAACGGACCGTTCCGAGTCCATTATTGAATGCCTCGAACGCGAAGCCTCGGCGTCCGGCGTTCAGGTGCGTGTGCGCTGCGGTGCGGAAGAGCTTCGCGCATCGCCGGACGGGAGCTGGGAGGTGCTCCTTTCGGGGCCCCGGGGAGGGACTGTCCGGGCAGGCAGGGTCTTAATTGCCACGGGCGGGTGGCGCGACGGCACTCTGGCTTCCCTGCTCGAAAAGCTTGGGCACGAAATTATTGCGCCAGTCCCATCGCTGTTCACATTCCACATCAACGACGGCTGGGTGCGTGAACTTTCCGGTCTGGCCGTGGCCCAGGCTGAAGTCAGCATTCACGGGAGTGCCTTGAGGGAAAAGGGGCCGGTTTTGTTCACGCACTGGGGCTTGAGCGGTCCCGCGATTTTGAGGCTGTCGGCCTGGGGAGCGCGGGAACTCCAGGAGAGGGACTATCACTTTCCCCTGCGCGTGCGCTGGTGCGGGGAACGGAGCGAGCCGCAGTTGCTGGAAATGTTTCAGGAAATGCGCCTGCAACACCCCGGCAAAGCCGTGACCAACACGCCCCTCTTTGCTCTACCCTCGCGACTTTGGGAAAGACTGGTCGCCGCCGCCGGGATCTTTGGGGAGGAACGCTGGAACCGGCTGACAAAACAGGCGGCCCTCGGGCTGGCCGACAAACTGTTGCGCACGGAACTCCAGGTCACCGGCAAAAGCATGCACAAGGACGAATTTGTCACCTGCGGCGGAGTGAGCCTCAAGCAGGTTGATTTCAAAACGATGGAAAGCCGCGTTTGTCCCGGGCTGCACTTCGCGGGAGAGGTGCTTGATCTCGACGGAATCACGGGCGGCTTCAATTTCCAGGCAGCCTGGACCACGGGATGGCTCGCCGGGCAGGCGATGGCCCGGGGTACAGCGTCCTGAAAAGCAGGCCACCAGAGGCAACTAACGTGTTTTCGCTGATACGCTTAAGTCAGCTCGCTATCGTCCCTGCGCTCCAGGCGCATGAGCTGTTTTTTCACCGTCTCGACGTGTTTGGTCAGCTCAAAGAGCGCCTTGAAAATCTCCGCTTGGGTCGGGGCGTCTTGCAGCGCCGGTGCCAGCGGATGCATTCGCGTGATAACGGCAGACAGTTGATTGCACTCGGCGCGGAGTTGCTGGATGGCTTCATTTCGTTCCATACGCCATTCTCTGTGCAGGGCGGCACTTGCTGCAAGCTCCTCCGCCGTTGCGCACCTGCGCGGGTGTGCTAGGATCCCGTTTCCCTTTTTTAGGTCTATGCCGAATTACGATTACACCTGCGAGAAATGTCACAAGACGTTCGAGTTCTTCCAGTCCATGAAAGACGAGCCTCTCAAGACTTGTCCGCAGTCCGCTTGCTGCCAAAAAACGTGGGGCAAAGGCAAGGTCAAGCGCCAGATAGGAACTGGAGCCGGATTGATTTTCAAGGGGTCCGGCTTTTATATCACGGACTACCGGTCCGAGAATTATAAGTCTGGCGCCAAGAGCGATACAAAGAGCGCCGAAGCAGCCCCTGCGAAAGCTGAGACTTCAAAAACTGAGACGCCCAAAGCCAGCCCCCCAGCCAAAAGCGAGGCGCCCAAGGGTGGCAAGTCCAAGCCGAAGTCCTCCGAGTAAGCCCATGGCTGCACGCCCCCCGCGCAGTTCGAGTTCTCCGGCAAAGACCGCCGGCAAGGCCTCCGCCCAAAGCGCCCCGTCCGGGCCCTTTTGGACGCCCGGCCTGCAGCGCTCGCTCATTGCGGCCCTTGTTCTGGCCCCGTTGCTTGCGCTCGCCATCCAGCTTGCACGGGCGCCGGACGCCCCGCCGGCAGCCGTTTCACTGGTGAAACCGCGTACGCTGGGTCCGCTCGTCTCCGGTTCCATCGCTACTCCACAGCCGACAACGCTCGAGTTTAGTCTGGAGGAAATAAACACCCACCTGGGGCAGGTGCTTCCGCCCGCTCCAAAAAAAGACGGCACCTGGGCCTTCGAAAAAGCCTCCCTGCGCCTCGAACCCGAGAAGGCTATTTTACAAACGGTGTACCGCTGGCACGGTCTGGCGCTGCACTTGCATGTCAATTACGCAGTCAGTTTGCAGGCCGGCAAACTGCAGTTGCGCCCCTTTACCGCAAGCTTTGGGCGGGTCAACCTGGGGATGTACTGGATCCGTAAAATCGAGGAAAACGTACTACGCAAGCTTCTGCCTTCGTTGAAGAAAGAGCAAGTCTTGCTGAACCGCCTGGAGGCGCTCAGGATTGAGCCCGGCCGCGTTTTCCTCAAGGTGCGCCCCTCCGTCTCTCCGGGCGGCAGCTAGGATCCTTGCCGAATCGGTTGGCCAGAAGATGGCACGACCCGCTATCAACCCACCATGCTCAGGCTTCTTTTTCTCGGTGATATCGTTGGCGAACCCGGCCGCAAAGCGGTGATTGATTCAATCCCGTGGTTCAAACAGGAGCGGGGAGTGGACTTCATCGTCGCCAACGGTGAGAACTCTGCGGGAGGCCGTGGCATCAGCCCAAAAATCAGCGTCGATCTACTGCGTGCCGGTGTCGCGGTGATCACGACCGGCGACCATGTGTGGGACCAGAAGGACCTGCTTCCCTACCTTCCCACCGAACCCCGCCTGCTACGGCCCTTGAACTACCCCGCAGGAACTGTAGGACACGGTTCCATCGTGCTGGATACCGCCAAAGGCAAGGTGGGCGTCATTAACATTCAGGGCCGCACCTTCATGCAGCCGCCCTTGGAAAACCCGTTCCGGGTCATCCAAGCCGAGGTGGAGCGGATGAGGGAAGAGACGCACGTCATCTTCGTCGATGTTCATGCTGAGACGACTAGCGAAAAAATCGCCATGGGCCGCTTCCTAGACGGCAAGGTTTCCGGAGTTGTCGGCACACACACTCACACTCAAACCGCTGACGAACAAATCTTCCCTGGCGGCACCGCGTTCCTTTGCGATGCGGGAATGTGCGGCCCCATCGACAGCATTTTGGGACGCGACATTGATGCCATTTTAAAGCGCTTCCTCACCAGCATGCCCGTGAGTTTCCCCGTGGCGCGCGGCCCAGTCGTGCTGCATGGGGCGATGATCGACATCGACGAAACCACGGGCCGCGCTACGCACATCGAAAGGGTCGCGCACCGCGTGGAACAGAGCGGCGCGTAAGGAACGAAACGGAAGCAACGGGTGAACGAGAAGGCGCTTTAAAAACGAGGCCGCACCTCAAGAAGGAGGCGGAGTCTCGTCAGTTTTTCCACTCAAACCGAATGGGAGGAGGCGACGGGCCGATGGGCTTCATCTGCTCCATAAGCTCTTCTTCCGGAGTCAACTGCACATTCAGCGGTTGCGCCTTTGGAATCTTGGGACGGAACCCGCCCCGTTGCAACTCGGGTCCGGCTGGATTCGCCGCGTCTGCGAGATTTGCCTCTCCCGATTTCGCCGGTGTGAGATTCACGGCGTTGGGGGGCGCCGATTTAAGGCGGTCCGCCGCCTTGCTGCTCACCGCCCTCGAACTCGCGCCCTCGGGCGAAGGCGCGGAAGCCGTCCCGCTCACCGATTGGTTTTGGGTCGAGGCAACGCTCTTGGGCGCGTTCGTGCCAACGCTCTTGGGAGCGTTCGCGCCAACCCTCGCGGCGGCGACGATTGACACGCCGGAGGGGGGGCTCGGCACCGTCGCTGAAACGGGCATCTCCGGGGGGGACGATCCCGCAACACGCTCTTCCTGAGTGGAACTAGGCAACGGCGGAGGCAACGGCGGGGGTAAGGAAACCGGCTCGAGTTCCGAATTCGGGACCGGGCCGCGGAGGAGGGGGAGAAGCGCCACGGGGATAAAGAGGAGGCCGTTGAGGGCGATGAACGGTGCGACTTCGCCCCACGGGGGGGCCAGGCCTCCACCGGACCCGCCAATTAGAGCAAAGCAGGCGGCGCTGCGGGTGAAGGAGTCCGCCAACGTGGGCGCCGCGCCCCCTTGTTGGAGGACGATTGCCCAGGCTCCGATCTGAATGGCCGCGAGGAGGAGGAGTTTCCAGAGAAGCAGGAGACGGTCCGCCCCAGCGCGCCCTGAGCGCGCAGGGGAAAAGAGGGCGCCCAGGGAAAGATTGGCCGTGAGTAAAAGCAGCCCCAAGACGAATAGGTTCGAGGAATTCATGGGTGTGGTTCCCTCCAAACGTCTCCCATCTTCATTAGTAATCAAGGAGAGATGGCATGAAAGAGCAGCGACTGAAACCAGCCGCCCCCTCCTGCAGCCCGTTCCGACTGATTGAAAAGTGGCGAAATGAACGCTGCCAAGGCGGAATCTAGCCGCCATAAATAACACAAAAAGTCTCACATTTAGCTGCCGTCGGGATTGTCCCTTGGCATACCGTCGGTCTTTTACCGTTTTTTTCCCATGACCCTTCTCCGTCCCCTCCTCTTTTCAGGCCTGTTAGCCACCGCTGCCAGCCTCCTCGGAGTTCCCTCGCCACTGCAGGCGCAGGAACCGGTGGAAATCACTCTTAAGACGCTCACCGCGCAGATGAAGTTTGAGCTGAACGAAATCATCGTCAGCCCGGGGGCGAAGGTGAAGCTCACCTTTGAGAATCCCGACGACATGCCCCACAACATCGTCTTCTGCCAACCCGGTACAGACGTCGTGCAGCTCGTGATGAAAATGCTCGAGAAGCCAGAGGAGGCCATGAAGAACAACTTCCTGCCAGAGGATCCCAAAGTCTGGCTCAAGTCCCGCCTGCTCAACCCGCACGAAAAGCAGGTCATCGAGTTTACAGCGCCCTCCAAACCGGGCAATTACCCCTACGTGTGCAGCTTTCCCGGTCACGCCGCGACGATGCAGGGCGTGCTCCGCGTGCTTGGGGAAGGGCCAAAACTTCAGGACCTCAAATTTGCTCTCTACCACGGCGACTGGAAAAATCTCCCCGACTTTTCCACCCTCACCCCTCACCGCACGGGGGATGTGCCGGGCAACCTCGTCCAGCTCAACTTCGACGACTACAAAAACCAGTACGGTCTGGTTTTCACCGGCAAACTGAACGTCCCCGCCAATGCGGAATACACCTTCTACTGCGCCAGCGACGACGGCTGCCGCATCACGATTGGGGATGAGCGGGTCTTAAACAATGATGGGATTCATCCCGCCTCTCTGAAGGAGTCCAAAAAGAAACTCAAAAAGGGCGAATATCCGGTCCGGATTGAATACTTTCAGGCGGCCGGAGGTGCCGAGCTGTATGTGGGTTGGAAAAGCGATGCTTTCGACACGACGGCTCTCTCAAGCTGGACGCCGCCGAACTGGAAAAAAGGGGTGGAACAAAAGACGAACGAGTTCGTCGGCCTGCCGCTTGAACCCAAGGACGGGCCGATCATTTACCGCAACTTCATCGCCGGGACAGGGAACCGCGGCATCGGCGTCGGGTTTCCCGGCGGCTTGAATTTCGCCTGGAGCGCGGAAACCATGAACTTCTCCATGGCCTGGAAGGGCGCCTTTATCGACGCAGCCCGGCATTGGAAAAACCGGGGCGGCGGCCATCAACCCCCGGCGGGTTTTGAGGTGGTGCGGCCCTCGGACATGACGCCCCCCTTCGCCGTGTTGGATGCTCCCGAGACGGCGTGGCCGTCCTTTGTGGCGGACCAGCCCCTCGAAGGTTATGCGTGGAAGGGCTATCAGCTCGATGCCAAGGGGGTACCCACCTTTAATTACACTTGGAAGGGCGTGGAGGTGGAGGACCGCCTCGAATCCAAGGGCGACTTCAAGAGCGGGGGAACGTTGATACGCACGCTCACCCTCAAGGGCCAGATCCCTGCGAAGGCCTTCCTGCTGCTCTCGCAAAAATCGAAACTGACGCCTGCGGGCAAAGGCTTCGCCGTGCAGGGTGAAAAACTCAACCTGGCGGGTACGAATTACCAAAACCAGCTCCTGATCCAGGCGGAGGGCGCCACCGTCGCGGGTGACGCGCTGCTCGTGCCCGCGCGCAAACAAATCCAGATCACCTACGCCTGGCCCGAGTCGCATCCCGCCAACCACGCCCCCCTCGCCCAGTAACCAGCCCTTACGTTTTACCATGAAAGCGCAACGCCTTCTCCTTTCTGTTCTCCTCGGAACCCTCCCCTCCACCTCCGCCCTGCTCTCCGTCGCGCGGGCGGAAGCGCCGGACCCCACGGAGGCCGAGTACTACAAGATCACCACCTTCCCGACCCCTCCCGGGACAGCCCTGGAGGTGAGTTCGGTGGAGTTCCTTCCCGACGGTAGGGTCGCCATGGGCACCCGCCGGGGCGAGGTGTGGATTGCCTCCAACGCCCAAAACGCGACCAACACGGGGGGTTGGAATCCGAAAGAAATGAAGTTTGAAGCCGACCCGGCGGCAGAGGCCAAAAACAGTGTGACCTACCAGCGTTTCGCCGAAGGGCAGCACGAGATCCTCGGGCTCGCGACCAAGGACGGCTGGTTGTACGCGACCAACCGGTACGAAGTGCTTCGCATGAAGGA
>Ga0114974_10003028_pt1 | contig 12799 bp, 11 predicted proteins | sample S_130206_EF_Meta_FD_87318 | JGI IMG/M metagenome (GOLD analysis project Ga0114974, IMG submission 87318) | Freshwater microbial communities from Lake Simoncouche, Canada to study carbon cycling - S_130206_EF_MetaG | ecosystem: Environmental > Aquatic > Freshwater > Lake | place: Lake...
GATCAGCCCCCCAACAGCACCACCGGCGTTCCTCTCACCCGGATTCCGGTCTTCATTTGCCCCAGCGAGCCGAACGACATCCCCCGGCTCAAGAACGGCCTTCCGTTCGTCCGGCCGCTGAACTACGGCTTCAACTTCGGCACCTGGTTCGTCTACGACCCGGCCACAGGCAACGGCGGCGACGGATCGTTCCACCCGAACTCGCGTTTGAAAGCGGGCGCGTTTGTCGACGGCTTGAGTAAGACCCTCTGCGCAGCCGAGGTGAAGGCCTTCACGCCCTATGTGCGCAACACTGCCGATCCCGGGGCTGGCTTTCCGCCGTCGTCGCCTCCGGGATCCGCCGCACAAGTGGCCGCGCTCGCCGGCGGTGGCCCCTCCGACCCAAAGCTCGGTCCGACGACGAACGACTGCACTGGCCATACCGAATGGCCCGACGGCCGCGTGCATCACTCCGGCTTCACGACTGTCCTCCCGCCAAACACGCGGGTGCCACTCACGGTGGCCGGCATCGTTCACGATGTCGACTACAACTCCCGCCAGGAGGGCTCGAGTGCCACGGCGCGATCGTTCGCCGCGATCACCGCGCGGAGCCATCACCGTGGCCTCGTCGGCACGGCGATGATGGATGGGTCCGTCCGCTCGATCGGCGACGACGTGGCCCCCGAGGTCTGGCGGGCCCTAGGCACGCGGGCCGGCGGCGAGACGGCAGAAGCGCCGTGAAGGCTTCCAGCGACCTGCTGGCGAATCGCGACCCGGGCTCAAGCCCCATGCACCACGCTCGACGCCGCCAGCGAGGGGTCGCCCGTGCTCCGAGAGCCGGCCTCGCCGGTCAGCGCAGCCCGGAGGGCGAAAGCGCAAGCGGCGCGGAGAGAGCGGAGGGCATGGATGCCCGGAGCGAACGTCCGGCGACGGGACACGGGCGACCCCGAAGCGACGTTGGGGCCGGAATCTTGGAAGCCCAGTGGGTGGTTGGCCTGTGGGTAGTACCTTCGGCCGGGGCGGCAAAGGTCTCGTCGCCCCGCATCGCTTTAGACCAGTCACGCGGGCCGCTCCGAGCGGTAGGCGCGATCGGGGACTCCTCGAGCATTCGCCGACCCCGGCCTCGCCCTGTGCGCTGGCAGAAAAGGCGATTTTGAAGCGGCGACTTGCCCCGAACGCCGTCTCGAAACGAAACCGGCCCGGCGGGAATCGAGCCCCGCCGGGCCGGTCTGGCATTCGTGGCCTGAGATCAGCGCCGGCTTACGGCTGCTCAGGGAGACGGCCCGTCTCGACCGCCGGCGTCGGGCCGGTGCAGGCCCGCATGAAGGCGACCAAGTCGGCCTTCTCCTGCGCGGTGAGCTTGAGGGGCTTGATCTTGTCGGAGAGGGTCGCGTTGGGATGGCCCCCCTTGTCGTACCACTCCACCACTTCCTCGAGCGTGGCCACGGACCCGTCGTGCATGTAGGGGGCGGTGAGAGCGACATTCCGCACCGTCGGCGTCTTGAAAGCCCCCTTGTCCTTCGGATCCTTGGAGACGACGAACCGGCCGAGATCGGGCTCAGCCTGGTCCATGCCGATGCCGAGGTTGTGGTACTTCTCGTCGGCGAGGTTCGCGCCGACATGGCAGGCAGTGCAGTTCCCCTTCTCGGTGAAGAAGATGTCGCGGCCGCGCTTCGCCGATTCCGACATCGCGAACGTCGCCGCCGCGGCCTTCGCCTCGGCGTACTTCTTCGCCAAGTCCTCGTCCTCCTTGAGGTCGTCCTCGTCCATGGCGGCAAAGGGGCGGAGTTGCTCGCCAAAGTCGTAGGGGGAGGGGCCGGTGACGAGAACGCGCTCGAAGGCGGCGATCGCCTGGCCGACGGCATCGATCGAGACGCCGCCGAAGATCTTCTTGAATTGCTTCTCGTAGACAGGGATTCCCTTGAGCCGCGCGACGGCCCCTTCGTGCGTGAAGCCCATCTCACCAGGGTTGGCGATCGGGCCTACCGCCTGAGCCTCGAGCGAGTCGGCCCGGCCGTCCCAGAACTGCGCTCCGGAGAGGATGCGGTTGTAGGAGACTGGGGAATTGCGGCCACCGAGCTGATCGCGGATGCCGAGGCCGGTCTTCGTGTGGGCGCCGTAGCCCTGGGCGGGATCGTGGCAGCTGGCGCAGCTCACGGTGGCATCAAGCGAGAGGCGGGGATCGAAGTAGAGCTGACGGCCGAGCTCGATCTTGGCGCGGGTGAGCGGATTCTTGTCGAGGCCGGTGATCTGACCGGCCCCCTGCGAGAGCCCCAGCGGCAGCACCGGTTCGAGGACCGCCGAGTTCTTCGGCTCGGCGAGCCAGCTGTCAATCTGCTCCGTCGTGATCGGACCGCTGCCGGGAACGCCGGCGGTGAGGGACGCCTCACCGAGGATCGCCGTCTCGGCGGTGGCCGATCCCGTGGCGATGCTTGCCACGAGGAGCCCCCCGAGGAGACCTTCGACGAATCGGGATCGCCCGCGTCGCGCGGTCGGGAACGATTGCAGCAGGCCCATACAAGACTCCTTAAAGGCAGGCGCGATCCCGGCGGGCGTCCGCCAACGGCGCCACAACGTCGGACCACGGCTTTCCATCGTCATCAGCCGCGAAACAGTTCAATTCTACCACCGCGGCCCCGGTGGACGATTCCCCCTCCCCCCCGTGCAGGAAAACCGGGCGGTTTGGCGAACCGACCGGGGCCAGCCAGCCCCCGCCGGCCCGATTCCTTTCCTCCCCCAAGGGCCCCCCATACAATCGGGGCTGGCGCTTTTTCACCGGTTCGACTTTTGCAGTTTTTCCCTCTTCGGAGCCTTTTCTCGATGGACATTCTCGGCGAGATCCTCAAGCAAGTCTTGGAAGGTGCCGCTCAGGGGCAGCAGCAGCCCCCGCAGCGGGCCCCGCAGCCCCAACAACGCGCCCCGCAACCCCAGCAACGTGCCCCGCAGGGGGAGCCCCAGGGGATGCCCTCGCCGAACGATCTCGGTGAGATCTTCAAGCAGATCTTCGGCGGCAACGACGCCCAGAAGCTCCCCGAGGTGGTGAAGCAGTTCGAGGAGAAGGGGATGCGGGACGAGGTCGACTCGTGGGTCCGCACCGGCCCGAACAAGCCGATCGACCGACGGAAGATCGAGGATGTCTTCGGCGACCGCGAGCTCAACGATCTCGCCCGCAGCAAGGGGATCGATCCCAACGATCTCGCCGAGGTGCTCGCCAAGTACATTCCGAAGATCATCGACGAGCTCACCCCTTCCGGCCAGGTCCAGCGGCGGCATTGATCCGCGTCTGGTCATCCGGCTTTTCGAGACAGGCTTCCCCGGTGTGCGCTGCCGCTGAAGGCGGCGCACGCCGGGCGTCTGGGGACCGGCACGATTCCCCCGGGCCAGCTCCCCGGACGTATGCTGATCGGACTCATGTACGTCCCTGCCAGCCAAACGAAGAGCCCTCGCCGCCGCCGCGCGGGAAGTCTGCTGGCGTGGTGCCTGCGGGCCCTCGGAATCTCCTCGCTCCTTGTTGGCACTCCCTGGTTGCCACCTCGGGATGCCGCCAGCGCAGAACGGGCCGAACTTTACGCAGGGCGGGCCGACCGTTTTGAAGCACGGTATCGCTGTTGGCTCGAGGATCCGCGGGCGCCGTCGGAGACCCCGGCGGAGATCGAGCCGGGCACAGGCCGGCGCTGGTCGTGGCGGTCGCAGCGGCGCGCGAGCCGGCGGCGATTGGCGGCCGAGCGGGCCCTGGCGGTGGAGCCTGACGGTCTCACCGCGCCCGCCGAGACCGACGGGGAAGCATCCGCGAGCGATCCTGGCGACGACACCCGCCGAGGGGCCGGCCTCACCCTCCGCGACCAGCCCTACTCCCAGCCCGACCAGGGTGGCCGCCGACGGTTCGACATCACCCTCCCGGGACGCTGCCCGGGACCGGTGCCACTGATCGTGTGGATTCATGGCGACACGTGGCGCGACGGCTCGAAAGCCGACTGCCCCGTCACCTGGCTGGCCCTCGAGGGCTATGCCGTCGCCAGCATCGGTTACCGCACCAGCGACCTCGCCCGTTTTCCGGCCCAACTCGACGACTGCCGTGCCGCGATTGCCGAAATCGTCCGCCGCGCTGGGGAATGGGGCCTCGACCCGACGCGGATCGCCGTCGTCGGCCATGGCGGCGGCGGGCACCTCGCGGCGCTCGTCGGCCTCGCCGACGATCCCGCTGACGATCCCGCTGACGATCCCGCTGACGATCCCGCCGGCGACGAAGCCGCGGCCCCCCGATTCCCGCCGGCCGCGGTGGCGATGCTCTCGGCCCCCAGCGATCTGACGAGCCTCGGGCCGGAGCACGACCGCCCCCGGTCGCCGGCCAGCCTCCTCGTTGGCGGGCCGCTGCCGGAGGTGCGGGAGGCGGCGCTCCGGGCAAGCCCCGTCTGGCATGTCTCCCCGGATGATCCCCCCTGCCTTGTCATCCACGGCACCGCCGATCCCTCCGTCCCGGTCGAGCAAGCCGTGCGACTCGATGCCGCGCTGTCTGCCGTCGGCGTCCCCTCGACGCTGCTCCTTCTCGACAGGGCCGGCCACGCTGCCTCCATCGGCCGCGACTCGCCTGCCGGGCGGGCGATCCTTGAGTTTCTCAACGCTGTCCTCCGCCCCGCGGCCGTCGATGCCACGGAGGCCGCCGATGCGTCTCAAGCGCCGTGATCTCCTCCGCGGTGGCGCGGCGCTCGTCGCGGTGGGCGGCCTGACGACGGGCATCGACGGCCTCTGCCTCACCCCCTTCAAGCTCGACGTCACTCACCATCACTTCGGAGTTCCTCCGGCGCCGACCGGCGGCCCGGCGACGGAGGTGATGTCCACTCCCGCCGAAAGCCGACGGCTGCGGATCGCCCATGTCTCCGATCTCCATCTTTACCGAGTCGGGCCGCTCGAGGAACGGGTCCTCGAAGCGCTCCACAGCCTCGCGCCCGATCTCCTCGTGATTACCGGCGACAGCCTCTCGGCAGCGCGGGGAGAGGGGCCGCTTGTCGACTTTCTCGCCGCCTGTCCAGACGTGCCCCATCGGCTCGCGATCCTCGGCAACTGGGAGATCTCGTCCGCTGTCCCCGTCGCGCGACTGCGGGCCCACCACGAACGGCACGGCTTCGATCTCCTCGTCAACCGCTCGGTGAGAGTCGGTCTCGGCGATCGCTCGGTGCGGGTCACCGGCTTCGACGACTTCCGCCAGGGACGCCCCGATCCGGTGGCGGCGCTTGCCGGCGAGGAGCCCTGCGATCACCACCTCGTTCTCGCCCACTGCCCGGTCCATCGCGACAAACTCGCGCTTCCTGCGGAGCACCCTGCCGACCTCGTCCTCTCGGGGCACACGCACGGCGGGCAGGTGGCGCCGGGGGGCGTCGCCCTCCTCACCCCGCCGGGGAGTGGCCGGTATGTCGCCGGCTGGTATCGCGACGGCGGGCCGCCGCTGTTCGTGTCGCGCGGCATCGGGACATCGGCAGTCCCGATCCGGATCGGGTCGGTCCCTGAGCTGGCTTGCATCGATTGGCATCTCGCCTGAGCGAGGGCGACGGCCGCGCCAGGCGACACCTGCACGCGGAACCGCGTCATCGCCACCCCAGCCGTCACGATCGCCCCAGCCCACCCTTCTTCTCCCGCTTGTGCAGTCGCCCCCGAGATCCGTCGATACCTTCCCGGCGGGACGGAAGCCCCCCGCCACCATCGATCACCACATACCGTCATCCATCCACCAGGACCGTCGACACGCCATGCCCACCCCCCGCCGCAAGACATCCTCGGGAGCCGTTCAAAACCCTCTCGAAACCTATCTCCGTGAGATCAACGACACGTCGCTTCTGACGGCAGACCAGGAGAAGGAACTGGCGGTGGCGATCGGCAAGGGGGATGCCCAGGCCCGCGATCACATGGTCCGCGCCAACCTCCGCCTCGTCGTCAACATCGCCCGCGGCTACGCCAATCGTGGCCTGCCGCTCCCCGACCTCATCGAGGAGGGAAACCTCGGGCTCCTCCGGGCCGTCGAGGGCTTCGACCCGCGCGTCGGCACGCGCTTCAGCACCTACGCCAGCTACTGGATCAAGCAGTCGATCAAGCGGGCCCTGATCAACTCCGGCAAGACGATCCGCATTCCCGCCTATATGGTGGAGTTGCTCTCGAAGTGGCGCCGGGCGACGGCCCGGCTCCTCGACTCGCTCGGCCGCACGCCGACGCCGGAAGAGGTTGCCCGCAGCCTCGGGCTCGCCCGCAAGAAGCTCCCGATCATCAAGAAGGCGATCCACATCAATCAGGCCTCGCCGCAGACCGAGCAAGCCGACGGCGGCTGGTCGCTCGGCGATCTGATCCGCGACGAGAACACGAAGTGCCCGGCAGATGTGCTCCTCGACGAGGACACGATGCTCCACGTCCTTCGCCGCATCGAACTTCTTGACCACCGCGCGGCCACGATCCTCAGGCTCCGCTTCGGTCTCGGCGGCGGCGACCCGATGACGCTCAAGGAGATCGGTGGCGTCCTCGGGCTGACCCGCGAACGCGTTCGGCAGATCGAGTCGGAGACCCTCGCCAACCTGGCCGCCGAACTCGACGGTGTCCCCCGAGCGAAGATCCGCCTCCGCCACGGGGCTTGACCGGCCCCCGGTGCCGGGGGCACAGTGCCGCATCGCTCGTCGCTTCCGACACGCCTCATCCGCGGAGCCTTTTCGTGACTCACGCCGCCGTCGATCTTGCCTCCTTCATCCGCCCGGTGCCCGACTTCCCCAAGCCGGGCATCCTGTTCCGCGACATCACGCCGCTCCTGGCCGATCCGGCGGCGCTCGTCGCGGCGGTGCGGCTGATGGCGGCCCCGTGGCGCGACGCCGGGATCGACGCGATCGCGGCGGTGGAGGCGCGGGGATTCCTGTTCGCGACGCCGATGGCGATCGAACTCGGCGTCGGCGTGATCCCGGTGCGGAAGCCGGGGAAGCTTCCGGCCGAGACGATCGAGCACGAATACGACCTCGAGTACGGCCGCGACAAGCTCCAGATGCACACCGGGATCCTCGAGCGTGGCGCCCGGGTCCTCGTCGTTGACGACGTCCTCGCTACCGGCGGCACGGCCGAAGCCTGCATGCGGCTGATCGAGGCGGCGGGGGGCACGGTGGCCGGCGCCTCGTTCCTCGTCGAGATCTCCCCGCTCGAAGGCCGCAAGCGTCTAGCCCCCCACCGTATCGAGAGCGGGATCATCTACTGACATCCCGCGGCGACCGGGGGCCGTGGAGAAATCGACCTCTCGAGCAGGGAAAATACCGGCTGTGCCGGGCATTCCGGGGCGGAGGAAACAAGACCGGGACGGTTTTTCTTGGACCCGGCCCGTGCCCGAACTAGGCTGGGGTGAGTGCGGTCTGGCTCCCCCTCGGGTGACCGGGCCTCCCCGTTCCCTAGCCCAGCCCCTGCCCCGGAAGCCTTCTCCGTGAACATGCTCACCCCGCCGGTGATCCTCGGCATCGGCCTTGTCGCCGTCCTCGCCGGCCTCGTCATGCTCATGCTGGTCGCCAACTACGGCCAGCTCTGGTTTCAGGCCTATTGGTCGAAGGCGCCGGTGACATTCCTCGAGCTCCTCGGGATGAGCCTGCGGAAGGTGAACGCGCGAACGATCGTCCAGGCGAAGATCATGGCCACCCAGGCAGGGCTCGGCCGGGAGATCTCCGCCCGCAAACTCGAGGCCCACTACCTCGCCGGCGGCGACGTGCCGCGCGTCATCCGGGCGCTGATCGCCGCGCAGCGGGCCGACATCGATCTCGACTTCGACCGGGCCTGCGCCATCGATCTGGCCGGCCGCGACGTCCTCGACGCCGTCCAGACGAGCGTCAATCCGAAGGTCATCGACTGCCCCGACCGCGTGAGTGGCAAATCAACGCTCTCGGCCGTCGCCAGAAACGGCGTCGAACTGAAGATCCGGGCCCGCGTCACCGTCCGCACGAACATCTCGCAACTCATCGGCGGAGCCACCGAGGAGACGATCATCGCCCGGGTCGGCGAGGGGATCATCACGTCGATCGGCTCGGCCGAGAGCCACTTCGACGTCATGGAGCACCCCGACACGATCTCCAAGGCGGTCCTCCAGCGCGGCCTCGACGCCCAGACGGCCTTCCAGATCGTCTCGATCGACATCGCCGACATTGAAGTCGGCGAGAACATCGGCGCCCGCCTCCAGGCCGATCAGGCCGAGGCCGACACGCGCGTCGCCCGGGCCAAGGCGGAGGAGCGGCGCAGCATCGCCATCGCCCGCGAGCAGGAGATGAAGGCCTCCACCGCGGAGAACCGGGCCCGAGTGCTCCAGTCGGAGGCCCTCGTCCCGAAGGCGATGGGGGAGGCCTTCCGGGCCGGTAGGCTCGAATCGGTTGGGCCGCGGAGCGGCGTTCCCGCGTCGACCTGACCACCGGGGTCGGAAACGGGCTTCATCGGCCCCGCGGCATCCTCCCCAGACATCCCGGTCGGCCCCCCGCGTCTCCCCCTGTTTGCCACCCCGGGGCCAGAGGCCGCCGTCGGGGGTGTCGTCCGGAACGACAGGGGGATTCATTGGAACTTTGCCGGCGGATCGGCCGATGACTACCTCTGTGGAAGCTTGTGTGCGCCGGTTCGCCGGCTGCCTCCTCCGGTGGAACCGGTGTGCGTCCACTTCAAGCCACTCCGAACCCAAGCACGGGAGCTTCGACATGGCCATGCGGAAACTGCGCGTTTACACCGGACCCGACCTCGAATCGACGAGCCGGTCGATCGTTCAGGAGGCCCAGCGAGCCGATACGGTGCGCGTCACCCTCGGTGAAGTCCTCCCGCTCCTCGCCGACGCCGTGGCGAGCGACCGGACGTGGCTCTCCGACTTCGCCGACGACGACATCACGATCACCTCTGATCTCTTCGACGTCCTCCAGGCTTACCGGCACTTCCGCCGCCCGAGCGCCTGACATCGCCTGGCTCCGGCTCCACCGCCCCGCCACCGCCTCGCCGCCGCCTCGGTGGTAGACTCGTGCCCTGATCCGCGGGGGGCGGTTCGCATCCGGGGCCGGCATGGCTCTACCCTCCCGTTGCCAGCGCACCTGAGAGGGATGATCCATGGACGTGACACGCCGCGATTTCGTCGAAACAGCCTTCGCGATGGCCGCTTTGGCGCTCGCCACCGCCCCGCAGGCTGCCCGGGCCGCCGAACCGGCGTCACCGCAGGCCGGGCCGAATGACCGGCTCCGCGTCGCCGTCATCGGGGCCAACGGCCGCGGTGGCGAGCACATCGGCCAGTGGGCCGGCATGTCGGATGCGGAGCTCGTGGTGATCTGCGACTGCGATCCAGGCGTCGCCGGCCGCTACGAGGAGAAGTTCAAGGACGCGGCCCGCAAGCCGGAGTACGTCCAGGACATCCGCCGCGTCCTCGACCGCAAGGACATCGACGTCGTCTCGATCGCCACGCCCAACCACTGGCACGCCCTCATGAGCATCTGGGCGATGCAGGCCGGCAAGGACGTCTACGTCGAGAAGCCGTGCAGTCACACCGTCGAGGAAGGACGCGTGATGACGCAGTGGGCCCGCAAGCTCGGGCGGATGTGCCAGATGGGCGCGCAGAGCCGTGGCATGACCGGGATGCGCGACACGATCGACTTCGTGAAGAGCGGCAAGATCGGCCCGGTGAAGGTGGCCCACGCGCTGTGCTACAAGCGGCGGCCGAGCATCGGGCTGGTCGACACGCCGGCACCGGTCCCCCCGGGGCTCGACTTCGATCTCTGGGCCGGGCCCGCCCCCGACATCGTGCCCCACCGCCAGCGCCTCCACTACGACTGGCACTGGAACCGCCTCACCGGCAACGGCGATCTCGGCAACCAGAATCCCCACGAGCTCGACAAGGCGCGATGGGGCCTCGGCAAGCAGGAGTTCCCCAAGCGCGTCGTCAGCCTCGGTGGCCGGCTCGGCTACGTCGACAACGGCGACGTCGCCAACAGCCAGGTGACGCTTTTCCAGTGGGACGACGCGCTCCTCATCTCGGACGTCCGCGGTCTTGAGATGAAGACCCCGGTGACGCACGGCACGGCGGCCGGCCCGCTCGGTGTCGGCAACATCTGGTGGGGCACCGACGGCTACGTCGTGTCGACGAATTACCAATCGGGCGCCGCCTTCGACTACGCCGGAGCGCCACTCGGCACCTGGTCGGGGGGATCGAGCCGCGACCACTTTGCCAACCTCGTCAAGGCAATCCGCAGCCGGAAGCACGAGGATCTCTACCTCGACGTCGAGGACGGCCACCTTTCCAGCGCCCTGGCCCATCTCGGCAACGTGTCGTGGCACCTCGGTGAGAAAGTTCCCTTCGGGGCGCGCCCGACAATCGCCGCCCACGACCACCGTGTCATCCTCACCCTCGACAGCTTCGAGGATCACCTCCGCGACAATGCCGTCGACCTCGCCGTCACGCCGCTCCACCTCGGCCGCGAGTTGGTGATCGATCCGAAGACGGAAAAGTCGTCCGACGAGGCCGCCAACCGGCTGTTCACGAAGGACTACCGCCAGGGCTACGAGCTCCCGCGGGTGTGAGCGCGGCCGTTTTTGACGGCGACGAGCGCTCTCCGCAACAGACAGCACGCTGCGTCCCCCTTGGTCCAATCAGCGCTTTCCAAGCCAACTGACCAACCAAGAACGGCCTTTCTCAGCGCTCACCGGTCCGAAAAGCCTCACAGCCAGCCGGAGGGGCCATTTCGCGGGATACCGCGTCGCCGGCGAGATCTGTCTGACTTTGGAATACAACTCCCGGGCCTCTTCGTCCCGACTGGCAAAACACAGTTGCCTGACGCATCCGAGGAGTTCTTCAGCAACCGCTTTCCTCCGCCGACCATCGACGATTTCCGCGTCCTGCCAGTCCCCGAGACACTTCAGCAATACCTGGGCTTTTGTCGAGAAAATGCGTCCCTTGTTCGAAGAGACGCTCCCTGGTGTGACGTACACCGTGCAGCGCGATTCCGGAATGTGCTTCATGCCTTGCCAGAATCTGCAAGCGAGCCGCAGATGGAGTTCATACTCCTGGCAACACGGAAGCGACTCGTCGAAGCCGGCAGCGCCCACCAGCAGGCTACGACGATGGAGAGGCTCGTGGATCGCGACGCTATTGGCGACGAAATAGGAAATCATGTCGCCGATAGGTTCCGGCAGTCGTTTGTCGATGGTTTCCCGACCGTTTCGGACACGATGGTTCGTGTACACCATGTCGATCCCCGGCGCGAAGGCGGCGAGGCACACCTCGACCTTCGCCGGATCGAGTTCGTCATCGGCGTCGAGGAACTGGACATATTCCCCCCGGGCCAGTTCGAGGAGGCGGTTGCGGGTCCCGTTGCCGCCCCGGTGGGGCTCGGCGTGGATCGACACCCGTGCATCGCCGCGGTAGCGTTCGAGGACCGCGAGGCTCGCGTCGGTGGAGCCGTCATCGGCGACGATCACCTCGATGTCGCGGAAGGTCTGCGCGAGCGCCGAATCGACCGCCCGCTCCACCGTGGCCGATGCGTTGTAGCAGGGGATGAGGATGGAAACGCGTGGCGTCATCGGAGAGGTGCCGGAAGGCCTGGAGTTTTTCCAATGTACCACACCCTCTCAGCCATCGACGGGCCGGGCCGGTGTCGGCAGTGTCCGCTGCCAGAACTCGAGGTCGAGCCAGCGGCCAAACTTGAAGCCGGCGGAGCGGATCGTGCCGGCATGCTCGAATCCGAGCGCCCGGTGGAGCGCGAGGCTCGCGGAATTCGTGGCATCGATCGCCCCCACCAGGACGTGGACGTCGTGGCGGAGGGCTTCCGCAACGATCGCCTCGAGGAGGCGCCGTCCGATCCCCTCCCCACGGCTGTCGGCTGCAACGTAGACCGAATGCTCGACGGAATACTTGAAGGCCGGGAAGGGCCGGAACGGCCCCCAACTGGCAAAGCCGGCCAGCGTGCCATCGGCCCGTTCGACGCCGAGGACGGGATAGCCCGCCTGCTGCTTGGCCCGCCACCAGGCATGAATCGTCTCGGCACTCCGCGGCTGATATTCGTAGAGCGCCGTCGTGTGGAGAATCGCGTCGTTGTAGATCGCGCGGATCGCCCCGAGGTGGTCCTCGCGGCAGCGGATCACCGGGCCCGCACTCATGCCGGCTTCCCCTTCGGCTCCGCCTTCGTCAACAGCGACACGACGATGAGGACGATGAATCCCAGCGGGATCGTCACGAGGCCAGGCTGGCTGAAGGGGACCGGCGAGGCGTCACGCGACAGGCCATAGACCTTCTCGAAGGTGTCGGCGGAGAGGAGGATCCAGGTCAGGCTCGCGAGCATCCCCACCGTCACCGCGGCGATGATCCCTTCCTTCGTCGTCCGTGGCCAGAAGAGGAGCATGACGAGCGCCGGGAGGTTCGCCGAGGCGGCAATGTTGAAAGCCCAGCCGACGAGGAAGCTGACATTGAAATTGCGGAACAGGATCCCGAGGGCCATCGCCACGATCCCCAGGCCGACCGCGGCGATCTTCCCGCAGCGGACCTTCTCGTCATCGTTCATCGGGATGCCGAGGACGTTCTCGACGAGGTCGTGGGCTACCGCCCCGCTGCCGGCCATGATCAGCCCACTCACCGTGCCCAGCACGGTCGTGAAGGCGATCGCCGAGATCACGGCGAAGAGCGTGTTGCTAAAACTCTTTGCCAGCAGCGGCGCCGCCATGTTCGTGCTCGTCGGGTCGAGGGCGCCGCTCGTCATCGCGCCCAGGCCGAGGTACAGCGTGAGCACGTAGAAGGCGCCGATGGCGGCGATCCCGACCACCGTGCTCTTTCGTGCCGCGGCGGCGTCCTTCACGGTGTAGTAGC
>Ga0114974_10003029_pt1 | contig 12798 bp, 11 predicted proteins | sample S_130206_EF_Meta_FD_87318 | JGI IMG/M metagenome (GOLD analysis project Ga0114974, IMG submission 87318) | Freshwater microbial communities from Lake Simoncouche, Canada to study carbon cycling - S_130206_EF_MetaG | ecosystem: Environmental > Aquatic > Freshwater > Lake | place: Lake...
GCACCGACCACCGTCGACGGACAGCGTTCGCCCGCCGATCCGATGTTCGACCCATTCTGGGCTCTCGCGAACGAATCAGGGATCACCGTTGTCGCTCACGCTGGCGACTCGGGATACAACTCTCACGGGTATGGCGAAGACAACGGATTCTCTGCGGGCTTCAGCCAGCAGTCACGTCCGCAGCCGCTCCGTATGGCCACCATGTTCGATCGACCGATCGAGGACTTCCTTGGTTCGCTCGTGTGCGACAAAATGTTTGAGCGTTTCCCGAATGTTCGGGTTGCATCTGTCGAGAATGGTTCTGGGTTCCTTCGTGGGCTTCTCAAGAAGCTCGACAACACAGCGAAGAAGATGCCGGGCTGGTTCCACGAGAGTCCTTCGGAAACCTTCCGCCGCCAAATCTGGATCAATCCGTTTTGGGAAGACGATGTGCACGAGGTTGTGGAACTCATGGGTTCCGATCGCGTGATTTTTGGTTCCGATTGGCCACATATCGAGGGCATGCCGGAACCGCTGGACTACATCGATGAACTCAAAGAGTTCTCGCCTGAAGTACAGAAATTGATCATGCGCGACAATGTCACCGAACTGAATACCCGTCGACCGGCCTGATTGGTGAGTTGTCAACGCCCGTCGAAGTTCCGGGGGGAACGTGCAGAGGCCTCCACATTGTGGAGGCCTCTGACGCGTCTGAAGCAGCATCGGCGACGGTTAGGCGGGGTGGCGACGAGTGATTGACGCGATGAGGCAGCGAGTTCCGAGTTGGTTTGACGGCCCGCTTCGCCTTGTTGCTGTCGTCGGAATTGTCGTCGGGTTGTTGTTTGTCTTCGTTACACCTCCGTGGTCTGGTGGGGCCGATGAAGCGACGCATTTTGCTCGGAGTTTGTCGATGGCCGACGGACGTCTTATGCCCCACAAGATTGATGGGAAGTTGATCTCGCAAATCCCAGAGAGTTATCGCGCAGACGAAGATCTTGTGATCGCGAATTTCTTTGGTCCGGCGTTAATCAACGGCACGATGATGCGGTCATTGTTGAGGTCGACTCCCAAATGGGAGAACACCTTTGACTACGACACAGGGGCAACGACAGCGGCGAGCCCTGTTGCCTACCTTCCTTCTGCGATTGGCATGTGGGTTCCGAATTTATTAGAAGCTCCAGGTGTTGTCGTTCTCTGGTTCGGACGTCTCGCTAATTTGTTTTTGTATCTGCTAGTGATTGGGTTCGCGCTTCGTATAGCAGTCGCTTTTCGCTGGACGATTGCTCTCGGCGCGATCATCCCGATGAATCTGGCGCTTGCGTCAGCAGTTTCTCCCGACGGATTGACGATCGCATCGATTGCGCTAGTCGTTGCTGTCTTCACTCGCGTCTGGGCTGAGGCTGTCAACGGCGATGGTGGGGTTGTTCGTTCCAGAGATGTAAACCGCGCAACTGTCGCAATGGTTCTAGGGAGCGGACTTCTTCTCGCTGTCTCGAAGCCTCCGTATTTTCTGGTTTTGTCTTTGTTCGGGGTTCTAGCGGTCATTGCGCGCCGAAATCGAACTGCTCTCGCTGCGGGATGTGCCGCGTTGGCGGGGATAGCGGTGGGAGGGCTTTCTGTAGTTGTGGCTGCCTCATCTAACTACGGAGGTGTCGCCGAAAGCATCAGTGACCCGATCACCGTTCAGCCCGATGTACAGAAACAGCGTTTGCTTCATGACCCGATTGGATTTCTTCGACACTGCGCCACGGATTGGTTCTCTCGGCTGAATGAAACAGTTCAGGGTTGGTCGAGGCGTCTCGGAATTTGGACGAGTGATCCGCCCCGATTTCTTCCGTGGTTACTCATCGCTTCGTTCGTCGTGGCGGCGGTGCTCTACGACCTCGAGTGGTTTAGGAGATTCGGTGGGTGGTTGCGGTGGTCGGTTGCAGCAGGTGTCGTAGCGCTCGTTGTCTCGATCTACGCCTCGGCATTCATCTGGTTCGATGACACAACGTGGGGGAAGCACATGGGTGATCAAATTGCGCGATACACAGTCCCGTTGTTTGCTCTCGCCCTCATCGGCTGGGTGCCCCGTTGGACGTTCTCGCCAATAGAAAAGGTTTTCGCCGGCCGGATATCGAGAACCGTTGCGTCGAGAACGGCTTTAGCGGTGGCGTTGATCAGCCTGACAACTGCTGTTGTCGCTGCAGTGATCAATTGGGTATCTACAGGCCGAATGTGATTTTTAGAATTTTCCATCGAGGACGCGGTCGCGGATCTCTCGTTTGAGGATCTTGCCTGTTGCCCCACGCGGCAGTGGGTCTTCACGCACGAACCATTGTGACGGGATCTTGAACGGGGCAATCCGTTCGGTGAGGAACGCTGTGAGTTCATCAATGTCGATGGTTTTTCCTGGTGTCGGCTGCAACGCGGCAACGACTTCTTCACCCAAACGATCATGCGGAAGACCGAACACTGCGACCTCATGAATATCTTTGTGCTCGAAAATCGCAGCTTCGACCTCGGAGCAGTAAATGTTTTCTCCACCGCGCAAAACCATGTCTTTGATGCGATCGACCACATAGACGAAGCCTTCGTCGTCGATGTAACCAAGGTCGCCGGTGTGGAGCCAGCCATCGCGAATTGATTCCGCTGTTGCTTCGGGACGATTCCAGTACCCACGGATCAGCATCGGACCAGAGAGACACACTTCTCCGACTTCACCGTTTGGTTGTTCTGATCCATTCGGGTCGACGATCTTGACGCCCATGATGGGAACGACGCGCCCGGTGCTTGAAGGCTTGGCCATGTAGTCGGGGCCAGTGTTACCTGGTCCGTAACCGTTGGTTTCGGTGAGGCCGTACCCGAGTTGGGGGCTGGCTTTGCCGGCAAAGGATCCTTCGATCTTGCGCACAAGTTCAGGCGCCATCGGTGCGCCACCACCACCAACATTTTTCAGGCTGGAAGTGTCGTACTTCGCGAAATCGGGATGGCTGATGAGGTCCTGCGACATGGTGGGAACGCCAACGAAGTTTGTGACCTTCTCGCGTTCGATCAGCTGCAACGCACGGAGGGGATCCCACTTATGCATCATCACGAGCCGGGCTCCGGTCGTTATCGCTCCGAGCATGACGGGAACGCAACCGGTCACATGAAAGAGCGGAACGGTGAGGATGAAACATGCTGGGTTTGACGGTGGCGCAGTCGCCGGATCGGGCGGAGTATCGGGCGCCCAGCGAAGTGCTTCGACGGTTGTGCGGCAGGCAAAGGCGAAGAGGCCTGAGATAACTCCGCGGTTCGTCGAAACGGCTCCTTTGGGTACGCCGGTGGTGCCTGAGGTGAAAAGAATTGTGGCGTCATCGTCCGGATGAATTTCGACGATGGGCATCGACGCTCCGGGCGTAACGACATCGGCAAGGTGATCGCAACCGGCGGGAAGGTTGCCCTCGGCGCGCACGACGACTCCGTGAATATTTAGTGCTGCGAGGCGATCGCCTATTCGGTCGACGCGCTCGCGGTCAGTGATGAGAACTTTGGCGCCGGCATCTACAAGACCAAATTCGATTTCTGGTCCAGTCCACCATGCGTTGACTGAAACGGCGATCGCACCAATTGAAGTTGCCGCGCCAAACGCAGTGATCCATTCCGGAAAGTTGCGCATGTTGATAGCGACACGATCGCCTCTGGCTACTCCGTAATGCTCGACCAAAACGAATGCGATTTCATCAATGCTCTTGACCACGTCAGCGTTTGTCCATCGTTCGTCTTCAAAAACGATGCACACGTCGTCGGCGGGTCGTTCGCGGATCAGATCAAAAAGGTCACGCAGGGTCGGAGGAATCTTGGTGAAGATGCGGCTCTGCTTGCCCAGCACCTCGGCTTCAGCGATCTCGAAGGGCGATCCTGGGCCAACGAGGACTGCCACTGCATCTTCAAATGTCATACCCATGGTGGATCCTCCCGGCAGTTGTCGGGGAGACGCTACGGGACAGAGCGCCCTCTTTGCTACCGGTGGGTAACGGAGCTCAGTCGAGCAAGCGAACGGTCGCCATGGAGAGGGCCATGAGTCGGTTGTCAGCGCCTTGGTCCCTCACCTCGACCCTCACCAGGTGGTCTTGACCGCGGTGGCCGGTGGTGGTGGCGGAGGCCAGGACCGGGCCGACCCGGCCGGGGCTCAGGTAGTGGACAGCGAGGTCCGTGACGATGGCCTCTGGGGTGGCCTCGGCGGTGGGTCGACCAACAACGAGGCTGCGCGCCGCGGCATCGAGAACGACGGCACTGGCTCCGCCATGAAGGATCCCCCACGGATTGCGCAGTCGCTGATCGACAGCCAATGAAACGAGCCCTGGGGTTGGACCGGCCGAAAGGTTGAAGAACTCATGCGGGGGTGTGTCGAAGATCGGGTCGTTCGGGACGGCGCGATCAAAGGGTTTGACCGGCCGGTTGAACGGTGGCGGACCGTTAGCGGGAGTGAGGATCGCACACGACATCCACGCGGTCGCAACCATTGCACCCGAGGTATCAGTGGTATCGATACGCGTAACGACCGAGGAGCGCCCCCGTCGAAGGACGTGAGTGTCGAGCGTGAGTGCGCCGGTGCCGTGATTTCCCGTGAGTGAATCAGGTGCGCGACGAACCATCAGATTGGTCGTGACAATCCAGTCGGGGAGGCTGGCGAGACCGGAAGTCATTCCGCCGATCGAATCGATGATGCATGTGAGTAGGTCGGTACCGAGTCGACCATTGGCATCGAACGTGTTTGGTGTTCCGGGGAAGTGACCGCGGGTATGGGGAAGTGCAGCAGTCCCATCACCAATTTCCTCGATCGTCATAAGCAGATATTGCGCGACACCGATTTCAGCGGGACTTCCGAAACCGCTCATAATCCGCACACCTCAGTCGTTGCGTAGGACACGAGCATTTCGTTTCCATCGCGAATCTCAACCACGGCCGAGACGTGGTCGGAGGACGGACCGCCAACTGATGTTGCTGTTGCGCTCAATGGTCCAACGCGGCCAAGTTCGAGATAGGCAAGGTGCATGTCGGTGGTGACGACATCGCGACCAAGGAGCGAGCGAGCCAGCGATGCCGACGCTTCATCTACGAGTGAGGCGTGAACAGCGCCGTGCAATGCTCCGACGGTGTTGCAAACTGCGGGATGCAGTTCGATCGTTGCGTTGCCGGGTTGAGTGACGAGCAGCTGGAGCTCATCGAGGTAGTCGCCTGTCAGATGTTCTTGCTCAGAATTGCGATTCATCATTCGTCGACCAGGTGTCATATCGATGGTGATGTTGACGAGGTGCTCTGGGCGGGGAACGACGGCAAACGTGAGAAGTGCTGAACCGGCAGGGCGTTCGCCGTCGGCAAGTAATTCAGCTTCGATGACGAGTGTTCGCCGGCCGCGCCGGCGAACATGCAGATCGGCCTGAAGGACCTCGATGGGGCCGGCAGGAAGGAGGTGGATCGACATGTCCGCAGTAAACGCCCACTCGGGATCGGAAGCGGTGATCGAACGTAACCCTCCGAGCGCATCGACGAGCATGGCGACCGTGGCGAGGCGGGGCATGCCGTCGGCAGTCGCCGTGTAGCGGGTCACGGGCATCCATCCGCGGACATCACCAGAGAGGTCTTGTTCGGATTCAAGAGCCAGAAGACTCATTGCGTGCCGAGGGGGCGGGTAGGCCGGACGAGAGTCGGCGGGAACATCGTCGGAAGGCACGAGGAGTGAGTCTAAGGGCGACCGCGCTGTGGTCTTTTCGGTGGTCACCGGTAGGGTCAGAACTCGTGCGTCAACGTTCGATGTTCCGCTTTGTTGTTGTGTTGGCCATTGGGTTTGCGACGCTGGTTTCGGTATCGAACCTTTCGCAGGCGCAAACAGCGACGACGACTGCTCGAGTGATTCCCCAAAGCCTTCGGATTCGAGCGTTTGGCGATGGGGTGATTGCCGGTTTTGGTGTCGACAGTTCGGGGGCATTGGTGTCGATCACGAATGCCACTAATTGTCGTCCCGTGTGGATTGGCGATGGTTCGGCGACATCGGCAGGCACGCGATGCTCTTCGAACGGGAGGAACGGTCCGGGTTCACCCCCAGACGAGGTTTCCTTCAGCGCAGACTTTGGCCGAACCAATGGTGCGTCGTGGGCTGCGCAGGTATCGCAGACGCTAGGTGCCGTTGACTTTGCCAACTATGCGGTTACTGGGTCTTCTCTTGCCAGTTGGCTCAACCTTCCGCACGATGACGCTGCCCCGGCCGAAGGCGCCCAACACAACCTTCTCGAACGCATTGAGCAGGATGACCCCGACATTGTTCTCGCGACTCTCGGGGGAGAAGCCTTATTGCAACAACCGACAGGCGCTATCCGCGCGTGCAGTCGTTGGAGCGATGAATCAGTTCAACGTTCGCAGTTCGTCGAATGCGTGGACCGTCTTCTTGCTGCGCAATTAGTGAAGCAACGGCTCATGGCTATTTCGTTTGATCTGCTTGCTCATACGATCAACGCGAAACTTCTCTATTCGCATTACTCGCCTGCCGCGCCTCGACTCTCGGCGTTGCTCCCTTGGCAACAAGTTGTCCTCGCCGATGCAATTAACGCTCAGATCGATGCAGCAGTCGTTGGTGTTCGTGAGTCCGGTGCATCGTGGGCCGAGCGTATCGACGTTGTTGCATCGAGTTCTTTCGCTTCTGGTTGCGTGTGGCAGACGGTCGCCGGGCCTTCACTGCTTGGTCGGAACTGGTGGACTTCGGGCCCGTGCATGAGCGACGGGAAGGCCTCGACGCCGATAAGCATGGGAACGGTTCCCGGCGCTGCGGCCCAATCAGGCATCGCAACAGCGGCCGTGTCGGTGATTCGAAACCGCAACTGGAGCTGACCGTTTCCGTTTCCCGATCGCGAGTGGCAGGATGGAACCAACACACAGTCCATACGGCTGTGTCTAGGGGGAATTTTCATGCTCGATCTTCTGATCAAGGGCGGCACTGTTATCGACGGAACCGGTCGCGACCGTTTCCGCGCCGATGTCGGCGTGCGCGATGGTCGCATTGTTGCGATCGGGGACATCACCGAGTCCGCGGCCAAGACCATCGATGCCGAGGGTCGCGTCGTTACTCCTGGATTCGTTGATCTCCATACCCACTACGACCCGCAGGTCATGTGGGATCCCGCGGCAACGCCGTCTTCATTGCACGGTGTCACCTCAGTCTTTGGCGGCAACTGCGGCTTTTCAATCGCGCCGATCACTCCTGAAGCTGCCGAATACCTCATTCCGATGCTTGCTCGTGTCGAAGGTATGCCGATCGAGTCACTCGAAGCTGGGCTCGATCTCATGTGGGACGGATTCGGTTCGTGGCTTGATCGTCTTGAAGGAAATCTCGCCGTAAACGCCGGCTTCATGGTCGGCCATAGCGCGCTCCGCCGCGTTGTCATGGGCGATGACGCGGTTGGTCACGCGGCTACTCCTGACCAGATCGCAGCAATGGTTGCTCTCCTTCATCGCAGTATCGAAGAAGGCGGCATGGGTTTTTCCAGCACGGCGTCGAACAGTCATAGCGATCATCAAGGAAATCCCGTTCCATCTCGATGGGCCACACGCGACGAATTCATCGCACTCTCCTCCGCCACCGGACAACATGCGGGCACCTCGCTCGAATTCATTGCGTCGGCCGCTGGAACCTTCACTGAAGACGAAATGAACCTCATGGCCGACATGAGCGTTGCCGCGCAGCGTTCACTCAACTGGAACGTTATGGTTGTTTCTTCTGATCCAACTGCTGCGGCCGGGCGTGAGAACAAGTTGTCGGCGTCAGACGTTGCTTCGGCAAAGGGCGGACGAGTTGTGGGTCTGTGCTTGCCCGAGCCGATGCGAATGCGTTTGTGTTTCGCCTCGGGCTTTGTGCTCGACATTCTCCCGGGCGTGAGCGATGTCATTCATCTTCCGCTGCCCGAGCGCAAAGCCGCACTCGCCGATCCTGCTGTACGGGCAACGATCGCTGCGGCCCTTGCGCAACTGCCTCCCCAGCATTCACTGGCCGCAATCGCTGACTACCGCATTATCGATGTTTCGAAAGACGAACTGCAGCAGTACGTCGGCCGTGTCGTGGCTGACATTGCCCTCGAAAAGGGCGTTGCTCCGATCGATGCGTTGCTCGACATTGTGGTTGCCGATGATCTGAAGACCGGTCTGGAACCTCGATTCATTGGCACCGATGATGAGGCATGGGCAGAGCGCGTTCGACTCCTTGAGTCCGACCCGCGCGTTATCGCCGGCGGTTCCGACGCGGGTGCCCATCTCGACATGATGAAGACGTTTGCGTGCCACACAGGATTCTTCGCTGAAGCGGTGCGTAATCGACAGCTCATGTCGCTCGAACGCGCGGTGCAGTTGTTTACCGATGCCCCCGCTCGTTTCTACGGTGTGCGCGATCGCGGTCAGATCGCCGAAGGATGGTTTGCAGATCTGGTCATCCTCGATCCCGATACGGTCGGGCCTGGCACTGTTGTGCCGCGACAAGACCTTCCCGCAAACGGATGGCGCCTCTATTCCGAAGCCACGGGGATCGATGCCACCATCGTCAATGGCGTCGCAATCGTGCGCGACGGCAATGTCACTGGCGATACGCCGGGAACCACATTGCGTTCTGGTCGCGACACCAACACCGTCGCGATTTAGTCCTGCGAACCCGACTTAGAAATCGGGAAAAGGCATTTCGAGCGTGCTTGACTCGGTGCCACCATCGATCTCGATGACCTTGCCGGTGACATAACGCGCCGCGGGCGACGAGAGGTACAACACGCCAAGAGCGATGTCTTCGGGCTCGCCGATAAATCGAAGCGGTGTGTTGGCGATCATGGTGTCGCGAATTTCGGGCATGACGAGAACGGTTTCAAGCGCCGAGGTGGCGGTTGAACCAACAGCAATGCCGTTCACACGAACCTTCGGGTTGAGGTCGGTGGCGAGATAGCGAGTGAGGTGGGAAAGAGCAGCTTTGGCAACGCCGTATTGGGTCAGGCCTCGGGCTGCGGTGCGGCCCGCCATCGATGAGATGTTGACGACGCAACCGTGGTTCTCGACCAACTGGGGGATACAGGCTTGTGTCATCGCAAGTGCCGTCGTGACATTGAAATGAAATGCATCCTCGAACGACTTGGCAGTGACATCGGTGATCGCTGCGGGAGGTGATCCGCCTGCGTTGTTGACGACGATGTCGATCTTGCCGAGTTCTTCGATTGCGGCATTGGCGAACTCGCTCAGGAAATCGAGCTTGTTGACATCGCCAGGCAGAACAAAGGCCCGACGTCCGAAACCGCGGATGGCGGTTGCGATCTCTTCGAGCTGGTCAGCGCTGCGGGCAGTGATGGCAACATCGGCTCCCGCTTCGGCAAGGGCAAGGGCAGAGGCGGCACCGATGCCACGTCCGGCACCAGTAACGATGGCGACTTTGCCATCAACACGGAATCGATCAAGGAGGCTCATGGGCGACGACTTTAGAGCCCCGACGGGTTCAGCGTCGCATGATGGTGGAACGTAACGTCAGTTTCGACAGCGTTGCGGCATCGATTGAAACGCCCAGGCCGGGTTCGGTTGGGACAGCGATTGTTCCACCGCCGCTCGGTCCTGAAAGTACAAATGGGGCACACACGTCCTCAGTGAAGAAACGATCAGTGGCAGCGATATCGCCAGTAAGCGAAGCCCCGGGATGAGCGGCGAGGGCAATATTCGCGGCTCGACCAATCCCGCAATCGAGCATTCCGCCTACCCACGCATCGATGCCGACCCCGGCGCAGTGATCAAGGACTGAAGCGGCCTCAACCCAGCTTCCATAACGCGGGGCTTTGACGCACACCACCGAACACGCACCCATATCGAGTGCTTCACGGGTCACCGTTGCTGATGTGAGCGATTCATCAAGACAAATACGCGTTGAAATGCGTCGAGCTAATTCGGCATGGTTCAAAAGATCGTCAGCGGCAAGGGGTTGTTCGATGTAGGCGAGATCAAAATCAGCAAGTTCCGCAAGCATTTTCGCGTCATCAAGTGTGTAGGCGCCATTTGCATCGACACTCAGTTCGATGTGAACGCCCACAGCATCTCGCGCTGCTCGTATGAAATCGATATCTCGACCGGGGGCGATTTTGATCTTGATGCGCCCGTATCCCTCGGCAACTCGTGTCGAAACCTCGGCGGCGAGGTCTTCGGGTGTGGCCAGTAAACCGATGGCAACGCCTGCTGGCACGTGTTGCGAAGGTCCGGGTGAATGCGGAGCGAGAATCTGTGCCAGCGCGATCGAGTCGCGCCGGCCTTGCGCGTCGAGAAGGGCCAATTCAATTGATGCTTTCGCCATCGGATGACCGATCACATCAGCGAAGGCCGAACCCAGGTTAGTGGCGGTCAAGGTTCCAGCGGTTGCGAGCAGTCGTGGCACAAGAAGTTCTTGCAGCGCGAGGTAGGCCCCGTCCACGAACTCTTCGCTGTAGGTGGGCTCGGGGAGAGCGGCACATTCCCCCCAGCCCTCGTCCTCGTTGCCAAGGATGCGAACGAGTACTGCGGTGCGAGAACTGACGGTTCCGTGTGCTGCGATGAACGGAGCGATCATCGGCAACGCGACCACTCGCAGTTCAACGGCCTCGACGTGCATGGACTGAGCCTAGGACCCGGCTCGATCGTGGGCCTCGGCGGTAGCCTTAGGTCATGTTCTTTGGCTCACGAACCCCAGAGATGGTCGACCCCGCTGCTGCGCTTCCTGGGCGCGATCAGACCATGCCCGTGTCACCCGCACATCTTGTGCTCGGCACAACGATGACCCCACCGTTCCCCGACAATTGCGAGCAACTCGTTGTCGGCATGGGCTGCTTCTGGGGTGCAGAACGAAAGTTCTGGCAACTCCCGGGAGTTGTCACAACTGCGGTTGGTTATGCCGGTGGCTACACACCGAACCCAACCTATGAAGAGGCATGCTCGGGTCTCACTGGCCACACCGAAGCGGTGTTGGTTGTATGGGACAACACGCTGACCGATCTCGATGCGGTGCTTCGTTGTTTCTGGGAGAACCATGATCCGACCCAAGGCCATCGCCAAGGCAACGACATCGGAACCCAATATCGCTCAGCGATCTATTGCTCTGATCAAACGCAACTCGATGCCGCCAAAGCCAGCGCGGTTCGCTTTGGCGAGATGCTGGCCGCTGCGCACTTCGACGCCGTCACGACCGAGATTGCCTTGGCCGGTCCCTTCTTCTACGCCGAGGACTACCACCAGCAATATCTCGCCAAAAATCCCAACGGCTACTGCGGAATTGGTGGCACTGGCGTGAGCTGCCCGATCGGAATCAGCGGCGTTTAAGACCTGGCCAATCTGTAATTGGGTCAAAAACGGGTGCTTACCCCCTGTGGATCTCCTGTGGATAACGCAGTGTACTGCTAGCGCGATCCCTTGGGGGCCTTGGGGCGTGTCGAAAGTCACGCAAAAAGAGGCCTGAGGGTCGTTGCAGTTTGATGACAAAGGCCGCAAACCTTTGGGTGCTTTGTTGCAGTTCCATGACGAACGGGTTCGCCCGGTCGGCGTCTCCGTGATGGTCGCGGAGCTCATGGAGATGCACGAAAGGAGCACCAGATGTCTGAAGTGCGTTCGTCGTCAATCGGTTCTGTTCGTCTCACTCATGGGGCAGTCGCCGCGCTCGCCTTTGTCGCAGTGATGTTGGTTTCCATGGTCACCGTCGTCACCAGCGCCACCAGTGCCAAGGGTGAAGAGCCCTCCTCTGCAACGACCACCACCCTTGAGTACACCGACATGTACACCGCGATGGCCGATATTGCTGCCGCCCTCGCCACGCTCCCGCCGCCGCCTCCTCCCGTCACGGTGGCCCCTCGTCAGGTGCAGACCCGACCCCCGGTGACCGTCGATCCTTCTGACCCGGGAGTCTGGGACGCCCTCGCTCATTGTGAGACCCGTGGCAATTGGGCCACCGACTCGGTTCCCGGTTTCGCCGGAGGCCTTGGCTTTGCCAATGGGACCTGGGCGTCGAATGGTGGCACCGAGTTCGCTGACTCTGCCGCCGACGCCACTCGTGAACAGCAGATCGAAATTGCTCAGCGGGTACTCGCAGGCTCGGGCTGGGGAGCATGGCCGGGCTGTTCGTCACTCCTCGGACTGCGCTAATCCGGCGAGGGTCGCCGCTCGTCTGCGGAAACGCGGCGACCCTCCGCTAGATTGCCGATTCTCACCAACGAACTTCCGAGGAAGGGAACCTTCATGGCTTTCGAGCTTCCCGCTCTGCCGTACGCCCAAGATGCGCTCGCACCGACAATCAGTGCCGAGACCATGGAATACCACTACGGCAAGCACCATCAGACCTACGTCGACAACTTGAACAAGGCTGTCGCCGGCACCGCCGATGAAAACGCTTCACTTGAAGACATCATCATGAAGGCCGAAGGACCGCTCTTTAACAATGCGGCTCAGGTCTGGAATCACACGTTCTTCTGGAACTCCTTGTCACCGAACGGTGGCGGCCAGCCGACCGGCGCAATCGCCGACCGCATCGCTGCTGACTTTGGTGGCTACGACGCATTCCGCGCACAGATCACCGACGCCGGTCTTACACAGTTCGGTTCTGGTTGGGCATGGCTCGTCGAAAAGGACGGCAAGCTCGCCATCATGAAGACCCCTAACGCCGACCTTCCCATGAAGCATGGCGCCAAGGCACTCTTCACGATCGATGTGTGGGAACACGCGTATTACATCGATTACCGCAATGCACGGGCCAAGTTCATCGAAGTTGTCCTCGACAACCTCATCAACTGGGACTTCGTGAACGCCAACCTGGCGTCCTGAACCCTGCGC
>Ga0114974_10003032_pt1 | contig 12791 bp, 10 predicted proteins | sample S_130206_EF_Meta_FD_87318 | JGI IMG/M metagenome (GOLD analysis project Ga0114974, IMG submission 87318) | Freshwater microbial communities from Lake Simoncouche, Canada to study carbon cycling - S_130206_EF_MetaG | ecosystem: Environmental > Aquatic > Freshwater > Lake | place: Lake...
AATTTTGTCGGTGATCCGCTCATCTCATGACTTATCTAGTCCTTGCGCGCAAATGGCGTCCCCGTTCGTTTGATACCCTGGTCGGTCAAGATCACGTTGTCCGTGCGTTGACGCATGCGCTCACGACGCAGCGCTTACACCACGCCTGGTTATTTACGGGCACGCGCGGGGTTGGCAAAACAACCCTGTCACGTATTTTGGCCAAAGCACTTAATTGCGAAACCGGGATTACGGCCACGCCTTGCGGGGTCTGCCAGGCATGTACGCAAATCGACGAGGGTCGGTTTGTTGATTATTTAGAGCTTGATGCTGCGTCAAACCGTGGCGTCGAAGAAATGACGCAATTGCTCGAACAGGCGGTCTATTCACCGAGCGTCGGTCGCTTCAAGGTCTATATGATCGATGAGGTGCACATGCTGACGGGCCATGCGTTTAATGCGATGCTTAAAACGCTTGAAGAGCCTCCGGCCCATGTCAAATTCATTTTAGCGACGACTGATCCGCAAAAGATCCCCGTCACCGTCTTATCTCGTTGCCTTCAGTTCAATCTCAAACAGATGCCCGGCGAAGCGATTGTGGGTCATCTAGAGCAGGTATTGGGGGCTGAAGAAATTGCCTTTGAAGTTCCGGCTTTACGTTTACTGGGTCAGGCTGCGTCGGGTTCGATGCGCGATGCTTTATCACTGACAGATCAGGCTATTGCCTACAGTGCCGGCAATCTGACTGAAGAAGCTGTACGTGGCATGCTTGGTACGATCGATCAGCGGCATTTGGTACGCTTACTTGATGCGTTGCAGGCAGGGCAGGCTGCTGCAGTGCTTGAGATTGCAGATGAACTCGCCACGCGTGGCTTGTCGTATCGTGCGGCGCTGGCTGACCTCGCGATCTTGTTGTCTCGCATCGCGATTGTTCAACGCGTTGCACAGGCCATTGACGAGGCTGATCCCTTGGTTGTTGATATCAAACGCTTAGCCAGTTCATTACAGCCTGATGCAGTCCAATTGTTTTATACCGTCGCAGTGCACAGTCGTTCAGAACTTGCAATTGCGCCAGACGAGTACGCCGGCTTTGTGATGGCGTGTTTGCGGATGTTGTCGCTCTCAGGCGCTGCGGGTGGTGCGCAACAACAGGTCGTCCCGCAAGCAGTGCAAGCCGCGACTTCGCCTGTCGCGACTCAGCCGTCACCCAAGAGCGTGACAAAAGCCGAAGCAACCGTTTCAGATCGCGATGCGTCGTTCTCTGAACCAGAGGCAGAGCCTGAGCCCGAGTTTTTTTCACCTGACGACCTTGACTACAGCCCTGAGCCTGTTTTTGATCAGGCGGATGATGCGCAGTATGCGCACGCGCCTAGCAAACCGGTGTCTGATACGATTGTGTTGCCTGAACCCTGGGCTGGTTTTTCGGCGAAATTACCACTGTCTGGTATGGCCGCTCAGCTTGCGCGTCAATCCGAATGTGTCCAGGTCTCTGGGCGCACGATGCGCTTACGTGTAGCGACTAAGGCTTTGACTGAGGGCGCACATGCTGATCGTTTGCGTGCGGTGTTGACCGAATACTTTGGTTTTGTCGTTCAGGTCAATTTTGAAATAGGCGCTGGTCAGGGGCAATCGGCCCATGCCGTTGATCAGGCGGCGCAAGCTGCGCGCCAGCAGGCTGCTGAAAAGTCTGTCAAGGTTGATCCCTTTGTGCAAGCCCTGGTTAAAGATTTTGGTGCGCAAGTGGTGCCCGGTTCGATTCGCCCGGGTCACGCCTCGTTGTGATTGTGTTTGAGTGTCTGTGGCGCTCGGTGTTTCGCTTCATTGTTTAGTTGGTACTACTTTTGTATGAATTATTTCAGGAAATTTAAATCATGATGAAAGGACAAATTGCAGGTCTGATGCGCCAGGCGCAACAGATGCAAGAAAATATGAAGAAAGCCCAAGACGCACTGGCCGATATTTTGGTCGAAGGTGCTGCGGGTGGTAACTTGGTTAAGGTGACCATGACGTGTCGTCATGATGTGAAGCGGGTGGTGATTGATCCAAGTCTGCTGGCTGAAGATAAAGACATGCTCGAAGATTTAGTCGCAGCCGCCTTCAACGATGCGCTGCGTAAAGCTGAAGCGACCTCTCAAGAAAAAATGGCCGGCGTCACTGCGGGTATGCCTTTGCCGCCCGGAATGAAATTACCGTTTTAATGAGCACTTCGCCCTCTGAACCACAACCCTTGTTGGCCTTGGTCGACGCACTGCGTCGTTTGCCCGGTGTGGGGGCACGAACGGCGCGTCGCATGGCGTACCACCTTTTACAACATGACCTGAAAGCGGCGCAGCAATTAGGTCAGGCCTTGACCGATGCGGTACAGCGTCTGCAGCATTGCGAGCTGTGTAATAGTTTCACCGAAACGCCTGTGTGCGCAACCTGTGAACACCCCGAACGCGACACGAGTCTGCTGTGTATTGTTGAAACCCCCGCGGATCAAAACTCAATTGAAGCCACACATGGTTATCAGGGTTTGTATTATGTGCTGATGGGCCGCCTGGCCCCTCTTGAGGGCACGGGTCCTGACGAGCTGGATTTTGATCGTGTCCTTGAGCGCGCGACCAATGGCGTGGTGCAAGAAGTTATTCTGGCTACAAATTTTACGGCTGAAGGCGAAACCACCGCGCATTACCTCTCCGAGGCCTTGCGTGTGCAAGGGATCAAGGTCACCCGACTGGCGCGCGGCGTTCCGGCTGGCAGTGAAATTGAATATGTAGATGCCGGCACGGTTGCCTGGGCCTTGATGGAACGCAAGCCCACCTAAATTGGGCGTTGCGAGGGGGCTGCATCACCTTCAAGGGCCCAGCTTTGCGGGTAAACTCGCAGACGCTATCGGCACCCCCTATGCTTAAATAGCCTATCAAAAATTTTACGAGAGACGCTCATGTCGATTTCACGCCGTCAGTTGATTCAGTTTGCAGGTGCAACCTCACTCTTGTCTGCGGCACCGTCTTTGGTGCTTGCGCAAAAACTTGAAAAAACCAGTGTGCATATTGCGGTGGGTGGCAAGGTCGGCACGTACTATCAGGCCCTGACGATCGCCGAACAGCTGGGTTACTTCAAAGACGAAGGTCTCGATGTCAAAATCTCTGACTTCGCCGGCGGATCCAAATCACTACAGGCTGTTGTGGGTGGTAGCGCCGATGTTGTATCGGGCGCTTACGAACACACCATTAATCTACAGTCCAAAGGTCAGTTTTTTCGCTGCGTGGTGCTGCAAGGTCGTTGCCCGATGATTACCGTGGGCGTATCTAAAAAGACGCTGCCAAACTTTAAGACCGCAGCAGACTTGCGCGGTAAAAAAGTGGGTGTCACGGCGCCTGGTTCCTCGACCAGTATGATCGCGAGCTTCTATCTGGCCAAGCATGGGTTGAAGCCCACCGACGTTTCGTTTATTGGTGTGGGCGCGGGTGCGGGTGCTATTTCAGCGATACGCGAAGGTCATATCGATGTGCTTTCAAATATTGATCCGGTGATTACTACGCTCGAAGAAGCCAACGAGATTTTGACCATTGTTGATACGCGCCGGTTAAAAGATACGCAGGATATTTTTGGTGGAAATATGCCAGCGGGTAGTCTGTACATGCCGCAAGCCTACATCGATGCAAATCCCAAGACTGTGCAAGCGTTGACCAATGCGATCGTGCGGGCCGATAAGTGGATTGTCAAGGCAGGCCCCCAAGGCGTCGTAAAGGCCGTGCCTGCAAGCTATCTTCAAGGCAAGCCAGAGATTTACGCAAAGGCCGTTGAAAAGTGTCTTGAAGCGATCTCGCCCGATGGCATGATTCCTGAAGACGGCCCAGCGACCGCGTTGAAGGCGTTAGCGGCCTATAGCGCAGATATACGAGATGCCAAAGTGGATCTGGCTAAAACCTGGACCAATGATTTCACGCGCCGTGCCAATGAAAAATATCCTGAAGTTAAAGCTTAAATCGAGTTTGGCTAATGGCATCTACTGAAACACCTGCGGCCGCGAAGCCGCAGCAAGCGCCCGCACTTTTGTTGCAAGATATCTCGTGTACGTTCGTATCGCGAGATGATCCAGGCCAACGCTATACCGCAGTGGCAGACACCACGCTCTCAGTGGCACCTGGTGAGTTTGTGTCTGTAGTCGGCCCCACTGGCTGTGGAAAATCAACCTTATTGAATATCGCAGCGGGCTTGCTTGCGCCATCCAGTGGCGTCGTTGAGTCTTTTGGCGAACCGCTAAATGGTATAAACAAGCGCGCTGGTTATATGTTTCAGGGTGAGGCGTTATTGCCCTGGCGCTCTGCGCTTGATAACGTTGTGGCGGGGTTAGAGTTTGCGGGCGTTGAGCGCGCGCAGGCTTGCGAACGTGGTCGTCAGTGGTTGATGCGCGTTGGACTCAATGGTTTTGAAGATCGCTATCCGCATCAAATGTCGGGCGGCATGCGCAAGCGCACCATGCTTGCTCAGACCTTGATTCGTGACCCTGACATCATCTTGATGGATGAACCGTTTTCTGCGCTTGATATTCAAACTCGTCAGTTAATGGAAAACGAAGTGCTTGAGCTATGGATGGCCAAGCGCAAGGCGGTATTGTTTATTACGCATGATCTGGATGAAGCGATTGCCATGAGCGATCGCGTGGTGGTGTTGTCGGCGGGGCCGGGCACGCATCCCATTGGCGAGTTTGTGATTGACTTACCGCGCCCGCGCGATGTGGCAGAGGTGCGGATGCAACCGCGCTTTGTTGAGCTGCATGGGGCGATCTGGTCTGTGTTGCGTGATGAAGTCTTGAAGGGCTACGCCCAACAAAAGCGAGCTTGATATGTTGAATTTTCTTAAGCCTACCTCGAAGCTGTCTTTGCGTGTGTGGCAGGTCAGTATTTTGATCTTGGTGATTTTGGGCTGGCAGCTTGCGTCTGCCGATCCAAAAATCGCCTTCTTCTTTGGTAAGCCCTTGGGCGTGTGGGGACGAATTTGGGATTGGTTCGTGGTGAATGGCGATATTTATTCGCACTTGGGCATTACCTTAACCGAGACCGTACTCGCATTTTTTATTGGTACGACGTCTGGGCTTGGGATGGGGCTATGGCTGGGACTTTCACCCATGGCAAGCAATATTCTTGATCCCTACATCAAAGCCTTGAATTCAATGCCGCGTGTGATTCTGGCGCCAATTTTTGCAATGTGGTTTGGCTTGGGGATTTGGTCCAAAGTGGCCTTGGCGGTCACGCTTGTATTTTTTATTGTGTTTTTTAACGTCTATCAAGGTGTACGTGAAGTCAGCCCAACCTTGCTAGATAACGCCCGCATGCTAGGTGCTGATCGTAAACAATTGCTCAGGCAGGTCTATTTGCCTTCGGCAACAAGCTGGGTATTTTCAAGCCTGCACACTTCAGTTGGCTTGGCCTTCGTGGGTGCAGTGGTTGGTGAATATTTAGGTTCGGCTGCTGGCGTGGGCTATCTGATTTTGCAAGCAGAGGGCACCCTCGACGTGAACACTGTCATTGCTGGGATTTTTGTTTTGACGGCCTGCGCGCTCGTGTTGGACTCAATCGTCGGCGTAATCGAAAAACGCCTGATGCGCTGGCAGCCTAAGTCAGGTGAAACTGAAAAGCTGTAAGGGCTGTACGTCTTTAAGCCAGCGTGAGTTGTCAATGAATTTAACGCTGCGCGTCAATCAGCGCATCTAATTTGCGGGCGTCTGTTACAAACGCGCGAATCCCTTCGGATAACTTTTCGCTCGCCATCGCATCTTCGTTTAATAAAAAGCGAAACGCCTGCTCATCTGACGGCAAACGCTGGGTAGTGTTTGCTTTTGCATATGCCAGGTTTAGGTAAGGGCTGACTTCACCTTGCGCGTCGCTAAGATTGGCCAATAGCTCAGGGCTGATCGTCAGTAGGTCGCAGCCAGCAAGCGCCAAAATCTGGCCTGTGTTTCTAAAGCTCGCGCCCATAATCTCAGTGGCAACCCCAAAGTTTTTGTAGTAACTGTAGATTTTGGATACCGACAAGACGCCAGGATCATTTGCACCGCTGTTGGCCGCTTCATCCCAGTTGCTACCTTGTTGTTTTTTATGCCAGTCGTAAATGCGTCCAACGAAGGGCGAAATTAACTTGACGCGGGCCTCGGCGCACGCAACGGCCTGCACCAGTGAAAACAGTAAGGTCAGGTTGCAGTGGATGCCTTCGGCCTCAAGGATGCGGGCCGCCTGAATGCCTTCGTAGGTGGCGGCAATCTTGATCAAGATGCGATCGCGCTCAAAGCCAGCGGTTTGATAGCGTTTGATCAAGCTGCGGGCGCGCTCGATCGTGGCGCTTGTGTCAAAGGATAGGCGTGCATCCACCTCGGTCGACACGCGTCCAGGCACAATACTAAGTATTTCTTTTCCAAAAGATACTAAGAGTTGATCGACCAGATCGCTCGTGACCGCCGTTGGGTTGGCTTTCACGCAGCGTTCAAGCATGGGGCGATACGCGTCTTGCTGGACCGCTTTTAGGATCAAAGAGGGGTTTGTCGTTGCATCGGTTGGCAGATAGCGCCGCATGCTCTCAAAATCACCGGTATCGGCGACAACGGTGGTGTGGGTCCGCAGGGAGTCAAGAAGGCTGGCCATCAGTTATACTTCCAAGGTTTGCTTACTAATTTTTAACGCTGGGGTTTATTGTGCTGCCGAATATATTCGAAGAATTACGAGCTAAGCAAAATGCCCCCCAGTCAAAGCGTGCAATTGCGATTCTAGCGCTCGCCGACGGAACCGTCTTTAAAGGCATCTCGATCGGGGCGGATGGGCATACGGTTGCCGAGGTGGTGTTTAACACTGCCATGACCGGCTACCAAGAGATCTTGACTGATCCGAGCTACAGTGGCCAGATTGTCACCCTGACTTATCCCCATATTGGCAATACAGGCGTCAACCTTGAAGACGTCGAGTCAAGCAAAATTCATGCCGCAGGGCTGATTGTGCGAAATTGCCCCGAGCAACTGTCAAATTTCCGCTCGACGCAATCTTTACCCGACTATCTCAAATCGCAGGGCATTGTCGCGATTGCTGAGATCGACACCCGTAAATTGACCCGCATTTTGCGTGAAGGTGGCGCGCAAGGTGGCTGTATTTTGGTTGGCGAAGATGCTGAAAAGGCCTTGCAGTTCGCTGCAAAATTTCCGGGTATGACCGGACAAGACCTGGCAAAGGTGGTGTCGGCCACTAAAAACGCTGGATGGACTGAATCTACGTGGCAACTCGGTGAAGGATTTGGGCAAAACAACAGCCAGCTACCCCATGTGGTTGCCTACGACTTTGGCGTGAAATCAAACATTCTTCGCTTGCTTGCCGAGCGTGGTTGCCGCATCACGGTGGTGCCTGCACAAACGACGGCCGCTGACGTACTAAAACTTAACCCCGATGGTGTGTTTTTATCGAACGGTCCAGGTGATCCTGATCCGTGTGATTACGCAATCGCCGCCACCAAGGTTTTTCTTGAGCGTAAGTTGCCCACCTTCGGCATTTGCCTGGGGCATCAGATCATGGGCCTGGCCATTGGTGCCAAAACCGTCAAGATGAAAACCGGTCACCACGGTTCAAATCACCCTGTACAACATTTGGCCTCAGGCCGCGTGTTTATCACGGCACAAAATCATGGCTTTGCAGTCGATGCCAAAAGCTTGCCCGCAAATGCGCGCGCAACGCATGTGTCGTTGTTTGATGGGACTTTGCAGGGGTTTGAACTCACCGATCGGCCTGCCTTTTGTTTTCAAGGGCACCCCGAAGCAAGCCCAGGGCCACATGACATTGTTGTCTTGTTCGATCAATTCATGAGCCTGATGGCCAGCAACAAATAAAGAGTCAACATGCCCAAGCGTACCGACCTAAAAACCATTTTGATTATCGGCGCAGGCCCCATTGTAATTGGGCAAGCCTGCGAGTTCGATTACTCAGGCGCACAGGCCTGCAAGGCCCTTAAAGCTGAGGGCTACCGTACGGTGCTGGTCAATAGCAATCCGGCCACCATCATGACTGACCCAGAAACAGCGGATGTCACTTACATCGAGCCTATTACTTGGCAAGTGGTTGAAAAAATTATTGAAAAAGAACGTCCCGATGCGGTGTTGCCCACGATGGGGGGGCAAACTGCCTTAAATTGTGCGCTTGATCTTGATAAGCACGGCGTATTAAAAAAATACAATGTTGAGTTGATTGGCGCGAACGCGCATGCAATTGAAAAAGCAGAGGATCGCCAAAAATTTAAAGTTGCAATGACTGCGATTGGTCTGGAGTCTGCCAAATCGGGTGTTGCGCATTCGCTCGAAGAGGCCTGGGAAGTTCAACGCCGCATAGGTGCCGAAATCGGCACCTCCGGTTTTCCTGCGGTGATTCGTCCAAGCTTTACGCTCGGTGGCAGTGGCGGCGGTATCGCATACAACGCAGAAGAGTTTGAAACTATTTGTCGTCGTGGTCTCGAGGCTTCGCCTACAAGTGAGCTCTTGATTGAAGAGTCCTTGCTTGGCTGGAAAGAATTTGAAATGGAAGTCGTGCGTGATAGCGCCGATAACTGCATCATTGTTTGCTCGATCGAAAATCTGGATCCAATGGGTGTGCATACGGGCGACTCAATTACTGTGGCTCCCGCGCAAACGCTGACCGATAAAGAATATCAAATCATGCGTAACGCCTCGATCGCGGTGTTGCGTGAAATTGGTGTCGATACCGGTGGTTCAAACGTACAGTTTGCGGTCAATCCCCTCAATGGTCGGATGATTGTGATTGAGATGAATCCGCGTGTCTCGCGTTCGTCAGCGCTCGCGTCAAAGGCCACAGGCTTTCCGATTGCCAAGGTCGCTGCGCGCCTAGCCGTCGGTTACACCTTAGACGAACTCAAAAACGAAATCACAGGTGGTGCGACACCGGCCTCGTTTGAGCCGACCATTGATTACGTGGTCACCAAGGTGCCACGTTTTGCATTTGAAAAATTTCCAACCGCTGATGCGCGCCTCACCACTCAAATGAAGTCAGTTGGTGAAGTGATGGCAATTGGCCGAACCTTTCAAGAGTCGTTTCAAAAAGCGCTACGCGGCCTAGAAGTTGGTGTCGATGGCTTGAACCAAAAAACGACTGATCGTGAAAAAATTCAAATTGAACTGGGTGAGCCAGGCCCTGAGCGTATTTGGTACGTAGGTGATGCCTTTGCGCAAGGCTTCTCGATGGATGAAGTGCATCAGCTGACCAAAATTGATCCGTGGTTTTTGGCGCAGATTAAAGAAATCGTCGATATTGAATTAGCCCTTGAGCAGCGTACGATTGCCGACTTGGATTACGACACCCTGTGGCAATTAAAACGCCGAGGCTTCTCAGATCGCCGCCTGGCTTTTTTGTTAGATACCGTCGAGGCAGAAGTGCGCAAGCTGCGCCATCAGTTGAATGTGCGTCCGGTCTTTAAACGGGTTGATACTTGCGCCGCAGAGTTTGCAACGAATACGGCGTATTTATATTCGACCTACGAACAAGAATGCGAAGCGAAACCCACAGATCGTAAAAAGATTATTGTGCTGGGTGGTGGACCCAACCGAATCGGTCAAGGCATCGAGTTCGATTATTGCTGCGTACATGCCGCGCTAGCGTTGCGCGAAGATGGTTTCGAAACCATCATGATCAATTGCAACCCCGAAACTGTGTCGACGGATTACGATACTTCTGACCGTTTGTATTTTGAACCGGTCACACTTGAAGACGTACTCGAGATCGTGCACATCGAAAAGCCCGTGGGCATGATCGTTCAGTATGGCGGTCAAACGCCATTGAAACTTGCTCGTGCACTTGAGGCGAATGGTGTGCCAATCATTGGCACCAGTCCAGAGTCCATTGATGTTGCTGAAGATCGTGAGCGGTTTCAAAAACTGTTAACCAAGCTGAACTTGCGTCAACCGCCTAACCGCACCGCGCGCACCGAAAGCGAGGCCTTGGCCCATGCGCAAGAAATTGGTTATCCCCTGGTCGTGCGTCCAAGCTATGTGCTCGGTGGTCGGGCCATGGAGATCGTGCACGAACAAGGTGATCTCGAGCGTTACATGCGTGAGGCAGTCAAAGTCAGTAACGATTCACCCGTATTGCTTGATCGCTTTTTAAATGATGCCATCGAGATTGATGTGGATTGTTTGTGTGACGGGCAACAGGTGTTTATCGGCGGCGTGATGGAACACATCGAGCAGGCAGGCGTGCACTCGGGTGACTCGGCTTGCAGCTTGCCACCATTTTCACTATCCACCGAGATGACCACCGAAATCAAACGGCAAACTGCGTTGATGGCGCGCGCCTTAAACGTTTCTGGGTTAATGAACGTTCAGTTCGCGGTACAAAAAGGCGATGTCTACGTGTTAGAGGTCAACCCGCGCGCATCTCGCACAGTACCGTTCGTGTCTAAGGCAACGGGCCTGCAACTGGCCAAGATTGCTGCGCGTGCAATGGCTGGGCAAACCTTGGCTTCTCAGGGTATTACCAAAGAAGTTGTGCCACATTACTTCTCAGTTAAAGAGGCCGTGTTTCCGTTTGTGAAGTTTCCAGGCGTAGACACGATTCTGGGCCCTGAAATGAAGTCGACTGGCGAGGTCATGGGTGTGGGTGTCACATTTGGTGAAGCCTTTGTTAAATCACAAATGGCAGCGAGCGTGAACTTACCCGAATCGGGCACTGCGTTTATTAGCGTCAAAAATCAAGACAAACCGAAGGCCGTTGAAGTCGCGCGTGGCTTGCATGGCTTAGGCTTCAAAGTGGTGGCAACGCGTGGTACCGCCGCAGCCATCAAAGAAGCGGGCATCCCCGTTATGGTGGTCAACAAAGTGGCTGAAGGACGCCCACATATTGTTGACATGCTTAAAAACGGTGAAGTGTCGCTTGTGATTAATTCAGTCGAAGAGCGACGTAATGCCATTACGGATTCGCGAGCGATTCGCACCCAAGCGCTTGCCGCACGTGTGACTTACTACACCACGATTGCGGGAGCGCGTGCCGCAGTCGAAGGCATGCAGTACTTGCGAGAAGGGCTTGGGATTACCGTATATTCATTGCAAGAACTACATCAATCACTGAAATAGATATGACGACCACTCCGCTTCCCTATGCAGGTATTCGAGTTTTAGATATTAGCCAAGGGATTGCGGGGCCCTACTGCGCGCACATCCTTTGGCAGCAAGGCGCTCACGTTATAAAAATTGAACCGCCTTCCGGTGATTGGATACGCTTTATTGGTGCGGCCAAAGGTGATTTGAGCGCGCATGCCATTCAGTTCAATGCGGGCAAGCAAGCCCTGGCGTTGGACGCCCGTACAGAGGCGGGTAAAAAAATACTGTTGCAGTTAGCGTTGCGAGCCGATGTGATCGTGCAAAACTTTCGCCCAGGCGTTGCAGATCGTTTAGGCGTAGGTTATGCCGCCCTGTCAAAAATCAAACCAGATCTCGTATATGTGTCGGTGAGTGGTTATGGTCAGGATGGACCTTATGCGGATGCTCCTGCCACTGATTCTGTGATGCAGGCCGATAGCGGGTTGATGTTTTCCAATCAAGATGAATATGGTGTTCCCAGACGGATCGGCTTGTTGGCGGCTGACGTCACGACGGGTTTGTATGCTTCGCAAGGCGCGGCTACTGCGTTGTATCAGCGTTTGGCACATCAACAGGGTACGCACGTACAAGTCAGCTTGTTTGAGGCCTGTGCGGCCTTGCAAGGCGCCTGCTTTATCGAGCAAGCGATTGCAGGAAAACGGCCCTTTGGCGCGGTGAGCGCACCTAATGCTGTGTTTGCCACTGCGGATGGCACGATTTCTGTTGTGACAGTGAACACCGAGCATTTTCATCGTGTCAGCAAAGCCTTTGGCCATGAAGAATGGATCACCGATCCTCGTTATGTTGAAAACGCCATCCGCTTTGAAAACAGAGCAACCCTGCACGCTGATATGGCGCAGTTGCTTAAACAGCATACGACTGCACACTGGGTCGCGTTATTTCAAAAGCACGATGTTTTACATGCGCAGGTTCGCAATTACACCGAAGTGCTTGAACACCCTCAAGCAGTGCATTTAAGTTTGGCACAACAGCTCGAACAAGCCGGTGTCGGTACCTTGCCTTATATCGGTTTGCCATCGCATCCTTTGCATCGTCCTGTTACCAGCGCCCCGCGTGTTGGCGAAAACTCGATCGAAGTATTGACACAGGCGGGTGTCAGTGCTGAGACGATTGAACAATTACTCAAAACCGGCGTTGTTACTCAGGCTAAACCACATGAATAATTTCAAGACTCTCTGTTCTGCTTGGCGACTGGCGTTTGTAACATTGGTCGTCTGTACTCTCGCTGCCGTCAGTGCGCCTAAGGCGCTGGCCCAAGCTGCGGCCTATCCCAACAAGGCGATTCGGATGGTTGTGCCGTATCCACCAGGTGGGCCAACCGATTTAACGGCTCGGGTGGTGGCTGCAGAAATGAGTAAAACACTCGGCCAATCCATTGTGGTCGATAACAAGCCAGGCGCCAGCGGCATGATTGGTGCTGAGTTGGTGGCACGGGCCGAACCTGATGGCTATACGTTTTTGGCGAATGCCTCGCTGCATGTGATCAATCCGCACCTGTATCCCGATATGCGCTTTGATGCACTTAAAGATTTTGCGCCAATTACACAGTTGGCGGGCGTACCACTCGTGTTGGTCGTGCCAAATAGCTTGCCCGTGCATTCAATTAAAGACTTGGTCGAATACGGTAAAAAGAATCCAGGCAAATTGAATTTTGCCTCATCTGGAAGCGCCTCGGCCCAGCATTTGGC
>Ga0114974_10003033_pt1 | contig 12788 bp, 12 predicted proteins | sample S_130206_EF_Meta_FD_87318 | JGI IMG/M metagenome (GOLD analysis project Ga0114974, IMG submission 87318) | Freshwater microbial communities from Lake Simoncouche, Canada to study carbon cycling - S_130206_EF_MetaG | ecosystem: Environmental > Aquatic > Freshwater > Lake | place: Lake...
TCCTTATACACCTGAAGGCAAATTAGCCTTTGTCACTATTTTGCTCACCTCATCAACGCTTTTTATGTTTGCCTTCATGTTGCAAGAAGTCAAATCCCCCCAATGGCTAAAAACAAACGCGTATCGCTTAGCCATGGTTCCCATTCTTTTGGCGATTTACTTATTTGCCTCAAAAGATATTAAAAATTCACTCAATTTAACGATTGGCTATGGCGCAATTGTCATCCTCATTTTTACGAGTGCACTTCAGTATTATTTCGACAAATCAAAACCAAGCAAGTGGTTGATCACGGCTGTCTACACATTATTGGGGCTGACAAGTATCAGTGTTTGGCTTGAAATCATCGGCGTGATTAATTTAGACGATCATGCCGAAGACTTTATTCGCATCCTAATTATTGCAACACCGATTTTGTTTAGTGCCATTTTATGGTACTTTGAAATTGACAAAAAAATAAGCACCGACCGGCTCGAGATTCAACAAAAATTTGACGAGCAAATTGCCAATCAAGAAACACATCGGCGCGAAGTCTACGAGAGTTTCATGGGCATGCTCATCCATGAGATTAAAACACCACTCTCCATCATTCAAATTGCTGCCATCTCGCTTTCGCGAAGATTTGCAGCAGATAGCAATGAATTTACACGCGTCTCTAAAATTGAAAAAGCAGTCACAGACATCAACGAGATTTTGATCAAATGTGTTCATGCCTCTGATATCGAAAGTGAATCGGTCATCGTCGTCAACAGCTTATTCGAGGTCGACATGATTCAACAAGATATTTCTAAGCACTTTGAAACTGACCGCATTGATTTTCAGTTCTTGTCGGGCAATCATCTCTATTCAGACTATACGCTGGTAAAAACAATCATCGTCAACTTATTGTCCAACGCCATCAAATACTCCAAAGACGATTCCAAAATTATTTTTGAATGCTCCGACATCCAAGTTGAAAATAAACCTCGCGTCAAATTCAGCGTCGTTAATCTTTTAGGCGACTCGGGTGCTCCTGAGCGTGACAAACTATTTGAAAGAAATTACCGCAACAGCAAAGCACAAAACAAACCGGGCACGGGCCTGGGGCTTTGGATGTCTCAAGAAATCGCCAAGCTGTTGGGTACAACCATTGACTTCCAAAACTTTGGCGAACAAATCATTTTCAGCTTTGACATCAGAACCAAATAGCATGCCCTCCACACCTCAAATATCGGTTTTATTGGTAGAAGACAACGTTTCACTGCGAGATGAGTTGTCTGATTTTTTAAGACTCGAAGATTTTGAAGTCAGGGTTGCTGGCAGCGGTCAAGAAATGAATCTTGCAGTTGAGCTCAACATGCCCGATATTTTGGTCGTTGACCTGAATTTACCCGACGAAGACGGCATCCAAATCACCAAGCGCATCCGCTCATCTCTGCCCAATATTGGCATTATTATTTTGACAGCTCGCGTTCGAAGTACCGACAGAAAAGAAGGCTACGAATCGGGTGCTGACGTGTACCTCACCAAACCCACCAATCCCATTGAAATTGTGAGCGTGATTCGCAATTTGCACGCACGATTAAAACCCGCAAAAATTGAAACCCAGTGGGAGCTCGACACTGCAGAAAATATTTTGTATTCGCCCGACCACTCTTCCGTCAAAATCACATCTTCGGAGACCATGCTCCTCAAAGAAATTATTTTAAACGGCAACTACGTGTCGCACGAAGATTTAATTGAAAACATCGGCATGCCCGATAAAAACGACGACATCAACAAAGCGCGTATCGAAGTAATGATCAGTCGACTGCGAAAGAAAATTTCCGTCATCATCAACCCCAACCTCTTTATTCAGGTGATCAGGGGCAGAGGCTATCAACTTAAAACGCCTATATCGCTCAAAAATCTAAGGCCTACCAAAAACAAACTCAATTAAGGCTTAACGCTGGTGGCTCTTTCAAATTTTCCACTCGCCCAAACACCTTGACTGAGCACCTCACCTTTTGAATTGAATGTGGTACCCAGGCCATTGAAGTTACCGTCTCTAAATTCACCAACGTATTTGTTGCCGTTCACAAAGGAATAAGTGCCTTTGCCGTTGAATTTTCCGGCTGCAAACTCGCCCACATACGTGTCGCCACTGGCAAAAACAAATTTTCCAGAACCAATAAATTCATAGGCCTTAAACACACCCGACAATTGATCGCCATTGGCAAAGAAATATGTACCCTCTCCATCGGGTAAATTATTTTTGTAAATGCCCACAAAACGATTGCCACTCTTAAACGTATAAGTGCCCACACCTGTTTGCGAATCATTTAAAAAATCACCGACATATTTTTCTGTATTGGAAAAAGTAATTGTCCCTTTGCCAGAGCGTTGGCCGTCTTTAAACTCACCCGCGTACACATCGCCCTTGAGCGAATCATTGGCCAAGAAGAAAAAAGATCCTCTGCCGTCAAACTTACCGTCTTTGAATTCACCTCCATATTTGTTGGCATTGGCAAAAACATAAGTGCCTTGTCCGTCAAACTTACCCTCGACGACATCACCGTCATAAGAGTCGCCGCTTGCAAACTTAAAAGAGCCTTTGCCGCTGAGCGTGTTGTTTTTAAAGTCGCCACTGTATCGATTGCCATTGGCAAACTGATACGCGCCTTTGCCCGAGAACAATCCATCAACAAAATCGCCCTGATAGCTGTCGCCCTTGAGTCGGTTGTCTGCCTTGTATGTGATGGCACCCTTGCCATTGAATTTACCTGACTTGAAATCCCCGCTGTAAACGTCTGTATTGGCAAACGCATAAGTGCCCTTACCCGTGATTTCACCGTTGATAAATTCGCCATCGTACTGATCTTTGTTGGCAAAACTCAAAACGCCCTTGCCATGCGGTCTACCGTCTTTGAAATCACCCGAGTAGCGATTGCCATTGGCAAATACATAAACGCCCTTGCCCGATCGCACATCGTCTTTAAAGTCACCCGTAAAAACATCACCTTGCAAACTACCCGAGGCTAAAAAATAAAAAGTGCCCGAGCCATTGAATTTGCCATTAACGAAGTCACCCACATACTTGTCGCCGTTTTTAAAAACATAGGTGCCTTTACCTGTGCGCAAGTCGCTTACAAAATCACCTACATATTGATCGCCACTTATAAAACTTAAAGTCCCCTGACCTTGCAACACGCCATTTTTGATATCGCCCACATAGGTGTCGCCGCTGGAATACACGTAAGTGATTTTACCGCTGGGAAGATTAGCCACAAACGTGCCCGTTAATAAACTTCCGTTGGCGGTTTTGTAAACACCTTGGCCATGTCGTTGACCGTCTTTGAACTCGCCCGTGTAGGTCGCGCCCCCAGGATAATCTTCTTTGCCCGAGCAGTTGTGCTTGATTCCAGAATCAGGACATGCAGGCAAACTTGCCGTTTGCGCTTGAACTCCAAACAAAAAAACCTGAAGACTCAGGACTGCAAAAAAAGGAATGTTTGTATATCTCATAACCCCTTATCATAGTTAAAAACTAAGATTTTATCCCCCTTCTTGTGCATGCATCACACATTCATGCACGCGTCACAGTTATGAAACGGACATACGCTATATTCAAGCTTCTTATAAAAAGACCTGAAGCCCATGAACACCGTCCGAAAAGCCGTCTTCCCAGTTGCAGGACTTGGCACCCGTTTTTTACCTGCCACCAAAGCCAGCCCCAAAGAAATGCTGTGCGTTGTAGACAAGCCTCTCATTCAATACGCAGTGGAAGAAGCCATCGAAGCGGGCATCACCGAGATGATTTTTGTCACAGGTCGCAGCAAACGCAGCATCGAAGACCACTTTGACAAATCGTTTGAGCTCGAGCACGAACTCGAAGCCAAGAAAAAAACAGATCTTCTTCAATTGGTTCGAAGCATCAAACCCAGTCACGTCAATTGCGTGTATGTGCGTCAACCCGAAGCACTCGGATTGGGGCACGCGGTCAATTGCGCCGCACAACTTGTGGGCAACGAGCCCTTTGCAGTGATCTTGGCCGACGACTTGCTCGACAACCGCCCCGGTGTGCTCAAACAAATGGTGGACTTGTACAAGCACTACAGAAGCTCCATCGTTGCTGTAGAAAAAATCTTGCCCGAACAAAGTCAAGCCTACGGCGTTGTTGCAGGCACATCAGCAGGCGACAAACTCACCAAGATGTCAAAGATTGTTGAAAAACCCGCACCCAAAGATGCACCCTCCGACCAAGGCGTTGTAGGTCGTTATATTTTTACGCCGTCTATCTTTCAGCACATCACCAACCTCAAACCTGGTGCAGGCGGTGAATATCAACTCACCGACGCGATTGAAGTGTTACTCAATCACGAAGCAGTTTATGCGTATGCCTACGAAGGTATTCGCTATGACTGCGGCAGCAAAATTGGATTTTTAAAAGCAACGGTAGAGTTGGCATTGCGCCACCCAGAAACCAAAGACGAATTTAAAAAATATTTGGCTTCGATGAATCACACATCGGGCACATAAACTTGCGCAATGATTTTGTCGATGCGTTTGCCGTCCATGGCAATAACGCGAAAGCGCCAGCCGGCACAATCGACAAACTCTTTAGTTTGAGAAACTCGACCCAACAAGGCCATCACAAGACCGGCTAAGGTGTTGTAGCGGCCCTTGTCTTCAAACGGTAACTCTTCTATTTGCAAGCGTGACTTGAGCTCTTGCACGGGCATCAGCCCATCTAACAACCAAGTGCCGTCTTCTTGCTTGATAGCCCACGCATCGGCTTGGGTGGTGGCTTGCAACAACTCACCCGTGATGGCCTCTAATAAATCAAGTGGCGTCATCATGCCTTGCACCACACCGTACTCATCCACAATCAACACCAATCGACCGGGATAAGCCAAATGCGTTGAATCCAACTTGGGAGGCCTGCGAAACTGCTCGAGCAAATCAAGCCCTGTGAGTGTTTCTGGCAAAAATGTAGCGGGCTCAATCAAACTTTTGATCAAATCGGTGGGTACTGCGTGATGCAACAACTTAGACATGCTCACCAAACCAATGACGTCGTCTAAATTTTGACGACACACGGGATACCAAGAATGCGCGTCCAAATTTTTGAGATGCGCCAGCGCCTCATCCACCGTAGAACTTTCTTCAAGCCACACGATGTCTGAGCGTGGCACCATGATGGATGTGAGAGACCTGTCATCAAGATGAAAAACATTTTTAACCATCTCATGCTCGTGACTCTCGATCAGCCCCGCATCCACACCCTCTTCTAAACTGGCCGTGATTTCTTCTTCGGTAACCGTGCGAACACGGCTGGTATCGATGCGCAACAACTTGAGAACAACAGCAGTGCTTGCTGAAAGCAAACGAACAAAGGGTCTCGCGAGAATGGCCAAAGTGCGCATGGTGGGAGACACCCAACGCGCAACGGTTTCGGGATACATCTGCCCAATGCGTTTGGGCACCAACTCGCCAAACACAATGGTAAAAAAAGTAATGATTGAAACGACAAAAGCGGTTGCTGCGATTTCTGAGCTGCGATCTGACAATCCTTGAGCTTGCAACCACACAGCCACACCGTGACTGAAAGCGGCCTCACCCACAATGCCATTGAGAATGCCGATGGATGTGATGCCAATTTGAACCGTGGATAAAAACTCGGTGGGATGCTGCATCAAAACCAAAGCTGCCTGCGCGCCTTTGTCACCCGCCTCTTGCATGGCCACCAAACGCGCCTTGCGAGAGGCAGACAAGGCCATCTCCGACATCGCAAATGCCGCATTAATGAGCGTTAACAATAAAATAAAAACAATATCCATAAGTCGCAAGTGTAAACAGATGTGGCTGCAAATTTCAAAAAGCTCTGTAACAATGGAACTATGTCACATTTTTTAATCGGCGATATACAGGGTTGTCATGGTGCTTTGGTGCGACTACTGGAAAAAATCGGCTTTTCACCCAGTCGCGACACCCTTTTTGTGCTGGGTGACTTGGTCAATCGAGGCCCTAACAACGTCGCTTCACTTGAACTTTTATCTTCATTGGGCAATAGTGCGCAGTGCTTACTCGGCAACCACGATCTCAATTTTTTATCAATTCATCATGGCGTGCGCACCATCAAAAAAGGCGACACCATCCAAGATATTTTAAATTCACCCGATCGCCAACGCATGATCGATTGGTTGCGTCATCAACACATGGCGCTTCAATGGAAATCCATTTTGATGGTGCACGCGGGTGTGTTACCGCAATGGAGCGCCGAGCAAACGCTTGAACTCGCCAAAGAAGTCACAACCGTTTTACAAAGCTTGCAACTCAAAGAATTTTTACCTCACATGTATGGCAACTCATCCAATCAATGGAGCGATGCACTGACGGGTCACGAGCGACTGCGCGTCATCATCAATGCACTCACGCGTTTGCGTTTTTGCACTGCGCAAGGCGTGATGGAATTCGATACCAAAGTAGGTTTAAACACGACACCCGAGGGCTTCATGCCGTGGTTTGATGTGCCCAATCGACAAACAAAAAATAACATCGTCGCCTTTGGTCACTGGTCAGCATTGGGTTGGCTCAACCGATCAGACGTGTGGTGCTTAGACAGCGGATGCGTTTGGGGCAGAACCTTAACCGCATTAAAGGTCAATCCAAGCGATCAAAGTTTTGAAAAGATAGAGGTGAGTTGCGCAGATCAAATCACGATTGCGGCGTAGATTCCGGATCATTGTGTTTAAACAATGCAGCGACCACGCTCTTAGGTTTAATGTTGGCAGATATGGCCTTCGCGGTCTTGGGCGCTGTTGATTCCCACACTGGTTTTTCTGCGCCTTCAGTTGGCGAGGCTTCATACGGCTTATCAAAAAATGGATCAGCAGCAGGTTTTTTGGGCGCAAAATAATTGCCACGCTCTTTACCGCCCGAATTTTTGGCAGGCGCATCCAATACATCTCTTGGATCATCGTCACCCCACGCGCGTCGTCCCGTATTGATGCGGCCACGTGGTGTATCTTCTTCAAACTCCACAGGATCGTAAGTAATTTTTGTCTTGATGAGTTTTTCAATATCAGTGACTAAACGTTGATCATTGCTACCCGAGACAAAACTAATCGCCAAGCCCGATGCGCCCGCACGACCTGTGCGACCAATGCGGTGCACATAATCTTCTGCATTAAATGGAATATCAAAATTGAACACAGCAGGCACATCCTTGATATCCAAGCCACGCGCCGCTACATCGGTACACACCAACAAATCCACCTCGCCACGCTTAAACGCATCCAATGCTTTTAAGCGTTCGTCTTGACTCTTGTCGCCGTGCAAAGCCGTGGTGCGCAAGCCTTCACGCTCGAGCGAACGCGCCAATCTTGCACAACCCAATTTGGAATTACAAAATACAAACGCTTGCGTGATGCCGTTACTCTTAATCAATTGACGCACTGCGCGGCGCTTGTCGTCTTCGTGCACGCTATAAAAACGTTGCTCAACTGTTGACGCGGTTTCGTTGGGTCTTGCCACTTCAATCGTGACAGGATTTTGCAAATAACTCGCCGCTAATTTTTTAATCTCTGGCGAAAAAGTAGCAGAAAACAATAAAGTGATGCGTTGCTTGGGCAAATAACTCAAAATGCGTTGCAAGTCAGGCAAAAATCCAATATCCAACATGCGATCGGCTTCATCCAAAACAACATATTCCACTTGATTGAGCACAGCAGTTTTAGCTTCAATGTGATCGAGCAATCGACCAGGTGTGGCCACCAAAATTTCTACACCGCTTTTGAGCTCTAAAGTTTGTGGCTTCATATCCATGCCACCAAACACCACCGCACTTCGCAACTGCGTGTACTTGGCATAGAGCTTGACTTGCTGCGCGACTTGATCGGCCAATTCACGCGTAGGCAACAACACCAAAGCGCGAACAGGATGACGCGCAGGCGATGTGGACGCGTTTTCGTGCTTCATCATGCGTTGCAACAACGGTAAAGAAAAAGCAGCGGTTTTACCCGTACCTGTTTGAGCTGCACCCATCACGTCTTGTCCCGACAAAACCACAGGAATGGCCTGTTGTTGAATGGGGGTCATGGTTTCGTAGCCCATTTCGGCCACGGCGCGAGCAAGCGCAGGAGCTAGCTGAAGATTGGAGAATGCATTCATATATAACCGAGTATTGTCGCACTCTCAGGAGCAGGGCCCAAGTGACACCTAAAAGCCCGAAAAATTAAGTCTTTGGCAAAGTCACACCCACTTGACCTTGGTACTTGCCACCGCGGTCCTTGTAACTCGTCTCGCACACCTCATCGCTTTCAAAAAACAACACTTGCGCGCAACCTTCACCCGCATAAATTTTGGCAGGCAATGGCGTTGTATTAGAAAACTCCAACGTCACATAACCTTCCCACTCGGGCTCAAACGGCGTGACGTTCACAATAATGCCGCAACGCGCGTACGTGCTTTTGCCCAAACAAATAGTGAGTACATTGCGTGGAATACGAAAATATTCCAATGTGCGCGCCAACGCAAAACTATTTGGGGGGATGATGCAAACATCAGACTCGATATCGACAAAGCTTTTTTCATCAAAGTTTTTGGGGTCCACCACCGTGCTGTAGATATTGGTAAACACTTTAAATTCGGGTGCACAGCGAATGTCATAGCCATAACTGCTCGTGCCATAACTTACAATTTTTTCGCCCTTGCCGTTTTGTCTGATCTGACCGGGCTCAAACGGCTCGATCATGCCGTGCTCTTTGGCCATGCGGCGTATCCATTTATCGCTTTTGATACTCATGAGAGATTACTTTCTAAATAGCCATCCATTGTAGGCAATGCTTATTTGCCCACCACGCCTTGCACCAAATAATTCATTTCCAAAATTTGAGCGTCGCTGGCCGTGCGGCCTTTTTCTAAGCGAATACGCCCTTCGTTGTCCACCAAAGGCCCCGTAAAGGGATGAAGCGCGCCCTTGGCAATGGCATGTTGCAGCGACAACACCTCTTGGCGAACAGCCTGCGGAACACCCGACCCAAAATCCCCCACCGAAATCATGCCTTGCGCCACACCACCCCAAGTATCAGTGGACGCCCACTTACCCGACATCGCCGCATCAACCCTCTGCGTGTAATAGCTCCCCCATTGATGCGTCACCGCCAAAATTTGCGCATCAGGCGCCACCTTGCGCATATCCGAGTGGTAGCCCACGGCCCATTTACCTCGCTCTTGCGCGGCCGCCATTACCGCAGATGATCCCGTATGAAACGCGAGCACATCAGCACCTTGATTCATCAACGTCATCGCCGCTTCGCGTTCACGCGCAGGATCAAACCAAGTTTGCAACCAAATCATCTTGACTTGCGCTTTTGGATTAATAGAACGCATACCCAAAGTAAACGCATTGATGCCTTGCAACACTTCAGGAATTGGAAAGCCCGCTACATAACCCGCAACACCCGTTTGACTCATGCGCGCCGCAGCAACGCCTGCCAAATAACGCCCTTCGTAATAACGCGCATTGGCAGTGGCCACATTGTTTGCACGTTTGTAACCCGTAATCGATTCAAACTTAACATGCGGATTGTCTGCAGCCACCTTGATCGTAGGCTCCATATAACCAAAACTGGGCGTAAAAATTAATCCATAACCTTGCGATACCAAATCTCGCAACACGCGCTCTGAATCAGGGCCTTCAGCAACATTTTCTACATAAGTCGTAATTACGCGAGGTGCTTGTCCTGTTTTATTCAAAGATTTTTCAATCGCTAATCGGCCCGCATTGTGTTGATACACCCAACCTGCGTCGCCCAAAGGCGCGACATATAAAAAAGCAACTTTAAAAGGTGGAGATGGTGTTTGAGCAGAAACAGAAAAGCATACGCAGATCGTCGCCCACAGGGCAACAATGAGGTTTTTATACATGGTAGTCCTCTACATGGCCCGGGATTGGGCAAGAGAGGTATTCTACTTAATGAGCTTCAGCTACTTGCGGCTCATGCACTTTGCACTCACCACATTTGTATTTTTCAGCTTGCGCTTTATTTTCAAAATAAATATTGCAATCCGTACAACGCACAACCGTGCTCTCATTGACCTTGATCACATGAGTTCCGTGGTCTCTATTTTCACGACCTCTATAAGCTTTAATCACTTCTAATCGCATGATAGGTTCCTGCGTGGTTACAGGTGTGATTATGAACTGTTCTGACAATTCTTTCAATCCAGTTAAAAAGGTACGACAAAATTCAGAATACTAAAGAATTCATTAAGCGCCTTTAACACATTAGCCGTATACGACTGCCCAAAAATGCATCAAAATGCATCACTACTACACTTTGCTGCATCAAGCATATACATCTCATGACCAAGTTGCTCAATGACAGAAATGGATTATTTGGCATCTGGCCCGATGTCCTCACGCCACTCACAGCTGACCTGCATGTCGATCACCACAAACTTCATACGCATGTCAAAACCCTGTTTATGAAGGGCATCGAGGGCATTACCGTATTTGGACATTTGGGTGAGGGACCATCATTTAGCGTTGAAGAAAAAATTGAAACCATCAACAACTTAATCAAAGGTGGTGTTGAACCACAAGAAATCATTGTGGGTGCCAGCAGTCCTGCAATCGCAGACGTGGTCAAGCTCATTAAGTTCGGAAATTCAATAGGACTGCATGGCTATCTGATCTCACCGCCCTACTACTTCAGAGATGCAACAGACCAAGGTATGTATGATTTTTACAATGAAATCATCAAGCAAGTGGGACCGACCAAGTGGCGCATGTATTTGCATTTTTTAACGCCGATTACACAAATTGGTTTGCCCAGCAGAACCATTGCAGAACTAACCGATCGCCACCCAAAAATAGTCGCTGGAATCGTCGACCATGGCTCAAACCTGACGCACACCATTGAGTTGGCACGGTCATTTGGCGACAAAACAACGATCTACACGTCCAATGAAATCGATCTACCCAAAGTTAGAGCGATCCAAAGCACGGGTAGTATTTGTGGCCTTGCCAACTTTGCACCGCGTGTTGTACACAAACTCATCTTGCCCCCTAAACCGAGTCACGGCCCCTCTATACCAGGAATGAACAACGTGCCAGGGGACGAGCGAATCAATCAACTCAGAGGCATCATGGGAACGCACCCCTACATACCTGCGCTCAAATTTTTATTGTCACTGGTCTACCGCGATGCCGAATGGGAAAGAGTCAGGCCGCCTTTGAGCGTGATCAACAAAGAAAGTCACGAGAATCTCACCAAGAGCTTCAAAGCCTTTGACCTTCAAACCAACGAAGAATAAAACCACACTCGCAAGGAGCACTTATGAAATTTAGCGAAACATGGTATGTGATTGAAAAAAACAAGCGTCTAGAAGTGGTCTCTCAAACTATTTATGAAAGTTTAGAGCCAGAATCGTTTGTAATGATTCAACTCTTCGACTCTAAACGAGAAGCCACATCCGAGGTGATGCGACTCATACGCGAGCAAAGCAAAGAAGCACTCGAAAAAATCATCGAACTCGAAAAAAATAAACCCCACTCAATCAAGTAACGCCAATAAATTGGGGTCTGCCCCCAATTTCGATTTTAAAAACTGCATCTGCGCTTGTTCACGCACTGCGTATTCATTTTGTCCCACATGCATTTTTCCATCAGGCTGCAAGCCTGGCCAAAGACAACTATCCCTCGGTCTAAAGCAACGGTCATGAATCAAAACCGATTGACGCACATGCGGCCAAATCATTTCTCTTAAAAAAATTTGATCTGCATTGGGAGTTTCTAGGATACGCGTTTGACTTTGATATTGCGACAATTGCGCTTGCATATCAGGCAAAACTCCAGAAACTCCGCCCCACATGCCCGCCAAAATCAACTCGGTATGCGTCCACCAATCTCGCATCACGTGAAAGAATCGATCCGATGCAAGCCATTCATTAACGGCCAATGACTCGCGCTGACTAAAAACAGAATCGGCGTCTCGGATTAAAAAATACCCAACATCATCGTCATTGGCAACAAAAAATCGCCAAGATAGTTTTTCAGCCAAAGTGCTCACAGAACGGTTGAGTTTAAGTTCACACCCCATACCAATTGCCAATTCGATAAACGCCTGAGGAACTGCTTCATCGATATAAAACCTGCATATCCAATCAGGATAAAACTGCTTGACCAACAAAATATTATGCAAAGCACCGCGCGTATACCGACTGTTTGATCCAAACAAACTAAAAGAAATAATTTTCTTTTTATGGGCAGCGACCACTTGTGCACTTGCATTGGCAATTGCAACGGGAACGATATCAGCACCCACAGATGCGTCTTTGAGTTCAAGCGAGCGAGTCCCCGCTTGCGATGATTCACTGAACTGCCCTAATCGATATTGGCAATTAGCAAGCCCATCCCAAATTTTAAAATCATCCGTTGTTTTCACCAGTTGCTGATAAATAGCAACCGCTGGCTCATACCTATCGGCGCGAGCCAAACAAACCGCCAAATTCAATTGGCTTTCATCGTCTTTGGAATCAAGAGACGTGATGGTTTGTAATACTTCGATGGCCGCATCGTAATCTTGCAGCAAAAACAAATAATAAGAAAATTGCTTGAGCAAAATCAATGGTTGACGACCATCTTTTGCAAGCGATTGGTTGATTTTGTCTAACAGCGTTTGAATCGCTTCTTGTTTCTGATGATTGAGCCAAAGCGTATGGGCATTGACGTCCCAGCCTTCAGGCAAATTAATACTAAGCGTACGTTGCGAAGAAGTCATTTCTTGCATCAAGTTAAGTTAAGTTAAGTTAAGTTAATAAAAAA
>Ga0114974_10003035_pt1 | contig 12785 bp, 13 predicted proteins | sample S_130206_EF_Meta_FD_87318 | JGI IMG/M metagenome (GOLD analysis project Ga0114974, IMG submission 87318) | Freshwater microbial communities from Lake Simoncouche, Canada to study carbon cycling - S_130206_EF_MetaG | ecosystem: Environmental > Aquatic > Freshwater > Lake | place: Lake...
GCTGCGAGAACTCGACGGGCAGAGCTATGAGGCAATTGCGGCAACCATGGCGTGTCCGGTCGGTACAGTCCGGTCGCGTATTTTCCGGGCGCGCGAAGTGATAGACCGGCGCCTGCTGCAAGTCTTTGAGGGCGGGCTGGGGCGAGTGGAGGAATCGGCATGAGCACAGAAGAACGTGACAGTCAGCTGTCGGCATTGCTTGACGGTGAACTCGAGGCCAGTCAGGCAGAGTTGGTCACTCGCCGGCTCCTCAAAGATCCGGCACTGCAAGCCACCTGGGGACGCTATGCCCTGATTGGGGCAGTGCTGCGCAAGGAACCGCTGCTCGATGGCGGCCGCGGCACCAACGACTTGGCGGCACGGGTGCGTCAGCGTATGGCAGGTGAACCTGCACTCAACGCGGTTATGACGGCGCCTGTGCCGGCAGCAGCGGCGCGCAATGGCGGATTGGGTCGCATGGCAGGCGGCGTTGCCTTGGCTGCCAGCGTGGCCTTGGCCGTGGTCGGCGCACTGCGGTTGCAGACGCCCTTTGCCCCGCCAGTGCAGCAGATGGCTGTCAGCGGTGCTGTTGCGCCGGCACCGGCCGCGGTGACGCAGCCGCAAGCCGAGTCGACCAGAGCGGTTGCCGCTGGGTCCGACAGCGCATTGCCCAGCTATACGACACCGCGGGACACGCGTTCTGCTGTGGCCCGCTTGGGTACGCCGTTGGTCAACTATGTCGTCGCCCACAGCGAGGCCACCGCACCGGCGGTACGCATGAGTTCCTTGTCTGCGCTGATGTCCGATGCCATGGACCCGGCCGCCAATACAGTGGAAATGACGGTGGAAGAGATTGGCGCACGCCGCTAACACCATTGGCATGATCCGGCAGGCACTGCTGCTGCTGTGGGCGCTGGGTTTACCAGTGTCTGCGGCGATGGCTGCCGCGGAGGACCCGCGTGTCTGGGTCGAGCGCATGAATCAAGCCTTGGCCACGCGCAACTACGATGGCGTGCTGGTGCATCAGGTCGGCGATCAACGCTCCACGCTGCGGCTTATTCACCGCGTGCAGGACGGACATCTGGTTGAGCGGGCCATTTCGGTCGACGGATCGGGTCGTGAGTTCATTCGGGCTGATACCGAGTTGGTGGGCTATTTTCCGTCGAGACGCATCGTGGTGGTCGAAAACCGCGCGCGCAGCTTGGGTTTCATCGGTGGGTTGCCAGGACTTGAGGCCAGTTCGCTATCGCAATACGACATTGGCGATGTGGAGTCTGGTCGTATGCAGGGACGGGTGGTGCGGGTGGTGGTGGTGCGACCACGCGATGCGCTGCGCTACGGTTATCGCTTCTGGATCGATGAAAAGACCGCCATGCCGATTCAAACGCAACTGTTTGCTGCGGATGGCAGCATCATTGAGCAGATCACCTTTGCCAATCTGACGCTGCCGGCACGGATCAGCGATGACCAGCTCAAGGCTGAGGTCGATACTGAGGGCTATCGCTGGTTGCGACGCGAGCCGCCACAGTTCAAGCCGGGTGAGATGGTGCCTTGGACAGCGCAGTCCCTGCCGCTGGGCTTTCGCCGCCTGCAGCGCGGTGATGGCAAACAGTCGCGCAAGCCCTCATCCCGCCTTATGTTCAGTGACGGCCTGGCGTCGGTCTCCGTGTTCATCGAAAGCGCGGGTACACCGCCAGCGCTGAGCCGTGAAGGCACGCCGCGCAAGGCCAATGGGCCGGCGCAGTTGGGTGCAGCATCGGCCTATACGGCCCATATCGACGGTTATCGGGTCACTGCGGTGGGCGAGGTGCCCCCTGCCACGGTCAAGGCCATCGCAGAGTCCCTGCGCCCGGATATCGACGGTACAGCGCGACAGTGAGCGCTATTGCTGCCCGTTTGACGCTACTTACTCGAAGCGATTGCGGTCTGTGTGAAGAGATGCAGCAGGCCTTGGCCCAGCTGGCGAGCGCCCACCCGGGCTTTCCCGGCTGGTCTCTGCAGGATGTGGATGACGATGCCGTGCTGGCACGTCGTTACGGACTCGATATTCCCGTGCTGCTGCTCGACGGCGTAAAGGTCTGCCAGCACCATCTGGACGTGCCGGCGCTGCTGCGGCTGTTGCAGCCCCGATAAGGGGCTGCACAGGTATAATCTTGCGGCGCCGCAGGGCGTCGGCTATTCCAGAGCGCCACGGCGGGCATTGATGCATCTCATTCGCAATTTTTCCATCATCGCGCATGTCGATCATGGCAAGTCCACGCTTGCCGATCGTCTCATCCAGATGTGCGGCGGCCTGGCTGACCGCGAGATGCAGGCACAGGTGCTCGACTCCATGGATCTGGAGCGCGAGCGCGGCATCACGATTAAGGCCCAGAGCGTCACGCTGTTCTACGCGGCTCGCGATGGCCTGCGTTACCAGCTCAACCTCATTGATACGCCGGGGCATGTGGACTTTTCCTATGAAGTGTCGCGCAGTCTGGCTGCTTGCGATGGCGCGCTGCTGGTGGTTGACGCGGCGCAGGGCGTCGAGGCTCAGAGCGTTGCCAACTGCTATACCGCCTTGGAGCAGGGGCTGGAAGTGCTGCCGGTCCTCAACAAGATTGATCTGCCCTCGGCCGACCCCGACAAGGTCATCAAAGAGATTGAAGAGATTATCGGCATCGATGCTCAGGAAGCTCTGCGCGTCTCTGCCAAAACCGGCGAAAACGTCGACGAGTTGCTGGAAGAGCTGGTCAAACGCATTCCGGCCCCGAAGGGCGATCGGGCTGCGCCCTTGCAGGCCTTGATCATCGACTCTTGGTTCGACAATTACGTCGGTGTGGTGTCGCTTGTGCGCGTGGTCAACGGCACGCTGCGGGTTGGCGAGAAGGTGCGCATCATGTCCACCGGTCGCAGCCATGCGATCGACAAGCTGGGTCGTTTTACGCCTAAGCCCGTGTCCCTGACGCATCTGGCGGCTGGTGAGGTCGGCTTTGTGATCGCCGGCATCAAAGAAATTGACGGTGCGCCGGTGGGCGACACCATTACCACCGAAATTCATGGCTCTGCGGATCCGCTGCCCGGATTCAAGCAAGTGCAGCCAAGGGTGTTTGCCGGCGTGTTTCCGGTCAACAGCGAGGACTACGAAGCGTTCCGCGATGCACTGGCCAAGCTGCGGCTCAACGATTCTGCTCTGCACTACGAGCCGGAAGTCTCCACAGCGCTGGGCTTTGGCTTTCGCATCGGTTTTCTGGGGCTGTTGCACATGGATATCGTGCAAGAGCGACTGGAGCGTGAGTATGAGCTTGAGCTCATTACCAGCGCGCCGACCGTGGTCTATGAAGTGCAGTGCACCGACGGCAAGCTGCTGCACATAGACAATCCGTCGGAATTGCCCGCTTCCAATTTGGTGGATGAGCTGCGCGAGCCGATCATCACCGCCAACATCTTGGTGCCCCCGGAACACGTGGGTGCTGTTTTGCAGTTGTGCAGCGAGAAGCGCGGCGTGCAGAAAAAGATGCTCTATTTGGGCACACAGGTGTCGCTGCAATATCAGTTGCCATTGGCAGAAGTGGTGCTCGACTTCTTCGACCGGCTCAAGAGTTCCAGTCGTGGTTATGCGTCGTTCGACTATGAGTTCAGCCACTTTCAGCCGGCGCCGCTGTCCAAGCTCGACATCCTCATCAATGGCGATAAGGTAGATGCGCTGTCCATCATCGTGCACCGCGACGACGCTTATCACCGCGGCCGCGAGTTGGTCGACAAGATGCAGGAATTGATACCCCGACAGATGTTCGAAGTGGCAGTGCAGGCGGCTATCGGCTCGGCGATTGTTGCCCGTGCGACCGTCAAGGCACTGCGCAAAAATGTGCTGGCCAAGTGCTATGGCGGTGACCTCTCGCGCAAGCGCAAGCTGCTTGAAAAGCAGAAAGAGGGTAAAAAGCGCATGAAACAGGTCGGTTCAGTCGAGATCCCTCAGGAAGCGTTCCTGGCGGTACTCCAAGTCGGTCGCAAGTGAGGGTCGCATGCTGCTGCAATTAATCGACATCATGGTCCTGCTGTTGTTGCCGGTTGGCGCTATTGCCATAGTGGATGACTGGTTCCTCAGGCCGCGCCGCCGGCTTATCGCGCACCCTGCGCCGCACGTTGATCCGCCGCTGGTGCGACTGGTCTATGGCGTGTTGCCAGTGTTTATTTTCGCCGGTGTGGTGCGACTGTTCTTCTCGCAGCGCCTAGATTTCAGCTTGGTGCTGCTCATCGTGGTGGCGGTGTCGCTGGTGGTGTTTTTGGCCGACGTGCTGTTTATGCGCCCGCTGCGCCGTGCCGAGCAGCTGCGTTCGGGCAAGCCCGCAGCAGCCTCAGCCGAACCGGTAGTCGTCGACTACGCGCGCAGCTTTCTGCCGGTTGCGCTGGGTGTGCTGATCTTGCGCGCCTTTTTGTTTGAGCCGTTTCGAATTCCCTCCGACTCGATGATGCCGACGCTTTATGCCGGCGATTTCATTCTGGTCAACAAGTTTGCCTACGGCATCCGATTGCCCGTGATCAACACGCGGGTCGTCGATGTGGGGACGCCCAATCGCGGTGATGTGGTGGTGTTCCGATATCCGCCGGATCCTGCCATCAACTACGTCAAACGAGTGGTTGGTCTGCCGGGTGATCGGGTGCGAGTGCTCGGGGATCGAATTTACGTCAATGGTGAAGTTGCCCCCTGGGTCGAGCTGCCAGCCTATTCAGACGGCTGCTACGAACAGATGCAAAGGGCCCGCGAGACCATTGGCGAACACGTGCACGAGGCGCTGTACTGCAACACGCTCGAAGACCTCACGGTCGCGCCTTACCCGTCATGCAAGCGCAGTTTGGACCGTGGCTACTTCTGCAGTCCTTCGCCTACCGGCAGTCCGGACCACGGTGATCGACCCGAGTACGTGGTGCCAGAGGGCCAGTACTTCATGGTGGGCGATAACCGAGATAACAGTGCCGACAGCCGCTACTGGGGCTTTGTGCCCGATGAGAATCTGGTCGGTCGTGCCACACGCATTTGGTTGAGCGTTGATTTCCGCCGCGGCCTTGACTGGATCTGGGGCCGTATGGGCCGCAAGGTCGATTGACGAGTGCCATCGTGACCGCACGCTCCAGGCAGGCCGGAATCACCTTTATCGGCTGGCTGTTGCTGCTGGTGCCGGTGGTGATCGTTGCCTATGCGGGCCTGCGTCTGGTGGCGCCCGCGGTCAATCATTACCAAGCGGTGTCGATTCTCGAACAGGTTGGCAAACAGCACGCGGGTGATGAACAAGTCAACGCTGCTGTGTTGCGTGATGAATTGGATAAGCGTCTGGAAGTTGAAGGAATAGAGTTTCCTGCGGTGCAGGACTTCAGTTTCGTGCGTGAGGATGGTGTCTGGGTAGGCGCCGTTCGCTATGACGATCAGGTGCCGCTGTTTTTCAATCTTTATCTTGTGGTGCGTTTCGATACGGCCGTGCGCTTCAAGTGAATCACCATGGTTGAAACCGTTCGGCTTGCAGTGCAGCGTGCTGACTGGCCCGAAGCGTGGTTGCGAACGGCTTTGGGCTATGAGCCAAAAGATCTGGCTTTATTTCGGCAGGCGCTCACCCATCGCAGCGCCAGCGGTCCCAGCAACGAGCGGCTCGAGTTCCTGGGCGATGCAGTGCTTAATCTGGTCGTCACAGAGCATCTTTATGCACGCTATCCATCGTCCGACGAGGGTCACTTGACGCGATTGCGCGCGCGGGTAGTCAGTGCGACGCCCTTGGCTGAAGTCGGCGTACGGCTTGGCGTAGGTGATGTCATCCAGATGGGTGGCGGTGAGTTGCAGTCCGGTGGCTTTCGGCGTGAGTCGATGCTGGCTGATGCAATCGAGGCCCTGATAGGTGCTGTGTTGGTAGATGGTGGCTTCGAGTCGGCTCGCGTGGTCGTGCTGCGGTTGTTTGACGCCGCCATTGAGAGGCTCGACAGCACAGCGATTCTCAAAGATTCCAAGACCCAGTTGCAGGAGTTGCTGCAGGGTCGGGCGGCACCGCTGCCTGCCTACGAATTGCAGCGCGTGGAGGGCGAACCTCATGCGCAGACCTTTCATGTCAATTGCAGCGTTGAGTTCGAATCGCGTCGCGTCAGCGCGCAGGCCAGTGGCGTCAGCCGCCGGCGTGCCGAGCAGGCTGCGGCACAAAATGTATTGGATCAGCTGCAGCCGGGAGGCAGAACATGACAGACACACCCCCGGATTTTCGCTGCGGCTTTGCCGCCCTCATCGGACGACCCAACGTGGGCAAGTCGACGTTGCTCAATGCACTAGTGGGGCACAAGCTCTCCATTGTCACGCCGCGTCCACAAACCACGCGCCATCGGGTGCTTGGATTGGTCAATCGTCCGGAAGCGCAAATTGCGTTTGTTGACACGCCCGGTCTGCATCATCACGGCAGCAGGGCACTCAACCGCAGCATGAATCGCGCCGCAGCATCGGCGGCAGTCGATGCCGATCTGGTGGTGTTCGTGATCGAGGCGCTGCGCTTTACTGATGAGGATGAGCTGGCCCTGTCGCGCGCGCAGCAGTCGGGCAGGCCGGTCATCGCAGTGGTCAACAAGGTCGACAAAGTCACCGACAAGGGTCGTTTGTTGCCGTTTATGGCCGAACTGGCTACGCGTCACGCTTTCATCGATGTCATGCCGTTGTCGGCGCACAAGCCTGCTCATGTGGAGCGTCTGTCGGCACTGATTGCAAAGCATCTGCCGGTATCCGAGCCGCTGTTCCCCCCTGAGGTACAAACCGACCGTGATGAGTCTTTCCGTATCGCCGAGGTGATTCGCGAGAAACTCACTCTCGAGCTCAATCAGGAAGTGCCTTACGGCGTTGCCGTGGAGATCGAGGGCATTGGCGAGGAAGACGGACAGAAGATTGTCTCGGCCGTCATCTGGGTTGATCGGGCTGGACAAAAACCCATTGTGATCGGGCCGGGTGGCGCGCGCCTCAAACGCGTGGGCAGTTCGGCGCGGCGCGAATTGAATCAGCTATTGGGTCAGCGGCTCCATCTGGTGTTATGGGTCAAGGTGCGCGAGGACTGGGCTGACAGCGCGCAGGCACTGCGGCAGCTCGGGCTCGAATGACCGGCGCAGTCAGCCAAGTTTCGCTGACGCCCGGTTACCTGCTGCACCATCAGGCATGGCGCGATACTGGCCGTGTATTTGAGGTCCTCACACAAGATCATGGTCGTCTGTCGCTGTTTGCGCGCGGTGTGCGTGGGCCTAAGTCAAAACTGGCCGGCATCTTGCAGCCCTTTGCGCCACTGCTGTTGTCGTGGCGCGGCCGGGGAGATGCACCGTTGTTAGTCGGTGCTGAGCCGGATCCCCAAGCTGGCGGGGCCGGCGTGGCTTTGCCACCAGCCTGCATCCTCTCCGGCTATTACCTCAGCGAACTGGTCATCACGCTTACTGCGCGTCATGACCCGCAGCCAGACATCTTTGGTCATTACCATCGGGCGCTGCTGGCACTTAAGCAGGGGGCGCTGCTTGAGCGTGAACTGCGGCTGTTTGAGAAGCGTTTGTTGGACGCGCTCGGGTATGGCATCGATTCAGGTACTGCAGCCGATGGCGCAGCTATCGACGCTGACAAGTACTATCACTATCGTCCTGCCGATGGCCTGCATGAGGCTGTGGCAGACAGTTCCGGGGGCATCCTCGGCGCTACCCTGCAAAGTCTTGCGCAAGAGCGGCTCGATGATCCGCTGTCGCTTGAGCAATCGCGGGTGGTGCTGCGGGTTGCGCTGGGGCAATGTCTGGAAGGACGCACACTCAAGACCCGCAAGGTCGCCCGATCACTTTGGCAGATGAGGCAGTCGGCTTGATGAACTCCCGCGAATTACATGACACCCGGCGCCATATTGCGTTGGGCGTAAACGTTGACCATGTTGGTACGGTGCGTCAGGCCCGTCGTGGCCGTCATCCTGATCCGGTTCATGCTGCACTGGTTGCTGAGCAGGCCGGTGCCGACAGCATCACCATGCATCTGCGTGAGGATCGGCGTCACATCCTCGACAGCGACCTGTTCGCTCTGCAGGGGCTGCTGCAGACGCACATTAATTTTGAGATGGCAGTGACTGCCGAGATGACTGCAATCGCTTTGCGGCTGCTACCTTCGGATTGTTGTCTGGTGCCGGAGAAACGCCAAGAAATCACTACTGAGGGTGGCTTGGATGTGGTGTCGCAGCTCGCACAGATTCGCGCTGTGACCGGCGAGTTGTCAGCGGCAAGTATACGGGTGTCGTTGTTCATCGATCCTGAGGACGCACAGATCGAGGCTGCGGTGGCGGCTGGTGCAGCGGCCATCGAGCTGCACACAGGCGCTTACGCCCATGCGCAAGGCACTGCGCGCGATGTGCAGCTGCGTCGCTTGATGCGGGCCTCAAAGCATGCCTCTGAGTTGGGCTTGCGCGTCAACGCTGGCCATGGCCTCGATTACCACAACGTGCAGCCTGTGGCAGCCATTGCCGAGGTTGAAGAGCTCAATATCGGCCACGCAATCATCGCGCGTGCGCTGTTCTGCGGTCTGGCCCAAGCAGTGCGCGACATGAAAGCACTGATGTTGGCGGCGCGGTGAAAGGCAAGGGTGCTGAGCCGCAGACCGGCCGCGTCGCGTCGCTCAATTCAGATGCAGAGGGTGTGGTGCGTGATGGCAAGGCGGCCTTCGTCACAGGGGCCTTGCCGGGTGAGCTGGTGGTTTATCAGCGCCTGACCCAGCACAAGAGCCACGATGAGGCGCGCCTCATAGAGGTTATCGAGCCGTCGCTGTCTCGCATCGAACCGCGTTGCAAACACTTCAAACTGTGCGGCGGCTGTGCGCTGCAGCATGTGGATCATGCCGAGCAATTGCGCATCAAGGATTCAGAGTTGCGTGAGGCTTTGCAGCGTGTGGGTCAGGTGGAGCCGCAACAGTGGCTTGAACCCTTGCATGGAGCCGCGTGGGGTTATCGCCGTCGCGCACGACTGGGTGCGCGCTATGTCACAGCCAAACAGCGTTCGCTGGTTGGCTTTCGTGAGCGTCACAGCAGTTTTGTGGCTGAACTTGAAGGCTGTGAGGTGTTGGTTCCGCGGGTCGGCAATATGCTGCCTGCGCTGTCGGCCATGGTTACACGACTGTCGATCCGCACGCGCATGCCGCAGATTGAGGTCGCTGCAGCCGATAATCAGTTGGCGTTGGTGCTGCGCACGCTGTTGCCACTGACGGAGGATGATCGAGTGATGCTGGCGGAGTTTGAGCGCGAGCAGGATGTGCGCATTTATCTGCAGGCCGGCTCGCCGGACAAACTCGAGACCCTCGACGGGCTGGACAGTCCGTTGTGGTACGCCTTGCCGCAGTTCGACGTAAAGCTTCAGTTCAAGCCCAGCGACTTTGTGCAGGTCAACGGGCACATGAATCAGTTGTTGGTGGCACGAGTTATAGAGTTGCTGGAGCTAGACGCCACATCCACGGTGCTGGATCTCTTCTGTGGTCTGGGTAACTTTACCTTGCCGCTGGCGAGGCGCAGCGCGTCTGTGGTGGGTATTGAAGGCGAGGCGGGCCTGGTGCAACGGGCTCGCGACAATGCGCTGGCCAATGGCATCAGCAATGTTCGTTTTGAGACAGCAAATCTTGCCGGCCCCGAGGCTGCTGCACAGTGTTTGTCGCTGTCAGGTAAACCGGGCAGCTTTTCACATCTGCTTCTGGATCCGCCCCGTACCGGCGCACGTGACATTCTTTCGGCAGTGGCGCAGTTGGCTCCGCGGCGTGTCGTGTACGTGTCGTGTCATCCCGGTAGCTTGGCGCGGGACATCGGTATTTTGGTCCGTGACCACGGATTCACGCTGCGCGCCGCCGGTATCGTCGACATGTTTGCCCAAACCACGCACTTGGAGTCCATTACGGTGCTCGATGGCCCGGGAGTGGGTGCATGAGTCTGGGTCCTTTGATGGTGGACGTGGCCGGCACTGCATTGACTTCAGAAGACCGCCAGGTCCTGAGTCACCCGCTGGTGGGCAGCGTCATCCTGTTCACGCGTAACTATAAGGATCTGTCGCAGCTGCGTGCACTGGTAGCCGACATTAAGTCACTGCGCGCACCGTCATTGCTGATCGGTGTGGACCATGAAGGTGGTCGCGTGCAGCGCTTTCGCCAAGGCTTTTCCGTATTGCCGGCAATGCGCCGCATTGGTCAGACCTTTGAGGGTGAGGCCACGGCAGGTAAGCAGATGGCGCATGAGTTGGGCTGGTTGATGGCAGCTGAACTGCGTGACATCGGTATCGACTTCTCGTTCGCACCCTGTGTTGATCTGGACTATGGCGTATCGCAGATCATTGGCGATCGTGCATTTCATGCCAGTGCCGATGTGGTTGGCCAGTTGGCACTGGCTACGATGCAAGGCATGCGTGCTGCAGGCATGGCCGCTACGGCCAAGCATTTTCCTGGTCACGGTGCCGTGCTGGCCGATTCACATCTGGCCTTACCGATCGATACGCGAACGCTCGCACAGCTGGCCGACGACATCGCACCCTACCGGCCCTTGGTGGCCGATGGTTTGGCAGCGGTGATGATGGCGCATGTGTTGTTCCCGGCTGTTGACGATGTACCAGCTAGCTTCTCGCGCCGTTGGGTGCAGCAGATATTGCGCGGGGAGCTCGGCTTTACCGGCGTGGTGTTTGCAGATGACCTGTCGATGGAGGGCGCCGGTGCCATGGGTGATGTGGTTGCTCGTGCGGCAGGTGCGGTGGCTGCAGGCTGCGACATTCTGCCGTTGTGCAACGACCGAGCGGCCGTACTGCAAGTGCTGCAGCACTGGCACTACACAGCAGAGCCAGAGAGTTGGCGTCGCATCGAGTCGATGCGCGGTAAGGAGGGTGTGTTGCCCGCTTCGCTGCACAGTTCGGCACAGTACCTAGAGTCGCTGCAGTGGTTACATCGCAGCCAGCAGGTCGTTAGCGCCTGAGGTTCAGGCGCCGTCGTTGCCTAGCAAGGTGACCTGGGCGATGGCTGCAAAGGCCGGGTGATCGTAGTACTGCCGGTCGCCGGGCTTTACACGCCGCATTTGTGCCAGGGTGTAGTGGGTGCCACCGGCCGCAGCCCAACTCAAGTTGAAACCCAAATGCAGGTACTGGCCACGCTCCAGTCGCACTGTGCCGCTAAAACCTGCTGACGCAAGACCCAGTGTTTGTGCATCGGGACCGCTACCCGAATTCCAGCCACCGGCAGTTTGTGTCCATGCCACGTGGGCCAACACGCGCTTTGCACCGCCGCTGTTGAGTCGTCCGACTACATCACCGAGCTTGTATTTGGCCGCCGGTAGCAGCTCACCAAAGCGCGCTGCTCGGGCGCTGTCGCCGGCGGTGGTGTCGTTGTCTTGAGCTTGGACACCGGTAGCGACTGTGGTGTCTTCGCCCGAGGCCGCACCGAGACCGCGAAACAGCACGATCTCCACCAGATACAGCGGACCGGTGGCAGCGGCAGTGGCCTGTTGTGCGGTGGCTCCGCGCCAGGGCAGCAGCAGGCTGCCGGCAGCCCCTAGCAGTCCAAGACCCCATTGGCGTCGCAGCGGATCGGCAGGCGCTGCACTGAGTCGGACGGCAGATGTGATGGCTTTCATGTGGGCCAGTTTAACGCCGCGGCGCCTTGGATGCTGGCGGTGGCGTCTTGAAGGCCGCAGGTGGGGCTGCCGGTCGCAACAGCCGCTGCAACAGGGCTGCGGCGATGTCAGCACGGTCCGCCTCATTGCCGCCGAGTCCGATGCGCAGCTTGAGCGACCCTTCCAGACGGTAGATGCGCGGCTCTTTTTGAATCAACTGCAGCAGCTGGGCCGGATCGACTTTGTGATCAGTCTCGAATACAACATAGCTGGATTGGGCGCCCACGTCGAAACGGCGGATGCCAGCGGCCCGCGCTGTCTGGGTGATGCGCGCCACGCGCAGCAGCACGACTGCCGGTGGCGGCAGCGGTCCGAAGCGATCGACCAGTTCGGCCTGTAGGTCATCCAGACCTACCGCATCGACGGTGGCGGCGATGCGTTTGTAGAGCGTTAGGCGCGTATGCACATCACCGATGTAATCGGTGGGCAGCAGGGCGGGCAGGTGTAGATTCACTTCGGTAGCCGCAGCCAGTGGCTTGTCCAGGTCGATCTCGCGACCTTCCTTGAGCGCGGTCACTGCCCGCTCGAGCATGTCCAAGTACATCGACATACCGATCTCGGTCAGTTCACCGCTTTGCGACTCGCCAAGGAATTCGCCGGCGCCACGAATTTCCAGATCGTGAGTGGCCAGCACAAAGCCTGCACCCAGCTCTTCCATGGATTCGATGGCTTCCAGGCGGCGCGCTGCGTCGGGCGTTAGGCCGCGTCGTGACGGCACCAGCAGATAGGCATAAGCGCGGTGATTGGAACGACCCACACGGCCGCGCAGTTGATGCAACTGCGCGAGACCCAAACGGTCGGCGCGGTTGATCATGATGGTGTTGGCGCTGGGCACATCAATACCGCTTTCGATGATGGTCGTGCACAGCAAAATATCGAAGCGCCGATGATGGAAGTCGACCATCAGTTGTTCGAGTTCGCGTTCGCGCATCTGACCGTGGCCCACGCGAATGCTGGCTTCGGGCACCAGTTGGCGTAGATCCTCGGCGATCTTTTCGATCGACTGTACTTCGTTGTGGACGAAGTAAACCTGTCCGCCGCGGCGCAGTTCCCGCATAACCGCCTCACGTATCGAGGGGCCGTCCCACTCGGTGACGAAGGTTTTGATGGCGATGCGCGCCGGCGGTGGTGTGGTGATCAGCGACAGTTCGCGCAAGCCGCCCA
>Ga0114974_10003036_pt1 | contig 12784 bp, 7 predicted proteins | sample S_130206_EF_Meta_FD_87318 | JGI IMG/M metagenome (GOLD analysis project Ga0114974, IMG submission 87318) | Freshwater microbial communities from Lake Simoncouche, Canada to study carbon cycling - S_130206_EF_MetaG | ecosystem: Environmental > Aquatic > Freshwater > Lake | place: Lake...
CGACGATGCGATCGACTCGGTGACGGTCCTGCCGAATCCGTACGCGGTCGAGTACGGCCGCTTCTCGTCAGGGCTGGTGCTCATTCGTACGCGCCGCGCCGGCGACCGGTGGCGGACCCGACTGAACAATCTCGACCCGTCGTTCCGGACGAGGCGCGGAGCGCCCCTCGACATCACCGGTATCTCGGCGTTCTCGCCGCGTGCCGAAACGGGTGGACCGCTCGTCGCGGACAAGCTGTTCCTGCAGCAGGCGCTGCAGTACCGCTATCGCACGAACGACGTGCCGAGCCGGCCGCAGGATGAATTGAAGCGGTCGCATCGCTTCGGCTCCTTCACCAGGCTCGACGCCAACCTGTCGCTTCGCCACAGCCTCGTGGGTGTTGCCGGGTTCTTCCCGTCGCAGGCCACGCAGGCCACCCTCGGCACCTTCACCCCGCCAGAGGCGTCGGTGAACATGAAGGCCGGTGTGAAGACGGTCGGGTTGACCGAGCGGGCGCTGTGGAGCGAGCGCATCTTCACCGAGACGACGCTCGAAGCGCACAGCTACAGCACGGACGTGATGCCGCGCGGGTCGTCGCCGATGGAGTTGCTGCCGGAGACCACGGCCGGCAACTTCTATAACCGGCAGCACCGCGAAGCCACCACCCTCCAGTTCATCGAAACGCTGGCCGGCACGTCGCAGGGGCGCTTCGGACTGCATCTCTACAAGGCCGGCGTCGACCTGCTGCACAGCCGCTACTCGAGCACCAGCGCCAGCCGGCCGGTCGTGATTCGTCGCTCGGATGGTACTGTGGCGAGACGGCTCGATTTCTCGCCGGCACAGACACGGCAGGCGGAGATCAGCACCGACCTGGCCGCGTATGCGCAGGACCGGGTACAGCCAGGCGATCGCTGGTACGGCGAGATCGGCGCACGGCTCGATCGCGACGGCGTACTCGACCGATTCAACCTGACGCCGCGCGTCGGTGGGGCCTACCTGCTGAAGAAGGACGGTAGTTCGGTGCTGCGCAGCGGCTACGGGCTGTTCTTCGAGCGGACGCCGTCCGTGGCCGGCGTGTTCGACCACTACGAGGCAGCGACCGACACGCGCTACGCCGCCGACGGCGTCACCCGTCTCGCCGCACCCGTTCTGTGGCAGCAGGTCACGTCGTCCGACATGCGCACGTCGCGCAGCCTGACCTGGGATGCGGCGTTCGAGCACCGCTTCAATCCGCAGTGGGCGGCGCATGTGTCGGTCATCGATCGACGCGGCCGGCGTGAACTCCTGCTGAAGCAGTTGCTCGACGATGCCGGTGCCGCGCTACGGCTCGAGAGCGGGGGACGATCGCAGTACCGCGAGGTGGAAGTGAGCGCGCACTACACCGGATGGCGCAGCACCGATATCAACCTGTCGTACGTCCGATCGGTGGCACGGTCCGACCTCAACGCACTCACGAGCTTCTACGACGCCGTGCTCTGGCCGGTCGTCGGCGAGAACGGCTATGGTCCGGCGAGGACCGACGTGCCGCACCGATTGCTGGTGCGCGGGCGCTCGCGGCCGGTCCAGAACTGGCTGGTGGTCGGCACGCTCGACTGGCGCAGCGGCATGCCCTACTCCGAGGTGAACGACACGCTCGACTTCGTGGGGGCGCGCAACGATCGGCGGTTTCCGACCTACGTGCGCGTCGACGGCGGCCTCGAGCACCGGTTCACGTTCGGGAAGTATCGGCCGTGGATTGGCGTGCGGGTCGACAACGCGCTCAGTTCATTCCTGCCGTCGGACGTCCAGGCCAACGTCACGTCGCCGGCCTTCGGTACGTTCTCCAACTCCGAGTACCGGCAGGCGAGAATCCAGCTCCGCTTCGCGCGGTAGAGCCGTTTCGGTACGTAGTGTCCGGCTTTAGCCGGACTTTCTGGGGTCCGCCTAAAGGCGGACACTACACCGATCTCGAAACCGCGCTAGCGTGGGCTGGCCGGCGCACCTTCAGGCAACGCCCAGGCGGTCAGGGTGGTGCCCGAGGGCACCAGCACATGCTGGCGGCCATCCAGCATGTAGGTGATGGGTGAGGTGCCGTGCAGCGTCGCCCCGAGCTGGTAGCGCCACAGCAGTGCGCCGGTCCGCGAATCGAGGACCAGCAGGTTCCCGTCGCCGTCACCAGAGAAGAGCAGGTTCGACGCCGTGGTGAGGATGCCGGCACGCGACGGGGTCGGCATCAGGAACTCCCACTTGCGCTCGCCGGTGACCGGATCGATCGCGCGCAGGGCGCCGAACGGCTTCTCGTCGCGAGTGTTCACGAGTTGCTGCGCCCCGCCAGTGAAGCGTTGCCCCGGCACGTACTCCGACTTGTAGCCGTAGAACGTGGCGCAGGCCTCGCGCGCGTTGACGAAGAACAGGTGCGTGCGCGGATCGTAGGACGGCGGCCAGAAGTTGGTGCCGCCGGTCAGGTCGGGACAGGTGCGCTCGCCCTTCTCGTCGGGCGTGTGGCCGGTTTCGAGCATCGGCCGCCCCTGCGGGTCGATCGCCTTCGCCCAGGTCGTCTGCACGAACGGCTTGGCGACGATCACCTTTCCGGTGAGGCGATCGAGGGTGTAGTAGAAGCCGTTGCGGTTGGCAAACAGCACCGCCTTGCGCGTCTGGCCGTTGATCGGCAGGTCGGCAAGGATCGGCACTTCGGTGGCGTCGTAGTCGTGCACGTCGTGCGGCGTGAACTGGTAGTGCCACTTCAGCTTTCCCGTGTCGGGGTCGAGCACCACGAGCGAGCACGAGTAGAGGTTGTCGCCTTCGCGGCTCGGCCCGTGATAGTCGGGGCCCGGGTTGCCGGTGCCGAAGAAGACCGCGTTGGTGTCGGGGTCGTAGGCGCCAGTCACCCAGACGCCGGTGCCGCCGATCTTCCACGAGTCGCCAGACCAGCTGTTGAACCCCGGTTCGCCCGGCCCAGGGATGGTGTGGAAGCGCCACGCCCGCGTGCCGGTCTTCGCATCGTAGGCGTCGATGAAGCCGCGAATGCCGTATTCACCGCCGGCAACGCCGACAATCACCTTGTCCTTCACGACGAGCGGGGCCAGCGTCGAGGCATAGCCGATCTTGTAGTCCTCGAGCGTCGCGTCCCAGACGACGGCGCCGGTCTTCATGTCGAGCGCCAGCAGGTGCGCGTCGAGCGTCGTCATGAACAGCGTCTCGCCGAGCGCCGCGAAACCACGATTCACCAGGCCGCAGCATGCAGTGAGGTTGTCCGGCAGTTCGCGCCGATAGCGCCAGATCTGCCGTCCGCTGCGCGCATCCACCGCCCACGCCACGTTCTGCGGGCCGGTGACGTACAGCACGTTGTCGCGCAGCAGCGTCGTCGTCTCGAAGTTGCCGAGCGTGTTGGTCTGGAACGTCCAGAGCGGCTGCAGCTTCGCGACGTTCTCCGGCGTGATCTGCGTGAGCGGGCTGAAGCGATGGTTGGCGTAGTTCCCGCCGAACGTGAGCCAGTTGCTGCCGTCGGCCTTCAACCCCTGCACCAGGTCGTCGTTGGTGATGGGGCCGGGCCCGGAGGCCTGCTGGGCGGCGAGGGTGACGCCGGCGGCGAGCGGCAACAGGAGCGCGAGGCGAGCCAGACGCGAGAGGGTGAGTCGCATGAATCGAAGTCTCCTTGTCGCTTACTGGACGGACGGGTCGAAGCCCTTGAGCGTCGCGAACCAGGCGAGCAGATCGGTCAGGTCCGACTCGCTGAGACGCTGGACGTCGAACACCGGCATGGCCGACGCCTTACCCGCCGTCACCGCGCGCACGTCCTTCGTCAGGTAGCCCTGGATGCGTTCGCGCCCGTCCATGATCTGCACCGAGAAGAGATCGCCGTTCTTGCGGACGCCGCGCACGGTCTGGCCGTTCGTGAGGGTGATGATGACCGGCTCGTAGCCCTCGAGGAAGTCTTCGGTGGCGCCGCGCACCCGCCGCACGATTGCACCGCGCGCACGCGCCGCGCCGATGCGCGACAGGTCGGGGCCGAGGCGTCCGCCGGTACCGTCGACGCGGTGGCAACCGGCGCACTGCGCGCGGAAAACCTGCTGGCCGTGGGCAGCGTTGCCGGTGACGACGTCCGTGGTGGTCGGGGCGGCGATGGTCTTGAGATACGCCAGGATCTTCCACACCTCGTCGTCGGAGGTGCGGGGGCCGACGGACGGCATCTCGGTGCCGGGCACGCCGCGGCGCAGCGTGCGGAAGAGGCCGCCATCGCTGCGGCCAGAGGCCCAGACCTGGGTGAGGTCGGGACCCCGCACGCCGCGCGCGTCCATGCCGTGGCAATCGGCGCAGCGTGAACGGAACATCCCCATGCCGGCCTGAACAGCCGCGCTGTCGCCGGCGAGCGGGTTGATGGCCGGCGGTTCGGCCTGCGCGAACACCAACCCGCCGCCCGCCAGACACATTGCCGCAGCTACGAGCGCCGCCCTCACTCTGCGCATGAACCCTCCGAAGATGCGGGGATTATCAATCGGCGATCGTCAATCGTCAATCGGCAATCTCAGAGCGGGATGCGGTATCGAACGCCCTTCTTGCTGCCGAACATCTCCGGCGCGGTGAACTCCTCGACGAACACGCCGCCGTTGGCTTCGATGACGTGCCTGGACGACAGGTTCTGCGGTTCCAAGGTCACCTCGACGTAGCGCAACCCTTCGGCCTTGACCTCAGGGAGCAGCAACCGCAGGGCGTCGGTGGCGTGGCCATGTCCGCGCTTCCATGGAACAACGGCGTAGCCGATGTGGCCGAGGACGTAGGGGGGCAACGCTTCCGTGCCGGGCTGCCAGCGGAAGCCGATGGTGCCGACGAAGTCGCCGTCCCACATCCAGCGGCGGTAGCCGGGGAGGCGAGGGAACGTCCGTCCGTCAGGAAAGGCGAGTGGGGCGCCGCGCGCCTCGCGGTCGACGAGCGCCGCCAGAAAACCGTCGGTATCAGCCTCGATCCGAGCCAGTTCGTCGAGCCTGGCGAAGTCGCCGCGCACGTTGTCCGGCGTCCACCCCCGGTTCAGCGCAGCGACGTACGAAGGCAGGTAGTCGCGGGCGGGCCAGACCAGATGCATGCGTCACTGTACATCGGGCGGACCTGGTATCGACCTGGCTACCGACCTTCAGGTCGGCTAGCTCAGCAGCGTGCGCCTCGGCGATCACCTCGAACCCAGGCCGCTGCAGCATGGGGTGAACAACGGCTCGAACAGCAGCGCCCGGAGCTCAACCGGAATGTCTGTGCCGGTGTTGGCCACCACATCGTTCAGTTCGATGCGGTGCGAGAGGACCCCGCGTCCGGCCGTCTGCTAGCGATCGGTCGGCGGCGTCAGCATGCCGTCGAGCGTGACGGCGTTGCGGCTGCGCCGATAGTCGACGAGCTGTTCGTCGCTCTTCGATTCGGCCCACCGCGTCAACTGGTCGCGCTGGCGGTCGAAGGTCATGAGCGGCACGCCGAAGCCGCACGACGTCTGCACCGACTCGATCTCGGCGACGACCACCTGCCGGATGCCGGGTTGCACCGGGAAACGGCCCACGGCTTCATCCCACTCATGCGAGAGGCGCGTGACCACGCGGCCGCGGCAGTAGAGACGCAGGATCTTCGGGCGCCCGCTGAACGCGCAGAACATCAGCGTGAGCCGGCCGTTCTCGGTGAGGTGCGCGGCGGTTTCGTTGCCGCTGCCGGTGAGGTCGAGGTAGGTCACGGTGCGGTCGTCGAGCAGGCGAAACGCCTCGAGCCCTTTGGGCGAGAGATTGATGTGACCCGTCGGGAGCAACGGCGCGCTGGCGACGAAGAACAGCGGTTGCTGTTCGATGAACGCCCGGTGGTCCGCCTCGAGCACCTGGTAGATCTTGCCCATGGGCCGATTGTGACATAGCAGCGCAGTGGCGGGGCGGAGCCTCCTGTGGGAACGCCCCGCGCGGAAGGGAGCGTGCGGCTGCTCAGATGAACAGCGCGGTATCGGGGTGCTTGCGGCGGACGCGTTCGGCGTCAGCCGGCCGCTCCGCGAGCATCGTGAAGTCATCGAACTCGAACCCCGGTCCAACCGTGCAGCCCACCAGCGTGAACGCGCCCGTGGAGCGGGCCGCCTGCCAGTCGTGCGCGGCCACGACGTGGGCCGGCTGCAGTCCGTCGCCGGGCAAGCCGAGCTGGTGTCGTTCGACGCGTGCGAAGTCGCGGTCAGCCGTCAGCAGTTCGAGCGGCGCCCCTTCGTAGTAGTGCCAGACCTCGTCCGAGGTGACGACGTGCCAGCGGCTGACCTCGCCGGCCGGCAGCAGAAAGTAGATCGTGGTCAGCGAGGCCCGCGCCGGACGGCCATCCGCGGGCAGGACGGTCGACGTCGAGCGGTAGATCTGCCGGTAGTAGCCCCCTTCCGGATGCGGCGTGAGGGCGAGGTCGGCGATGAGCTGTGCGGCGCGTGGATCCATGGGGCTCTCAGCGCGGCGAGGTGCCGAGAATCGAGAGATAGGCTCGCCACGGGCCGACCGCCTCGGCGTACTGCGCGGCCAACGTTCGCGCGATCTGATTGAGGTGGGTCAGGTCGTGCACCACCCAGGTGGACAGGTGCTGGCCGAGCGTGACCTGGCCGAACGCCGGATGCAGGCCGTGGCGGCTGAGGTCGGCGGCGCCGAGCGACAGTTCGTGGAGGCGGGCCAGGCTGCGCTTGCGCTCGACGTCGAAGGTGTCGAGCAGGTCGGCGAGCGAGTGCCCCTTCGACGCCTCGAACGTCGCCTCGCGATCGAACGGCGGGAACGGCTGCGCGTCGCCGTGTTGGAGGATCTGCTCGACCCGCGGAATCCAGTCGGCACGTTCAGCGTGAATCAGGTGGCCGACAACGTCGAACGGACTCCAGGTGCCGGGCCTTTCGGTGACCGTGCTCCAGCCGTCCGGCAGGTCGGTCAGGAAGGCGCGGAGGACCCCGAGGGTTCGACGGAGCAGGGTGGTGCCGTCGGACAGGGTGAACTGCATCCGTTGATCCTGCCACGGGTCCGGCACCGCTGTAGCTGCCGACCTTCAGGTCGGCCCGCCCCGAACCACTTCGGGCCATCATCGCTGTCGGTGGCGCCGGTGCCGATGGAGGGAATGGTGATGGTGTTGTAGTTCTGCGCCACGGCGGTCTCGATGGCGTGGAACGCGTCGTCGGGTTCAGGCTGGTAGCCGCCGTCGATGCGGAGGATCGCCTGGAGGTGCTCGAGCGATTCGCGTTCGAACCGTGCCCCGTCGGGAGCCGGGACGGCGCGCGTCTGGCGACGGATGGGGGCCTCGTGGCGGCGGCCGCGACAGAGGACAACGCCACAAGAAGAGGGCTTCGCATGCCCGGATCATAGAGAGGCGGTTGCGGGCACGGCACGCCTCACCGCCGAACCGGCCCCGCCCAGGACGCACGGCAGAGAAGCCCCGACACATCCGTCGGTGTCATCGCGTCGGGGCGAGGGCGGACGGGTGTATCGTCGCCTCAGGTCAGCGAGCGCTGGCCTTGTCCAGGGTCTCCGGCACGGCGTCCGGAAGGGAGTTGGAAATGCGCATCGTGTTGTCGTCATCCGCGGCGGTCCGTCTCGACGCCGCACGCCAGTTCGTCCTCGACGCCCCCCCCGCAGCGGAAGTGCTGATTGTCGGTGCCACGCGCGGCGCGGCCGACGACCTCGTGCGTGCGCTGGCCGGTTCCCGCGGCGCCACCTTCGGCCTGTACCGCTTCAGCCTCACGCAACTTGCGGCGCGCCTGGCCGCACCGCTGCTCGCGGCAGACCGGCTCATTCCGGCTACCGCACTCGGCATCGAGGCGGTGGCGGCGCGTGCGGTCTACGACGCCGACACGGAACAGGCGCTTCGCTACTTCGGCCCGGTGGCCTCGTCGCCAGGTTTCCCGCGTGCCCTGGCCAGGACGCTCGAGGAACTGGCGCTGGCCGGCGTGCCGGCGATGCGCCTTGATGGCGCCAGCCAGGGGGCGCCTGACCTCGCGGACCTCCTCGAGCGGTTCGACGAGCAGTTCGCCGCGTCCTCCACGGTGGACCGTGCGGCATTCCTGCGGGCTGCGACGTCGGCGGCCACCCTGCCGGCCGGCGCGTTCGCCAAGTGCCGCCTGCTGCTGCTTGACCCGGCCATCACGAACGCTGCCGAGCGGGCCTTCGTTGACGTGCTCGTACGCCGCGCCCCGGCCGCGATGGCCACGGTACCGGCGGGCGATGGGCCGACGGAACGCGCGCTGGCGACCATGGGGTCGATCGCGCGCGAGGAACCACCGGACAGCGGACTCGACCGCGTGCGGCGACACCTGTTCGCGCCAGGGGCGACGCCGGCGGGCCCGCCGCTGCGCGATGTGGAGCTGTTCTCGGCACCTGGTGAGGGGCGCGAAGCGGTGGAGATCGCGCGACGCATCGTGCGCGAGGCGCGGAACGGCGTGCCGTTCGACCGTATGGCCATCGCACTGCGCGCGCCGCAGCAATACGCGGGCTTGCTCGAACACGCCCTCGAGCGCGCCGGCATTCCGGTCTACTTCGAGCGGGGCAGCCGCCGGCCGCACCCGGCCGGACGCGCGTTCCTCTCGCTGCTCGCCTGCGCGCAGGAACACCTGTCGGCTCGCCGCTTTGCTGAGTATCTGTCGCTCGGGCAGGTGCCGCGTGCCGACGCCGACGCGACGGTGAGTGCCGAAGTGTCGCCCGCGTCGCAGGACGACGTGTTCGGTGTGCGTGCCGAACGCGCCGAGGCACAGGTACGGCAGGCCGATGACGCGGAGGAGGCCGAGCCGCTGGCGCGCGCCTTCCGCGCCCCGTGGAAGTGGGAGCGTCTGCTCGCCGAGTCGCGCATCGTCAGTTCCGCTGACCGCTGGGAGCGCCGGCTGAATGGGCTGATTCGCGAGTGTCGCCTGCAGACGGCCGAACTCGAACGGACCGAGCCCGGCTCGGCGCGCGCCGGATACCTCGACCGGAAGATTGAAGACCTGCAGGCGCTGGCCGCCTTCGCGCTGCCGATCATGCGGACGCTGGCTGAGTGGCCGGCTGCTGCCACCTGGGCGGAGTGGCTCGATCACTTCGAGCGACTCGTGCCGCGCGTCCTGTCGCGTCCCGAGCGGGTGCTGCGGGTGCTGGCCGACCTGCGGCCGATGGGCGAGGTCGGGCCGGTGTCGCTCGACGAAGCGGCGCGGGTCCTGATGAACCGGCTGAGCACGGTGGAATCGGAGCCGCAGGCGCGCCGCTACGGGCGCGTGTTCGTCGCCAGCCCGGCGCAACTGCGCGGCCGGACGTTCGACGTCGTGTTCGTGCCGGCGCTCGCCGAGCGGATGTTTCCGCAGAAGCCGCGCGAGGACCCGCTGCTGCTCGATACGGCGCGCGCGCTGCTGCGGGCGGAGCTGCCGATGCAGGGCGACCGTGCCGAGGCCGAGAAGCTGCACCTGCGGCTGGCCGTCGGTGCGGCGGTGCGGATGCTCTACGTGTCGTTCCCGACCGTCGAGATCGGCGAGGGGCGCCCGCGCGTGCCGTCGCTCTACGCGCTCGAAGTGTGGCGCGCCATGACCGGCCGCGTCCCGAGTGCCGACGAACTGCAGCAGGCGGCGGCGCACACCTCGAAGGCGACGCTGGCGTGGCCGGCACCCGACGACAAGAACGACGCGATCGATCCACTCGAGCACGACCTCGCGACGCTGCGCGGACTGGTGGGCGAACCGGACAGTACCGCGAAGGGGCGCGCGCACTACATCCTGCAGCTCAACGACTGGCTGCAGCGGTCGGTGCGCGAACGCTACATGCGGCCGAAGACGCCGTGGTCGAAGTGGGACGGCATCGTGCAGGTGACAGCGCGGACGAAGCCGCTGCTCGACGCCAACCGGCTCGGTGCGCGTGTCTACTCGCTGTCGGCGCTCCAGCGCTACGCCACCTGCCCCTATCAGTTCCTGCTCGGCGCGATCTACCGGATGCGTCCGGCCGAAGACCTCGAGCCGCTGCAGCGCATGGACCCGCTCACCAGGGGCAGCCTGTTCCATGCCGTACAGACCGAGTTCTACCGGCGTCTGCAGGCGGACGGGGCGCTGCCGTTGACGAAGGACGGGCTGGACCAGGCGCTCGCCGTCCTGGACGGCTGCGTCGAGACGGTGGCGGTCCGTGAACACGATCAGCTTGCGCCTGCCATCGAGCGCGTGTGGCAGGACGAGATCGGCGCCATCCGCCGCGACCTGCGGCTCTGGGTCGACCAGAGTGCCCATGCCGGCAGCGGCTGGGTGCCGGTGAAGTTCGAGTGGGCGTTCGGGCTGAAGGGGAGCGCGGCCGCTGTCGGGCGCGATCCCGACAGCCGCACTGAACCGGTGCGGCTCGACGGCCGCTTCCTGCTGCACGGGTCGATCGACCTGGTGGAGGAGAAGGGCGGTGCGCTGCGTGTCACCGACCACAAGACCGGCAAGTATCGAGGTAAGGAGCGCATGGTAATCGGTGGCGGCCGCACGCTGCAGCCGGTGCTCTACTCGCTGGCACTCGAGGCCGCGCTCGACCGGCCGGTGGTCGAGGGCCGGCTCTACTACTGCACCACTGACGGCGGCTTCAAGGAGACGACCATCCCGATTACCGACGTGACGCGGCGCGCCGGCCTCGAGGCGCTCGAGATTATCGACCGGGCGGTCGAGACCGGCTTCCTGCCGCCGGCACCCGACGAAGGCGCCTGCACGTGGTGCGACTTCCGGCCGGTGTGCGGTTCGGCGATCGAACGCCGCAGCCGGCGCAAGGCGCAGGAACCGATGGCCGACCTGGTGGCACTCCGGAGGAAGCTATGAGCCCGCACCCGACGCTGCGCGACCAGCACGATCGCGACCTGATTCGCCATCACCTCGACGAGACGATCGTGGTGGAGGCGGCGGCCGGCACGGGCAAGACCAGCGAACTGGTGCAGCGCATCCTGAATGTGCTGTCGGCCGGGCGCGCCCGGATCGAGCAGGTGGTGGCGGTCACGTTCACGGAGAAGGCGGCCGGTGAGCTGAAGCTGCGCATCCGCAAGGAACTGGAAAGCCTGCGGCAGCGCACGACCGAACCAGCGACGCTCGTGCGCCTCATCGATGCAATCCAGCGTCTCGAAGAGGCGCACGTCAGCACTATTCATGGCTTCTGCGCCGACCTGCTGCGCGAGCGGCCGGTCGAAGCGTGCATCGACCCGGTGTTCGAGGTCCTCACCGAGCCGAAAGCCAACCGCCTGTTCAACGAAGCGTTCCAGTCGTGGCTGCACGAGAAGCTGGAGGCGCCGCCGGAAGGATTGCGGCGCGCGCTCCGGCGCAGCGTCTGGTCGAAGGACCCGCGCGGCAAGGAGGACGGTCCGGTCGACCGCATCCGTCATGCCGCACGCGAGCTGGCGGAGTGGCGCGACTTCACCGGCGCGTGGCGCCGCGACCCATTCGACCGCGACACCGAACTGCAGGCGATCCTTGTGCAGCTGCACGACCTGGCCGCGGCCACGGCGACGCCGCTCTCGACCCGTGACCCGCTGTTCACCGATACGGTGCCGGTTCGCGAGTTGAGCCGCGACATCCAGGCGGCCGAACGCTTCAGTGCCGAGGACCGTGACGGATGGGAGGCACGCCTCGCCGACCTGGCGAGCCATCGCGACTTCAGGCGGGCGCGCAAGGGGCGCGACCGCATGTTCAGTGCGACCGCTACCCGTGAAGCGGTGTGGGCGCAGTACGAAGCGCTCGGTTACGCGCTCGATCAGTTCCAGCGTGCTGCCGATGCCGACCTGGCCGCGCTGCTGCACGGGGAACTGCGTGAGGTGGTGGACGGCTACGAGCGGCTGAAGCAGCGGGCGGGGGCGCTCGACTTCGTCGATCTGCTGCTGCGGGCGCGCAACCTGCTGGTGACGCACCAGTCGGTGCGCGAGGCGTTCCAGGCGCGGTTCGCCTGCCTGTTCGTCGACGAGTTCCAGGACACCGACCCGCTGCAGGCCGAGATCCTCCTGCTGCTGGCAGCCGACGATGCCCGGCAGTCCGACTGGCACGAGATCCGGCCGGTCCCCGGCAAGCTCTTCATCGTCGGCGACCCGAAGCAGGCGATTTACCGCTTTCGGCGTGCCGACGTCGAGACGTATCGCGAGGTGTGCGAGCTACTGGTGTCGACGGGCGCGACGCGCGCGTTCCTGAGCACCAGCTTCCGCTCGACGCCGGCAATTCAGCGGGTCGTCAATGCCAGCTTCGCGCCGGTGATGACCGGCGACAGGGATACGCTGCAGGCGCACTACGTCCCGTTGGCGCCGCATCGCGACGACTCGCCGTCGCAGCCGTCGGTGGTGGCGCTGCCGGTGCCCGAGCCGTACGGCAAGCGCAGCGTGGCGGCGTACGCGATGGAGGCCTCGCTGCCGGACGGCGTCGGCGCGTTCGTCTCGTGGCTGCTGCACGACAGCGGCTGGACCATCACCGAGAAGAGCTCGCGCGACGAGCTGCCGATCGAGGTGCCGATTCAGGCGCGACACGTCTGCCTCCTCTTCCGCCGGTTCCTCAGCTTCGGCCAGGACGTCACGCGGCCGTACGTGGAGGCGCTGGAGGCGCGCGGCGTTCCGCACCTGCTGGTGGGCGGCAAGTCGTTCCATGGCCGCGAAGAGGTGGAGACGCTGCGGGCGGCGCTTGCGGCGGTCGAGTGGCCAGACGACGAGCTGTCGGTGTTCGCGACGCTGCGCGGGGCGCTGTTCGCGATCGATGACGAGACGCTGCTCGACTATCGCCATCGGCAGAAGGTGCTCCATCCGTTTCGTCCGCTGGCCGAGCCGCCGCCCGAACTCGTGCCGGTGGTCAGCGCGCTCGCCCTGTTGAAGACGCTGCACGCACGCCGCAACTACCGGCCGGTGGCCGACACGGTCACC
>Ga0114974_10003037_pt1 | contig 12782 bp, 9 predicted proteins | sample S_130206_EF_Meta_FD_87318 | JGI IMG/M metagenome (GOLD analysis project Ga0114974, IMG submission 87318) | Freshwater microbial communities from Lake Simoncouche, Canada to study carbon cycling - S_130206_EF_MetaG | ecosystem: Environmental > Aquatic > Freshwater > Lake | place: Lake...
AATCCTAAAGAAAATACGGCGCTTGAAGGGCTTTATTTATCAAATGGCATGTTGTGTACGCAATGTGAAGCGGAAGGTTTTCGAAAAATCACTTATTTCCTTGATCGCCCAGACGTTATGACCACGTTTACCACTACATTAGTTGCGGATAAATCGCTTTATCCTGTATTGCTTTCAAATGGTAATAAAGTAGATAGTGGCGAGCTAGACAATAATCAACATTGGGTGACGTGGCACGATCCTTTTTCAAAACCCTGTTATTTATTTGCGCTCGTGGCGGGTGAATTGGAATGTGTTAGTGATACGTTTATCACGCAATCTGGACGAAAAATTGCGTTAGAAATTTTTGTTGAAGCGCACGATAAAGATAAATGTGATCATGCTATGCAATCGCTCAAGTACGCTATGCGTTGGGATGAAGCGGTTTATGGTCGTGAATATGATTTAGATTTATATATGATTGTGGCTGTCAGCCATTTCAATATGGGTGCTATGGAAAACAAAGGCTTAAATGTATTTAATACAAAGTTTGTTTTGGCTCGTGCAGATACGGCAACGGATTTTGATTATGAAGGTATCGAAGGGGTGATTGCACATGAGTATTTTCACAATTGGACAGGCAATCGTATTACCTGCCGTGATTGGTTTCAATTAAGTCTAAAAGAAGGCTTTACGGTTTTTCGAGATCAAGAATTTACCGCTGACCGCACATCAAAATCGGTCAAACGCATTGAGGATGTCACGCAACTTCGAACACGACAATTTGCAGAAGATGCCAGTCCGCTGTCGCATCCTGTTCGCCCCGAAGCCTATATTGAAATCAATAATTTTTATACGCTCACCGTGTATGAAAAAGGCGCAGAAGTTGTCCGTATGATTCACACGTTACTCGGTGTAGAAGGCTTTAGACGAGGGAGTGATTTGTATTTTGAGCGTCATGATGGTCAGGCCGTCACGTGTGATGATTTTGTCAGTGCAATGCAGGATGCCAATGGAGTGGATTTAACACAATTTCGTCGTTGGTATTCGCAAGCGGGAACACCGAAAGTCAAAGTGGATACGAATTATAATGCGTCAGAAAACATTTTTTCACTGACGCTTTCTCAGTCTTATCCTAATCAGCAAGCCCCTTTATTCATTCCAATTAAAATCGGATTGCTTGATTCAAAAACAGGTTTGGATTTATTGCCGCCTACCTTGTTGCAATTTAATCAAATGCAGCAAGTATTTCATTTTGAAGGAATTAGTGCGGTCCCTGTGTTATCCATTTTGCGTGAATTTTCCGCGCCAGTGGTTATTGAATGTTCACGCAGTTTAGAAGAACTCGCCTTTTTATCACAACATGATAGCGATTCATTTAATCGATGGGAGGCGTCGCAGCAACTGGTGCAACGGATTATTTTGGACTTAGTGGCGCAAAATGATGAAGTTCAAGAGCAGAACAAGGCCATTTTAGTGGAAACGTTTGAGAAATTTATCACGCAACCTATTGATGATTTGGCGTATTTCTCATTATTACTCGCACTGCCGTCAGAAACGTATTTAGCTGAGTGCATGACGATTGTTGATTTTGAGGGGATTCATCGCGCTCGTGAGCAGGTAATAACAACACTAGCTCAGGCATTCTCAGTGCAATTCGAAGCGCTTTATCATGCAAATCATAAAGACGAATCGGGTGACTTTAGCACTGCGGCAATTGGTCGACGTCGCGTGAAAAATGGGTGTTTAGCTTTTTTAGGTAAATTAAATACAGATCAAAATTACACTATTGCTCACAATCAATTTAGACAAGCCAAAAATATGACGGATCAAATGGCTGCACTGGCAGTTATTGTGAATAATAAGCATCCAGAAAAACAGGCTTGTTTAACACAATTTTATAAGCAATGGGAAAATGAAGCCTTAGTGATTGATAAATGGTTTGCGCTGCAAGCCAGTAGTCCACAAGCAGACGCATTTGAGACTATTCAAGCATTGAGAACGCATCCCGCATTTGATTTGAAAAATCCCAATCGGGTACGTTCGTTAATTGGCGCGTTTAGTCAAAATAATCCAGTGAATTTTCATGCGAAAAATGGTCAAGGTTATACGTTTTTAGCCGATACCATCATTGAATTAAATGCGATAAACCCGCAGGTAGCGTCTCGTATGTTGACGCCTTTAACAGCATGGCGTAAAGTTAACTTAAATGCACAGGTATTGATGAAGAATCAGTTGCAACGCATTATGGATACAAAAAATATTTCTAATGATGTGTACGAATTGGCGAGTAAAAGTTTAGGTTAATGCATTGCAGATGAACAAAATAATGTCTTTTGTTATTGCATTTTTTCGAGTGATTGAAAAATATCCTCGTGTAGTGTTGCCTGTTATTACGTTTATTATCTGTGGATATGGTTATGAGGTTTTCATAGCAAGGCCTGCGTTACTTTATCAAGGTACTCCGCAGCTTATTTCAGCAATCAACATGAACACATGGTTTCGTATTTTTCGAAACAATGGTTTTATTTTGGGTTATTCGGATTTGCGTGGCAATCCACTTTGGGTGGAATATGCGCTGACACCAGTGGATGAAAATATGCCGCATTTAAAGCGACCAAATCATTTTCAAACAGATTGGCGGAGTATTAATCGCGTTGATCATGAGGATTATACGAAAAGTGGCTATGATCGTGGACATAATGCACCTAATCACGCCATGAGTATGCTATATGGTCGCTATGGTCAAGCCGATAGTTTTTTGATGACAAATGTGAGTCCACAAAAACCGAAATTAAATCAGCAAGTTTGGCAGCGTTTAGAAGAAATGGAGCTTTCATTTTTTGCTAAGAATTTTGGTAAAGTGTGGGTTATTACGGGGCCAATTTTTAGTGATAATTCAGAGCGTATGCCTTATTCAAGGCGTGTGACTATTCCAAGAGCGTTTTATAAAATTTACGTGACTGAAGAAACAGATAGTAAACCCGCCTTTGCATTAGCTTTTGTGGTGCCTCAAACGGTTAGCGGTAAAGAGCAACTTAGCAGTTTTATTACAACTATAGATGCAATAGAAGGACAAACGGGTCTGGATTTTTTAGCCGATTTTGATGACAAAATTGAAGCACATTTAGAGGGTGTCGTGGAAGTTGCGCCATGGAATTTAAACGCATTCAGTAAACTGCCAGTGCGTACTCCTTGAATTATGCGAGGATAAGGCATTCAAGTTTCATCGTAATATTGTTATAATGAAACCATGGATATAAAAATCAAAATAAACCCTGGTTGCTTTTTTTAAAATAATTAATAGGAAAAATACAATGTTCAATTTTTTCAAATCCAAATCAGACAGTGAAAAAGAAGAATCTAAAAAATCAAGCAAACCGAAGGGGCACGTTTTTGTTTGCACGACAGAACGAGAAGAGGGGACTCACCCATGTGGGAGTTGCGCAGGGCGCGGTGGCATAGATATTCTGAATGAATTTATTTTTGAAATCAATGAGCGTAACTTATTTGATGAAATTGTCATTAGTGGAATGGACTGCGCTGGACCCTGTTCTTTGGGGCCTAATATTTTGGTGTATCCCGGTGGCGTCATGTATTCACAAGTTCAAAAAAGTGATGTTAAAAAGATCATCGAAAACCATTTACTGGATAGTAACGCCGAAAAATATATTCAGAATGATAAATCAATCAGTGAATTAATTTATTGGGTCACTGGTAAAAAACTGTAATTAATTGAACTTGAATTCATCTAAACGTTTTGTCTGGTTTGAATTAACCTCATCATAGCGGGTAGTTGTCTTTTATTTTCAAAAATATTGCCTAGTGATTTTGGTAACACGATGTTTTTTATAGGGTTAAAATAAGATTTTGTGCTTAGAAAATAACCTATAATCAAGTGTAAACGCGATAAACTGAAATCACATAGCGCTTTTCTAAGTGAATATTTTCACACGCCTACACATCCTCTTGATAAAATTATTATAAAAATACCTGTATTCGCAAGAATGGTGTTTTAATTTTTATAGCATTAATACATATTTCAAAATGAAATGAGATGATAAACGACATGCTAAAACACACCATTTTATTTTGGATAGTGATATTTCCAGGTGAAAAATGACAGAGTTTAATGACGATTACGATATTAGCGATATCAGTCTGAATAAAAAATCGGAATTACCCTTTATTTGGCTTTTGCCAATTATTGCGGTTTTGGTTAGCGGTTGGTTAATTTATAAATCGTTTTCTGAAAAAGGCGTTGTGGTGACGATTGATTTTCCAACAGCTGAGGGACTTGAAGTTGATAAAACGAAAATCAAATATTTGGATGTTGAAGTGGGTAAAGTAACGGCAATTAGTATCAATAGCGATATGAAAACTATTGTTGTCACAGCCCAAATGAATGCAAGTGCGACGCATTATTTAAATGAAAATTCGTTATTTTGGGTAGTTCGTCCACAAGTTGGTTTAGGTGGGATTTCAGGGCTAGGCACATTAATTTCTGGGGCATATATTGAAGTGAAACCCGGAAATGGTGAATCGGCTCGGCATTTCACGGGCTTAAGTTTGCCTCCTCCGCTAAAGGCCAATGCTGAAGGCACGCAATATATTTTAGAAACGAATAATTTAGGCTCGATGCGCACTGGAACACCGATCAATTTTCACGGTATTACGGTAGGGCAAGTATTGACGCATGAACTTTCTGCTGCGGCTGATGCTATTCGATTAACTATTTTTATTAATAAACCTTATGATCAATTTATTCGTAAAAATACCCGTTTTTGGATTGATAGTGGCATTGATTTATCTGCGGGTGCGGATGGATTTAAAGTTCGAACAGGGCCTTTAATTTCACTACTTAGTGGTGGAATCGCTTTTCGCGCATCAGCGGATGATGGCGTGGAAAGTATTCAACATGAAAATACGATATACCCTTTGTTTGACACATACGAAGCGTCAACTGAAATTACCTACAACAATACGCTGCATTATGTGATGTATTTTAATGGTTCAGTTCGCGGTTTAACTGAAGGTGCTCCTGTACAGTTGCGTGGATATCCTGTGGGTAAAGTCTTAAGTATCAGTTTGGAGCTTGATGACAAAACGGCGGATATTCGAATTCCTGTTGTGGTTGAAATTCAACCAGAACAGATTAAAAATGTGAACCCAGCAGATGCTAATATTCCACCACAAGAAATGGTTAATCAACTTATTGAAAAAGGCTTGCGAGCGCAATTGCAAACGGGTAGTTTGCTGACGGGGCAATTGCTTGTGGATTTAGATTTTCATGTGAAAAGTAAAATTAATCTAAGTCCAAAGCGTAGTTTTTATCCCGAGTTTCCCACTACGGTTAGTTCGCTTGATCAATTTACGCATTCTGCAAATATCATTATGGATAAAATTGCGAAATTGCCGCTTGAGGATTTGACACAGGAAATCAATAAAACACTCCAAGGTTTGCAAGGTACAACTCATGCAGCAACCGATACACTGACCGTTGCTAAAGGGACTCTTGGTAGTGCAGATAAAACATTAAATACCGCGCAAAAAGCGTTGAGTAATTTTGAAGCCGGCGCTACCACGCATTATCAGCTTGAGCAACTATTGCAAGAGTTAACACAAGCGGCGGGATCGGTAAAACAATTAACGGATTATTTAGCGCAACATCCTGAATCTGTTGTGCGCGGCAAAACAGAGGAGGAGGCAAAATGAAAAAAATGAGAATCATTGCATTAGCTAGCGCATTTTTATTGCAAGCATGTGCGACAGTGTCTACTCAGTTTTACAGTTTAGATGCGATTGCCCCTCCAAAGAGTGAAAGTCATCACGCAGATAAAAAACCACTTATTGGTGTGACACAAATTACATTGCCAACCATACTTGAGCGTAAACAAATTGTGACACTTGATGCGTATGGCAAACTGCTTCTATCAGAACAGCATCAATGGGCAGGGTTATTAAAACAAAATATGACAGAAGTTATCGCTAATGATTTTGCAACGGTGTACCCGCATTTTTGGTTTAAAGCCTATCCTTGGAGTACGCTTGGTATAGTAGATTATCGAATGGTAATTGATGTGACACAGCTGGATATTACGATGGGGAAATCTATTATATTGTCAGCAAATTGGACGCTACTTAATGAAAAAACACACGCAGTTATCGCTCATGATAATGTAGTTTTAGAGCAAGCGTTAGTTGAGGATAATTATGCGCATGTTGTCAAAGCAATGAATCAATTACTTGCGCAATTTGCACAAGAAGTGCATTTTTCGCAAAATTTCCCATTCTAAGTTATGAAATTACTGGCTATTGACACCTCCACACAGGCGTGTTCGGCGGCTTTATGGATCGATGGCGAGATTCACCAGCGATTTGAAATTACGCCCAAAGCACACACTAAATTATTACTGCCAATGGTGGATTCGCTACTAAAGGAAGCGGATATCAAATTAACTCAGCTAGATGCGTTGGCTTTTGGTTGCGGGCCGGGATCGTTTACTGGTTTGCGAATTGCTACTGGCGTGGTGCAAGGCCTCGCTTTTGGTGCTGATTTACCTGTCGTGCCCGTTTCCACTTTGGCCGCACTTGCACAACAATATTCAACCATGCCCCTTAGTTTTGTTGCGATGGATGCGCGAATTGGTGAAGTTTTTTGGGGCGTTTATGAGAGAAATGTCGACGGCTTTGTGGAAGTCATTGGAGAAGAAGTCGTTGCTCACGTCAATGACCTCATTTTCCCTCTGCGTCATGCGGCAGGTATTGGTTCAGGTTGGGCAGTTTATGAAAATGAATTAAGTGCGCATACTCAAGGCTGGGTATTGGAAATTGAGCATGATGTTTTGCCGCAAGCGAGTACCATTGCAACACTGGGTGTGCATGGATTTCATCAAGGGAGAGTGGTTTGCGCAGAAGACGCCCAACCTGTTTACTTGCGTGATAAAGTCGCGCAAACTGAAATTGAACGCAAAAATGCAAAATTAAATGTGGAGAATATACGTTAAATACGCGTTAAAATGGATAAATTAACCGCTTTAATGGATAATACGCCCTAATTTTTTGACTATTCGTAACCTCATGAAAAAAACACTCGAAACGCTGATTTCAAAGGCGCTAACGACTTTACAAGCAAATGGTATTTTAGATAACACTCTAAATCCAACTATCCACGTTGAGCGAACGCGTGATAGCTCGCATGGTGATTTTGCGACAAATATCGCGTTAGTGTTAGCAAAATCAGCTAAAACTAACCCACGTCAACTTGCACAGCAACTCATTGAGGCTATGCCAGCAAATGATATTGTCTCGAAAATTGAACTCGCGGGAGCGGGTTTTATCAATTTCTTTATTGATGCGAATGCGCAATATCAAGTTATTTCCACTATTCATCAACAAGGAAATCAATTCGGATTAAGTCAGATTGGCAGCGGCAAAAAAGTTCAAGTTGAATTTGTTTCTGCAAACCCAACGGGACCCCTACATGTAGGTCATGGACGTGGCGCGGCTTACGGTTCGGCGGTTGCCAATTTATTAGTGGCGACTGGGTTTGAGGTTCATAAAGAATATTACGTCAATGATGCAGGACGTCAAATGGATATTTTGGCGACGAGTGTTTGGCTACGCTATTTAGAAGCCTGTGGTGAAACAGTGGTCTTTCCTTGTAATGCTTATCGTGGTGCATATGTGCGTGATCTTGCGCAACATATCGTTTCTGATCATGGCACACATTTTGTCCATTCTCATGACGTGGTTTTTGCTAATTTACCTTTGGATGAAACTGACGGCGGCGACAAAGAAATTTACATTGATTCGCTCATTTCACGTGCGAAACACCTTTTAGGTGCGGAAGGGTATCGTACTGTCTTTGATGTGGGTTTAACAGCCATCTTAGAAGATATTAAAGAGGATTTAGCGGAATTTGGTGTGACGTATCATCAGTGGTTTTCAGAGCGCTCACTCATGGATGACGGCTCAATTGAAAATGCGTTAGCTGTTCTGCGAGAAAATAATCATCTGTATGAAAAAGACGGTGCTATCTGGTTTAAATCCAGTGAACTTGGTGATGAAAAAGATCGCGTTGTCATTCGAGATAATGGGCATTACACTTATTTTGCATCAGATATCGCTTATCACTGGAATAAATTAGAGCGTGGTTTTGATGTTTTAATTGATATTTGGGGTGCGGATCATCACGGCTATATTGCACGCGTAAAAGCAGCATTGACAGCCCTTGGCGCAGATGAAAATAAATTACATGTTCTTTTAGTTCAGTTCGCCACTTTATGGCGTGGTGAAGAAAAGGTACAGATGTCAACGCGCTCAGGTGATTTTGTGACGTTGCGTGAGTTGCGTAGTGAAGTTGGCAGAGATGCGGCGCGGTTTTTTTATGTGATGCGTCGCTCAGAGCAACACATGGATTTTGATTTAGAGCTTGCTACATCAAAATCAAATGAAAATCCTGTTTTTTATGTGCAGTACGCTCATGCCCGTGTTTGCAGCGTCTTTAGACAGTTACCAGAAAAAGGTTACATTCACAATGTTGAACTAGGTATGGCAAATTTGCCTGAACTGAGCGCTGAACATGAATCGGTTTTATTGACAACACTCGCTCGATACCCTGAAGTGATTGAACGTGCTGCCACGCAGTATGAACCGCATTTACTTATTAACTACTTACGTGAATTAGCCACTGACTTTCATACTTATTACAATGCGCATCAATTTTTGGTTGAAAGTGATACGCTTCGCAACGCAAGACTTAATTTAATTAGCTCAGTTCAGCAGGTTTTAGTGAATGGATTAATTTTACTTGGCATTAGCGCACCAGAAGCAATGTAATGGCAAATCGAGATTATAAACAGCGCTCGCGACATAAACGATCTAATGCAAGATCGAATAGTACTAGAGATAGTGGTGGTGGCACTTTAAAATGGATGCTCATTACGGCAACGCTTATTGGCGTCGTTGTTTTTGTGGTCTATTTGCAAGGTGGTGGTATGAAGAAATTTACGCTTCATCAGTTTTTACCAAATTCTTCGGCGAGTAATTCGTCTTTGAACGCCAATGTGCCGACATTAAAATCTTCTGAAAAAGAAAATACTACTGAGCCAAATCAATCGGGTTTATCGCCAGAAGCTATTGAAACACTCGAAAAACCACCTGAAGTGAATTTGACGCCTGAAGCGATGAGTGAGCTTGAAAATGCGATGCCACAATTTGATTTTTATACGATTTTGCCTGAAAAAGCAGTCGTAGTTCCTGATCAAGAAATTACAGCTCGTGCTCGAGAAGAGCGCATTAATGTGAATGTTCCGCCCGCCGATGTGGTGCAACCCATCGACTCAACCATCGATGCGCCTGTTGCTTTGGTCGCACCTGTGACGAAATCAACATCAACCTATATTATGCAAGCGGGCTCATTTAAAGATGCCAATGACGCAGAAAAAATGCGTACTAATTTGGCTTCTATGGGTATTGAAGCACGTATTGAGCGAGCAAAAGTGGGTGAGGTGGTATGGAATCGCATTAAAATAGGCCCTTATTCGCAAATGAGTAGTGTCAGTTCAGTGCGAGCTCGTCTGCGTCAAAATGGAATCGATGTCATTGTCACCGAAATTGGTGGTGTGCGTTAATGTCAACTCAGTATTCAGTAAAACAGTGGAATTTTATGCATAAAAAAGTGGGATTGATTTTTATCGCCAGTATGATGTTGACAGCTTGTGCGACAAGCCCAACAGGGCGCAGTCAATTCATCTTTTTGCCGGATACACAGATTAATCAAATGGGATTACAATCGTTTGATACGCTCAAAAAGCAAAAGCCAATTAACAATAATCCACAATACAATCAAACCGCTCAATGTATCGCACAAGCAGTGACTGGTGAGTTGGGTATGAATTGGGAAGTCGTTGTATTTGAAGATGCTAGTTTGAATGCCTTTGCGTTGCCGGGTAATAAAATTGGTGTGCATAGTGCCATGATGAAGCTTGTGGATAATCAAGATCAACTTGCCGCTGTGATGGGGCATGAAGTCGGGCACGTTCTAGCGCGACACAGCAATGAACGTGCTTCACAGGAAATGGCTGTTCAGCAAGGCCTTAGTATGATTAGCCAAACTGAACTTGGGCAAAGTCCGCTGACACAAGGACTACTCGGTTTAGGTGCACAATATGGTGTGATCATGCCTTATAGTCGCATTCACGAAAGTGAAGCCGATATTATTGGTGTTGATTTAATGGCAAAAGCCGGTTTTGATCCACAGCAAAGCGTCATTTTATGGCAAAAAATGTCGCAAGCCTCGCAAGGTAATCAACAAATTGAGTTCATGTCAACGCATCCCGCGCACGCGACGCGCATCGAGCAACTCAATCAGCACATGCCAAAAGCCATGGAGTTTTATAAAAAAGCGCAAGCGGCAGGTAAAAGTCCGAAGTGTTTGTAGGTTTTAAAACTAAACCGTTAATGCCAACGAAATATCTCTTAAAGATAATAGAGCCATTTTTCATTGATGACAAATACTGAGCACCACAACCCACATATTAAATATCGTCCTGACATTGATGGACTGCGTGCTATAGCGATTCTTCTTGTTATCATTTTTCACGCATTTCCAAAGTTTTTGCGAGGTGGATTTATAGGGGTTGATATATTCTTTGTTATTTCAGGCTATTTGATTACAGGGATTATTCTAAAAGGCTTGAGTCGAGATAATTTCAGTTTACTTGAATTTTATAGTCGACGTATTAAGCGTATTTTTCCTGCATTGATTGTTGTTCTCAGTTTTTGTTTAATTGCCGGTTGGTATGTTTTATTAGCCGATGAATATGAGGTTTTAGGTAAACATATTGCGGCTGGTTCCATTTATATTTCAAATTTTGTTTTGCAAAGTGAAGCAGGGTATTTCGATACAGATGCTGAACTCAAGCCGTTGTTACATTTGTGGTCACTTGCTGTTGAAGAGCAATTTTACCTGTTTTTTCCTTTATTATTAATACTTAGTCATCGATTACGCATTAATGTACTTGGTGTGATTATAATTGGATTCGCTATTTCATTTGCGTTGAATGTGAGTCAAATCACTGATAAACCATCAGAAGTGTTTTTCTATCCACAGTCACGTATTTGGGAGTTGTTAATTGGTAGTGCTGTTGCATACATTAGTCTTCAGACACATTTACTAAAAGCAAAAACTCAAAACATAGCAAACTTTTTATCTTTATTCGGTTTAGCGTTAATATTTTTTGCATGGGTTTATTTAGACAGTAAAAAAATATTTTTCCCTTATTATTGGGCATTATTACCTACACTTGGTGCGGCTTTATTGATTTTAGCCGGCGATAGGGCATGGTTTAATCGAACTATTTTAGCAAGTAAAGTGGCTGTTTTTATTGGCCTAATTAGTTATCCATTATATTTGTGGCATTGGGTTTTATTGAGTTTTATCCATATTACGGAAGTAGAGACGCCAAAGCCGTTATTAAAAACGGCGTTGTTATTCTTGAGTCTATTTTTAGCTTGGTTGACATATTTTTTGATTGAAAGAAATATTCGTTTTCAGAAATCAAAGTTTGTTAGCTTAGGATTGTTGTTTATTTTAGTATTAATTGGTGTAACAGGTTATATTGTAAAAACAAAAAATGGGTATCCTAATAGATTCAATATAGAAAAAAAATGGAATGAAGGCGAGCTGGGTAATCAGGTTTTTAAGCAACAAGGGTTAGTGGCACAACGCAGTTGTATAGATAGTTATCAAAACTTATTTGAAAAACCTAAAAATAGAGAAACTCTTTTAGATTATGAATTTTGTTTAATACAAAATAATAAGAAAGAGCCAACGGCTTTACTTTTTGGAGATAGTCATGCAAATAATCTATATTCTGGATTAGTTACAAATATTGATCTAACACACGGTAATCTTCTAAATTTAGGCAGAGGCGCATGTTATCCCTTTGTTGATTTGTTTTTTCAAGAAGATGAATGTAAGAAATTGGTAAATAATGCCTTAAAACTAACTGTTTCAAACATCTCTATAAAAACAGTTATTATAGCAAGTCGAACGTTCCAACAAAAAGACATACCAATATTTAAAAAAATATTTAGTTTGCATAAAGATACCGAAGAAGATTTTTATAAAAATATTCAGGAAGGTATGCGAAAAACACTTGAGCAGTTACAAGATGCAAATAAAGAAATTATTGTTGTACTAGATACACCTGTATTAAATTTTTCCCCTGAACAATGTATGATGCGTCCTTGGAGATTGAGTGGGGATTTATTTAAAAATCCATGTGCCATTCCTCGTTCAGAAGTAGATAGCAAACGAAAAAAATATTTGGCAATTATTATGGATGTTTTAAAAGAGTTTCCAAGTGTTCAAATTTTAGATCCACTACCAGCATTTTGTGATGAAACTTATTGCTGGGCTATTAAGGATAAAAAATTATTGTATAGAGATATTGGTCATTTAAGTAAAATAGGGAGTATTTATTTAGGAGAGTACTTTAAGAAATAATTTCTCAACTTTTGGTTATTTATAACGTATTTAATCAATACCTTTTTTTAAAATGAACTTAACGTGGTGGTATTAAATGTTTTCTAGTTTTTATCAAAAACCAAAAGTATTAATTATGGCAGATACGCCAGGTTGGATTGTAGACCGAATAACTGATGAAATGATTAGTAAAATGAAGTTTGATTTTACAAAAAAATATTATTCGAAAATATCAACAGATGAATTTATTGAGTTAGCTAATCAGTCAGACTTAGTTCATTATCAAAATTGGGATTGGATATACCATAAA
>Ga0114974_10003041_pt1 | contig 12773 bp, 16 predicted proteins | sample S_130206_EF_Meta_FD_87318 | JGI IMG/M metagenome (GOLD analysis project Ga0114974, IMG submission 87318) | Freshwater microbial communities from Lake Simoncouche, Canada to study carbon cycling - S_130206_EF_MetaG | ecosystem: Environmental > Aquatic > Freshwater > Lake | place: Lake...
AAATCGATGTATTTTCAAAAACCGTCAAAAGGGAATCGGATTTTGGACATTTTATAAATGTCCAGAATCCGATATATACAAAAGACTTTTAAAATCTAAAAAAACAATGGTCTTACTGACTTTTTGGGAATATTTTTAGGTCCTTTTTCTGTGAGCGCAAATGGTCTGCGCGCCGTTAAAACCAGTTTCTAACAAATTTTGAAAACGGTCAAAAACGCCTGTTTTTTTGGTGATTTGGAACATTGTTGTATCAAATTTATGGCATTTTTAAGCGCCTATTCTTTTGGCCATTCTTTTGGCCATTCTTTTTGCCATTCTGGCATTTTCAAACTTGTTTTTTCGCGTTTTGAGACCACTTACAGTGTAAACCTGAACTTATTTTTTGGCAATTGTTGATTAGGCCGGTTTTAAAAAATGGCCTACGGATAAGCCCTATACTAACCTCCTGTTTACAAATTCATGGTCCCCTACTCTTCTTCCTTTTTGAATAATATAAAAGATAAAGGAAGAAAACTATTCATTGCAAAAGGCCTTATAAAGGCATTCGGTCAAGTCGCGTAAAATATTATATTCGCTATCTATAATGACAGAGAATATAAGCGCACCTATTATTGTAACGTGTCCACATTGCGAGAGCCTGGTAGAGATCGCTCAACTGAATTGCTGCATATTTAGGCACGCCATTTTGAAAGCCACGATGCAGCAAATAGACCCGCACACTTGCAAAGAATTGTGCGACGAATATGTTGCAAAAGGTTTAATCTATGGTTGCGGAAAACCGTTCCGCGTTACACACGATGACAGCGCGAATAGCTATGTCGCGATTAAGTGCGAGTATGTGTAAACGCGTTATTTTCTGCGTTTTTTTGTTGAATTGGTCTTCCTTTTTTTACTGCGTCTTGATTTTTTTGGTAATGGTATGCGACGGGTTTTATAAGAGCCGCCGAGTACATTTTCATTGAGGTCTCTTGATATGCCGTTTCGTTCAAGTTCGGTGTCTAATAATTTTGAGGCAGTCTCATATGCAGGGGTATGAGTAAATTTTGATTTTGAAACATATTTATTTAAATGTAAAAGTTGATCATTGTCGGATGCAGAATTAATAATTTTGTTCATGTCGTTTTTTAAATTATTTTCTATATCTTTTTCATTGTAAGATTTATCATATTTTGCATCGTGCAGTTGCACATTGTAATATGCAATCGTTTTATTAAGATGGTTTTGTAATTTTTCATTAGTTTGACGGTGTGTTCTTGTGTGTTTACGTAATTCTTGACCCACATCACTTAAACTTTTTTGAACATGTATTGGTATTCGTTCAGTAATTGGCGTTTTTCTCGCATGGTGTTTAAAATTTTTATGTTTTTCAGGGTCATCATTTTCATCATCATATTTCCCAAATTGCGTATCTAACTTGATAAACTTACTCATTATATATATATGCACACATAAAACATATTAAACAATAAAATTGAAAAAGAATATAAAGAGAAAATAAGTAATATAATATATTCAACATTCATTTAATCGCAATCGCAAAAAACAATGCCCCCCAAACTCAAACTACCTAAAATAACACCATCCACGAATATAATGGCCTATTTCAGCCGCGCGAAAAAAACGGAAGATAACGAGGACAACACAGTTAGCGCAGTTAGCGCAGAGGAAGATATTACTGCAAGACGTTCGCACTCACATGCAGCGCCACTTCTTGAGCCAATTGCATTACAGACCGAAAATCAAACACTTATCCCCTTTTCTAAACCATTCGGGTCGCTACCTTTCAAAAACACCGCGAAAGTCGGCCCATTAACCGTGTGCGACTTTGAACTGTATTTTGACGGCTGCAGCAAAGGCAACCCTGGCAAAGGTGGGGCAGGTGCCGTTATTTACCACAACAAGGAAGAAATATGGTCTAATTATGCGTTCCTAGGTGACAATGTAACGAATAATTATGCGGAATATCAAGGATTGCTCATGGGCCTAAATGCCGCGTTAAACCTCAACATAAAAAACTTGGCCGTCTATGGCGACAGCAAACTCGTCATCAACCAACTCAACGGCGCGTTTCAAGTGAAAGCGGGCAACCTGATTGAATGCTATAATAATGCGGCGTTAATCAAAAACAAACTTAATTACGTGACCTTCACACACGTATACAGGACGGAAAACACGCGCGCGGATAAGCTCGCCAATTTGGGCGTAGAGCTGCATTAACATTGAACTGATTTAATCAGTTTAGTATTCCAATAATGATACGTTTAGTTTAGGCGACGGCTTGTACTTAAGCAGGTCTGTCGCGGCCGTCGTGGTGGGGAATAGGTCGGCGGTATAAATATCTTGTAACAGGAGCCATTCAAATAGTCCGCCCACATAAACATATATATTGTAGAAGCCAAGGGACAACAATTGATTATATTTTTTATATATGGATTCGTCATTGCAGTTGCGACCGTATATGATTATTTTTAAATGTTTCGTGTGCCGAATGTGATGGTTTATCAATTCTTCTTCCCTTGCGCCTGGTAATGTGGAGCGAATAAGGCAGTCTTGCTCAAAATAGGGGAGGGTATTAATGAGCAAATACGACTCCGCATTTTTTATAACCGTTTGGATGTCTTCAAAGTTGATTTTTTGAATAGATTGAGATGCGCCCATAATATATTCATTGAGTAATGTTTATATTATGTTTTGACACAAAATTATTATAAACTAACTGCGTATAATTATTAATAATTAATCATTAATAATATGTATTATGGATAACTATAAATATTCACAAACTTGGTTTTTGAGGTCTGAGATTAAAAATAATTTAGAAAAATATTTGGATAAATCAAAAGAAAATAAGATGTTAGAAATTGGTTGTTTTGAAGGTTTATCCAGTGTTTTTTTTGCTGACAATTTTCTTGATAACCAACATTCAACATTAACTTGTGTAGACCCATTTTTAAGCATTAATAATAATGACCACAGCGAACTTTTGCAGAATAATGAAGAAATGAGGTTTGATTATAATATTTCTGTTTGCAGACATGCAGATAAAATAACAATACACAAGGTTACATCAGACCAGTTTTTTGAAAATAATAATAAAACTTATAATTTTATATACATTGATGGTTGCCATGACCCAGATTTTATAAAGAGGGACATTGAAAACTCATTTAAATTTTTAGAAAAGAATGGCATTATGTGGATGGATGATTATGGTGGCGGAGACGGCATTCAAATTAAAAACGCCATGAACATAATTCTAGAACAATATAAAGGACAATATGAATTAATTCATTCAGGTTATCAACTGGCCATACAAAAAAAATAGACGTGTTGCGCGGTAATATCATTAAATTTACGCGAACGATTTGTAAATTCAAAATTAGTTAAAATAGAATTATAATTTCATTTAGCAAAACTAAATGGACGCGACTTATAAAATTATTTTATTTGTACAATGTATGGCAGATAATTCATCTTCCCCCCACAACGACGAAAGTCAACCTAGCAGCTCAAACAGCAGCTCAAACAACAGCTCAAACAACAGCTCAAACAGCAGCTCAAACAACAGTTCAAACAATAGCTCAAACAATGCAACCACAAGTGCGCCTCCTACAAGCGCGCCCCCAGTATCTTTACCCCCAGTATCCGACCCAAACATTGTAAACTTTACATTAAACCAGACGCTCAACGGTCTGGGCACAGTGGTAACAAACCAGCAAGGTACAAACGCGGCGGGCACAGAAATTACGCATACGACCATGCTCACCACAGATGTGACAAGCGATATTCAGGTGGACCAGAATTTGATTGGCACAGTGCAGGAGGTGGTCATTAATCAAAACAACACCGTATCCAATGCATTATTAAATGAGATTAAGGAGTATGCGGGTAAAATCCAATGCTCCGACTTCCATGGCAAGGGCACGATAGAGGACTACACGGTGCTGTTTGAGAGCGCCAGTCGCATTGCGAACGAGACGAAGCAGATGCAGCTAAACATTGAGGTGGAAGGGTTTACGGAGTTTGGCAAAGCCGCAGACGATTTAAGCAAGTTGTTCACGAGTTTTATCGTAAAACTGCAAACAGTGAGCATTATTGATGACACTGTGTTTTTAGCGAGCATTTTGGATGCACTGAAGAAAATATTTAACCTGTCAGAAGTATTTGGGCGTTTTAAGGAGACGATTATGGCGACCGCGACCATACAGATGCCGAATTCCGCCCACAATGCAAAGGTTGTATTAGAAGGTGTAATGGATGAGTTGAGCTGCGCGATGAACTATATTAACTATTTTGTTTCCGCGGATGGCCCCGCACCGGTTGACTCACAGTTGAGTGTGACGGAGCAGGCGATTATTAATACAGCGGTCACCACGATTGATAGCTGGAACGCGTTGTGCGAGCAAGGCGTGAGCATCTCGTTGGAGAATAATCCGGATGTGCAATACATTAAGCAGGCGAACGCGAACTTGAACGCCAAAACGGCAGCATTGAAAACCGCGACGGCATCGTTGAAGGCAAAGCTGGCGAGATTTAATATTAATCAGTAGGATATGTAGGATATGTAGAATTAATAATTATTTTTATTATTATTATTATAAAAATAATATATATGTGTTGGAATGCAGATGTATCATTAAATACATTTATATTTAGCTTGGGTGTTTTATGTCTGGTGTATTATAACAATCATTATACTAAATATAAAAATAATGAGTTTAATAATGAGTGGATGTATATTTTTTTATTATTAGCGTTTTCAATGCAATTTATAGAGTTTTTTATCTGGAAAAATATAAAAAATAAATATTATAACAAGTTTTTTACAATATGCGCATTTATATTGGTATTTTGTCAACCGATTGCATCATTAATGTTATTAAATAATCAGTTTATTAAGAATGTAGCGTTATTATTATATTTGTGCGTTGGCATACCTTATGCCATTTATATTATTTACACACAACAATTTTTAACTCTAGTAAATTCATCCGGAAATTTAGAATGGAATATTCCAATTAATCGTGCATATTTTTGGTTATGGTTATTTTTATTATTATTTAGTTTTTTATATGAACAAAAATGGCCACACTTATTATTTGCTATAATAACTTTTTCAATATTTATATATAAAAACTTGGTTACAGCTGGATCTTTATGGTGTTGGTTTATAAATAGTGTATCAATATATTTAGCTGTGCATTTATTATTTTATTTACCGTTTTATGAACATAAAGAAATTTGTTAATATTTGCATTTGCATCAATCCGGCATTTATAAATTCGTATAATCACACTTTACCATTACTTGTAAAATTGTAAAACATATATGATACGCATTATATATGTTTTTTGCAGGAGTTTTGCGGGTGCGTTAAGATGATGTTATGTATAAATTTATGGCAATCGCATTAATTTAATGGAGGTATCGTGCTTATTAAGTATTACTCTATTAATTTCGCGCAATACAAATGATAAATCAAACTTGTTATGGTTTGGATTAAATCGTATGATAGTTTTGCCGAGTGATAGAATATAATCTTCGCGTTCTTTCTCTTTATGCGGGTCTCTATCGTCGTGATTATTTTCATCACACTCAATAACCAATTCTTGTTCAGGGAAATACAAATCAACTTTATATTGAGCAAACATGTGCTGCCTTTTGCAAGGAACAACATCGCAAAATGAATTCGCAATAAATCCGATAGTTTGCGTTTCAATGGACATGCTAATGTTAACGCATTTAATGTTATTGCTTACATTTGAAATGTATCTATTTCTTATATTATATGAATTCTTGATTAATTCAAATGTATATTCTGAGAGCATATATCTTATTTTATTGTGCCCACCTCTTTTGCAATTGGATGTTTCAGTGCTGCTCTTATCAATAATGTAATGAACGTTTTCTTTATAATTTTTTTTAAGATGATGTGCAATGTTCTCTTTTTGAGTATTAAAAAGAGGTATTAAATCGTCAAGAGATTTAGTAAAGTCCTCTACATTTGTATTGCGCACAAAATGTTGAAACTCATCCTCAATGGTGTTAATCGCGACCTTTTCTAATTTTACATAATATTTTTGAATTTTATGACACATTTCGGTGTCGCCTTTTAAACATAATAAATTAAAAGTTTCTAATGTCATTAATGTAGTGTCTCTATTGCAACCTTTGCATTTGCAACAGTCATTATGTGCAGATGGCATTATTTTATAATGAGTGTTAAGTATAAAATGTTTTTCTAACAAGCATTTTGCGCGCGCCTTTTGACTGAAGCCTAAAAAAAACCACGCATCATCAAGTGAAACGGGGTAATCAGTAGGTTTATATTTTTTATGCAAATCAATATTCATTAGTAAAAATAGTTCAAATCGTTCTTCCAAACTGCTTTCAATATGTTTATGCATAAAACCACAATCGTAAAATACCAAATCATTATTTTTACTATTTTCATAACATTCTATGAGCTCGCAAATGGGCGGAGACGTGTTCTCAACAGCAGAAGTGTTGTCAGACATTACGGTGTTCATCTTATTATATAATTAATAATCAAGTTGTCTTTAAGCTCTTTAATATTGGATATTGTTTTTGAAAACGGGACTGTTGATTTTGAAATCAACATCTAATTGAACCTCACCACAATCTCCACATCTTCTTTCTTAATCGCCTTTGATGCGCTAACCGATAGTTCCTCACGACGTTTGCGGGTCTTCGTATTTCCTGCAACAAGAGGCGCTGCCACAGTGGTGCGCTTAGACGTGCTGTTACGTGAGTTCATATCTTTTTCAATGGTCTCATAATTTTCCTCTATGTAATCAATGACCTTATTTTCAATGGCCCACATGAAAAAATTTAGTTGGCCGATCGTGGTTTCAATATATTTATTATTTTTGTACGGTATGTTGATTCTCTCCCATCGACAAAAAGGGTCAAAACGTCTCTTACTGTAACCGTCTAGTTTTAATTTGTACTCGATGTAAACTTTAAAGCGTTTACTAGCGCCAAACGCGTCCTCAAAGTTATAAACGGTGTAGTATTTTTTGGCATAATTGGTGGTGAACCAGTCCACAATACGTAGGGAGATGGTTGTCTCGCCCTTGATGATCCGCAGCATCCGTTCAAGATTGTCGTGGTCTTCATAGAACGCGGATATTTTGCCCATGACGGCGTCATTTTGCGTGAAGTAGGATACGTTCGCCATCGGTTAATAGTTATTAAATAATAGTGACGTCTTTTTAAGTCATTATTATTTAGATTAATATTTCTATGTTTTCTACGAATTATAAGCCAGTTCTTGGCCGGCATGCACTTTGTCCTGCGACGTGCTAACCGGCGTTAAAAACGGGCTGCTGATGTCGTCGGCATAATTCTGCGACGTTTCAATAAACGGGTTGCGGCTGGTTTGTCCCACCATGTCGCGCTCGGCCATTTTATTGTATGTTTCTTCGCGCTTGCTGGATGGTTTGAAGTCGTCTTGCGCGAAAGAGTAGGGAATGGTGGGGTAAAACGTGCCCGAATCATCCACGGTCCAGGTTTCATCATTGGCTAAAGCGCGCGCCATAGGGGTGAGCAGTTCTGCATTGAAGAAATCGTCCACAGAGTTACTGTTTGCGCTGTTATGTGTTGGAGGCCGGCGCTTGCTCTGCTGATAGTGCGAGCCATTGGACCATTTTAATGTGCTCATTGCGAGATTATAATATAAATCGGCAAAAATATTTTTGGATAATAACACATTTGAAGGAAGAACGAAATAAGGTTGAAACCCAAATGTATCTAAACATGGGCTGCACTCGTTATTATAGGCGGGTCAGTGTCTTCCTTAACTTCGGTTTGTTCAAATGTTTCTTCCTTTTTTTCTTGAATGATAGGAGGAACTTCAATGGGTTGAGGTGGTTTATAAATGTAGAGGGAGTAGAACTGACTGCAGCAAGAGATGACAGCATAGCCAATAATGTATAACGCAAAACTTTTTATAACAGAGGATATTGAATAAGAGCAATATATAATTAATCCGATAATGCTTAAAAACCGGATAATTAACTTAGAATGTGACACTTCATCTGCAACTAACAAATTGTAATATTTAAATTTATAAAAATTATTAACAACATTAATTATCATATCATTATATACCTCACCAAATCCAATCGCTATACTCAGGATTGCAATGTAATAATATTCGTAATTTTCAATAGCATTAATCTTTGAATAATCTAAAAATAAAAATAATAATGCAAATGAATAAAATAATGAATTTTCATATGGCAACACATATGATGAAGGTGTTGTTACTTTATTCAGAAAGATTGCTCCATACATCATAATAAAAAATAACGGATATGCAATCCCGAGAATAGTAAAAGTAACGTAATGAATGCCTTTGAGCATTTCCATATTATGCGCTGTTTTAAACTGTTCCAATCTAAAATTATCTTCAATATCATCATATATTTTATTTGCCCCTCCCGCAATCAACGCGCATAGAATATATTTTATAGGCAATGACGTGTTTAAATCCGCGGTTGGTGGAATAATATCCATATTAATATAATCGCACATATAAACCTACCATTTCTAACGACTACAATGCGCAATAATGCTTAACCGACCTTGACAAGTTTCATTTGTTTGGTGAATAAAAAGGAAGACATTTTGGTGCGCCGGCGTTTCAGGTTGCACTGCAAGCATGCGATAACCAGGTTGCCTCGATTATGTCCTAAATCGTTATCAATTCGGTCCAAAGACCATTGGTGCGGGTCGCGCACATTTTCATAAAGAACTAGCACACCCTCATTGCAATAGGCGCACAATAGATTGCAATCACGCAAATGCTGTAAGGTCTCTGCAAATGTAATGAATGCGTCTTCAAGGAACATTTCTTTTTTGAGGTCTTGTTGTTTGTAGCTGTAAAGTTTGAGGTCTACTTGTTGCTTAATAAGAGGGTATAAGTCAATAATCGTGGCGTCTTCATGTTGAATAATCTCTTGCTGCGTGCTATGAATAAGAATATCACCCTCAATTTTCCAATTTTTGCACGCGACCCGTTTATTGGGAGGGGGAGGAGGGCCTTTGTGAAGTGTTTTCTTCATTTGGTATTTGTTGGTGGTCCCGAAGAACGTGATGGTTTTTTCATCGGGGTTCGCCGCATGTTGTGATGAAACGGTGGACCCTAGGTCATAATGAATGATTTTATTGGTGCTGTTTTTATCAACTTCATTAATCATTATATTGTAAATAATATATAATTAAAATGAGTTAAACTTAAAGACACATTAACATATAAATGGAATTAATCATATCTCAAGAAACTAATGAAAGCCAAGACATAAAAGAAGTCCAAGACATAAAAGAGATTAAAGAAGTTTATAAAAAGGAAGAAAAAGAGAAGGACCAATGCCCGGAATTAACGACCCTCAAGTTTAAGACGATGATGTTAAACGGTGTGCCTTTAACGGTGTCAAAAATCACAACAAATAATATAGACAATTTGGATAAATTTTTAGAAAACGAGAAGACGACAAACGGGAATGATACGTGGAGCAATTTGGACAAGACTGCCAAGATACGGAAGCTGCAGGTGTTTGCGGAGATGTATAAGGAGGAGAACGAGCTTTGCGAGGAGGAGTGTGCTGCATTGATGAAGTTTTTGAAGGATGCATTGGACCACAAAAAAATCCAGCGCGTGAAAGATGTGGTGTACGATAAGACGACGGGTATAATCAAGTCAATACCCTCGTTGAGTTATAATAAGCAGACGAGCCATTTTACGTTGAAGAATGTGGACAAGCGGGTGTCTACGCTAAAAAGTTTGCCACCGAAGAAGACGGCGAGAGGAACGGTGAAGCAGCCGCATTAAATGTAATTGCACTTACAAAATAATATAAAGCGTTCAAATGTTATATGTTATATATTATATATTATAATGGAGAATAAGAAGAGAACATACATTAAGACAGATGAGAATAAAGTTATTAATGAAAAATATATAAGATGGATAAAAAAAATGGGCGATTGTTTGGAGGTTTGTACTAAATCAGACGGGTGCGTTGTAAAAAAAGATACTCACACAATATGTAAAATTTATAATTTAGATAGTTATAATAAGTTGAACCCGCATTTTGAATAATAAATAATAAATAATAAATATTAAATATTAAATAATAAATAATAAAATTAATTGTATAATAAATATGGTAACAAATATGCAGACGAAATTAATACGATGATGTTAGTATTTGTGCTTTTATTTACGAGGTAGGACCCAATTAAGCATGACATTATCATCATGCCGCTATCCGCAAAGATTGCTTTATAAGACATTTCGCTTGCGTAGTCTTTGAATGTATCAAGCATTTTATTTACTCCTCTGGGCACATAGCTGAAAAAAACATAAAATAAAATATCATGTGCAATTTGTAGCGTAACGGCAAGAATAATAAACTTTAATAATGAGAAATCGTTAAATATGTGGTAATAAATGGCTCTAGTAAGAATTAATACAATTAATATTATTAATACGTCTGCGATGACTGCGGATAAATTATACTGAGAATACCATTTTTTTAGGGTTTGCGATGTAATAACACGTGTGTTTAATAATAAAATGACAAATAAATCTGTAATTAGTACCGCGTTGAATAATGGTAGATAATCATTTGTATTATTAAAGTTTGCTATATTTTTGAGCATGTATGTATTAATGTATTATTATATTTTATAATATAATTATATATTTTCGGAGGTGTAAATTTATGCAATTCCTAGAAAAGTGCGTCCAATCTTGCTGGTTGCAAACATGCCGCAACCTGACGCAATTTGAAGGTAGAATATATTGGCGTGTTTGTTATAAACCAATAAATATGCGGATAAAGTAATGAAAAGTAATGAAAAAATCCAAAATAAGGTGGTAAATGTATCCATTATATAATATAAATATATAAATATATAAATATATAAATATTAAATATATAAATATTAAATATATAAATTATTACAATTTAATATAAACCCATGTCTTAGTGCTGCGTAGTAAATCTGTAAAATATTTTATTTGTATAAATATATAAAATGTTTTTGAATTTTTTGAATAATTTGATGAAGTCTAGGCAAGAATGGTTGAGAAAGCCGTACCGCAACAATTCTAAATCTATGCATGCAACTTCGAGTGAGTAAATGTGTTCTAAAAAGACATAAAGACAACGCAATAAATAATAAATAAATATAAATTAATTGAATTGCAAATGTCAGGCCAACCTTTATTTACAAAATTATACATGCAGTTATTCCCGACGGTATTTGCGGGAACGTCTATGTTGGGCGCATTTACGTGGTTGTCGTGCGACCGCGACGCGAAGACAAACAAATCCACGTATTTCACAAGTGCAGTTCAATATGCGACGGTCAGTATAGTGACTGCGGTAACATTTCCGGTAAGTTTTCCGTTAATTACACTGTATGCGTTTAAAAATGACTTGTCAAATATTGAAAATAACGCGGACGACCGCACCCCCAAGTGTGATAAATGATAATCACGATTTAACGAGCGCTTGCATGGATGTAACAAAAATGGGGATTTCTTTTTCCGTGGAAATCGTCTTATCTTCTTTCAATAGTCCTAAATTGTATAGTTGTGATATGTATGTCATGATGTCTTCATCGGTGCAATTGCAGTTTATGTGCATTTGTTTTTTGATTTTTTCATAATCATCCACGGTGAGTTGATGCATTTTGAGGAACCGTTTGAATTTGATCCGTTTGTTTTGAGCAATAATATTATTTTGAACGGCTAGCTCATACCGTTTTTTCGCGTCATTATTCCAGCACCGATAGATACAATCTAAAAACATGTGCTGATACATTAAGTATACAAAAAAAATAATTATAAAATTGAATACATTTTATTGCTAAATGCAGAAATAATAATTATAGTTTAGAAGACCATTCAAACGAATAACAAAGAATAACAAAGAATAACTCAAAATTAAAGAGATAATGAAACAGTATAAACAGAATAGTATAATAATATGTAAATATAAAATGCATATTACTATAAATGATTTAGAGCCGTTAATAAATGTTATTGACAGCATTCAACCCGTAGCGGCCGAATATTTCACTGAGCAAGAGTTAATAAGTGTGTTTGAGACGTGTTTGCATTTGGCGGATGATTATATAACGTCAAACCCCACGTGCATGAGCGAGAGCGATTTTGACGAGAATATTTACGACGACATTGAAGAAATCGTGGAGCAGCCCTTTTTGCAAGACATATTTTATGACGACGCGGCGCAAAATATGTTGGAAGACATTATCACGTATGCTCTAGAGTATTATTTTGATACGTGTATGCCATTAAGAACGCAAGTGACGCCATTATTGCTAGATGACGGTGCTACAGTAGAATTTGAGAGCCATGAGGAGCAATTAATAAGCAACGCGGAAAGCCTTGACCAAACTCATGAAGCAAAGGTTGCCGCCATTGCGGCTCAAATTGAGTATCTCCGGTCCAAGCCGCAGCCCACACAACGCACTCCGGAGTGGTATACATTTCGCCACAATTTGATTACTGCGAGTAATGCGTTCAAAGCGTTTGACACCCAATCTTCAAAAAACCAGCTCATCTTTGAAAAATGCATGCCGATTAAATATGGCAGCCAGCGCGTAAGCGTCACGTCGCCCCTGCATTGGGGGCAAAAATATGAGCCGATATCGGTCATGTATTACGAGAGCAAATATAGCGCGACGGTTCAAGATTTCGGCTGTATCCAGCATGA
>Ga0114974_10003043_pt1 | contig 12772 bp, 13 predicted proteins | sample S_130206_EF_Meta_FD_87318 | JGI IMG/M metagenome (GOLD analysis project Ga0114974, IMG submission 87318) | Freshwater microbial communities from Lake Simoncouche, Canada to study carbon cycling - S_130206_EF_MetaG | ecosystem: Environmental > Aquatic > Freshwater > Lake | place: Lake...
AATTCATTTTGGATTTCGTCGATTGGTTCGAACAAATCGACCTCCCCGTCCTACCCCGCCCCAAGGGCGTGCCCTTTGTTTTCCCAGCCCCCACCGGCTACGACGGCATTCTGACCGCGCCGCAGGACCCTGCTATCACGCAAGAAACGCTCGATTTTTCGCGGGTGATTCTCTATGGTGGCTTAAACAAGTTTGATAAAACCGACTTGTCCAGCATGGGCATGGCGCGGTTTTTCCATGCCAACCTGAAATGGTATGGCCCGGGCGGCATCGGGGGGTGCCTTAGCCTGAAAGAGTTCGAAGACTTGCACCAACGCCCATGGCTTGTGGCCTTCCCCGACCGTCAGGTGCAAGACCTAGACAACCTCATCGCCGAAGATCGTATGGTCGGCGCGTCAAGCTTTCCGGGGGTTCTGGCCACCCATACCGGCATCTATCAAGACACCGCCGCCACGGGGAACAAAATCGCCTTCAACGGCATCGACTTTTGGCTGAAAACCGAGGGCAAGTTCACCGAAAACTGGGTGTTCGTCGATATGATCGACCTGTTCAACCAGTTCGGTGTCGATTTGTTCGCCCGGATGCGGGCGCAGCGGGGGAAGGTGTGACCATGCAAGACCCCAAAACGCTTTTCGCCCCAATTCGGCACGCCATGCGCGATTTTGCGCAAGCGCCGGTGCGGGCAGCTTTGCGGGGGGTCTTCACGCCAGAGGCTGTGATCCACCTGTCGCAACCTTTGGGCGACATGACCGGGCCAGATGCGCTTTATGACCGCGCCTTCGCCCCCTTGCTGCAGGCCTTGCCCGATCTTGAGCGCCGCGACTGGATTGTGATGGCGGGCGTTGATGACGATGGCAAAACATGGCTGGGTGCGGGTGGACATTACATCGGCACCTTTGTCCACCCTTGGTTGGATATTGCGCCGACGGGCCATATCGTCACAATGCGCTATCACGAGTTTTACCGCTTTGACGGCGACAAGATCGTCGAAATGCAAGCGATCTGGGATGTGCCCGAAGTGATGATGCAAGCGGGCGTCTGGCCCCTTGCCCCCTCGTTGGGGCGTGAGTTCTTCGTGCCCGGGCCCGCCTCGCAGGATGGCTTGGCGATTGTCTCTGACCCTGCCACCACCACCCAAAGCCTGACCCTTGTGCTTGATATGCTAACCGCCATGGTGCGTCATCCGTCTCAAGGCGGGCCAGATGTGATGGATTTGCCGCGCTTTTGGCACCCAAGAATGAACTGGTATGGCCCCGCAGGCATCGGCACAGGGCGCGGCATTGCCGGGTTTCGCAACTGGCACCAGATCCCGTTCCTGAGTGCCATGCCAGACCGTGGCCAACGCCCGCATCTGACCAAGGCGCATTTCTTTGGCGAGGGGGATTATGTGGCTGTAACGGGCTGGCCCAACATGGCCCAAAGCGTCAGCCACGGCGGATGGCTGGGCATCGCCCCCACTGGTCAGTTGATAACCCTGTCCAGTCTGGATTTCTGGCGCGTCGAAGCGGGGCTGATCCGCGAGAACTGGGTGCTGATTGATCTGATCGACGCATTTGCTCAACTTGGCATGAACCCGCTAGACCGGATGCGAGAGTTTAACAAAGCCCGCAGCGGGTTCGATCCCGAAACGGGGCGGAGCCTGATATGATCCTGCCAAAAGCCCCCTCCTTCCGCCTAGATGGCAAACGCGCCCTTGTGACGGGGGCCTCGTCGGGCATCGGCCTTGGCGCTGCGGTAGCCGTGGCTTCGGCGGGGGCCGAGGTGTGGTGTGTGGCGCGGCGGCTAGAAGGCTTGACGACCTTGCGCGATGCCCTGCGCGCCCAAGGGGCGCGGGCCGAGGCTGCGGCGATTGACATCACTGATCTATCCCTCACCGCCGCCTTTGTTGCCCAGAACGGCCCCTTTGACATTCTGGTCAATTCCGCCGGCATGGCCCGCCACAGCCCTGCGGTGGACACAACCCCCGAAGATTACGATGCCGCGATGAACCTGAACCTGCGCGCCGCCTATTTCCTGACGCGCGAAGTGGCAAAGGGCCTGATTGCAGCGGGGCGCGGGGGCAGTTTGATCAACCTTTCTTCGCAGATGGGTCATGTGGCCGGCCCTGACCGTGCGGTTTACGCGGCCAACAAACACGCGCTGGAAGGGATGACCAAGGCCATGGCTATTGAATGGGGGCAGCACGGCATTCGCGTCAACACGCTTTGCCCCACGTTCATCCGCACGCCCTTGGCCGAGCAGACCCTTGCCATTCCCGAACGGCGGGCTTGGATCCTTTCCAAGATCAAACTGGGCCGCGTGGGCGAGGTGGAAGATCTGATGGGCCCGATTGTGTTTTTGGCTTCCGATGCCAGCGCACTGATGACCGGCACGCATTTGATCATAGACGGCGGTTGGACGGCCGAGTGAGGATGGCTTTGGAAAAGACGACCGAAAAAGTAACCTCTGCCGAAGTGGCGCGCCTTGCGGGTGTGTCGCAATCTGCGGTCAGCCGGGTGTTTACGCCCGGTGCCTCTGTCTCGGCCAAGACGATGGAAAAGGTGCGCGCTGCGGCGGAAGAACTGGGCTACAGGCCCAATGTTTTGGCCCGCAGCCTGATCACGGGGCGCACAAGGATCATCGGTCTGGTCGTGGCCTATCTGGAAAACCAGTTCTACCCCATGGCGCTGGAGCTTTTAAGCCGCGCTTTGCAGGCGCGGGGCTATCACATTCTGGTCTTTATGGCCGAAAACTCGACCGAACGCGTAGCGCAGGTCATGTCGGAGCTGTTGGATTATCAGGTCGACGGGATCATCACCGCCTCGGTCGCTATGTCAAACGATCTGACCACCCGCTGCGATGGGGCGGGTATTCCGGTCGTCATGTTCAATCGTGGCCAAGACGATGCGCGGCTGTCGGAAGTGACATCTGACAACGTCAATGGCGCGCGCAGGGCGGTGGAGTTTCTGATCAAGGCCGGACACAAGCGCATCGCTCATGTGATGGGCTGGCAGGGGTCTTCGACTGGGCGCGACCGTGCCGAAGGCTTCAAACAGGCGATGCAGGCGGCAGGGTTGCAGCCCTTTGCCATGGTCGACGGGGCCTACGCGCGCGAAAAGGCCGCCGCTGTCACCCGCGAGTTGTGCCAAGGGCCTGAGCGTCCCGATGCGATTTTTGTGGGCAACGACCATATGGCCTTTGCCGTAATGGACACGTTGCGCCACGAATTGGGCCTTCGCGTGCCGCAGGATGTGTCGGTCGTGGGCTATGACGATGTGCCGATGGCCGCTTGGCCCGCCTATGGGCTGACGACCATTCGCCAACCCGTCAACCGCATGGTCGAGGCTACCGTGGCGGCCCTTTTGAACCAGATCGAAGGCGGCAGTTCTGCCCCGACCAAAGTGAAAATCAATGGGCCACTGATGGTGCGCACCTCAGCCCGTATTCCAGAGGGATGGAAAGAATGATGAAAGGTTTTGACCCGAAATACCGTGATTTCCCCGATTTCATCCTAGGGATCACCAAAGAGATTTGGGAGGATCGTTATATATCCGTCCTGCATCACCACTATTCCGACGATATCGTGGTGCGCGCACCCGCTTCGGTTGTGGTGGGCAACAAGGGGGTGATCGGGGCGACGATGGCCACCTTGGCCGAATTTCCCGACCGCACGCTTTTGGGCGAGGATGTGATCTGGTCTGGCACGCCGGAAGAGGGAATGCTGTCGTCGCACCGCATCTTATCCACCGCCACGCATTTGGGCGACGGGGCCTATGGCAAGGCCACGGGCAAAAAACTGCGCTACCGGATCATTGCGGATTGCCATGCCATCAACGATCAGATCAACGATGAATGGCTGATCCGTGACCAAGGGGCCATCGTGCGCCAATTGGGCTGGGATCCGAAAGACTTCGCCCGCGACCAGATCGCCCGCGAAGGGGGGCCTACGGCGTGCCAGCGTCCGCTGACACCGGCCACCGATGTGGTCGGCCCCTATAAAGGGCGCGGCAACACCAACGAATGGGGCGCAAGACACGCCGATTTGATCAAGCGGATCATGCACGCCGACTTTTCCGCCATCCCGTCTGTCTACGATCGGGCCTGCAACCTGTACCTGCCGGGCGGCCAAATGGGCAACAGCCACGGCGATGCTGACAAGTTCTGGATGAGCCTGCGCGCCGCTTTTCCAAGTGCGACCCTGTCGATTGACCATGTGATTGGCCGCGAAGACCCGCTGATGTCACCCCGCTCTGCCGTGCGGTGGAGCTTGCATGGCAAGCACACCGGCTGGGGCGCCTACGGCGCGCCCACCGGAGCCGAGGTTTATATCTTGGGCATCTGCCACGCCGAATGGGGCCCGTTTGGAAGCAGCGGGTGGGGCTTGCGCCGCGATTATATCCATATCGACGAAACCGCGATCTGGAAGCAGATCCTTATGCACACAGGTGAGCTATGACCCCGCAAGAGATGGAGGCCCGCATCGTCCGCTATGGCGAGTTGCGCCCCTGCAAAACCGCCTTTATCGACGCCCACACGCCGGGCTCGAACCGCAAGGAAAACTTCACCATCATCGGTGGCGGCGTGTCGGAAAGCCCCGATCAGCACGTGCATATCCGCGAGACCCCTGGCTTTAACATCGGGGCCGCAGGCCAACCCCCAGGCTGCCGCAACAGCTTGCACAGCCACCGCACAGCAGAAGTGTTCTTTGTGCTCAAAGGTCGCTGGCGGTTTTTCTGGGGCCGTTGGGGCACGGCGGGAGAGGTCTTTGCCGAAGAGGGCGACATCATCAACATCCCCACCGGTATCTTTCGGGCCTTTGAAAACGTGGGCACTGACTATGGCATGATCATGGCTGTTCTGGGCGGTAATGATGCAGGGGGTGGTGTGATCTGGGCGCCGCAGGTGATCACCGATGCCAAGGACTACGGCCTTATTTTGGGCAATAACGGCAAGCTTTACGACACCAAGCGCGGCCAGTCTTTGCCTGAAGGCGTGGTTCCCATGCCGCTTCTGACGGACGAGCAGTTGAAAGCCTATCCAGAACCCACCACCGCTGATGTGATCCACAAGCACATCGCCCGGTATCTGGACCTGATGGCCCTGTCGGACCACCAACCCGCTAAGGTGATTGGGGCTGAAGGAAAGCTGCGTGACAGGCCGGGGTTCGAAGTAGAGTTCTTGTCGCGCGGCTCGATCCCAGACACGCCTTATAAGCTGAACCGGCACGAAATCCTGATGCCGATGCGCGGCTATTGGCGGCTAACTTGGGGCAACGGCTCTACCGTTCTGAACCCCGGCGATACAGCGGCCATCCCGCCGGGGCTGGAACATTCCCTGACCCCCGCCGTCACCGGAGAGGCCAGCCTATACCGTGTCATGAACACCGATGATCCCGCAGGCGCCACGGGCCGCCTGCTGTAAACCAACCCTGCGGGGGGCGCTGGGCCCCCCACCTTTTGCGAAAGGCTGCGTCCATGTCTTTGCTTGCCACCCATGTCGGCTCTTTGCCCCGCTCGCAGGCGGTGGTGGATTACCTTTTCGCCCGCGAAAGGGGTGAGGTCTTTGATCAAAAGGCCTTTGACGCCTGTATGGCGGCGGCTGTGATGGACCTTGTGGGCCGACAAAAGGCGGCGGGGATTGATATTGTCAGCGATGGTGAAACCTCAAAAATCAGCTACGCCACCTATGTCAAAGACCGCTACACTGGCTTTGACGGCGACAGCCCGCGCAATGCGCCTGCTGATCTAAAGCTGTACCCCACCTTTCTGGACCGTCTGGCCAAGCAGGGTGGCACGCCGCAATACGCCCGCCCGCAATGCGTGGGTCCGGTGAAATCCAAGGGACAAGGCGAGCTGTCAAAGGACATCGCGGCGCTAAAATCCGCTATGGCGGCGCATGGGGTGGAGCGTGGGTTCATGAATGCCGCCTCACCGGGGGTGATCTCTCTCTTCCTGCAAAACGCCCATTATGCCAACCGAGAGGATTATCTGGCCGCCTTGGCCGAGGCGATGCGTGACGAATACCGCACGATCTTGGACGCGGGGTTGGATCTGCAACTCGATTGCCCCGATCTGGCCCTGTCGCGGCATATGCTGTTCACCCATCTGTCGGATGATGAGTTTCTGAAAGTCGCCGCCACCCATGTGGCCGCTTTGGAGCACGCCTTGCAGGGCCTGCCGCAAGACCGTATCCGTTTGCATATCTGCTGGGGCAATTACGAAGGCCCGCATGTCTGCGACATCGACATGGCCAAGGTCTTTTCCTTGCTGATGAAAGTCCCCGCCCGCTATATTCTGTTTGAAACGGCCAATCCTCGGCACGGCCACGAATGGACGGTATTCCGCGACCGCGCGCGCGAAATCCCTGACGACAAAGTGCTGGTCCCCGGCGCTGTCGACACCACGACGAACTTTGTCGAGCACCCTGATCTGGTGGCGCAACGGTTGGAGCGGTTCACCAACGTCGTGGGCCGTGAGCGGGTGATTGCGGGGTCGGATTGTGGCTTTGGCACCTTTGCGGGCTTTGGCGCGGTAGATCCAGAAATCGCGTGGTCCAAACTCGCCGCGCTCAAAGAGGGGGCGCGCCGCGCCAAATGACGCCGTTGGTGCTGATCCCGGGCATGATGTGCGATGCGCGAATGTGGGGCGGATTGGCGGCCCAATTGGCCCCACGCCCAGTGGGTCATTATGTGCCCACAATTGCCGACACGATGGCCGCCCTAGCCGCCGACCTGCTGCGCCATGCCCCGCCGCGCTTTGCGTTGGCGGGATTGTCGATGGGGGGTATTTTGGCAATGGAAGTGGTGCGCCAAGCCCCAGAACGGGTTGACCGATTGGCCCTGCTGGACACCAATCCCTGCGCCGAAGCGCCCGAAGTGCAGGCCAAGCGGCAAGCCCAGATCAACCGTGCCTTGTCAGGTCGCTTGGCCGAGGTCATCAAGACCGAGATGAAGCCCAACTACCTTGCCCCCGGCCCCGACAAACGCGCCATTTTGGATCTGTGCCTAGATATGGCGCTGCGCTTGGGCCCTGACACCTTCGCCCGCCAATCGCGCGCGCTGCGCGATAGGCCCGACCAACAGGCCACCCTTGCGGCCTATGACGGGCCCGCCTTGGTGCTGATGGGGGTGCAAGACCGCCTGTGCCCACTGGCCCGCCATCAACTGATGCACCGCTTGCTTGCCCACTCTCGCCTAAGCCTGATCGCGGGGGCGGCCCATTTGCCCCCTTTGGAAAACCCTATCGATACCTACGCGGACCTGATCCGCTGGCTGGAGGACTAATGGATCAAACTTTGCTGACCCTGTTGCGCCGTGTTGATACGCCCACCGTCTGCAACGCGATCGAGGTGGTACAGGGCAAACGCGGCTTTAAGGGCTTTACCCGTGGCACGATGGTCGCCTCGGCCCCCCAAGCGCCAGCGATGGTGGGCTATGCTGTTACGGCCCAAATCGCCGGCCTTGCCCCGCCCACGGAACCTGTACCCGTGATCCGCGCCCGTAGGATGGCCTATTATAAGGCGATGTTTGATGCGACCAAACCTTCCATCGCGGTGATCGAAGATGTCGATTACCCTCATTGCGTCGCGGCTTATTGGGGAGAGGTCAATGCCACCGTCCACAAATCCTTTGGCATGTCGGGGGCCTTAACCAACGGCGTGGTGCGCGATTTGGGCGATTTGCCGGACGGCTTTCCTGTGCTTGCAGGCTCGATCGGCCCCAGCCACGGCTTTGCCCATGTCTGCAGCCTTGGAGAGGTAGTTCACGTGATGGGTCTGGCCATTGCCCAAGGCGACCTGATCCACGCCGACCGCCACGGCGCGGTAGTTATCCCGCCCGAGGTGGTTCCTCACCTTGGCCAAGCCATAGCCAAGCTGCAATCCACCGAAAAGATCGTGCTTGACCCCGCCCGCAACGGCTTTGCCGACTTCGCCAGCTTTGAAGCCGCTTGGGCTGCGTTTGAGGCCTCGCGAACGTGAAAGGGTTGGGTCGGACAGGGGCCTAATCTGAAAGCCCACGCTGCAATTTGGGGTGCGTCGAAAACTAATTAGTTCATTTCTGGAACAATAGGTGGGGATTACATGGTCCGCCAAAACTCTTAATTGCGCAGCCAATCGCACTTTGGCGGCGCGCATACTGGAAAGGCCTCAACTTACACCAAGCAGAAAGGTCTTGACAAATTACGGCCGCTGTGAGCCCCCGCAACGAGTATTTAGTAATGTTGTCAATGACATACGAAGCGCCCCGGGGGGCGCTTTTTGCGTTCGCACACCCAACATCAACGCCACATCAACACAAGCACAGAAAAACCACATTCACGAACTATCATACTCAGTCAGCCGCATGTGAGAGATGATCATATTTCAGAATGGTAGGGAGTGGTGGCTTTTTTGGCCACCGTTCGCATAGGCCGATGATGCCTTAGCCAACTCCCCCGCAAGTGCATTGGCGGCACCGCCGGGGAAGATCGCCTCAACCCCCTATTCGAACCACGACCATCCCCGTCAAATGCCAGATGGCCGCCATCATGATCCCCATATTGAAGGCGAACTCGTTGGCACAGGATTGTGCAAAGAAGTCGCCCTCAAGGAACATGCAGGACCCTTTGCAGAGCTGGACCACCGGACTGTCCGTCGTCGAATGATTTGGAACATCCGCGGTGATTTTGGAGCGGAGGTCATTGGCTCATCGGGTTCAGGTTATGCTGCTTGACGCTGATGGTTCAAGCGGCGGTTTTGGATGGTCTTGTGTTTGATGCGTCTCCTTTCAGCAAGCGCGGGCCGTTGGCGCGGGCGAGCACGAGATGAGTAAGTTTGACGATTCCTCAGCAAAGGCGCTGACCTTGGCGGATGACAGGGTGGATATGCAGGAAGAAAAGCCCTTCAAGCGGGCAAACCGCATTTCAGAAAGCACAGATGCAGCCGCATCCTCATTTTGCAAACAGCGCACTACCCCTCACAGCTTGGCTTTCGCCCGGAGCAAATTATGTTTGGCTCTTGAAGGATCAAACATGGTCGCCGACCAAAATTTGAAAAGAACTTTGGTCGGCGACTTGCACGTCCCTTACCACCGCACGCAGGCCTCGTTCCGAAGCGTTATTTCTGGACCAAAGATCACAGAGCAAACAAGCGCTTACGCGATCCGGCAAGAGGCGTTGCAATAGGCGCTATGCGGCATCTGAAGCCCATTGTGGCGGTTGAAAAACGGCGACTTCCCTTTCAAGTCGTAAGAATGCAGGCGCTGAAATGGTCTAGGCCAACAGGTTTCAGGGCTGGAACGATGGTGGCGCAGTCCCCGATGGCGCGTGGGCATCGGGTCCGAAAGACGCAGCCGGAGGGCGGATTGATCGGGCTGGGGATATCGCCCTTGAGCACGACGCGCGACCGCTTGCGGCCCGGTTTGGGGATCGGGATCGCGGACAACAGGGCTTGCGTATAGGGATGGTTCGGCGCGGAATAAAGCGAGCTTGCGGGCGCTATTTCCATGATCCGGCCCAGATACATCACGATAACGCGGTCGCAGATGTGTTCCACCACCGCCAGATCATGCGCAATAAACAGCATGGTCAGGTTCAAAGCGTCTTTTAGGTCGTCAAGCAAGTTGATGACCTGGGCCTGGATCGACACGTCCAGCGCTGACACCGGTTCATCCGCCACCACAAATTCAGGGTCAACTGCAAGCGCACGGGCAATGCCAATCCGCTGACGCTGACCGCCAGAAAACTCGTGTGGAAAGCGGTCCATGTAATCAGATGACAGGCCAACTTGCTCTAGCAGGTGGACGATGCGATCCTCGCGGTCGCCCGGGGTGCCAATCTGATGCTGGGCTAGGGCATGGCCGATGACGGTGCGGATCTTTTCGCGTGGGTTCAAGCTGGCATAGGGATCCTGAAAGATGATCTGCATGCGCTTGCGGAATTTTCGCATGTCTTCTTTCGGCAGAGTCAGAATATCGGTGCCGCCAAAGGTGACACTGCCCGACGTCGCCTTTTCCAACCGCAGCAAGGTGCGCCCGACTGTCGTCTTGCCGGACCCGCTTTCGCCGACGAGGCCCACGACCTCGCCCTTGCGCACGTCAAACGTCACATCATTGACCGCCTGCACGTTGTTGACAACGCGGTTCAAGATTCCCCCGCGAATGGGGAAGTGTTTTTTCAGATCCTTGACCTGCAACAGGGCGGTCATGCTGGAATCCCTTCGGCAAGTGTAAGCTCGGCCCAACGCAGACAGCGCACTTCGCGGCCATCTGGCGTCAGGCTCAGCGGTGGTTCAGTTTGGGCGCAGGCAGGCAGGGCATGCGCGCAACGGGTACGAAACCGGCAACCCGACGGCAACCGCGACAGCATCGGCACTTGCCCGGGGATCGTCTCTAACCGTTGGTGCAACACTGAAGAACCAAGTCGCGGTATCGATTTCAACAGACCCGCAGTATAGGGCATCTGCGGGCGTTCAAAGATATCTGCAACCGGACCGGATTCAACAACCTGGCTCGCGTACATCACGATAACGCGGTCCGCGACTTCGGCCACCACGCCAAGGTCGTGCGTGATAAAGATCATGGCCATCCCAAGTTCGGACTGCAGATCCTTCATAAGCTCAAGGATTTGCGCTTGTATCGTCACGTCAAGCGCTGTGGTTGGTTCATCCGCGATCAGCACACTGGGCTGGCAAGACAGCGCCATCGCGATCATGGCCCGCTGCCGCATTCCACCCGACATCTGGTGGGGAAAGTTGTCAGCCCGCCTGCGCGGTTCAGGAATGCCTACCAACGATAGCATCTCGATCGCGCGCTCCTGCGCCTTGGCCTGGCTCAGGCCCTGATGTTCGATGATGACCTCGGCAATTTGGTGGCCAATGGTGTGGACAGGGTTCAGGCTGGTCATCGGTTCTTGAAAGATCATACCGATGTCCTTGCGCCTAACTTTGCGCATCTCCCGCTCTGGCAGCGTAACAAGGTCCCGGCCACGCAGCAGGATCTGCCCCCGCGTGATGCGGCCGGTTCCTTTCGGCAACAACCCCATAATAGAGAGCGAGGTCACAGATTTGCCCGACCCGCTTTCGCCCACGATGGCCAGCGTCTCGCCCGGCTGGACAGAAAAGGACACGCCGTCAACGGCCTTGATCTGGATATTGCGGCCAAGATCGAAAGTGGTCTGCAGATCGCGCACTTCAAGCAGCGGGGCTGGTGCAGGTATAGCGTTCATTGTGGTCCTTTCGGGGTCACGAAACGGCCCACCGCGGGGCCGGTGGGGGTGCCCCGCCAGACGATCTGCCCCGCTAGCAAAGTTCGGTTGAGCCTGCCGCGAAACACCTCACCGTGTGACAGACGCGCAATGGGGGCGGCGGCGGTGATCAGGCCGGTTTCGGTCACATGGGTCGGAGCGCCAAGGTCGACGATGATTAAGTCGGCCCTGCGACCCGGTGCAAGCGCGCCCCGGTCAGATAGCCCAAACCGCGTGGCGGCATTCAGGCACAGCAGGTGCATCACATCTTCCAGTGTCACTTTTCTCTGCGCCACCGCATCCAGCATCGCGGGCAACATGCATTCTGTGCCGGGGTGGCCGGGTGGCGCGGTCAGGAAGTTGTCGGCATGGGTGGCCTTTTCGGCGGCGCTGAAACCGGCATGATCGGTCGTGACATGGGTGATGATACCATCCGCTATGGCCTGCCACAGCGCCTCCCGGTCGGCTGCATGGCGGATCGGCGGGTTGATCTTGGCGGCAACGCCAACGCGGGCCACATCAGATTCGGTATAGCGCAGGTAGTGCGGGCAGGTCTCAGCGGTGAAATCCGAGGTGCCGCTGAATCGGCGGAGGATATCGACGGTGGCCGCACTCGTCACATGCGCGATATGCAGTTTGGCCTGCGCGGTAATGTTCAGGGTCAGCAGTTTTGCTACGGCCAAAGCTTCTGCCAAAGGCGGCCGCGACAGGCCGTGGCTGCGGGCATCAGTCGGATCAAGCTGAGGAGCGGCGGCAAGGATATCAGCGCTTTCCGCATGTACCACGACTGGCAGGCCAGTGCGTGCGATCAGTTGCAGGGCGCGAAACTGGTCCGCCTCGTTCGGCCAGGCCAACCCGGCAAACTCGACCTCTCGTCCAGGCGGGGCGGGGGTGGTGAAAATCTTGAAGGCGATGATTCCACTGTCTGCAAGCGCATCAACGGCGCCTTCGGTCAGCGTCAAGGGCGCCCCGTAAAGTCCAAAATCGACATGGGCGGAAGCTGCAAAATGGTCGCGCCGCATTGCCACCTGTTCGGGCGTGTTGCAGCAGGGATTGGTGATCGGCATTTCAAACACCGTGGTGATCCCACCCGCCGCACAGGCCCGGGTTTCAGAACTTACCGTACCCCGTTGCGGATAGGCGGGCGCGCGGATGTGACAGTGAATGTCGATCAGGCCGGGCAGGATGTGTTGGCCGGTCGCATCGATTGTCTGCGACGCCTCGACGCTGTCACCAACAGCGGCGATGCCCAATATGGCTCCGCCTTTGACCAACAGTGTGCCGTTGCGCAGGCCGTCCGGGGTGACAAGCGCGCCCCCGGTGATGGCTAGATCAACGCTCACTTCAGCCCCAGTTCGGTTAACGCCTGCGCCACTCCGTCTAGATGGGTAAGGTGCATCGAAGTATAGTTGGGCGCCAAAACCACGCCATGCCCGCCCGCGCGGTAAGTGGCGTGGATTGAGCGATAAGCGATGTCGGGGGTCATCTTTGCCGTATCGGGGCGCGAGCGGGGGGCATCGATGCCAATACCCATGTAGACGCGTGCCTTACCTTCAACCCCTTTAACCGCATCC
>Ga0114974_10003044_pt1 | contig 12770 bp, 15 predicted proteins | sample S_130206_EF_Meta_FD_87318 | JGI IMG/M metagenome (GOLD analysis project Ga0114974, IMG submission 87318) | Freshwater microbial communities from Lake Simoncouche, Canada to study carbon cycling - S_130206_EF_MetaG | ecosystem: Environmental > Aquatic > Freshwater > Lake | place: Lake...
TTGGCACTACCGAATCCCAGATTTGCAAACAAGTGGGGGCCTACTGCGTTAGTTGAACTGGTTGCCATTAAGATTGAATCTTGTAATGTATTTGCCAACTGGAAGTACCTACTCTGCTAACTAAGAAGGGCTCTTTTTCATGCAATACAACGGTTGTTTGGGCTTTTTTAAACATTCGTTTTAAGGACAAATTGACTACGCCCATTCTATAACCTATAAAGCAGAGTGTAATGGACTTTTATATCCCTCTTGATGAAGTGAGTCATTGTTTTATATAGGATTTTTGGCCTACCCAGCACAATTCGAGCGTATGACCTAAGTCTTATAAGGAATTGACTTGGCACAGATGAGAGGATTAGAACATCTGATTCATGTTTTTAGCAGAGAGACTCCCTTAGCGAGCGCAAGCCTTGATTAAACTGACAATTTCATCATAAAACTTTCAGGCCCGTTAAAAGCCTGCATATTAAGTGATAACATTTTTGATTCGAGCAAATTCAAGTTGATCACCGTAAAACACAACTCCGAAACCTATGAATTTGATACCCTAGACCAAGCTATGGCATGGGCTAAGGAATTAGGTGAGTTTGTGACGATTCAATTGAATGGTTCAGAAATTGTAGGTAAGTTTGGAGCCGATGGCATTATTGACGGCAAGCTCCCTAACGGCGAAGCTTATCAATGGAAGAAACGCCGCAGGCGCTAGCCCTTATTTTAAGAATACTTTCTCTTGCTTACTAAATCCCAATAAAAGTGCTAATCTAGTTCAAGAATTATTTCTACAGAAGGAGTTAAACAGATGGAAATTACTAGTGTGACACTTGGCATGATATTTTCAGGAGTGGCAATTGTGACACTCCTTATCATTATCTATGGCAGCCGTGGGCCAAAAGACAAAGACCATTAAACATCTAATGGGCAATATAGAAATCATCAGTAAACTCAAATATCTTTCTCGGAAGTTAGAGCAAGAGCAGGAACAGAGTACGTCTCATCAGAAAGAGTCTAAGAAAAGACTGCAAGATCCTGACATTGAGTACAAACGGGATGAAAAAGATTGGTGGTGGTGTGACGATGTATGACCAATAGATTACAGAATAATATCCCCCCCTAAAAAGACTCTAAGTAAACTACTAAATGACAAGTCAGTCGTCACAGCTCGGGAAGTGGTTTACTGCATCAAAGACAATTCAATTCCAAAGCTGTTCAATAGCCAATCACTCCATGGAGTGAGTCATGTTCATGAGTATCGATTTTTATTGCTACCACTAACTTAAATACTTCAAGCCAAACCAAGTGATTCTGTAAAGAAGTTCTAATTGATTCTTTTTTAAAAATATACATAAGCAAGAATAGGAAGGGTAAGGATACTTAAAACACAAGTACTGACCACTAACTTGCTAGCAAGATCAACGTCACAGCCATAGCGAACTGAATACACAATAACTAATGGGGAAGCCGGCATGGCCCCTAGAAGAAGCAGTAAAACTGAAGTCATACTCTCCATATGTCCCGTAATGAGATCAAGTTCTTGAGCAATAATGGGTTGTAATATTAAAAGCAGTGTTGCGCAGACGAAAAGTGGTAAGCCAAAATCCTTTCGCTCCATTCTTTTCAGCGTCAATCCTGTTAAAAGAGCAACAAGAAGAGTTAGGCTAATACCTGAAAATTGTAATGCGCCAAAAAATATAGTTAAGATAAACCCTGTATGAGGCAACGAAAATAAAGACCATAATGACCCCGCAAAAAAAGCTACTACCGGTGGATTCAAAATGGATATCTTAAAAATCTGACCTAAATCTACTTTAGTACTTTGGCTTCCAAACCATATTGCTATTAATACCCCGATGGTATTAATTGGTAACCCAACAGCTAGCTGAGATATAGTAATTCCTGTTGCCAGAGCTTCATCATTATTGGGGAAAACAACTTGAATTAAGGTTGGGCCCATCATGCTGATTGAGCCAAAAGTTGATGCCAAAATGAATGTGCCTAATGCACCTTTATTAAACTTGATTACAAAGCGTCCGATCAAATATGCAATAATTCCTGTGATCAGCTCCGAACCAATGATAGCTAATGAAGCATCAATTTGAAGTCGCGTTAGCGAAATATTACTCATTTTGTAAAAAATAAGCGAAGGCAAAACAAAATCGGTAATCATTCTAGAAATTACAGGCGCATGTGTCTCACTTAACACCCCTCTATATTTCAACCATAAAGCTGAAGACGCCATCAGGATAAAAATGAGAATAAATTGAATAACAGGTATAAAAAGCGGTAGTTCGTTATTCAACATGAGTGCCCTAACTGTAGTTTTGTGCTGTCGAAGTTGACAAATAGCTAGATTTACTTTATCCCAAACAATATTTAGTTTTTAGACATAAGTAGCATGCCCAGCGTTACTTAAAGTAATACTTAAAAAAACTATTCAAAAGATTTTTTTGGTGCTACTTTGTAGTCTATAAAAAACTCATACAGTACATTACTGATCGCACAATGATTCTCCTAGCCCACAAAGCAGCCGCCCTCTGAGGTCGAACTATCTGCGCGGAATATCTAACGTAGTAACCCGAGTAAGCTCCCTCTTGTAGGTAATATCATCAAATGGACGAGCTCTATGCATGGTGGTGCGGTTATCCCAAATCACCAGATCCCCAAGAGTCCATTCGTGATAATGAACAAACTTTGACTGCGTTGCATGTTCCATTAAGTCCTTCAGTAACAAGCGGCCCTCAGGTACAGGCCACTCAACAACGTAGTCTGCATGAGAAGCTAAATAAAGTGCCTTACGCGTGGAGCCTTCAATCATTTTTACCAAAGGTTGGGTTGCCCCTGGAAGCTTAGCCTTCTCCTCTTCAGCAAAATCAAATCCCATCGTATGTCGTGAATACACAATCGAGTGAAACACGTGCAAATCAGCAATTATCTTTTTAGTCTGCTCATCTAATTCATCATAAGCTGCACGCATGTCAGCAAATTCGGTATCAGCGCGTACTGGAGGAATATTGCGGGCAAAGAGCATCGAATAACGACCGGCTGGATTCACGAATGATGCATCGGTATGCCATATGCGATTACTAATATTATTCATGCGGCGCCGATCGTTCGCCGAGATGATATCTCCATCTTGAGTCACATTTGAAATATCAGTTAGCGCATCATTTCCAAAACGATTTTTACTTACTGCTGAGTTAGATGTTTTGGAGTGAAGCTCACCATCGAGGCGTTGTGCAAAATCAAGTTGATCCTGGTGCGAGAACTTCTGACCCTTGAAAACCAAGACGCCATATTCCGACATCCCTTTGTGGATCATCTCAAGCGTAGCTTCATCGCTTACTTCACGCAAATCAACTGGACTTACCTCAGCCATGAAGCTTTGGTGCAACTTCTTAAAGGTTATCAGCATATTCTATCTCGCTTGTATATCAAATATAGATCACTTTAAGTTACTTAAAGACATAACACTTATATTAATCTAGCGTTACGTTGTTATCACGCGCTACTTTCCCCCATTTAGCGATCTCAGATTTGACGTAAGCATCAAACTGCATTGGCGTAGAACCTACAATTTCAGCACCCAATCCTTTGAGCTTTTCTGCCACTTCCGGAATCTTCAAAATTTTTAAAATTTCTGCATTGAGGCGATTAATAATTGCGGGAGGCGTGCCAGCAGGGGCCATAATACCGCCCCAGGAGACCGCCTCAAATCCAGGAAGAGTTTCAGCAACTGTTGGGACATCAGGGAAAGATGGCAGGCGCTTATTACTTGTCACGGCGAGCGCTCGTAATTGTCCTGAACGCACAGAAGGAGCTGCTGCTATTGCCGTAGGAAGCGCTACAGTCACCTGCCCCGACATCACATCTACAAGGCCTGGTGCATCTCCCTTATACGGCACGTGCACCATTTTAATGCCGGCCATTGAATTAAAGAGCTCACCAGAAAGATGGTTTGATGCGCCATTTCCAGCTGAAGCAAAAGTTACTTTTCCGGGATTGGCTTTCGTATAGGCAATTAATTCAGCAAGGGAATTAATTGGTTGTGATGGCGCCACCACGATAAATTGTGGGACGATGGTGGTTAACGTAATCGCTGAGAAATCTTTAACAGCATCGTATGGCAACTTCTTATAGATAACTGGATTAATTGCATTGGGTCCTAAATTCGCCATCAAGAGGGTATAACCATCAGGCGCTGCTTTAGCAACAAATTCAGTTGCAATAATGCCGTTAGCCCCGGGTTTGTTCTCAACTACCACTGACTGACCTATTGATTCAGTGAGCTTTGATGCAATCAGTCTCGCCGTCACATCAGACGCGCCCCCTGGCGGGTATACAACAATAATTTTAATGGGCTGTTTTGAGGGCCAAGACTGCGCACTAGCAGTTAGCGGTAGGGCTGCAGCAATACAGGACAGCACCATAAAACGAATAATCATGTAAAAAAGATTCATAATGGTTCAACCTTATTAAATTTCCCAGATCAGAATAGCATAGAAGATTTTGGGTAACTAGCCCCCAAGTCACAGAGCTTAAATGCACGCTTTTGACCGAAAGCGGCCCTTGACTATTTAGACACCATGAGCAGCAAATAGTTTATTACTCCAAACTAGAGCCATATACCTATTGGGGTCTAACGGTAGTATGCGCTACACACCAACCGCAGAGAAAGAAAAACACCAGGATTTCAAGAACTTACGCCTCCTAAATATCGGTGTTTAGCGTTTTGTGTGCGATTAACGGTCGTTAATTAAAGTAAGGACCAGTTTCGACGAAGACTGTTAAAGAGACAATCAAAGATTAGGCCTTAAAAAACTAATCTGAATTGCCATAGCTCAATGAAATCAATTAAGTAATTCTCGTTTTTCAACACCTTTCCGGCATAATAGTTCCGGACAGAAACATTGGGGGCTTGCATGACACACTCAATTATTATCGCTATCGTCGCTGTGATAGCCACGACTTCTACAGCGGCCTGGGCTCAGAACCCGGCGAAAGCAGTAAGTGAGGTTCTACCCCATTACACAACAACCCTTGTAACGATTGCCGACGCTCGCAGTGGTATCGCTCAATCGGTTGACCTTGGTGCAGCTGGCGATTCGCCAGGTGATATATTTGTGTTCGACCAACCATTGTTAAACAGCAATCATGAGCCGATTGGTCAGAATAGCGGTTTCTGTATTCGCACGCTGCCCGGTAAATTTAGTGAATGCCAGTGGACGCTGACTTTAGCAGATGGCACTATTACCGTTGCAGGTCGAGAGTCTGATACTAGAACCTCGATGATCCCAGTCATCGGTGGCACAGGTAAATATCTATTGGTCCGCGGTGTGATGGCAACCACCCCAAACGTAGACAAAACTTATACTCAGATCCTCACGCTTTACTGCTTTGGGCAAGATAGAGCGGCTGGAGCGTGTCAATGACTTTATGACACCAGGCGGAATTAAAAGAATTTTTGGAGCAACCATCTAACACTTCGTTGCTCCAAAGTACTTCTTTGAATAATTTATAAGCGTTACTTAAAGTAACGCTTTGGCTAATTATGAAATGCAATTAATTTATAAGAATTTCATCCAAAGCAATATTGATGTAGTAATTGATGCGCCCGACTCTTCTCTTCTCTAAAAACGCCTCTTCCGCTAGAACATCGAGATATTTGGTGGCAGTGAGCCTAGAAATATTCAAGTCACGCATTACAAATTCAATCTTTGTATATGGATGAGTAAATAAATTATTAATTAAATCTTGGCTATAGAATTTGTGCTTTTCTCTGATTCTATGTTTGTAGTCAAATAGGGCTACTTTTATCTCATTGATCTTCTTAATTGTCTGCCCTGAAGTTGCGCGGACCGCCTCCAGCATATATAGAACCCAATCCTCCCAAGCATCATCATCGCGCACTGCCTGAAGAAGGCGATAGTATTCTGATTTGTTGCGAACTATATAGTTGCTCAAATAAAGAACCGGTATGTTGAGTAGCTGCTCTTTTACTAGGTACAAGACATTAATAATCCGGCCGGTACGTCCATTGCCATCGTAGAAAGGATGAATGCTTTCAAATTGATGATGTATCAAGGCCATTTTTATTAATGGATCGACTAGGTATGATCCGGAATCATTGATGAAATTCTCAAGCTCAACCATTAGCCTAATAATTTCTTTGGGGTCTTGCGGGGGTGTATACACAACCTCCCCTTGAGTGCTTTTTAAGCTAGTTCCAGGTAGCTTTCTATAACCTGCATTATTACGCTCAAGCTCCGCCTGAATCAGCAAAATATGATTACTAGTTAAAAGGCCTGTCTCTCGCACTTGCTCAAAGCCAATTCGAAGTGCCTGCCTATAACGCAAGACCTCCTTGGCAACCGAATCATCCACTGACTCTGGCAGCAAATCATCCTTAAAGAGTTCATCATGAGTGGTGACGATATTTTCTATTTCAGAACTATCTTTAGCCTCTTGTAAGCCAAGAGTATTAATTAAAATCCCTTGATTTGGGATGGATGCTGCCACCCCCTTTAACTCGGCAAGCATTCTGCTACTCTCAGCTAATTTTTTCAAGATTGCTGGCGTATCGAATCTTGAACTACTCAAACTTTCAAGTGATTGTATTTTGCTCATATGCACGTTTTTTTGATATGTATAGAAAAACGATATTTTTATACATATTAGCAGTGATCTGTATATAAATCCCACATTTTAACGTATTAACTATCCTTTTACTGTATAAAAATACAGCTTTTTGATCATGAAAAGCCACTACGCACACCCAAGCAAACCAGTCCATCAGTTCACCCCTTTTCTTAATATCACTCCAACACCAAGACACTCAGGAAAAGTAAGCGCATCAAATACCATTTACCTGCGGGATGGAGAGGTCATTCTCTATAAACGCAAGGACAGCAGAATCTGGCAAACCTGCTTTAAGCTCTGACCATCGCTGGCACCGCTACTCAACTAAGCATCTCAATTTGGAATATGCCAAAGAGAGTGCTAGCGCCCTATATGATGAAATTCGCTTTAAAGAAAAGCTGGGCATTAGTCACTCTAGTCGTAAATTTTCTCATGTAGCCAAGGACTGTATTGCAGAGTTGGAACAAAAAATTGCTGCCGGCATATGCCCTATGACCAATCATGACTACATCAGAGCAATCATGCTTTACCTCGTCCCCTTCTTTGGCAATTACCAACTTGAAAATATTACAGCCCCAGTAGTAGCGCAATACGAAGCTTGGCGCAATCTCAAGATGAAACGTATTCCCATGAGTAGCACCTTGATGACTCATGCCAGTGCGTATAACAAAGTCATCCAACATGCAGTTCTCAAAGGCTGGCTCAATCCTCTGCTCTACCGACCGCTATTGGCCGAAAGCAGAACCACAACCGTTACTTAAAGTAACGCTCAAAAGACAAAACCCCCACTATCGCTAGTGAGGGTTTGCTTTTCTGGTGGGCCCACCAGGACTTGAACCTAGTCCCAAAAATTCTTCGCCAGGGCTCGAGGTATCTTGACCTGGTCCTGTAGGCTGGTTAACCTTATTGATCGAGTAAAAATACATTTCGATCTGATTGCCGCCTTTCTTAACCGTTCCCGCATCATCAGTATTTAAGGGCTCAAATGCCTGAGCTCTACCGATTAAAAAAAGAGTTATTACAGCCAAAAAAAGATTATTTAGGTTAATGATGATAAAAACTGTGGGAAAGCTATCGTATAGAAAATATGATTTATTGCTTAATATAAATCTCTCTTAAAACAGGCGATGAAGCTAGTTTATCTTTTGAATGGAAATTTAGTATTAAATCGTGATAATTGTTTTCTAATTTTTTAGTCACTTGATCCCATGAAATTTCCAGCGTTGTTTGCCTTGCATGGGCTCTCAAATTTTCTAAATCAACATCATATTTTACTAGCGCAAGGCCTGCTGCAACGAACGAGTTAGGCTCATTTAGACTAGCTAAAAATCCATTGGCACCATGATCTATAAATTGCCTAGCTGCCGCATAGTCATATGCCAAAACGGCCAGTCCACTAGCCATCGCTTCGATCGTTACATTACCGAATGTTTCACTTAGACTCGAAAATAAGAAGATATCGCCACTAGCATAATGGCTTGCAAGTGCTTCACCCCGTTGCACTCCAGCAAAGATACTATTAGGGCAGCTTAACTTCAAAGACTCTTTTTCAGGACCATCACCAACCCATACCATTTTTAGATTGGGATTAACTTGTAACATTACCTTAAATGTTTCTACAGTAACTTGAAGATTTTTCTCTGAAGCAAGCCTGCTGACACATAAGACTACTTTTTCATGGTCTTTAACTCCCCAATGATTTCGTAATTCTTGACTACGCTTAGATGGATTGAATAATTCAGTATCTACTCCTCTAGCAAGTACTTTGAGCCTCTCAAATCCATTAGTCAGCAACTGATTTTTGAGTTCCTGAGTTGGCACCATTGTGAAGTTACAGTTGTTATGAAAATAACGAAGATACCTTTGAATGGGATTCTTTAGGAAGCTCATTCCATAATATGTTGAATAAGCATCAAAATTTGTTCGGAAATCTGAACAAGTAGGAATATTTAATTTTTTAGCCGCCTCCAGCGCCGACCAGCCGAGAGGACCCTCGGTAACAATATGGACAAGACTAGGCCTATCAGATGCCCATTGCTTCAACAGTATATTTTTTTGAGGGAGACCCATCCTTAGCGAGCTATAACCCGGTATCGGCATTCCTAGTGTCAGTATTTCTTTAAAATGGGGTTCATTTTTGGGTTTATCTTTTAATCCCTGACGAGGCCGAATGAGCGTGATGTCATGACCCAACCCCGCAAGAACCTTAATGAATTGAGCGATTGTGCTAGCTACCCCATTAACCTCTGGAGGATATGTTTCGGTAACAATAGCAACCTTAACTAAAGCATTCAAGTTTAGGTTGCTGTTTATTGCCGTGGCATTTGAAATCATTAATGCTGAGTATTCTCGAAGAAAATAACAGTTTTATGACAAAGTGTATTTGTTATATGTCTTAATATTGTCACAAAAAAATTGTAAACATGAGCAAATTCATATTTTTGTAATGTTGTACGTCAATATTCAAAGGATCTAAAATTGATTCAATTTTTTGAAACCCTAAAAAAACAGCGCTGGGATGATCATCGCTACTATCACCATAGTCGCATCAATCAATCACTACACTTAGTTAGTGCGCTAAGTTTCTTGACTGCCTACTTTTTACTTTTTACGGATCCTATTGCAGCCTCGTTGCTCGCATGGTTAGTTGCTATGACAACTCGTCAAAGCGGTCATTTCTTTTTTGAACCAAAAGGATATGACGAGGTTAACAAAGCTACTCATGAATACAAAGAAGAAATCAAAGTAGGTTACAACCTTAATAGAAAAGTTGTTCTTTTATCCATTTGGGCGGCAATTCCGGTACTAGTGTATTTCAACCCAGTATTCTTGCAAAAATTTGTTGCCATGAATACTTTCACGAATACTGAAGGTTTTATTAGACAAACTGGCCTCTTATGGCTCTGGCTTGGTGTTGGTGGCGTCCTATTCCGCACATTCCATCTCTTCTTTATTCATGATGTTGAGGCAGCTTTGGCTTGGATGACCAAAATTATTACAGACCCATTCCATGATGCAAAAATTTATGCAACTGCACCCCTGTATTTATTGCGCGGCCAACTCATTGACCCCATGAACCATCTTGAACTCGACGAAGAAAACCTAGGCTCAATCAAATCATAATGCAGATACAGGTCCGATGTTGTTTTTTCTAAATAGCATTTCTTTTATTATTTGGCGCTTGATTGCTTTATTACTTAACCCATTTCCGTTCCACCACCAAGCATCCTGTTTCATAGACTGGGCAGCAGCAATAAAGCGCTCAAGAACGGCTAGCATGTCTGCATCACTATAGTTCAGACTGAAAATAAATCTTCCCGTTCCAATCCAGCTCAGTGCTAGACCTTGTTCCTTTAAGTAGTACTGAAACATCCAGTTATAGCGGCTAGGCTCAGTGAAATAGATGGTCCAAATACTAGACATATTCGCGACCCTGACTGGCAAGTCTAATGAAATCAACGTCTCATTAAAGCGATTGGCGCGCTGGTTCCAAACATCGTCTAAATCAACATACATTTTTTTGATAGCTGGGGTTTCAAGTTGCTCTAGAAACACTTGCATCGCCCCCATTACATAGGGGTGCGAATTAAACGTACCCCTTGCAAAACAGATATCATCTGGCTTTTCTTCCCTAAATCGCTTCATTAAATCACTACGTCCGCACACTACGCCAATCGGTAATCCACCGCCTAAGGTTTTACCGTAAGTCACCATATCAGCCTGTACGCCAAAGTATTCTTGAGCGCCGCCCTGAGCCAAACGAAATCCTACGAATACTTCATCAAATATGAGAACAATTCCGCTCTTTGTGCAGACTTCCCTTAGTTCTTGGAGCCATTTGGTATAGGCAGCACGATCATAATGTGCAGTTCGCGAGCTATCTAATAGGGATGAATCGCCAGGCGCTCCTTTATTCGGATGCATAGCCTGTAGTGGATTCACTAATACGCAGGCAATATTCTTTCGATTACGTAGCACTCGCAAGGTATCTTGATCCATCTCCTTCAGTGTGTAGGTTTCCCTAGGAGGAAGTGGATTGCCTATGCCAGGCTGAACATCTTCCCACCAACCGTGATACGCGCCATTAAACCGCACTACATGGCTACGCTTTGTATGGTAGCGAGCTAGGCGCACCGCCTGCATAACAGCCTCTGTACCTGACATATGAAAGGATATTTCATCTAGGCCTGAAATCGCTGTTAAACGCTTCACATTATCTTCAACAATGGGATTGTAAAAGCCCAAAACAGGCCCCAGCTCAGAAACACGTTTAGCTCCATCTTCAATGGTCTTTTTATAAAAGTCATATCCGAGAACGTTGACACCATAAGACCCAGTCAAGTCATAAAAGATATTGCCATCCAAATCCGTCAAGGTAACTCCAGATGACGACTGCATAAAGCTACCGGATTTCAAATGCTCACTAACAAAAGGGCTGAATTGAAAAGGTACTCGATACCTACCTGTAAATTGCAGATCAGATATATTTTTGGCTGCCTGATTTGTCAGGGCAACCGATTTTGCAAAACGCTCCCGATAGAGATGGGATAAGCGCATAAAACCCGCTTCTCTTAAGGAGGCAATATTACCTGGCGCTCCATCGACTTTAAAAAAAGACTCTCGATTAAAGGAGTAAAAGGGAATCAAACGGGCCACCCTCTTTGCCATGCGTGAGTGACCAGCTAAAGAGGGATGCTTTGCCTTAGATAGCTGCAATCTTATATAGACTTTTCGAACAATCCACACTCCAAAGCCTGCTCCGAATATACTTAATGCGATCCAACTATTCATAGATGCTCCAATTGTTCATTCTTGACACTTTTACTTCATTTGTTTGACAAAATTATGTCAATGAAAAAGACCATTCAAAGCATTCTGTCCCAGGAAGACCTCAATTTTCTTCTGACTAACCGCATTCCCCGCAATACGCTTACTTGCTTTATTGGCTGGTTTAGTCAAATTGAAAACCCGGTCATTGCATATAGCTCTATCCAGGTTTGGAAATTCTTTTCTGCACTGGATTTATCGGAGGCTAAAAGCCATCAATTTAAAAGTATGCATGCCTGCTTTACACGTGAACTTAAGCCCAATGCAAGACCAATCAATCAAGACTCCAAAAATCTAGTAAGCCCATGCGATGCTCTGATTGGAGCATTCGGAAGAGTAAGTAATGGTGAAATTTTTCAAGCCAAAGGCTTTCCTTACCTCTTAGAAGACTTGATACCTAATAAGAGCTTAGCCAAGAGTTATGAGGGATGTGAATATGTAACCCTGCGACTCACATCAAGCATGTACCACCGATTTCATGCTCCAACGGCAATGCACATCAGAAAAATTACTTATATCTCTGGGGATACCTGGAATGTAAACCCAATTGCACTAAAGCGAGTTGAACGTCTCTTTTGCAAGAATGAAAGAGCCGTGATTGAATGTGAAATAGATCATCCTGATAAGGGGGCTCAAAATACAACCCTGACTCTGGTGCCTGTAGCAGCTATTCTTGTTGCCAGCATTCGCATGCACTGCGTTGATCTGCTCTTTCATTTACAGTACAAAGGCCCTAATGAGATTGACTGTGACGTTGCCGTCACTCGTGGTGAGGAATTAGGCTGGTTTCAGCACGGCTCCACAATTATTGTTTTTGCTCCCAAAAATTACCGCTTGCTATCAAGCTTAAATCTTGGAGACAACATACGTATGGGTGAAGCTTTATTTGAATACTCGCCAGAACGATAAGCTATCTACAGGCCAAACTCAGAGTGTCGCGGCTGCGCTCCATCCCCTCAGCCATCATTTCAAAACCCTTCCGAATATTATTTCTCATGAAATATTCTATGATCCCATTCGGAATTACAGAATCTGGCTCGATGATGCTGGCATATCGCACCAACACACCCTTCTCATTGGTTTGCAGTCGCCATGTTCCTGCGTAAGCCTTACTACTACCTTTAGTCTGAATAAAATTTAAACCCTGATTTGGCAGCTCAGTAAATTCAACCTCAGACCTAAGTTGTACAGGGAATAATAAAATTCGCTCCTCAATGAGCCTCTCTACAGTTACCTTATTACCATTCCTTCTGCGCACCTTGGACTCAACAATTCCTGGAATAGTTTTTACATCCTCATAGTCAGTTAAA
>Ga0114974_10003045_pt1 | contig 12769 bp, 11 predicted proteins | sample S_130206_EF_Meta_FD_87318 | JGI IMG/M metagenome (GOLD analysis project Ga0114974, IMG submission 87318) | Freshwater microbial communities from Lake Simoncouche, Canada to study carbon cycling - S_130206_EF_MetaG | ecosystem: Environmental > Aquatic > Freshwater > Lake | place: Lake...
CCGGGCGGGCCAGCCTGAACGTGCGGATGTCAGGTGTCTCGTCGAACACCGCCATCACCGCGGTCTGCACGAAGCCTTGTGGTTGCCGGAGCGCCGCCTGCGCCATGCGCGTCGGGCGCGCCGGCGCCGGTGACGCTGCCGTAGTGCGTGACGCCGGTGCCGGTGCCGGTGCCGGCGCCAGTGCGGCCACCGGTCCCGTCAGCAACCACTCGCAGGCGACGAACCAGCCGACGTGCGCCAGGAACCCTGTGGTGAGGCCCAATAAAGAAGGCATCAACCACGGCGACGCCGCGAACAGAAATGAAATCGCGCTGACAAAGTGGCGCGGTGCGCCGCCGCCGGTGCGATGGCTGCGGAGGACGACCAGCGCAAGGTGCACGGTCGTTGCAAAAGCAAGGATTGACGGCGCGAGCGGCTGTGTAAGGTTCATGGTTCGACGACTCGGATCAAGACGATCGCCGCGCTGGAACAGGACGAAGTGCGCGTGTGACAGCGAAGCACTGCAAGCCGAATACCGACACGCGCCGAGCGGGGCCGACGACGCGATCGTGTGAAGCGAGACGACTCCAGCGGTGTTGCGCGAGCGCTGGATCGCAACTTGCTCAGGTCGGTCGTCGACATGAGTCGAAGCGTGATGAACGTGATGGTCAGTTGCGGAGCGGTGGTCGCCGTGGTGTGCGTGATGAGCGCGCACGCCGGAGCCGAGAAGCCCGGCGGAAAGTCGGCGCGCTCCGGAAAGGCGTCGCCGACGCCGCTGGTCTGGCCGCTCCCGCCGGAGCCGCCGCGCATTCGCTACGTGCGGAGCTATCAAGGCGTCAACGACTTCAAGCCGGCGAAGAAGCCGTCGAAATTCGCGTTGATGCTGCTCGGCCCGTCGGATGCGCAGGGGCAGTCGGACACGCTGGTGAAGCCGTACGGCGTGGCGGTCTCGTCGCGCGGCACGCTGTTCGTGGCCGATACGGCGGCACGTCGCGCGTTCGCCTTCGATCCCGACGCACAGAAGGTCACCTTCGTCGGCAACGACGGGGCGGGCCGGCTCACCAAGCCGATCGGCGTGGCCGTCGACGGTCGCGACATCGTGTTTGTGGCCGACGCCACCCTGAAGCGCGTGTTCGCCTATGGGCCGGATGGCCGGCTGGTGCTCGCCATTGGGCACGATGGTGAGCTGCTCAATCCGTCAGGGCTCGCCATCGATCGGATCCGTCAGCGGCTCTACGTCGCCGATGCCGGGCAGCACCAGATTCGCAGCTACTCGACGCTCGATGGCGCGCCGCAGCAGACCATCGGTCGGCGCGGTGCCGAGGACGGGGAGTTCAACTTCCCGACGAACCTCTCCGTGGATCGCCTCGGCCAGCTCTACGTCGCCGACACCCTCAACTTCCGCATCCAGGTGTTCGACGTCGAGGGGCGCTTCGTGCGCGCGCTCGGCACGCTCGGCGACACGCCCGGGTCGCTGAATCGGCCGAAGGGGGTCGGCGTCGATAGCGACGGCCACATCTACGTGGTCGACGCCTCGTTCAACAACTTCCAGATCTTTGACGGGCAGGGGCAGTTGCTGCTGTTCGTCGGAGCCGGCGGCCGGAACCCTGGCGAGTTCTTCCTGCCGGCTGGGATGTCCGTCGACGAGCAGGACCGCCTGTACGTCGCGGACCAGGGGAACTCGCGCGTGCAGGTCTTTCAATACCTCAAGGGAGCAACGAGATGAGACGAGTATGCCTTCTGGCCGCCGGAGCGGTGTTGCTGGCGGCGAACAGCAGCTACGCCCAATTCACGGCAACCATCGCTGGCGGTCCGCACGATTTGAGCAACGGCTCGGCCGTGCGCAACAGCAACGCCACCATCAACGGGCAGACGTGCGTCTACTGCCACGTGCCGCACGGCGGGTCGACCAACCAGCCACTGTGGAACCGCAGCAACCCGACCGGGGCCTCGTACCAGGTCTACACCAGCTCCACGAGCAAGACCGTGGCGACCGGCTCGGCCGTTGCGGCTGGTATCTCCGGCGCCTGTATGAGCTGTCACGACGGCACCATCGCGATGGACGTCCTCACGAACGTGAACGGCATCGCGTTCGGCACGGCACCCACCGGTGGGTCGGTGGCATTCACCGCGGGGCCGAACCGCAAGGCCACCTATACGAATGGCACGGGCGGCACGGCCAACGTCATGAGCGGCGGCCTGCCGTTCATCGGCGCCGACTTGCGCAACGACCACCCGGTGGCGGTGGTGTACCAGACGGCGCTCTCCGCCGATCCGACGCACTACACCGCGATTACGCAGTCGGGCGCTCGCATCTACGTGAACGGCGCGGGTGGCCAGTTGCCGCTGTTCGGCACGTCGACGGCAACCGCGACGGTCGAGTGCGCCAGCTGCCACGATGCGCACAACAACTCGCTGAACGGCACCAACGGCGGCTTCCTTCGTCAGGCGAACACCGGCAGCCAGATGTGCAAGGCCTGCCATAACAAGTGAGGACTGCGTGAACGCTGCCGTGTGCCTGTCGCTCGTCCTTGTCGTCGCCGTTCCACCGGTGGCGGCGCAGCAACCCGTTCCATCACATGCGCCCGCGCCTGCGGCGTCCGCCTCGGCACGTACCGATGTGGCACGCGTCAACGGCGTGGCAGTGACGAGCGACCGGCTCGCGGCGGCCCTGTCCGCACTGATTCCCCAGGAATCGTTTCATCGCAACGTCGACGCACGGCGCATGGCCGAACTGCGGACCCGGGCGCTGTCATCGGTGGTCGACGACGAACTGGCCTACCAGGATGGTCTCCGCCGTGGCTGGCGCGCCGCGCCGGCAGACGTCCGGAAGGCGTGGGACCAGACCGTTGCGCGATACGGCGGCCCCGCATCGTTCACCAGCGCACTGCGTCAGTCGGGTCTGTCGAGGGCCTCGGTCGAGCAGGAGATCACGCGCCAGTTGCTCGTCGAGCGCAACTACAACGAGTCGGTCATGAAGAGCTGCCGTGTGACCCCGGCGGAGGCGCAGCACTTCTTCGGTGAGCATCCGGAGCGCTTCGTCGAGCCCGAGCAGTTGCATGTGCTGGCGATCACCGTTGGCGTGAATCCAAGCAGCCCGCCCAGTGCCTGGCCAGAGGCGAAGGCGCGAGCCGCCCAGGCGCGTGCGGCGCTCGACGAGGGGACGGCCTTCGACGTGGTGGCACGCACCTACTCCACCGACCCGAGCCGTGAGAAGGGCGGCGACATGGGCTTCGTGCATCGCGGCAGTCTCGCCAGTCCGTTCGAGGAGGTCGTCGAGCGGCTGTCGACCGGCGGCACGAGCGCGGTCGTCGAGTCGCTGTACGGCTACCACATCCTCCGGGTGCCGGAGGTGCGACCCGCGCAGGCCAGGTCGTTCGAGCAGGTATCGGCCACGCTGACCACCGACCTGTCGGCGACGCGCTGCGCCGAGCGCAAGGACACGTGGCTTACGCAGCTGCGGGCGGCCGCCCGTGTCCAGTTCCTGGAGTCCGCGCAGTGAGACGCCGCATCACCATCGGCCTCGCGCTCTGTGTCCCACTCGTTGCCGCGCCGATGGCGACCGCCCAGACCACCGTCGACGGCTCCGCCGAGGTGAGCGTGGCGAGGAGCAGCACCGAGTCGACGGGGCAGGCGCATGCTGACAGTTCGGTCGGCCAGAACTACGCGCTCGGCTGGAGCTCGACGCTGTTCGACCCGCGCATCGCCCGCTACAACCTGCAGGGGTTGTTCCGCACAAGCCAGCTCTCGGCCAACGGATCGGGGCAGCCGTTCGAGCGCGGCCACGCCGACGATCTCGGCTACCGCCTCGGCGCCACCCTGCTGCCCGCGAGCTCCATGCCCTTCACCTTCCAGTCGTCACGCACCAGGAGTGCGTCGGCGGGCGACCTGATGCCGGGCAACCCGATTCGCAGCGGCCTCCTCGCCGCGACGGGCGCGCCGGCGGTCGACTTCGAGTCGCTCAATCACGAGCTATCCGCGGGCTGGCACCTCGGGCTCGAGCGGCTGCCGCAGATCGATCTGACGATGCGCCGCGGTCGTTCGGTGATCAGTGGCGGTGGCTATGAGGCACGCCAGTCGGACAACGACCTGTCAGCATCGGTCCTGAAGAACACCCGGTCCACGCGTCAGGTGTTCCGCTATCAGGCGACGCAGTCCGAGAACATCCTCGACCAGACCTTCGAGCAGCGCCTCGGGCTGCTCGACTACGACCTGGGGGTGTCGCCGACAGCGCACACGCGCATGACCGCGCATGCCGGCCGGCGCACGTCCTTTGCGCAGTCGGTGTTCGTGCGGCCGGTGGATGCGGAGGCCGGCGCCTACAGTCCCGCATCGACCAGCGGCGAGTCGGCCGCGCAGTACGGACAGATCGGCTACTCGTATGAGCCGACCGGCCGCTTCTCGCTGCGTCTCCTCGGTAGCGCCGACCACCAGACCGGCGACGATGCCTCCACGGCGGCGGCACTGGCGACGGTGTCGAGCCACGCTGAGGTCGTGAAGGGGTTGGTGCTCACGGCCAGTGGCGCCGGCGGGCGGCGTCAGCAGGTGGTCGGTCGCGACCTGGTCGATGTGGCCACGCGGACCGCCGACGCCGGCGTCACCTACCAGGTGAACGGACGCTGGCTCGGTGCGGGCGGCAGCGCAACGCGCGGGATGGGGACCAACACCACGCCAGCGGGGCTGACCGGCCAGAGTGATGCCTGGTCCGGCGACGCGCACGTCTCCACCACCGTGCACTGGTTCGGTGCGGGCCTGGGCTACGACCGCTCGCGCTATCGCGACGACCTGCTCGACTTCGGCAACTACGCCAGCGAGCGCGTGCGCGCGTCGGCGCAGGCGCAGACGACGCGCGGGTCACTCACCGCCAACGGCGAGCAGTTGCGCATCACGCGCGGCCGCACGGCCACGTTCATCCGTAACCTGCAACGCACCGTATCGGGCACGGCGTCGCTGCGATTGCTCGGGCAGAACTTCGTGTCGGCCACAGCCGGTCACTTCCTGAACGACTACGAGGGGGCGGCCGGTGGCGGCACCGACCGCAGCCTGTTCTGGAGCGTCGGCCTGGACAGCGCGGTGCGGCAGGCGCTGCATCTCTCGGGGTGGCTGCGGACCGAGGCGGCGTCGGCGTCGCGGACCCGCTTTGATCAGGACGCGCTCAGTGCGTTCGGCCGGCTCGAGTACCGGCTGCGAACGCTGAACCTTGCCGTCGAGTATCGCCGCAGCCACAGCCGCATGGTCTACCCGGGCATGATCGGTCCAGACGCATTCGCGGGACGTCAGGTCCGCTTCAGTATCACCCGCCAGTTCGGGTTCCGCGTGCGATGACGACCGCCCGCACGGCCTGCGCGGTGGTGGCTCTGCTGCTGGCGTCGTGTCCTGCCACAGCGCAGGAGCGGCCGGTCTGGCCATCGCCGCCGGCGGCGACGCGCATTCGCTACCTGCGCGCGCTGAGTCCGGAGGCGATCCGGCGCCCGCCGTCCGCCTTCTCGAAGCTCCTGCGCGTCATCGTCGGCGGTGCGGCGCGCGAACACATGACCCAGCCCTACGGCGTCGCCGTCGGGCCCGACCGCCGCGTCTACGTGGCCGATTCGGTCGGTGGCGTGATCCACGTCTACGACCTCGAGAAGTCGCGGCACGACACGATCAAGGTGGCGGCGCAGTCGCTCATCGGCATCGCCGTCGTCGGGCAGCGCCTGTATGTCACCGACTCGGTGGCCGGACGGCTGGTGTGCCTCGACCTCAAGGGACACGAGTTGTGGAGCCGCGGCGCTGGCGACGGGTTCGTGCGGCCCACCGGTCTGGCCGCCTCGGCCGACCTGCTCTACGTCGTCGACACGATGCAGCATCGCATCGTGACCGTCGGGCTCGGCGGCACCATCTACGAGCGCCTCGGCACGCGCGGCAGCGGACCGGGGCAGTTCAACTTCCCGACCAACATCGTCCGAGCCGGGGACGGCCGGCTGTTTGTCACTGACACGATGAACTTCCGCGTCCAGGTGCTCGATCGGCACGGCGCGCCGCTGGCCGCGTTCGGACGCCTGGGCGATGCGCCCGGCGATTTCGACAAGCCAAAGGGAATCGCGCTCGACAGCGATGGGCATGTCTATGTGGTCGAGGGGCTGAACGACATCGTGCAGATCTTCGACGAGCGGGGACGGCTGCTGCTCACGTTCGGCGGGTCGGGGGCTGGTGCGGGAGAACTCTGGCTGCCGTCGGGCATCACCATCGTCAACGATGTGGTCTACGTGGCCGATGCCGCCAACCGGCGCGTGCAGTTGTTCGAGTACGTGAAGGAGGGGCGATGAGCCGCGCCCTCCTCCTCGCGTTCGCGGCCTGGTGCGTCGCCGTCCTGTCGACAACCGTCTCGGCCCAGGACAGTGTCACCGCGCCGACCAACAAGCACAACCTGTCGACGAGCGGGCCGGGTCCGGTGAAGGCGACCGGCACCACCGAAATCTGTGTCTTCTGTCATACGCCGCACAACGCCGCGCCGGTGGCGCCGCTGTGGAACCAGACGCTGTCGGCGGCCACGTACAGCCCATACTCGAGCAGCACCATGAATGCCGTGCCCGGCGTGCCGCAGGGCACGTCGAAGCTGTGCCTCAGTTGCCACGACGGGACGGTGGCCATCGGCAGTACGGCAGGAGCCGGACAGATCCCGATGCTGGGGTTGACCTCGGGCAAGCTGACCGGGGCGTCATCGCTCGGCACCAACCTCGGTGACGACCACCCCATCTCGTTCGTGCCGGTGTCGACGCCTGGCCTGGTGAACCCGCCGGCCGGCAGCCCGGTGGCGCTCGACGCGAATGGCCAGGTGCAGTGTGTCAGTTGTCACGACTCGCACCAGATGGACATTGATCCGACGCAGAAGAAGTTCCTCGTGATGAACAACGCGTCGTCGTCGCTCTGCCTGGTGTGCCACCAGCAGCCGTACTGGTCGTCCGGGCCGAGCACGCATGCGACGTCGACCAAGCCGTTCACGGCGGGGCAGGGCGCGCACACGGGCTATACCACCGTGGCCACCAACGGCTGCGAGAGCTGCCACAAGCCGCACACCGCGACCACCCCGGCGCGGATGCTGAAGGGTGTGGAAGAGCAGACGTGCGGCACGTGCCACGGACCATCAGCGATCGGGCGAGACATCCAGACCGAGTTCTCGAAGGCGTACTCGCACCCCACCTACCGGGTGACGCCGTCCGCGCACGATGCGTCGGAGTCGCCGTCGAACGCCTCGCATACGCTGCCCGAAGTGTCAGGAGCGGCGCCGCGGCATGCCGAGTGTGCCGACTGCCACAACGGGCACGCCTCGAACGCCCAGACGGCCGCCGCACCGAAAGGGTCAGGCAAGATTGCCGGCGTCTGGGGGATCAGCCGCAGCAACACGCTGGTGCAACCCGTTGGGGTGCCGGCCTCGGTGAACGAGTACGAGATCTGTTTCAAGTGCCACGCCGACTCGGCCAATCTGCCGCAGGCCGGTGGCACGCCTGCGCCGCCGTATCCGACCCGCGTGGCGCCGCAGTTCAACAAACGGCTGCAGTTCGATTCGACGGCGGTCTCGTATCACCCGATTGAAGCCGCGGCGAAGGCGACAGCGTCGCCCAGCCTGAAGGCGCCGTGGACACGCACGAGCCTGATGCTCTGCACCGACTGCCACGACAGCGACACCGGGCCGAAGGCGCCGACACCGGGCACCGGGCCGTCAGGGCCGCACGGCTCGAACTACAAGCACCTGCTGGCCGGGCGCTTCGACATGGATAACTCGAACACGACCGAGAGTGCGGCGGCGTACGCGCTCTGCTACAAGTGCCACGACCGGACGATCGTGCTCAGCACCACGTCGTTCCTCGAGCACGACCGGCACATCCGGTCGGAGAACGCCTCGTGCTCCATCTGCCACGACCCGCACGGCATCAGCAGCGCCCAGGGCACCGCGATCAACAACGCGCACCTGGTCAACTTCGACAAGCGCTTCGTGACGCCGAGCAGCAGCGGGCTGTTGAAGTTCGAGCAGACCAGCGCCGGCCACGGCCGCTGCTACCTCATGTGCCACGGTGACAATCACAACCCGAAAAGCTACTGAATCTCCAATCGTGACTCGTCAATCGGCGCTCCTACCGACCAACGACCAACGACCAACGACCAACCAACCATCCCCCTTGCCGCCGGTGCCGTGGCACGAGGCGCAATAGCGGGCGAGCCTAGCGCTGAAATATTTACGGGGACCATCTACATCGCCGTGGATAGGGCCAGCGCGTGTGTATACTCTCGCGTTACCCAAATTATCGGGATCTTGTCCCGAGGAGAGAGTTTCATGAAGATGCGCGTAATCCTGGCACTGGCGATGTCCGTTGGCATCGCTGCGTGCGCCCAGCAGCAGGCTGCCCAGCAGCCGGCCGCTACCGAACAGAAGGCCGCCGCGGCCGCTCCGGCCGCACCCGCGGCCGGCGGCATGAACGGCACCCCCGAGGCGCAGGCCAAGCAGGCCGAACTCGAGAAGAACACGCCGCAGCTCAAGGTCACCGAGGAAGTGCTCCGGTTGACCGTGCCCGGCGAGACGATTGGCGAAGCGGTCGGCGTGGCGAAGAACTCGCAGGGCCACCTGTTCGTGTTCAGCCGCACCGGTCACACGGCGTTGGTCAAGGGCAGCGCGGCGTCGATGCTGTTCGAGTTCGACCAGAACCTGAAGTTCGTGAAGCAGTGGGGCCCGAACAACTACGCGGCCGGCTTTGCGCACACCGTGCGCATCGACAAGGAAGACAACGTCTGGATGACCGACGAAGGCGCGAACATGATCGTCAAGTTCCGTCCGGACGCCAGCGTCGCCCTCACGCTTGGCCGCAAGGAAGAGCCGCTCGACTGGCTCGAGCGCTTCGTCGAAGAAGGCGCGCACATCGAGTCGAAGACCCCCGTGCAGCGCCCGTGGGTGTTCAACCGCCCGACTGACGTCACGTGGAGCACCGACGGCAGCATCTTCGTGTCCGACGGCTACAACAACTCGCGCGTGGCCAAGTTCGACAAGAACGGCAACTGGGTGAAGGCGCTCGGCGAACGCGGCAGCGCCCCCGACCAGTTCAACACTCCGCACGGCATCACGGCGGACGCCGCCGGCAACATCTACGTGGCTGACCGCGGCAACCGCCGCGTGCAGGTGTACGACCCCGAGCTGAAGCGCCTGCGCATCATCGAAGGCATGGGCGCTCCCTGGTCGGCCTGCATCTCGCCCGGTGCAACCCCGCACCTGTTCACCGGCGACGGCAACGGCAAGATCTACAAGTTCGACCTCGACGGCAAGCTCGTCGGGTGGGCGCAGACCAGCCAGAACCACGGCCAGAACGGCTGCCTCGTGCACGAACTGCACTGCGAGTCGGACACGGTCATCTACAAGGGCGACTGCTCGACCTGGCAGGTCGAGAAGATCACCATCGGTCAGTAGGCGTACCAGCGCACAGAGAAAAGGCCCGGTTGCTCACGCAGCCGGGCCTTTTCTTTTTCTCACGCGCCGTCTTGCGACTAACGACTAACGACTACGCCTTCCTACTCAACGTCAGGAAGGCGATCACCACCCCCGCCACCAGCAGCACCTGCCGCTCGGTCGCGCGGTCGAACGGGTCGCCGGCCACCTTCAGGGCCAGTCGCGTGCGCATCACCGGACCGCTCGCCAGCGCCACGTCGTAGCGGCGCACGAGTTCGTCGCGCATATCTACCGCCTGCGGGTCGTCGCTCAGCCCGAAGCCCAGTTGCTCGGGCAGGAAGGGGAGCGTGCCGGTAGGGTCGGCCACCAGCTGCGCTGTCTTCAGGAGCAGGCTGCGGCCCTGCTGTGGCGGCCATGCTGACACGATGAGCAGCGCCGTGACGAAGAGGATCCACCGCCCGAGTCGGGTCATACTCACGCCTGTTCTCCAGCGCGCGCGGCCAGCCGCCGGGCGCGCGTGTCGCCATCCCACAGGAACGTCCGCACATGGTGCCGGCAGCACTCCGGCACCTCGTCCCGTAACAGCCTCAACACATGTGACGCCTTGCTGAGGAAGTCTTCCGTCGCGTCGACGACGACGCGGTGCGGATGCCCGCTCCATTGCTGCAGGATCCGGTCGTCGACGGCGCTCGCCTCGGCCATCGACTCGATCCGCAGCGGGTTGTCCTGATTGTAGGCCCGCTCCGAAGTGGGCGTGCGCAGGTGGATCACCGTGTCGTAGCGGGCGAGTTCGGCCTCGCGCGTCGTGCCGACCGAGGTGAACAGGTCGCCCGGCCCGCTCCAGTAGGCGGAACAGTCGATCGTGCCGCGGTCGCAGAGCACCACGGCGAGGTTGTCCTGGCTGACCGTCGACTCCAGTTCCCGCTGCACGTGAAAGATGGCGCGCTGGGCCGCCTGCTGCACCGCCTCCTTGTGGTTGCGCGGAAAGCGGCCGCCGAAGACAATCCCGGCTGACTCCGGCAGCGTCTTCACGTGTTCGCAGAAGAACAGGCGAATCAGTTCGAGCACCGCGCTCTTGCCCGCCCCGGGGCCGCCGGTCAGCACAACACGGCGCGGCGCATGCCGCTCGACACAGTCGCAGGGTTTCATAAGGGTAGCCTTCGCAAGTGTATCGGACTCCTCCGTGCTAGAATCCGCCGAGTTTTCACCATGATCCTCACACGACTCTCGCGTGTCCTCGCGGGTGCGGTCCTCGGCGCCGGCCTTGTCTCGGCCGGCTGCAGCGGGGGCGGCTCGTCTCCCACCACACCGTCCACGTCACCGTCGACCCCGAGCAATGCGAGCGTTGGCGGCTCCTGGTCCGGCACGGCGACCGATTCGTCTGGGGCCGGGTTGATGACCTGGGCGCTGACGCAGGCGGGCACCACGTTCTCAGGAACGCTGACGATGACCGACAACAGCACCGGCACGAAGGGCTCGGGCACTGTGTCCGGCACCGTGTCCGGCGCCAGCGTGAGCTTCACGATGGCCGTGCCCTCGGGCGGCGCCGACGGCAGCTACACCACCTGCTCGGCGAGCATGTCGGGCTCCGGTACTGTGTCCGGTGCGTCGCTGAGCGGCAGCTACACCGGCACGAACTCCTGCACGGGCAGCGTCTCCTCCGGCACCGTCACACTGAGCAAGCAATGAGACCATCACTCATCGTCGGATTCGTCCTCGCTGCCGCCATGAGCCTCGTGTCGGCGGCGTCGGCGCAGGTACTCGACAAGGAACGCATCCAGCCGCTGCTTGGCTTCGGCACCGCGCCCACCCCTGGCGGTGGCGGGAGTACCAGCAGCGCCGACCCGTTCTTCGACGACTCGGTGCTCCAGGAACTCCGGTTCACCATCAACTCGAAGGACTGGGCGACGCTCAAGGAGAACTACCTCTCCAACGAGTATTACCCGTGCGACTTCACCTGGCGCGGCCAGACCGTGCGCAACGTCGGCATCCGCTCGCGCGGCACCGGCAGCCGCAGCGGCGTCAAGCCCGGCCTGCGCGTCGACTTCGATCGCTATACCAGCGGCCAGCGCTTCCTCGGGTTGAAATCGTTCGTCCTGCGTAACAACACGCAGGACATGACCAACCTGCACGAGCGCCTGAGCATGCAGATCTTCCGGCGGATGGGGGCAGAGACGTCGCGCGAGACGCACGCGAAGATGTACGTCAACGACGAGTACGTCGGGCTCTTCACCGTCGTCGAGGCGGTCGACAAGGACTTCCTGAAGCGCTATCTCGGTGAGGACACCGGCTATCTCTACAAGTACGACTACCCGGCGGACGGCACCCCGTACTACTTCGAGGATCGCGGCGCCGACGGCGGCGCCTACGTGCCGCTGCCGTTCAAGCCGGAGACGAACGAGACGAACCCGCGCCCCGAGTTCGTCGCGCAGTGGGTGCAGGCGGTGAACCTGTCGAGCACGGCCGCCTTCCAGAGCGCGGTCGGCGAATACATCGACTTCCAGAAGTTCATTCGCCATGTCGCCGTCGAGGTCTTCATCGGCGACTACGACGGCTTCATCGGCAACTACGGCATCAACAACTTCTACGTCTATCGCTTCAACAATCAGAAGCGGTTCCAGATGATTCCGTGGGACAAGAGCGAGGCGTTCAAGGGCGGCCCCGAGTCGTCGATCTTCCACAACCTGAACGACGTCGGCGAGGCGCAGCGCAACCGGTTGTTCACGCGCACCCTCTCGTCCCCGGAGCTCTACACGCTCTACCTCGACACGCTGACGCAGATCGCCAACTCGGCGTCCGAGGGCAACTGGCTCGAGAGCGAGGTCCAGCGCGAGTACCAGCAGGTGCGCGACGCGGCCCGTGCCGACACCGCGAAGCCGTACAGCAACGATGACTTCGAGAACTCCGTGCAGGGGCTCCTGGACTTCGTCCGCAATCGCAGCGCCCAGGTGCTGGCGCAGGTTGCCGCCGCCCGCCGCTGAGCGCCGCCGTCCCCGTCCGCTGGCAGTGCGAGTCTGAACGGCGATATGCCCGGCACCCTCAGCGGACAGGTCACGGCATCGACACTCCGGCTCGACGCCGAGGGGCGCATCGTGCGCTGGCCGGATACCGCACGCGACATGTTCGGGCGTGCCGCGGCCGCCGCGGTCGGGCAACCGCTGGCCTGTGTCATCGAGTCGCGGCAGCGCGGCGCCTGTGAGAACGTCGTGGCGCACCTGTGCCGCGAGCCCAAGGGCGGCGCGGTGCACACCCTCGACCTCGTCGCCGAGCGTTCCGACGGTTCCACCTTCCCCATCGAGTGTTCGCTCTGGTGTGCCGGCGACCCCGCGATGCCGGGCGTCGTCGGCTTCGACGTGCTGCTGCGCGACGTCGGCGACC
>Ga0114974_10003047_pt1 | contig 12765 bp, 11 predicted proteins | sample S_130206_EF_Meta_FD_87318 | JGI IMG/M metagenome (GOLD analysis project Ga0114974, IMG submission 87318) | Freshwater microbial communities from Lake Simoncouche, Canada to study carbon cycling - S_130206_EF_MetaG | ecosystem: Environmental > Aquatic > Freshwater > Lake | place: Lake...
CGGATCCGGAGGACTTTTTCCATGGATTCCCCTGTGAGCAACCAGCCTGCCCCGGCGGCCGGGGCCTTCTTCGAGAGCTTTGATGGCTGGGCCCAACTGCTCAAGGCCCACGCCTCCGCGGTAGCCGATGACTCGCCCGCTCCGGTCGCCGCCGACGGGATCGCCTTGGCTTTGGCCGAAATGGCCCCCCCGTCTGCAGGCCCGGCCGACGAGATCGAAGCGTTGCCTTGGCGCCCTGGCAGGCGCCCTCCGATGGCGCTCCTCCATGTCGTCGACGACGGCCGCGACAGCGGGGAGACGATCCGGCTCCGCGACGACGCGCTCGTCGTCGGAAGGCAGACAGGCGCCGTGAGCATCCCGCACGACCCGTTCCTTGCCATCGACCACGCCCGGCTCGACCGGCTGCCGGGGGGCGGCTGGCTGCTCACCGATCTGGGGAGCGCCGACGGCACCTGGGTGCGGGTGATGACCGCCAAGCTTCGGCCGGGCACGCGCTTCCAGATCGGCGGCACCCGACTGGTCTTCGGCAGGGGAGCCGACGGCGTGGCGGAGTTCGCTCCGGCCGGCCGCGACGATGGCGCCGCTCCCCTTCCCTGCCCTGTACCGCCGTTCCTCATCGGACGGGCCGACGCGTTCCCGGGCCCTGTGGAGCTTGAACTGCCGACGTTGCTGCTCGACGACCCGTTCGTGAGCCCGATCCATGCCGAGGTGATCGCCGGCCGCAGCGCGTGGCGGATCGTGAATCGTGGCCTCAACGGCCTCTGGGTGCGGATCGAGGCGCCGGTCCGGCTCGATGCCGCCGCCCAGTTCCAGTGCGGTGACCAGCGATTCGTCCTCGAGCCCTTGGCCGCCAATCCCTGACCCCCGGGCCCTTCTCCAGCCCGAGGGTGATGGAGCCGCAACCGACGGGCTCATGGCCCGGCAGGCGGTCCGCGGAGCCAGTCGGGCATCCTCTGCACCCGCCCGTCCCGGTCGACACACACCACGACCGTCGAACCGCTGGCGATGATCGTGGCGTCACGAATCACTTCGTAGCCGTGGCGCAGGCTTGCGCCCCCCGCCTTCTCGATCCAAGTGCGGATCGTGAGGAGATCGTCGTAATCGGCCGGTGCCTTGTAGGAACAGGTCACCTCGGAGACGACGAGAAACAACCCGGCGTCCTCCAACTCGCGGTAGGTGATGCCACTGGCCCGGAGCATCTCCGTGCGGGCCACCTCGAAGTAATTGAGGTAATTGGCATGATGGACGCGGCGCTGGCCGTCGGTCTCCTGATACCGAACTCTGACCGTGATCTCGTGCGTGGGCATGGCCGTCATCGTCGTCCTCGTGGTCGCTGTCTCTGTTGGCATGAAATCGTTGACCGGGGTGCCCGGAAGACTCTATTCTTTTCAATCCAGGGACGGGCAGGGGAGCCTGCCGGCCCCCGCAGGCCAGGGCTTTCCGGGTAGCCGGAGACTGCTGCCGGCCAAAGCCACCAGAGGAGTGCTGCAACCGTGAGCATCGGCGACTCGGGCGAGGGCTCTGGAATCGGATTCGCCACAGCACGCGGGCGGAATTGGCCGACGCTGCGGCAATTCACCGTCTTTCTCGAGAACCGGGTCGGTCAGTTGCTCGAGGTAGTGCGCCGCTTCGACGGATCGAGGGTGAGAATCGTCGCCCTTTCGATCAGCGATTCGGGGGAGTGTGCCTTCGTTCGCTTTCTCGTCAGCCACCCCGAACAGGGGCGGGAAATCCTGGAGCGGGCAGGGCTGGCCATCATCGAGAGCGATCTGATCGGGGTCGAACTCCCCGACCACCCTCAGCCGCTCCTCCAGGTCTGCACGGCCCTGCTTCAGGCTGAGGTGAACATCATCCAGGCCTATCCGATCCTTGTCCGCCCGCGTGGACGACCGGCGGTCGCCCTGATGGTCGACAACACCGAGATGGGGCTCGAGACCCTCGGCAAACGCGGCTTCGCGATGATCACCGAGGGGGATCTCGACGAGGACGGCTGACGCTGGCGACGCTCCGTCGTCGTGCTGCGCCGGGCCCTCGTCACTCGAACATGCCGTCGGGAAGCCCCTCGACCTGCCGCACGACCACTTTCTGGATCGAATCCCAGGCTACGGCGGTGAGCGTCACCGACCCATCGGCGGCCTGACTGGCAAACAGCCCGTGGCTCCCCTGCGACCAGGCCGGCTCATACCACTCCGGGAGGATCACGCTTCCCCCCACGAGATGAAGCTCGACGATCCCACCGTGATCCCGCTCCGCCCACAGCCGGGCCACGAGGATGGCCGTCGGGTTGGCAACCAGCGTCCCCTTGGCAACAGGAGCGATCCCTCCAGCTTCAGGGCCATCGTGCTCGCCCCCCGCGTCCCGGGCGGCCGCGGCTGGCACGTGCTGGAGAGACGGGGAGTTGGAATTGAGCGGCGGCACTGCCGCGAGGGGAGAGTCAAGCGGCCCCGGAGTCGCGGTCGTCCCGCCCAACACCGGCGGCCAAGCAGGGGGCGCCTTGAGGGTGATGGTCCCGTCTTCCCCCCCTTGGGGATCACCTCCGGCCGCAAACGCGTCGGCATGAGCCACCGTCGGGCGTCCTGCCGGAGGGGCTGGCGGCGCGGCGATGGCGACCGAAGATGGCGGGATCACCACTGCCGTCCCGCACTTCGAACAAGCGCCCCGCTTCCCTGCGAGCTTGACGGGAACGCTGATCCGGTGGCCGTTGGGGCACGAAAACGTGATCGTGGCGGCGGCGGCGCGGGAACCGTCCACCGGGGATGTCGGGGGGGATGACTGCGGGGACGTCTGCGGGGACTTCGGATCGGCCACGGGATGCACGCCTCCTGCACCAGCCGTCCCGGGCAGGCTGTGGATGCCATGTTCCGCCGCCGGGCGACCTCTCCAACATCCTACCACCCGCCGTCGCGGCAGCGCATCACTTGACGGCAGACCGGCAGCCTCTGACACTTCCCCGCGGGTCGTTGGCCATCCCTCCTTGCCGCGGTCTGAGCCGGGGCGGGGGGATGGTCGATCTTCGAGTGTCCGGGCCGACACGTCTTCGATTCGGGTGAGATCATGGCGATCCAGGTGCTGTGCGGATCCTGCAAGGCGACCTTCACGGTCAGCGACCAGTTCGCCGGCCGGACCGGTCCATGCCCGAAGTGCAAGAAGCCGATCACGATTCCGGCGGCCCCGGTGAAGGCCGTGGTCATCCATGAGCCGGAGGCCCCGTCGACAACATCGACCGCGACCGGGCGAGCTCCGACGGCCCCCCTCAAGCGAATCGACCGCCCCGTGTCGGCGCTGCAGTGGACCCTCATCGGCGCCGGGACGGTGCTGGCGATCGTGGCCGCGGCGGTCGCCCGCGTGCAGTGGAATGGCGCACCGCCGGCTTGGTTCCAACTGGCGGGAGCAGCCCTCCTTGCCATTCCCTGCGCTCGGCTCGGCTACGCGGCGATCCGCGACCGTGAGCTCCAGCCCTACCAGGGGAGGAGCCTCGCGCTCCGCACGCTGATCTGCGCGGCGGTGTACGTCGCGCTGTGGATCGCCCGCGGCTATCTCCCCGCGGAGATCGAGATGTGGGAGTGGCTCTACTACGCCCCGGTGTTCGTCGCGGTCGGCGCCTTTGCCGCGTTTGCCTGCTTCGATTTTGAGACCGGTGCTGCCATCGCGCACTTCTCGCTCTTTCTGATGGTCACAACGGCCCTCCGTTGGCTCGCCGGCATCACCTCCCTCTGAGCTGCCCTGACGACGATCCCCTCCACCGCGGTTCCCCATGGCTTACGACGCACTCCCAGAGTTGATTGCGACGGAGCATGCCGCCGACGGCATCCGCATCCCTCCCGACGTGACGGTGCCGTTGACGGCCAGGGTGCGGGCCCTCATCGACACCCCCGAGATGCGCCGTCTGACGCGGATCAGCCAGCTCGGGTTGGTGGCGCTGGTCTACCCCGGCGCCGTCCACTCCCGCTTCGAGCATTCGCTGGGGGTCTACCGTCTGGCGCTGGCCTTCCTCGGCCGGCTCCGGCGCGACAACCACTTCGCCACCACCGTCGGTGAAGCAGACGCCGCAGCGTTCATCGTTGCCGCCCTCGTGCACGACATCGGGCACTGGGCCTACTGCCATCCCCTCGAAGACATGGGCCTGCCGGAACTCCCCCGCCACGAGTCGCTCGTCGGCCAGATCCTCGGGGCCGGCGCGCCCGCCGAGATCCTCCGGGCGGAGTGGGGGCTCGAGCCAGCCCGGGTCGCGGCCCTCATCGACGGGACCGCCACCGACCCGGCCGGGATGCTCCTCCACTCCCTCCTCTCCGGGCCGATCGATGTCGACAAGATGGACTATCTCGCCCGCGACAGCCTCCATGCCGGCGTCCCCTATGGCCGTCACTTCGATCAGGATCGGCTGCTCGCGAGTCTCTGCATCGATGCCGGAGGGCAAACGCTCGCCATCACCGACAAGGGACGCACGGCCGCTGAACTGATGGTCTTTGCCCGTTACGTGATGTTCAGCGAGGTCTATTGGCACCATGCCGTGCGGGCTGCCACCGGCATGCTCCAGCGCGCAGTGTGGCTGGTGCGCGATTCGATTGATGCCCCCTGGCTCACCCGGGCCGATGAGCAGGGATTCATCGGCTGGCTCAAGGGTGCGGCGGAGGGGACGGGGGCGGAGCCGCTCGTCGAGGGACTGTTCGGCCCGCGGCGAACCCTCGTCAAACGCGTCGCCACCTACGACGCCCTCAACCACCCCGACATCCACCGCGCCCTCGCCGGCTCTTCGTATCCCGCCACGACGCAAATCTCGGCCCGGCTAGCCGAGCGGTTGTCACGGCGGCTGGGCATGGCCGTCTCTCCAGAGACGCTCCTCATCGATGCCCCCCCCGCCGAGCGCGAGGTGGAGTTCAACCTCCAGGTCCGGCAACGTCCCAGGGACGGCAGCGACCGGGCCGGCCCCGGGGCCGACCATTGGCGATCACTCGCAGAACTCTCCCCCGTGGTCCGCAGTCTTGCCCACGAGCAGTTTGACGATCTCGTCAAGCGGGTGCGGATCTTCGCCCCGGCCGCCACAGCGGAAGCCGTGTCGGCACTCCCGGGCGGCCTCCTTCCCGATCTCTTCGATGCGATCGCCGACGGCTGACGCTTGCCGCCGATCGATGCTGCTGTTCAGCAGGCTCTGGAAAAAAGGTCAGGGATGACTTTTCCCGCCCACATTCAGGGGAGGCCGATGAGCACCCACGGCCGTTGCGTCGTCCCGCGGCGGACGGTGGCTTCCCCACGCCCCCCGGCCAATCCCTCGGCCGTGGTCTCGAACTCCGCCCCGCCACTTCCGATCTGCCAGGAGAGCAACCCGGTTTCGCGGTTGAATCGGCCCGTCAGCGGATGGACGGAATCGGAGACGGCGTCGAAATAGTTGCCCCGCACGGTGCCGTCGCGGTGAAGCGCGAGTTCGAGGAACAGATGCGGCGCCAAGGAGCGGTCGCTGCCGGCCGGGACCGCGGCGAAGGTCCCCAGGGGAAGCCAAGGTGACGAAGAGTCCTCGTGGGCGAGCGAGACGGTGGCCGATGCACCGGCGATTGGTTTGGCGGTTGACGACGGCCCCACCCCATCCCGCACCAAGACACTGATCGTGCCATCGGCGGCCGTGTCCCCGACGAGGATGTTGGGACTTGCCGTAGGGATGGCTGCCGCCGGCACTCCCCCTTCGGCCCCGGGAAAGACGATCAGATCGGATGGCGGAATCGCTCCGTCGGGCAAGGCCACCTCAGCCGATGCCTGCTCTGCCGACGCCTGGAGCACCGACCGCGGCGCGGTGGCATCGGTCTGGCGATCCCTTATCGTCCACTGCGCCACATCGACTTCTCCGCTGTCGACCCGCGTCGGCACGTGGGCGCCTCCGGCGAGCACGATCTCCCCCGCTCCTTCCTCCGGCCGCCAGGCGCCGGGATGATCGGCCCGCCACGCCTCGCTGAACGGCGCCGGCCCATCCCACACGAGCTGGTCGGAATCCCCGGTGGACGGTGGCGGCGGCGCTTCAGGGTTCGCAGTGGTCTGCGGGGTCTCCTTCCCCGGCTGCTTGCCTGGCTGCTTGTCCTGCGAGGAAGCGGTCTTCCCCTCTTGTTTCCCTTCCTTGCCGCCAACGGCTGGCTGCTTCGGCGACGACGGCTGCGTCCCCGCCTGCTGACTCCCGGTTCGCGGAGCGGCTGCGGCTGCCGACGACTGGGGTCCGCGGGGCGCCGTTTGGACCCGCGGCGCGGGGGGGGCACTGCGCCACCGACGACTGGGGCGCTGGGCTTCCGCAGGCACACTCGAGGCCACGAGCAGGAGCACCGCAAGCGCGGTCCAGCCAAGCCTTGGCACCCCCAAGGCCCCCGCGTTCCGTGGGGTGGGCCGGTCATCCCTGCCGGGCAGATTGCCGTTGCTCATCGCCATCTCCTGGAAACGCCTTCCATGTCGTCACACGCACGCATCAAAAAAAACCGGAGACGCCGTCGGACGGCGTCTCCGGAGATCATGGGCCTTGACGGTCGCAACGATCACTCCACGGGGCCGCCAGGCAGCTTCCCCATCTTGATCAGTTCGCCAAACGTCGGCTCGCCGTCAGCGCTCTTCATTCCGGCCACCGTCTCGAGCGCCTTGCGGATCTTCTCCATGTTCTTGGCGTCTTCCTTCTTGTCGAGAAGTTCGGCCAAGGCGTGCCCGTAGGCGTTGCGGTCCTTCTTTTCCTTCCCCTTGTGGCAGAGGTTGCACTTCGCCGCCTCGACGGCAGTGGCCAGCGCCTTCTCGGCGGGATCACTGCTGTCCGGCTTGACGTAGACGGCCTTGAACTCGTCCTGGAACTGCTTGATCGCGAACGCCGGGCGGGTGAGGCCCCCCGAAACGATTGCCACGGCCACGGACATCACCACGAGCAAGAAACGGCCCCGCTTCATCGGCTGCACTCCTGATTCGGAAAAGAACTGTCGGCTGTACTTCACTAGACCTTCCCAACGCATGGGATGTCAAGAATCGGGCCGCCGCGGCGCGTCTGCCGGCGGGATCACCGGGAAATCCCACGGGTTTCCTTCGGCCCAGCCCCCAATCGATGGGTCATGCCGGAGCGCCGGGCTGACCCCTGAGAAGGGCGTCTCCTCACGTTCGGCAGCCCCGTCAATGCGCCGAAACACCGTCGCTCCCTCGTAGCGTCCGCCGGCGTCGATCCACTCGACGGCAGCGCGGTAGGCGTCGGGCTGACCGATGCCCGATTGTTCGATGAGCGTCAGCCCGGGTGGGGTCAGGAACCGGCAGCGCTCGGTGGTGACACGGAGGCTCGGCATCGTGGGAGCGGCCGGCGAGTCGACGAGCAGGGCGAACCCCTCCTGGTTGGCCAGCAGCGCGTCGCGGACGGTGAGCCGCACGGCGGTGCCCTGGCCCCCCCGCGGCCCACCATCAATGCGGAGGAACCGTCCTCCCGTAACGCATCGCCCTCCCGACCAGACAAGCTCCATCGCGGTTCCCCGATCGGCCACGAGGAACGTCCCCACGCCAAGGGCCTGCACGCCCGTCAGCCGCACCATGGCTGTGGAAGGCGTCTCCCCGTCACGGAGCCCTCCTCGAACAAACACCGCGTCACCGGCCGTCATGCTGCCCGCGATCGCCCGCCGAGGCTCACGGATTTCAAGGAGGGTGTTTTCGGCGGTGAGCGTCGCCCCCCGGCCGAGGTTGAACAAGGCGGAGCCCCCGGAGGCTGCCGGGACGAGACGGAGGCCAACACCTTCGACCGCAAGCGTTCCCGAGACGATCGTCAGGCCTGCGGCCGGACCGCCACCGACCGGGATCGAGAACCGGAGCACGGGATCGTGCCCCGGTGCCGCCCGGAGCGTCAGCCCCCTCCCCGCCACGACACACGGCTCCTCATCGTGAACGCCGCTGAAGGCGCACTCCACGACATCCCCATCGTCGGCCACCACGAGCGCCTCGGCCAGCGACGCCACATCCCCCAACCCGGAAGGACCATCGACGATCCGCCAGGTGCGGCGGGCGCTCCCGGCAGGATCTGCGGCAGGATTCGGCACCGCGGCCCCCGCCGCCACACGCGGGGCCGCCGCCCGCCACGACTTCCGCATCCACGTCAGGCCCCAGAGCGCCGCGATGGTCGCCGCCAACACCATCACCGGCAGCATCCATGGCCAGGACGGAATCGCGTCCCGTCGGCGGGGCTGCTCGGAGAGGCCAACGGGCGTTCGCTCGACATCGAGATCGACGCCGAGGTCGCCGGCGATCCCGACCAGATCGGCCACGAGTTTCGCCGGGGTCTGGTAGCGATCTTCGGGCAGTTTGCAGAGGAGGCGTTCCACGACGGCCTCGAGCGCCGGGGGAATGTCGTCGCGGCCGGCGGCGACCGGCGGCGGTGCGCTCTGCTGGTGCTGGAGGAGCTTCTGGACAGCCGTGCCGTCGGCGAACGGGGGACGGCCGGTGAGCATGAAAAACAGCGTGCAGCCGAGCGAGTAAAGATCGCTGCGGACGTCGGCGGCGCGGGGATCGCGGGCCTGCTCCGGGGAGATGTAGTCGTAGGTGCCGAGCGTCATCCCGCTCTCGGTGAGATCGGGGACGCCCCCCACCGCGGGCAACCGCGCCAGCCCCATGTCGACCAGCCGCGCCCGCCCCGCTGGGGTGACGATGATGTTCGAGGGCTTGATGTCGCGATGGACGACGCCACGCTCACACGCATGCTCGAGGGCCTCCGCCACCTGGGCCGTGAACAGCAGGGCACGCGGCACGTCGAGCGGGCCCTCGTCATGGACCATGTCGCGGAGATTCGTCCCCTCGATGAACTCAAAAACGATGAAGTGCCAGCCGGCATCGGAGCCCACCGCATGAACCCGCCCGATGTTCTCATGATCGAGCCGGGCAGCGAGCTGCGCCTCGTTCTTAAAGCGACGGAGCATGTCGACATCGGACGAATGCTGGCGGGAGAGCACCTTCACCGCCACGACACGATTGAGGGTCGTGTCGATGGCCCGGAACACCGCCCCCATCCCCCCGCCACCGACGAACTGTTCGAGGAGATAGGGGCCGAGGGAGTGCCCCTCGAGCGCCCGTCCGATCTCCTCCATCGAGGAGGCCATCACGGGAGGCGTCGGGCGGCCCGCCGAGATCGCCGTGCCGTCGGAGTCGGAACGCGAGGCGGCCGACGGCGCACCGCCACCGGCGGTCGTGTCGTCGTCCGTTGGTGAGGGTGGGGGGGTGTCCATCGTCAACCCGGTGCGGACCGGTGGAACTCCCGAAAAGCAGGAACGCCCGCCATCACGGGTAGGATACCCTCATCCGCCCTGTCACCCACGCCTTCCGAGGATCTCTCCATGTCCGCCAGACCAGCCACAGGTGACTCCGGCCTCGATCCCCTCTCGGAACAAGACGCTTCGTTCGGCCCGAGGGGCGCCGGCCGGCTCGTCGCCAGGGTCGGCACCTCGGCGCTGCGGCTCGGGATGGTGCTGGCGATTCTCGGCGCGCTTGCCCTCATCGCGCCGTGGGGAGCTGCCACCGCGGTCGATATCGCCTGCGGCATTGCCCTGGCCACAGCCGGGATCGCCCAGATCATGCTCTCCGCCACTGCCTTCGACTGGCGTGGATTCTGGCTGTCGCTCGTCTGCGGCGCGATTTCGCTCGTGGCGGGGACGGCGATGCTCTTCATTCCCCGTGCCGGGATCGAGGCGATCGTCGTTTTCGTCGGGCTGGCGCTCCTCTTTGAGGCCGCCGCCAAGCTCGCCGCCACTTGGACGCTGCGCGATGCCTTTCCTTGGGGTTGGCTGCTGTTCGACGGCCTGCTCACGGCGGCCCTCGGCTCGATCCTCCTCACGGCCCGTCCGGAAGATGCCGGCACGCTCCTCGGCGTCCTCATCGGCGTGAATCTCCTCTCCAGCGGCCTCACGTTCGCGGCCACGGGGTGGAATCTACGGGAGCGGGTGACCGTCGGGCGGTGAGACGGAGAAAACGCACCAGGAAGAACAGCCCCGTCGCCACCATCCACGGGAGATAGCCGGCCCACACGCCAGCCGCTCCCCAGCCACAACGGAAGGTGAGGAACCACACCGTCGGCAGGCTCAAACCCCAATAACAGACGGCGTTGGCGAGCATCGGGACACGGTTGTCGAGGAGCCCGCGGAGGGCTCCCAGGCTCACCGACTGGATCACGTCAGACACCTGATAGATCCCGGCGATGCTCACGAGCGTGCCAGCCAAGGCGGCCACCTCGGGATCATCCGTGAACAGGCCCGCGAGCCACCGGCCGCTGGCCACATAGAACACCGCGCAGACTGCCATCAGGCTGGTGCCGAGGAGCATCGCGGCGATCCCGGTCCGCCGGGCGGCGTCCATGTCGCCGGCACCGGCGGCCTGCGCCACGCGGACACCGGTCGCCATCGACAGCGAGACAGGCACCATCCAGGCCAGCGACGCGATCCCCACCGTCACCTGATTTGCGGCCAGGGCCGTTGTGCCCACCCAGCCGAGCATGAGCGCCCCGAAAGCGAACGCGCCCCCCTCGAGAACATCCTGCGCAGCCAGCGGCAGCCCCTGGCGGAAGAGACGGCCGATGGCCGGGATCACCGAAAGATCCCGCGGCAGCGCGCCACGGTTGCCACTGCGTCGGCCCGCCACACGGGGGTCGGAGAGCATCCACACGGCCAACGCCGCCGCATGCACCCAGCGGGCCGCAAACGTCGCCCAGCCCGCCCCCGGCAGGCCGAGCGCGGGGAATCCCGCATGGCCAAAGACGAGACACCATGCGAGGAGGGCATTGAGGACGACCGCCAGGAGCATGAATCCGAACACCGGCCAGGGGCGGTCGACGGCTTCGGCCACCTGCCCGAGGACGACGGCAAGAATCGCACCGGGCATCGACCAGGCAATGAGGAGTAGATAGCCCCAGGCGGCGCGGGCGACGGCGGGGGGCTGCCCCAAATGCTCGAGCAGCGGCACCACGCCGCTGAGTGAAACCGCGATCACCCCCCCGATGATCAGCGCGAGCCACGCCCCCGCCTCGGCCGTCCGGGAGACACCATCCCGATCCCCGGCGCCGTGCAGTTGGGCGATCGTCGGCGACACGGCCCCGACGGCGCCATAGGCAAAGTAGAGAGCAAACATCACGAAATTGCCCGCCAGAGACGCTGCTGCGAGCTCGACGGCGCCCACGTGCCCGATGAGGAGCGTGTCGGTGAGCTGCAGCAGCACCTGCCCGGCCTGCCCGAGAAGCATCGGAGCAGCGAGCGTCAGCAGGGAGACGACGATCGGCCATCGCCGCGTTGCCTTCGCGACCGGCGGGTTGGTCGTCGGCAGGTCATTCTCTCGGGGCATGCAAGCTCGCCTGGATCACCGGGGCTCTGGCTCGAAGCATCCGTGCCGTTTCAGAAAACCTGGCTTTCCCGCGGGGAGCCACCAACAAAACAATCCCGCCCCCGGGCGATGCCGGGGGCGGGATTGTTGGTTTCAATTGTGCGACAGGCGAGATCTGCGAGATCAGCCAGCGGCCCGGGCGAGGGCCAGCTTGCGACGCTTGGCCAACTGCACCCCGACGAGCCCAGCGATCCCCATCGCCGCAGCCACCATGTTGCCCGGCTCCGGCACGGCGACGGCCGCGACACGGAAGCCAATCGTTGCCGTCGCGTTGCCGGCAAGCCTGAACTCACCGGGCTTATCCGAGCTGAACAGGTCGTTCATCGTGGTTGCGGTGCTCGCCCAGCTGCCACTGAAGGCCTGGAACTTTGCCGCGTCGCCAGACTGGGCCGTGTCAGTCATCTCCGACACGTTGCCGGCCATGTCGAACAGGCCGTAGGTCGAGGTCGTGTTCACGTACGTCCCGACGTTGGTCATCTTCGTGGTCACGCCAACGATCTGCGGGTTGTAGTTCGCGGTGTTGGCGGCCGTGATCTGCTCGTTTGCGGTCGGGAGCGTGGCCGTCGGGATCGTCTCGCTCTGGGTCGGCCACTTCGTGTAGCTCTGCGTCGCCGGGCTGTAAAAAGCAGCCTTGGTCCACTCGTCAGCACTCGGCAGGAAGATCTTCGCCCCGGCGTTGCGAGCCGCGACGCTCCCCGACGTCTGCCCACCGACGAGCGTGTAGGTCCCCGTCTCCGTCGCCGTCGCAGTGGTGCTCTTCTCGTTGGCATACCAGTTCACAAACCGGGCCGCCGAGAACCAGTTGATGTTGTTCACCGGCTTGCTGGCGAAGCCACTGACCACCGAGTAGGTGAAGTTGCCAGCTGAGCCGCTCTGGGTGATCCCAACCCCGTTCGGCGGGGTGGTGCTGAGCTTGGAACCGATGTTCGTGTTGTAGACCCCGTACAGCCCCTGCTTGCCGGCGAAGGAGCCGTTGAGGAAGTCGGCGTACTGCGCGATCGTCGTCTCGTAAGCCGAGATCTTGAAGTTCTCCGTGACGCGGCCAAGGCCCGTCGTCGGGTTCGCAGCGTTGCCGATGCTCCCCACCTTCTGCCACGTGAAGTCGTCGGCCGAGGCCGTCGACAGCAGACCGAAGACCACCAGGGCAACGGCCCCGGCGAAAGAACGCAGGTCGGCAAGCCGGGCTCCGGCGCCAGTCCCCCACGTGTGTGATTTGTTGCGGCGGCAGTGCATTCCACCACCAGCCGAGCCGCCATGCCCCTTGCGGCGCGGCTCAGGACGACGCTGCTTCCGCTGCATCGGCTCGTAGGTATTCCCCATCTCGGTGTCCATCTCGTCGCAGGAGGAGATCACGGTGTTTGCGTTCACGAGCGGTTCCTTTGTGAATCGGCCCCGGGTGCGGGGCCTGAAAGTGGGCGA
>Ga0114974_10003048_pt1 | contig 12761 bp, 9 predicted proteins | sample S_130206_EF_Meta_FD_87318 | JGI IMG/M metagenome (GOLD analysis project Ga0114974, IMG submission 87318) | Freshwater microbial communities from Lake Simoncouche, Canada to study carbon cycling - S_130206_EF_MetaG | ecosystem: Environmental > Aquatic > Freshwater > Lake | place: Lake...
TGTTTGGGAAACAGAAAGCCGCAGCAGGTGCATACAAGGAGAAGATTCGGTTCATGTGCGTGTCGGATCTTAGGTCCCTCGAAAGAGTATTTCAAGAACAACCGATAATACAGATCGGCATCAGGGTTCACTACATCATTATCTAATGGGCGAGGGATAAAATGCGTCAATAGCATCTGACCCTGTTGAAGGGGTTGAAGGGTGCGCACAGGGAGATCTCCATGAAAGGCTCCCGATTTCCATCCCTCTCCTGGTTGAATGAGGGGCGCCATGCAACAGGATGTTTCTGAAAAGACGGACCCACGAATCAAGAGTGCGGTCTCTCTTGCGTGATGGTGGGCCTGACGAATCCACAGGGTGACCAGGGCGCGCTTTCCCGCATTTCCTGTCATGCTCGCCACTTCAGGTGTGATCGCATCCTGCGCCGCATCCGCGGGAGATAGAATCAGTTGTTCGGGCAAAAAGGTAGACGGAATCTGATCATGAGTGTGGAGTTCCACCTTCTCCTGTCGCTTTTCATAGAGTCGTGCTTGAATGACCACATCAGGAAGGATCTTTTCAAGGATCTGCTCCATAAAGACGAGCGTGCCCTTTCGTCGTTTCTTGGTGTCCATCGTAAGAAATCCCGTGCGGCTCCAGACAGTGGTATTATTTTTCATGGAGGAGATCGCGCACGCCATGTATTCCAGACCTTGTCGCTGAGATTTGTCCTCTACCAACGGATAGCCATGAAAGGGCGAACCCCTCTCTGGAGCGGGGCAATCAGGCAGGACCGTTCGAATCACATAGGAGGGCACATGGGTTTGAATCTCAATCAGGAGGATCACTGCCGCAGACATAATCAAATGACGCGCATCGGTCACAGGAGTGCGTGTGGCCTTCTCTTCTACCTCATACACGTGAAGATAGTCCATCACGGCCCATATCATTTTCATGTAGGCATCCTCTGTAACAGGGATTCCAATGTATTCCACCATATCACGGAGAATATGATAGCACGGCAATTCTTCAGGTGAAAGATGGATCACAGGGGCGGCTTCCACAGGGGTAGTGGCGAGGATATCTAAGAAATGATCCAATTCGGCATCATCATCGACAAGAACGGCTCGCCCTGTGACGGGCTTTCCATCCCCGTCAAACTTCATACTCGTATCCACATCCAACTCACGGATCGTCTGACCACAAATACGACAAATGTATTTCCCTTGAAATTGTCCCCCTGAGCACGTGAGCAGAATCTCCTTTTCAATCACATGCTTCTCCGTCGTGTGAAGATAGGCCTGAAGTTGAAGACGCTCATGGATGCAAATCAAGTGCTCTTTACAGACCACACAGTTTACCCACTGCGCATCGTGTGTGCCTTGGTAGCGTTTTACAAATTTCATGAGAAGCGCGAAACGATCAGTGTCCTCTTTCTCTCGTCGGATCCGCACGAGATCCGACACATGTGAGCATGTGTTTCGAATGGGACGAACCGCACGGTCCTCATTCTCTTGAAGAATGGCGTTTGTCTGACGATCTTTCAGATAGGTCTCATGGTTTGCATTTCGAACGGCTTTTACAATTTCCCTGTTATTTTTTCCAGCTACCACTTGAACATAATTCGAATAGTGCTTTAACAAATAGGCCATTTTACCGATATCAGATTCCGCCAAAGAAGGATTCGTGCGTTCATATTCTTCCATGGCATTCACCAAGAGGAGTTCACTGCGAAGGATATCAAACACAGCGGGATTCTCCATCAAAGGGTAGACTTCAGGAGCAGTGACAGGAATCTCAGATAGCATCGTGCGAAGGGTGGATAACGTAGAGACCAGGGTAGATTGATAGGATGACACATGCATATCCAGCGCATGAAGGGTATCGGCATGAAGTTCCATGTCGTCCATTCCAAGGTGTTGAAGAACCGAGAAGGTATCCCCTACTCCCAGTGAAGGGATGGTAAGACCCTCTACATAGTCTGCAAGAGGGATGTTTCCAAGAGTGTCCCCTGTCACGTCAAACAGCAAAATATCGCGAGTCGTGCCAACTTCTTTTGGATCACCGAAGGTTTCCAACAGTTGAGTCATGATGCGTCGAGGGAGATGACTACGTCCACTATCGGTAGCAAGATGGTGGGTGCGAGTGGCGCCCATCTCTGCCACGGCACTCATGGGAAACAGGAGATAGGATTGTAGGGTGGCGCTCTCTTCGGATAAGTGGAGCTGTTTTCTGCGATCTCGTCCCTTACGATACGTAATTCCAAGGGCTCGTTCCATTCCAAAAGGGATCTCATCCAGAATGGGATGAGGATCTTTTTTATTCTGAGAATGACGATATCCTGAAATCGTATCCGCAAGGCGACAAGGTGTTCCAGGACGACAGACGGGAGGCGTATTTCTAAAAAATTCAGAATCATCCTTGGCTCTCCAGAGGGGCTCTCCTTTTTCATGGGGTAACCATGGAGACATGAATTGTGTCATGAATTGTTGCTGATCATACCATTCCGCACTGATTCCTTGCACGGCCCCCGCCCCCGTGGAGCTCACTGCTTTCTTAGGGGGTGCAATCATACGCGTGAGTTCCTCCTCAAAATCGATCATATGAATCTGGTCCGTGTTATACTCTGCTTCTTCATGATCCTCCTCAGGAGAATAGAGGGTCTTTGTGACATGAAGAACAGGCCGTCCTAGTGGAATGGAGGTGCGATCCAATAATTCAGAAAGAGTTGCTGCGGATACCTCTTTGACTCCTTGGACGGACCCGTCGGTTCCATAGGCGACGGTGGCCTGTTTCAACTCAAAGAGGAGCTCTACCAACATGCGCGCGGCCCGAAGATTGCGGGGATCTTTTCGCTCTGCGTCGGTCAAACTATGGAGATGATCATTGAGCGCGTCTGTTTTTTGGATGGCATCAGGAATACTTTGTTCATAGGATTCAGCCTTCACGTAGATTGTGGGGCGCATGATTTCAATTTCTCCCACCACTTGAATCTCATCCTCTTCTTCTTGCTCTTGTTCTTCTTGTTCTTCTGACTCTTGTTCTTGGTCTTCTTGGTCTTGCTCTTGTTCTTCTTCCTTCTTTTCCAAAGGGCGATGGCTAATGACAGAAAAGGGTTCATCTGATGAAATACCCATATAGCCAAATTCTAAGAGATAGGTTTCCGTTTCACCGATCTGACGAATCACAATCGCATCTTCCTCTTTTTTGACCTCAACAATGTCATAGGAATGATAGGCATGTCCCTGTGCGTCAAAGGTATCAATCTGATGATCTTTACGAAAGTCCTGTTGTTCTACAAACGATTCCACGACGCGCTTCTTCACAATATAGATGGCACGGACACCGTCTTTTTCATCATAGACCTCTTCTCCATCCTCCTCATGAATCGTAAATGTATGAAGTGTATTGGATACGCCCACTGGCTTGACCGAAATACGATCTTGACCACGATAGTAGACTATTCCAATGGTTCGTCCATAGGCAGTGGAATCAATCACAACGTCATCACCCAACTGAACAAACAACATTGGATCAAAGGACATCGCCCCATCCATCTGTTCCACGGAGAGCGAGCTCTCTACACTGTCTGCACCATCTGCACCGTCTGCACCGTCTGCACCGTCTGCACCGTCTTCCTCATCCACTGGTGGAGGAATATCTTCTATCTCCACTATGTCGCTAGGTTCTATCTCATCCGTATCGATAATCTCCCTTACAGGATCTATTTCTTCTGGATCAGAAGAGCTCTCCATACTCCCTATCCTCTTCTAGAGAATCTATTATGATGAAAATCACATGAATCATATAAAGAGAATCCATCTCTCCTTTTTAGAACTCCATGGCATTCTCCTATGATCTTTCCGTTTTTTCTGCGTTGCGTGAGACCTATCCCACATGGGATGCCTTTCGAGCCTATATGGAATCAAAAGAAGGAGGAGGGTTTCGTATCGTAGAAGAGCACCCCTCAGGGCTTTGTCTCCTTCGCTACGAGAAAGGGGTCTCCTCCATGACAGTCCCTCATGCTCCATGGTGTCGCTCCATTCTATGGGATCGGACCACTCATCTCCCTGTGTCCATTGCACCTCCTAAGGCCTGTAGCGAGGCGATTCCGTATGCTACAATGGGGGATGCCATGAAGGCGGGGGCATGCCAAGAGATGCTAGACGGATGGATGATCCAGGCCTTTCGCCGTGCAGGAGATCCCACCCTCTATCTTGCCTCTCGTTCTCACCTTCATGCCACCGGAACCTTCTATTCCCCTCGTTCCTTTCGTGAACTCTTCCTGGAATCCTATCTTGGCACTACTAGCACCACTGGCACAGAGGAGGCCCTTCAGGCCGATCCATTTTTTGAGAGTCCCTCTTTGGAAAAGGGAGAAACCGCGATATTCTATAGTTTTCTGGTTCAGCACAAAGATCATCGTGTGGTATCCCCTATCAAAGACAATCGCGCGTATCTCATTCACAAGGGTATTGTTCATGCAACAGGGACGGTCACGATCATAGATGACCCCCTCTCCATTATGGGATTTCCTCATGCCTGTGTGGATCCTACCACTCCCTTTGCTGCATGGAATGCAACCTATGTAGACGCTTTGTCGTGGGAGCATCAGGGAATCGTCTGGAAGGATCGGGAGGGACGCCGATGGCGGTATCGCTCTCCTGCCTATGAGCTCGCTCGATCCCTTCGTGGAAATCATGCATCCGCCGTGGATCGCTATGCACAACTCTACACACAGAATCTGACACAAATGTATCTACAGTATTTCTTTGAAGATTCTGTCCCTTTCTCTTTCTTTCGTGCGCTTCTTCAACGCATCAGCAAGGAGATCTTTCAGGCCTACATGGATGTCCATGTCTATCGGAACACCACTCGCGACAAGGTTCTTACCCTGTATCACCCTCATCTCTATCACCTTCATCACATCTATCGGACCCAGCTTCGCCCGATGGACGGTCGAATGAACAGTGTGACTCTACAGAAATATCTGTATTCCCTTCCATGGCAACGGATTTCCTTCTTGCTTCGTCAGCATCCTCTGTGGGACAGTCAGTAAAGGGACTTAAGATAGCGTGAGTATTCCCTCTGTAGGAACCATGCCTGCCATCGGAATTGATTTGGGAACGACAACGAGCTGTGTGGGTGTGTGGCAGAATGACCGTGTAGAGATCATCGCGAACGAACATGGCAATCGCACGACACCGTCCTTTGTCGCTTTCACGGATTCCGAGCGCCTGATCGGTGATGCCGCCAAGAATCAAGTGTCTGCCAATCCCAAGAACACTGTGTTTGATGCCAAGCGCCTCATCGGTCGCGCCTTTTCGGATGCGGCCGTGACGGAAGATCGCGCCCATTGGCCATTTCAGGTGACAGAGAGCGCCAATGGAAAGACCCAGATTGTCGCGGAGTGTAAGGGGGAGACGAAAACGTATCTGCCTGAGGAGATTTCCGCGATGGTGCTGACGAAAATGAAGCAGACCGCGGAGGCCTATCTGGGGGAGACGGTGACCGATGCGGTCATCACGGTTCCTGCGTATTTCAATGATTCCCAGCGACAGGCTACGAAAGATGCGGGGCTAATTGCGGGTCTCAATGTGCTGCGCATTATCAATGAGCCCACTGCTGCTGCTCTGGCCTATGGTCTGGACAAGAAGAAGGCGGGGGAGCAGAATGTGGTGATCTTTGACTGCGGAGGTATGTTTTGCTTCCTGAGGTGAAAGCCCTCCTTCTGAAGGCGTCAGGAGAACCTGGTGAATTGACGGGAAACCCCTAAAACTTCTTCTACTAACTTCTCCTGGTAACAGAGAGAAGGGCGCATCGTAATGACATGCGGTATAGTAAAAAAGAGGAAGATGTGCTGAAATGGGCAATCCGCAGCCAAGGGCCCTGGAAACAGGGTCAAGGTTCAGAGACTAGATCTAGTAGTCTTCACACATGTATTGTGTAAGATAAACGATCCACGAGTGCCAGGGTCCATCATGGATAAGAGATAGTCCGACCTCATTGGGAAACCATGAGAAGTATGGGATAAAGAGCCTATACGATAACAATGTGGGAACACACGACGTTAGTTTGATCACCATTGACGATGGTATTTTTGAAGTCAAAGCCACGGGTGGTGATGTGCACTTGGGCGGATCTGACTTCGACACCACGCTTGTCACGTGGTGTATCCAAGAATTTGAAAAGAAACACAAGGGCGTGGCCATCCAGGAGAATCAGCGCGCCCTCTCGCGTCTGCGGACGGCATGTGAGAAAGCTAAGCGCAGTCTGAGCACCATGACACAGGCGAATATTGAGATTGACTCCCTTGTCCAAGGGCTGGACATGAATCTGCTCATCACGCGTGCCAAGTTTGAGTCGCTGTGTGATGCGACTTTTCGTCGCACCATTGCGCCGTTGGAGCAGGTCCTGCGTGATGCGAATATGTCCAAAACGGACATCCATGAAGTGGTCATGGTCGGCGGCTCCACCCGCATTCCGAAAATCCGTGAAATGGTCAGCCAGTTTTTTCATGGAAAGAAGTTGAACGATTCCGTTCATCCTGATGAGGCCGTGGCCTATGGCGCGGCCATTCAGGCGCACATTCTGACCGCGGGAAAGAGTGGGAACGATCGCACGGCCGACATCATCTTGTTGGATGTGACCCCACTGTCCATTGGTCTAGAGACGGCGGGCGGAGTGATGACACCCTTGATCAAAAGGAACACGACCATCCCGTGTAAAAAAGGGCAGACCTTCTCTACCTATGCGGACAACCAGCCAGGCGTGCTGATTCAGGTGTATGAAGGAGAGCGCCAATTTACGCGGGACTGTAACTCGCTCGGCACATTTAAACTGGACGGCCTTCCGCCGATGCCCCGTGGTGTTCCACAGATTGAGGTCTCGTTTGACATGGATTCCAACGGCATTTTGAATGTGAGTGCTTCGGAGAAGTCCACGGGAAAGTCACAGAAAATTACCATCACGAACGATAAGGGGCGTCTGAGTCGCGATGACATTGAGCGAATGATCGCAGAGGCGGAGAAGCATGCCGCGGAGGATAAGATTCGCATGGAGCGCGTGGAGGCAAAGAACAGTCTGGAGGCGTATCTCTATAATACACGAAATGCTCTTCAGGAAGAAAAGGTGAAGACCACACTCAAGGGAGATGCGAAAAAGATCGAGGAATGGATTCAAGAGGGGATTCAGTGGCTGGAGGAGAACGGCGAGGAAGAGAAAGAGGCATTTCAGACGAAACAGAAGGAGGTGGAAGAGAAGATTCGTCCCATTATGGCCAAACTGTATCAGGATGCGGGGTCACCTGGCGCGGAGGATGTTGATTAAGATCTAAACACAGTTGACGAAGATACACATAAGAAGGGGGGCAGTGGGATGCAGAGCACAGAAAAGGAAAAGGCGGAGTTTGATCAGTTGTATCATGTTCTCACGTCGTTGGCCCAAAAAGGAAAGCCTGTCTCCTCTGAAGAACTAAAACATGTCATGAAAGGGTCTTCCATGACACGAAAAAGGCATCCTTCTGTTCATCTCCAATTACAGGCTCAGGCACTCAGTGCACATCAGGCACTCAGTGCACATCAGGCACTCAGTGCACATCAGGCACCACATCAGGCACTCAGTGCACAACAGGCATCATCACAGGCGCTAGAGCATGCATCGCAAGCATCACAAGCATCGCAAGCATCGCAAGAGTCTCATGACTTCCGAAAGAGAAAAAAGAAACAGGCTGTAGGGAAAACCATCGTGTTAGAAGACCCTCTTCAAGAGAGCACATCCGTCCAACATATGGTTCAGGATATCCTTCGCATGGCCGAGTCGCGTCACATTTCCAAACGTGACCTATGGGACGCGTTGAAGAAAGAAATGGGAGAGGAATGCAAAGCATGTCTTGCACCCTTTGAAAGCCGCGAGTCTCTTGCGAACCATGTAAAACAGTCGCCCCTCTGTCAGCGATGGCTTGCCTTTACACCCCATGATCAATGTCGCACCCTTCAAGGCTCTCTTCCTCTTTTGATTCAGGGATGTCTAGAGAAAGCCATTGTGAACCAAGACACCTATCAGTGTAGAACATGTCTTTGTCGCTTCTCTAATAAAGAGGAGCTCTATCAGCATCTACCTACTGCAATCCTGTGTAATCGATATGCGTGCTATGAATTTAAAAAGATTGTGGCGCGCATCTAATGGCGCGCATCTAAAACCGTCGCACCCTCTTTTCATCATGATCTATTTGATTCTGACCGCCTCTCTACTCAATCGGTTTGGACCCAATGAGGAGAGAGAAGCACGCTATCATATGGCCCTTACCGAAACCCTATCGCATCTCCCCGCGTCCGTTCTTCCCGTGTTGGTAGAGAACAATGGTAAGCGACCTACAATGCTAGATCACTACATTCATAACGGAAAGAGTGTTCCTGTTGTCTATACGGAAACGAATCGTAACCCTCCTTCTGACAAAGGAATGAATGAATTCATGGATCTCAAAGAAGTGATACGCGTCATAGAGATTCAGGATACCGACATCGTCATCAAAGTGACAGGCCGCTATCGTGTCATGGACGCATCCTTTTTTACACAGGTCATTCGCGAGGCTGATCGGTATGATGTGTGGATGAAGTTTTATGGAACATGTAGTCTCCAATTTGAACCCTACGAGTGTGTGTTGGGGTGTTATGCGATGCGGGCGATGTATCTCTCATGGTTTCCTCTCTCCATGATCCGCCTTTATCCCTCGGCGGAAGTGGCCTTTGCAACCTATGTCCGTCGCAGTCTTCCTCGTATCCAAGAGATTCAGACACTAGGGGTGGAATGCTGTTTTGGAGAGGATGGACGCATTCTTTTTGTATGAACGTGTGACGAGGCGGAGAATTCTTTTACGCCCTCCCACTAATGAGTTCCCTGCTCCACCGATCAGGAAAACGGCTGTCCCCTTCCTTTCAAGAATTTATCAAACGGCATGGACAGGAAACCATTACCTCCCTTTCCGTATATCGGTGCCCGATCTCTGATCTGACCCATCGCGTGTTCAATATTCTTCTCTTTGGACAATGGGAAAGCATCAAAAAAACACATGGATTCCAGGTGATGTTTCATTATTTCATTATTATTAATGAAAAGTATCTACTAGAAAAAACGGCGATTCCGATTATCAAATATGATGTGTCTCTTCCTCCTGGATCAGAGCGGATTCCCATTCCGTGGAAGCCCTTAGAACAACCCACACTCTCCGCCTTTCTGGAAAAGGGAATGGAGCGATATGGCGATGAGTTTTTCAGTTATCATATGGAAATCAATAACTGCGAGGCATTTGTAGAGAAACTATTGTATGCCAATGGCGCACTATCTACCTCCACGTCTAGCAAAGAAGATCCCGCATTTGTGCGTCAAGATCTAACAGCACTCATGAATTCTATTCCGATTCTGTCTAAAGTGCTCGTCACGATCGCCGTTCATTTCCATGCCATTCTCCAATACATCTATGAAGAATTTTATCATGTTCTATGTGATGTCTTTCAACGGTGTCTTCATATGATTGCCTCCATATGCTATTTCTGTATGTTTATGATGGAATCGTTAGTGTGTATTTTGTATAGTAACCCCTCTGTTCCTTGTGTCCTCACGTAGCAAAAAATAGAAAAATAGCAAAAAATAGCAAAACGTCCTGATTACGGCTTCTTCATGGCGCTCTTTAGCGGTGCAGCTTTCGCAAGGGGCACAGAAACCTGTTTGACATCCTCTGCGGGTCCTAGGATCGCCGCACGCCAGGCCTGACGAAGATTCTGAAAGAGCTGAACGCATCCCTTGGCTGCTTCCGCAAATGCTTTTCGGGCCGTTGTGATCTCGCCATCTTCCACGCCAATCCGAAGAACCATCTCATCACGAAGCGGGTGGGGAACACAATAGCCCGCATAGGTGATCTTCGGCTCCGCCGTTCCTTCGATGTGGTTCTCCACAAGCCACGTTTGAAGGAGATTGCCCAGCGTATGGTCATGCCCACGAACGAGGAAATCATAGCCGATGATGCGTGAATCCGAGGAGGAAATCGTGATCTCAGGGGGGACATCTCCCTGCTGAAGGTTGACATAACGGCTGCACATGTTCTCTCCCACCTCACAGGCCCGTTTCACAATGTAGGGAACGGTCAGACATCCCACCGTTTCGATCGTAAAGTCGAAACTGTAGGGTTCTCCCTTGTCATTGATCTGGAAACAACGCTTGATCTGCATGGTATTGAATTCACGCCTCAGTTCTTTGTAACGCTCCGAGTCCTTCTCCAGCGCAGTAATCTTTTTCGCAGAGACCAGCCATTCCATGAACATCTTCTCTTGGCGCAAAAGGTCTGTGTCCAACGTATACTCATAGGAGCATTGCGAGACGGGGCTGAAACGGGCATGCTCCCGCCCGGTTCCCTTGGTCGCCTTGGCCACAATATGAATTCCTTGGGGAGCCGACCCCACCACACGAGGAAGGGTCGCAATGAGGCATGTCTGCCCCGTCCGAGGATTCGGTGGAAAGAAGGGGGCGCTCTGCACGGCAAGCTCCTGCTGTTCAGCCTCTTTGGAATCATCGGAAGAAATGAACTGTTTGACGGTGAAATCACTGGCAGTCACATGGGTCATATGGTCCTTGTTTCCTGTCGCATTCAGAACGAAGAGGTATTGATCCTCTTTCCATTGAAGGGGTTCAGGGATACAGAGGGGGAGAAGACCAATACGGTCCGCCAACATCTCATTGGTCATGGGGGTGTCATTTTGTTCTACCTTTACATCCGACGTGGAGCCCGTGGGGGTCATGTCCGATCGAAAGGCGATTGTTTCCACTCCCGTCAGAATGAGACGACGCAGAGTGTTCGCATAACTGACCTGGATGGGAGAGAGAGTAAACTGATACGTCCGCTCATCCTCGCTGACAATGGGTTTGCTAATCTTCATCATGGGTCCTATCTTATCTTCCGAATGAACGAATGAATCAAATTTTATGAGGACGCGTTTAGAGTATTTTGGATTCGTTCCTTGGATAGAAAAGGATGAGCCGACCTGCTCCCATTCATATTTGCTTTTATTCCAATCGATGCGACTGGTCCAAAGCCTTCGTAGAAGAAATCTCTAAAACACCCTATGCCCGTGATTTTCGTTTTATCTGTGTGGATCCTGGTCCGAACCGCCCTGCCCTTCCCTCTTGGCTCAAACAGACTCCGACACTTGTCATTTCAGGAGAACCGGAACCACGAACCAATAGCGAGGTCATGAACTGGCTCTATGAGACGAAAATGAAAGAGGGGTCTCGTGCCAAGGCAACCGCAACGGGCACAGGCGCAAGCGGATCAGGAGCACCCGCTAGTGCCATAGGAGAACCTGAGCCCTATTTGGATACGGAGATGGGAGGAGGATTCGGAGACAGCTATTCCTTTTTAGGGGTGGATACGTCTGCACAGGGTGATGGCGGAATGTCCATGATGCATAACTTTACTTCTCTCCAAGGAAATGACTCTGTTAGCACACGAGAAGCATCCTCTTTTCAAACCACCAATAGCAATCAGAAGCGGAATAAAAAAGAGGAGATGCTGGATCAACAAATGGAAATGTATATGAAATCACGAGACGATGGAGTCCCTAAGCGCGTGGCTCGGCAGTAGTGCCTTGCTACAGGATGTAGTTCGGCAATGATTCTTCTCCACATGTTGTGCTATATGGCACGCAATCTAAAGACATCTCCGCATAACAGAACAGAGTAAGGATGTCTGCATTGAGCGCCTTTACAGCACATTTGGTGGCCTTCTTTGATGAATTGTGTGCCACCTTTCCGGAAGAGAAAGAACTTCACATGGCAACAGAGGCCATCAAAGGTGCGAAAAAGATCAACCCCCGACTTGTTCTCGATTTGTTTATCACTCACGTCTACAATGATTGCTCCACAGCCATTTTGAATCGTGATGCGCATCTTTTTCGTTCGATTGCGCAAGCAAAGATTGCCAATCAGTTCAATGAAATGCTATCGGCCCTGTCCATGTTTGATAAGCATTGGGACACGATGGGAACACAAAATCAAGAGGTGATTTGGCAATATCTGAAAGTATTGTCGATCCTCTCTGAAAAGGCGCGTGCTTCGTAACGCTTTTCATAGTGTTGTGTTAAAAGAAATGACAGATCCGACCTATCGTGAATTTGTAAAGGATATGCGAGATTCTCTTCCCACAGACAATAGGCAGAAACAGGATCCTCCAATGACATACAAGTATCCACGCATACGGCGGATCGCGGGCTCCATCGCCGTGCGTCCCTTACGGAATGTGATTTCATATTCCCTAAGAAGAAATGGCAGCCGCATCACCGGACGTCTCTATGTTTCAACAGAAGTATAATGAATTCGTGGAGGATCTACGCGGTGCCCTCCCTGAATACGAGGATGCTCTTTCGGCAGCACTGGTGTTGAGCGCAGAGGACCGTTTGACACGCTTTCAGCAAGAGGTGAAAACCGCCAATATGTTTCATGAGCATCAACACAAGAATAAAGAGGTGCATGAGATCAATCCGCGACGGATCCTTCCAGGAGTGGAACTGACCGATGCCATCTGGGCGGGACTCTCAGAGAATACGCAGAAGGCCATTTGGGAGCACACCCGCGTCTTGTCCATTTGCTGTCTCATGGAGGCGGGTTTCAGTCAAGACACGCAACCCAAGTGGGTGGAGGATGCTTTTAGTCAGGCCATGAAAGATGTTCAGGATAAAATGAAAAGCACTGATCTCGAGGGGGTGCTCAAGACGTTTATGACATATTTCCAA
>Ga0114974_10003050_pt1 | contig 12757 bp, 6 predicted proteins | sample S_130206_EF_Meta_FD_87318 | JGI IMG/M metagenome (GOLD analysis project Ga0114974, IMG submission 87318) | Freshwater microbial communities from Lake Simoncouche, Canada to study carbon cycling - S_130206_EF_MetaG | ecosystem: Environmental > Aquatic > Freshwater > Lake | place: Lake...
AACAGGTTTCCAATTTAAACCTGCGGTGACTGCATAATAAGAAGCGGCTGTGCAAGTACTAGCAAAACTTGCAGCATAGTTAGCGCCCGTATTATCAGTTGCTGCAGCAACGCGACCTGGAGAACAAACTCTAAAACCGTTTTGATCTCTAAACCATTCAGTTCGAACTCCAGCGGTTAAGTTATCTTTAACGTCATATGTCAAGTGCATATTTAGGCCATACCATTCGGTATCAATTCCATTTGCTGGAGAAGTTGAATTGTAAATATTGTCAGCAAAGCCGTGATCATGTTGGAGCATTAGGTGGGTTTTGTCGGTAATATTGTGCTTTAATACAATGCTATATAGTGAAAATGCTGAACTGTTTTGCTCAGAAGTCCCACTATAAGTACCGCTAATATTTGCTGAGGTACCTTTGTCGTTACTTGTCCAAGTTACGCCTGCAAGTCCACCCCAATTACCTAATTGTTTATCAAATCCACCATCCCAACCACCTGTTGCACTTCCTGTTGTTGCTCCACCCATCACAGACCAGTTAGAGTCAACAGCATAGTTACCCATGATACCGGTATGTGTAAATGGTTCACCGTATTGCATGGTGTATGCGTGTGTGTAGAAAAAATTATCTGGTGCGGGAACTGTTTCATAGCCAATTGGTGTATAAAAATGTCCAGCTTTAATGTTTAAACCATTGCCAATAGGCGCATAAGCTTCAACGTATGCCTGTGGAAGAGCAATATCGTAAAAGCGATTGTCTGAAGCACTATTAAGTAAGTTTAAATCCCAGTGACTGCGGTTTAATGCTCTTCCGTTATTAATGTCAAAAGCAGGAACACCGTAAGCTTGAGTGAAAATGGCGTCTGTACCAAACATTGCATCAAAGCGTCCACCAAAATCCCAACTGGTTCCCTCAGTTGCAACAGCACGTTGAACAAAGAGATTTAACTGATTAAGTTGAACTTCGCTGTCACGATCGCCAAATGTGACGGGACCATTGAATCCATTTGACGGATTTGTGGCGTTATAGGTAATGCCGGCATTTCCCCATCCGCCTACAACGATACCGTTGTTTTTTAGCCACGAAACTTCATTCACATCTTTGCCGGATAAATCAGAAATCATGCCTGCGCTTACATTTACGGCTGCGCCAATAAGCAGTAGGCTGCTTGCAACGCCTTGTATTTTGCGGTAATTATTGCGTTTTTTAAGTGTTTTCATTTTTATAATTCCATTGTTGAGTGAGTGTTTATAAATTTATAAGCAGGTAGTATGCCAGTATTCTATAAACAACAAAAACAGAGAGTTAATGTTTTTAAACTTAGATAACTGTTGAAAAAATGCACCAAAATGTTGCATAAAAACACTTTTATGTTTAATTTTAGTGCGGTGGATAAAAACATAGTATTTCATGTGCGATTTTTTAGTGGCTAACACCTTTAAAAAAATGTTATCGTTAGCATGGTTGTGATTAAACACCGATTTTAATTTTCATTCCATTTAGGAGACGCTTTAAATGTCTGTAGCAAACGTACTTAAAATGATTAAAGACAACGATGTAAAATTCGTTGATTTCCGTTTTTGTGATACTCGCGGTAAAGAACAACACGTTACTTTCCCAGCTCACTCTATCGATGAAGATACCTTTGAAGAAGGTAATATGTTTGACGGCTCGTCAATTGCGGGCTGGAAACACATCAACGAATCTGACATGATTTTAATGCCTGATCCTACAACAGCTGTCATGGATCCTTTTTTTGATGATAATACACTTATCTTGCGTTGCGATATTATCGAACCACGTGACATGAAAGGCTATGAACGTGATCCACGCTCTTTAGCTAAACGTGCAGAACAATATTTACAATCAACGGGTATTGCTGATACTGCTTTCTTTGGTCCAGAAAACGAATTCTTCATTTTTGATGATGTTCGTTGGGGCGCGGATATGAGCGGTACATTCTACAAAATTGATTCTGAAGAAGCAGGCTGGAATGCTGAAAAAGTCTATCCAGATGGCAACACTGGACACCGTCCAGGTATTAAAGGTGGCTATTTTCCTGTGCCTCCAGTTGATTCATTCCAAGATATGCGCTCTGCAATGTGTCAAACATTGGAAGCAATGGGTCAAGTGACTGAAGTTCACCACCACGAAGTGGCAACAGCGGGTCAATGTGAAATTGGCGTGAGATTTAACACGTTAGTTCAAAAAGCAGATGAAGTATTAGGACTTAAATACGTTGTGGCAAATATTGCACACGCTTATGGCAAAACAGCGACTTTCATGCCTAAACCTTTAGTGGGTGATAACGGTAGCGGTATGCACGTTCATCAATCATTAGCGAAAAATGGTGTTAACTTATTTACGGGTGATTTATACGGCGGTTTATCTGAAACTGCGTTATTTTACATTGGTGGTATCATTAAACACGCAAAAGCGCTTAATGCATTCACTAACGCATCAACAAATAGTTATAAACGTTTAGTTCCAGGTTTTGAAGCGCCAGTTATGTTGGCTTATTCAGCGCGTAACCGTTCTGCATCAATTCGTATTCCTTTTGTTAACAACCCAAAAGGTCGTCGTATTGAAGTGCGTTTCCCTGACTCAACAGCAAATCCTTACTTAGCATTCTCTGCAATGCTTATGGCAGGTCTTGACGGGATTCAAAATAAAATCCACCCAGGTGAAGCAATGGACAAAGATTTGTATGATTTGCCACCTGAAGAAGAAAAAAATATCCCACAAGTTTGCCACTCATTTGATCAAGCATTAGACGCATTAGATAAAGATCGTGATTTCTTAACTAAAGGCGGTGTATTTACTAATGATGTGATCGACGGCTACATTAAATTAAAAATGGATGAAGTCACACGTCTTCGTATGAGTACACATCCTGTTGAATATGACATGTACTACAGCTTGTAAGAATTAGAACTGTTTCATACAGTCCTAAAGTTACCTAAGACCCCGCAATCCCGATGGCTTGCGGGGTTTTTTATGTCCCCTTTTTTAGGCGCAACACTAAGCTTGAAGAAAAAAGACGCTCGAATCACGTCGTTTTGATGTCATCATTTCTTCATTTGCATCAATCCAGAAACAAGCGTAAAAATAAGAGAAATAAATCCATTTGCAAATCAGGAGAAAAAGATGCTGTATAGCAATCCAAATCAAACAAATAGCAAAGTTCACTTTAAATCCCGTTATGGTAATTTTATCGGTGGCCATTGGGTTGAGCCAGTTTTAGGGAAATACTTTGATAATGTCAGTCCGATCAACGGCCAAGTATTTTGTTCTATTCCACGTTCGACTGCTGAAGATATTGAGCTCGCTCTCAATGCTGCTCATGCCGCAAAAGATGCATGGGGAAAAACCTCCGTCACCACAAGATCCAATATTTTATTGAAAATTGCAGACCGCATTGAAGCTAATCTTGAAACCTTGGCAGTGGCTGAAACGTGGGATAACGGCAAAGCCATACGAGAAACACTAGCGGCAGATATCCCGTTAGCAGTCGATCATTTTAGATATTTTGCGGGTTGCATACGTGCTCAAGAAGGCACGATTGGTGAGGTAGACGAGAATACCATAGCGTATCATTTTCATGAACCACTGGGCGTTGTTGGACAAATTATTCCTTGGAATTTCCCCATACTCATGGCTTGCTGGAAGCTCGCTCCTGCTTTGGCTGCAGGCAATTGCGTTGTGTTGAAACCAGCTGAACAAACGCCAGCTTCTATTTTGGTGCTAATCGAATTGATTAGTGATTTATTACCCGCTGGCGTTGTCAATATTGTTAATGGTTATGGTAAAGAAGCGGGTCAAGCCTTGTCGTCTAGCAAACGCATTGCGAAAATCGCTTTTACTGGATCCACGCCTGTAGGCGCACATATTTTAAAATGCGCAGCAGAAAATATCATTCCCTCGACAGTAGAGTTGGGTGGAAAATCACCGAATATCTTTTTTGAAGATGTTCTTTCGCAAGAAGATGCTTTTGTGAGTAAATGTATTGAAGGTGCTGTCATGGCGTTCTTTAATCAAGGTGAGGTTTGTACTTGTCCATCAAGGTTGTTAGTGCAAGAGTCCATTTACGATGAATTTATGGCTAAAGTGATTGCACGCGTCAAACAAATTAAACGCGGAAATCCCCTTGATACAGACACGATGGTGGGTGCACAAGCGTCTAAGGAGCAGTTTGAAAAGATTTTAAGCTATATTGTCATTGGTGAAGATGAAGGGGCTGAAGTGTTAATTGGCGGTAACATTAGCGCAATGGATAATGCATTTTCTGATGGGTTCTATATTGAACCGACGATTATGAAAGGTCACAACACCATGCGCATTTTTCAAGAAGAAATTTTTGGTCCTGTGATTTGCGTTACTACGTTTAAAGATGAAGCGGAGGCCCTAGCAATTGCTAATGATACCGAGTTTGGCTTAGGGGCAGGCGTTTGGACGCGCGATATGAATCGGGCTTATCGAATGGGGCGCGGTATTCAGGCAGGTCGTGTATGGACAAATTGTTATCATCATTATCCTGCTCACGCTGCTTTTGGTGGTTATAAAAAATCAGGTGTGGGTCGTGAGAACCATAAAATGATGCTCGATCACTACCAACAGACTAAAAATATTCTCGTCAGCTATGACATTAATCCATTAGGTTTTTTCTAACGGTAATAGTTTAATAAAATAGGATTTCTTGGAGAGCAAATCGCTAGGCGCTCACTTTAGCATTTATGTTTTAGAGTGGAATAGCAGAGTAGCTTAGGAGCGATGTGATTAAAAATAAGATTTGTAGGAGTTTATTGCAATGAAAAATAAATGCTCTAGAAATGGGGTATTTTTTAGTGTTTTATTCACTTTAAACGTATAACAAAAGTTAGCGTATTTCAGATTATTTATGCAGAAGAAAAAAATATCAATGACAGATATAGATATTGCTCAAGATATCGATCATCAACTGACCATTTCCAAAGAGGTCGCTGACTTGTTTAATCAAGCAAACGCGTGTTTTCGTGATTTCTTATGGAAGGAAGCAGAGGAAAAATATCAAAATGTATTAGCGATAGAGCCAACGCTTGAAATTGCTGCTTTGCAATTAGCGCGTTGCGCTGTAAATCGTGGCGATGAGACGGCTGCGCGTCTCTATTTTGAAGTTTTATTACGTGCTTTTCCGCAAAATTACAGTGCATGGCTTGAAACGGGGCATTTATGTCGTCGTCAAGGCGTTCCCCAGCAGGCTACGGCAAGTTATGAGCGTGCAATTACAATCAATCCCGAGCGTTTTGAAGCGCATATTGCATTAGCGCGAATTCTTGAAGATAACGGGCACTTTGAATTGGCTGCACCAGAATATCATCGTGCATTAGCGACTGCGGGTGTGGCACGAGCTTATTTTATCCATTGGTCAATGGCTAAATATCGTTTAGAGCGAGGTGATGCGAGTCGAGCACTTGAATCGATGCGTCAAGCGTTACTGGTGACGCGTTTAATGCAAGAATCATTGCCGGATAATGAACGCGCAGAATTACAAACTGATTTAGCCTCTATTATGATGCGTCTAGGTATGACGCAAGAGGCCTATCGCGCCTTTGAGCGTGCAAGCATTGCAACGGAAGAAAAGACATTAGTGCGTTTAGCGGAACTCTCTTTTCAATTCAATTTATGGCAAGAAGCTCAAGAGGTGCTCAAACGTAACGTGGAACTGCATCCGCAAAGTGCAGATGCGCATTGGAATTTAGCGCATTCGTATGCGGAATCTTGGCAAATGGAAGAGGCGTTAGCTGAACTTGAAAAAGCTGAGGCCATCGCACCGCAATCAGGTGCGTTGTCGATGCGTGCATCGATTGCTGGAAGAATAGGGGATGCAGATGCCGCCTTAGCGCTTTATCGTCAACTTGCAGAAAGTGAAGATATGTATTCGGCAATGCGCTCAAGTACCGCTATGAGTTCGCTTTATAGTGATAAATTAAGTGCGCAAGAAGTAGCGAATTTACACGCTGAACTCTTTACACCACTTGGCGAAAACGCACGAAAAATAGCGTCATTTAAAAATGATCGTAGTGCAAAACGTCGCTTAAAAATTGGTTTTATTACCGCAGATTTTCATCATCAGCACCCCGTCAATATTTTCATGCAGCCCGTTTTAGCACGTTTAGATGCGAAACAATTTGACGTTACAATTTATTTCACGGGTGTTTCATACGATGAGCAAACGTATTTAGCGAAAACGCGCGTTGCACAGTGGGTTGAAGTGACAACGTTTAGTGATGCGCATTTAAGTCGACGTATTGAGCAAGATGGAATTGATATTTTAATTGATTTATCGGGTCATACGAGCATGCAGCGCATGAATGTTTTTGCGCAACGCGCAGCGCCCGTTCAAGCGACTTATTTGGGTTACCCAGCATCAACGGGCGTACCTAATATAGATTGGTTGATTGCAGACAATATTGTTGCACCTAAAGACCATGATTCGCTGTACTCTGAAAAAGTCATTCGTCTCCCCAATACGGTTTTCTGTTATGCACCTGAAGTGGATTACCCTTATCCAGCGTACACAAAACAGCATGAAAAACGCCAATTGACGTTTGGTTCGTTTAATAATGTGCCTAAATTGACACCACATACTATCAAGTTATGGGCGGCGATTTTAAATGAAACTCTTGATTCGCGTTTAGTGTTAAAAGCGCCGAGTTTTAAAGACAGCGGCGCAATTAACGTGTTTACTGAGCGTTTTATTGCAGAAGGTGTGGAGTCGTCGCGCTTAGAATTCCGTGGATCTGTCGGATTGACTGAGATGATGGCGGAGTATGCCGATATAGATATCGCACTTGATCCTGTTCCCTATAACGGCGGTACAACAACTCTGCAAGCGATGTGGATGGGTGTACCGGTCATTGTAAAAACAGGCAATCATTTTGTGTCGCGTATGGGGGCGAGTTTTATGTCGGCGGCTGGTTTAAGTGAATGGGTGGCTGAGAATGATGCAGACTATTTGCGTATTGCAATTCAAATGGGTAAAGATCGCAACGCATTATTGTCATTAAAACAAGGTTTAAGAAAACGGTTATTAAACAGTCCAGCTTGGAATGTTGATCATTTTACCGCAGATTTTGAAAATGCTTTACTCACAATGTGGCGCGAATACGCTAAAAAGTAGCAATAATACATCCTGCTTTTAAAAAAATGGGCAGCGAGACTTAATTTGAATCCATTTCAGATTACTTAATGTCCCTTAATTTATTGGATTATTACCATCAATAAGTCATACGAAAAAATCTTTATCAGATCACGAAATTTCTTGACGATTTAAGTGGATATAATCGAAAATTCAATTTTTTGATGAATTTGAAATCATGGCCTATTTCAGGTTGAATGTTTTTTTATTTAGACATCGTATTGACTATATAAGTCACTCTAATGGGAGAAATACTCACTATGCTAGGCAGAATTTTTACAGAATTTTTCACATTAGTGGAAGCAGAATTTGGTGATGATATGCTCGATGACATCATCGAAGATGCTGAGTTACCTAATGAAGGCGCATATACCGCCGTCGGTAATTATGATTATTTAGAGCTGATAGGTTAAGTTACGGCCCTATCTGAGCGTTCGCATATCGGTATCCCCGATTTAGTCAAAACGTTTGGTACGTTTATATTTGAGCGATTAGTATTGATATATCCCAAATTGACTGAAAATATCTGTGATTCTTTCTTTTCAAACATCTCGCTAAATACTAAACGTGCTTATCAATCGAACGGAGATTTGAGGTTTCCGTCTTCACGCTAACCGAAGTCGATACGGCTGCTATTTTTTTGCAGCAACTACATTCATCACGTGTCCAATAATAAATGAGATCATCATCCCGTTTGTCTTTTGAACAGTGACGTACGGTATTATCGGCTTGCGTTTTTTATTTTGTATTTTTATTGGATTAATGATTATAAAATAACCCATCAATATGGTATGTGCTTGGTGCTCTTGTTTGATAAAATTTTAAAAAATTAAAGGGACAAAAACCGTGACGCAGTTCATGTTTTAAAAATAAAATTTCATTAATTTCAGTGCTTTAAATGGAAATTGTTAATTTCATAAATTACTTAATTTTTGATGATTGAGCAATATGCTGAGGTAACTGGCATAATTTGATAAACTGAATTATCTTTTTTACTTAGTAGAGTGAAATCAATTGAATCGAAAACTTTTTGATTATATACGTCATCAGTTTCGTTTAGATTTGTATGGCGTACATGGTATTCCACATTGGTCGCGCGTCCAGTATTTTGGTTTGAAAATAGCAAAGAAAGAAAATGCTCGCCTCGATGTGGTGAGGTTGTTTTCAATATTGCATGATTCCCAACGCGCACCACTGCATCACCCGCTACGCGGATCGGATAAAAGCGACTCAGCACATGGCGAACGTGCGGTTGCGTTTGCATACGATTTGCGTGGAGAATTTTTTGATTTAGATGATGACGGATTTGAGTTACTTTGTGAGGCACTTGCTCTGCACAGTAATGGACTGACCGAAGCGGACGTGACTGTGCAAACTTGTTGGGATGCCGATAGGCTTGATTTAGGGCGTATTGGTATTTATCCCGATGCGAAATTTCTCTGTACGAATACAGCAAAAGATCCGGCGTTTATTCATCGGGCATGGTCAATGACGAATCGCCCTTCATAAACAAATGCCCAAACCATAATTCTAATCAAAATTTATTAAGTAAAATGAACCTGAAAAGAGAGGCATAGCACTCGAATAATAGTTTTTCTACCCTCAAAAATTTTGTTGCTTAACTTGAATGAATAAAGATCATCATCTTGCCTTATCCAAACCTCGCGTTAAATGTCATCATTTTGCTTTGTTTAGCACACTTGTCTTGTTGAGCTTAATTGGAACAAGACTTTATTTCGAGTCGTTGCAATCTGCAGCGCTAATGCTTGATAATCAATTCACAACAAATGATAAAGCGCACAAAAAACACTAAATGACCTCTTCACATTCTCCGACATCGGCATTCAATCCGTCAAAGCTTTTTATTCTGCGTCCTGTTGCTACGTCGCTATTAATGGTTGCGATGCTACTTGTTGGCGTACTGGCTTATCGATTACTTCCCGTTTCAGCCTTGCCACAAGTCGATTACCCGACCATTCAAGTCATAACGCTTTATCCCGGCGCCAGTCCTGACGTGATGACGACTGTTATTACCGCTCCGCTTGAGCGTCAATTGGGACAAATGCCTGGACTCACGCAAATGTCATCGAGTAGTTCGGGTGGCGCGTCGATGATTACGTTGCAATTCAATTTAAATTTGAATTTGGATATTGCAGAGCAGAACGTGCAAGGGGCAATTAATGCTGCGACGAATTTTTTACCTAAAGATTTGCCACAAGCGCCTGTTTACAGCAAAGTCAATCCCGCTGATACGCCTATTATGACGCTGGCGATTAGTTCAGAGTCATTGCCGTTATTTAAAGTGGAGGATCTCGTTGATACGCGCCTTGCTCAGAAAATTGCGCAGCTCTCAGGTGTTGGAATGGTCAGTATCAGTGGTGGTCAACGTCCCGCGGTTCGCATTCAAGCCAATCATCAAGCGCTGTCTGCGTATGGTCTTAGCTTAGAAGATGTACGTAGCACGATTTCAGCGGCAAATGTGAATCAGCCAAAAGGCATGTTCAATGGCGCGTTGCGCTCAGCCATTATTGATAGTAACGATCAACTTCGCTCAGCGGACGATTATCGAAAATTAGTGGTGACCTATCGCAATGGTGCTCCTGTGCAACTCGCTGACGTAGCGACCATTATCGATGACGTGGAAAACAAACGCCTCGCGGCATGGGCAAATGAAAAATCAGCGATTATTTTAAATATCCAGCGTCAACCCGGTGCGAATGTGATTGAGGTTGTAGATAACATCAAAAATTTACTGCCAAAACTTCAGGATGCATTGCCGGTGAATATTGAGGTGCTGCCGCTAACCGATCGCACTGTCACCATTCGCGCCTCGGTACATGATGTGCAATTCGAATTATTGCTGTCTGTTGCGCTGGTCATCATGGTGATTTTTCTGTTTTTGCGCAATTTGCCAGCAACGATAATTCCCGGCGTCGCTGTGCCGCTTTCGTTAATTGGGACGTTTGCGGTGATGTATTTTGCCGAATTTAGTATTAATAATTTAACCCTGATGGCGCTTACCATTGCAACGGGTTTTGTCGTTGACGATGCGATTGTGGTCATTGAAAATATTTCACGCTATATTGAAAAAGGCGAATCCCCCCTCAAAGCGGCGCTAAAAGGCTCTGAGCAAATTGGGTTCACGATTATTTCGCTGACATTTTCGCTCGTTGCCGTGCTGATTCCTCTCTTATTTATGAGTGATGTCGTGGGGCGTTTATTTCGTGAATTTGCCATTACGCTCGCGGTGGCGATTTTGATTTCAGCGGTGGTGTCACTCACGCTCACACCGATGATGTGCGCAAAAATGTTGCGTTCCCATTCGCCTCATCAACAGCAGACTGATTGGTTTGAGGGCATTATTGCGGTATACGGCCGCACATTGACATGGGTACTGCGTTTTCAAAAACTCACAATGACCGTATTTTTCATTACAGTTGCATTGACTGTGTCGCTGTATATTTTTATTCCAAAAGGTTTTTTCCCCACGCAAGATACCGGCATTATTCAAGGATTTTCCATTGCACCACAGAATGTGTCATTTGATGCAATGCGTGATTATCAACAAAAACTCGCTAAGACGATTCTCGACGATGAAGCAGTAGAGAGTTTATCGTCATTTATTGGTGTTGATGGGGTAAATATTACGCCCAATGCAGGGCGTTTTTTAATCAATTTAAAACCCAAAGACGAGCGAAAAATCAGCGCAAGTGACGTTATCGCGCGATTAAAACCCCATTTAGCGCAACTCAATGGCGTAAAACTGTATTTAGTGCCCATTCAAGATTTGACGATGGAAAATCGCGTCAGTGGCACGCAGTATCAATTCACGCTAGAAAGTCCTGATATTGCGCATTTGAATACTTGGACGCATCGTTTAGTGGAGGAATTGGCTCAGCAACCTGAATTCGCTGACGTGACCAGTGACGTCCAAGATCAAGGCCGGCAAGTGTATGTCAATATTGATCGCAGTACCGCAAGTCGCCTTGGCGTCAGCACACAAGCTATTGATAATACGCTTTATAGTGCGTATGGACAGCGTCTTGTTTCAACGATATTCACGCAATCCAATCAATATCGCGTTGTCCTTGAAGCCAGTCCCGCAGCGCAAATGCAGCCGCAGTCGCTCAATGAACTGCGGATTCCCTCAAGCAATGGCTCACAAATTCCCCTTTCTGCGATTGCTGAGATTTCGGAGCGATCAACCCCACTCTCCATTAATCATTTAGATCAATTTCCCGTGGCGAGTATCTCGTTTAATGTCGCGCCTAATGTATCTTTGGGTGATGCTGTGAAAGCGATTGAGGAAACTAAAAAAGCCATTGAGTTGCCACTGAGTATTCGCACGAGTTATCAAGGCGCGGCTTTAGCGTTTAAAGCGTCGCTGGATAATACCGTATGGTTGATTGTCGCCGCGATTATTACTGTCTATATCGTGCTAGGCGTGCTTTATGAAAGTTATATTCATCCCGTGACTATTTTATCGACATTGCCTTCTGCGGGTGTCGGTGCATTACTCGCCTTGATTATCTCGGGCAGTGATCTCGATATTATTGGCATTATCGGTATTATTTTGCTCATTGGGATTGTAAAGAAAAACGCCATTATGATGATTGACTTTGCCCTTGATGCAGAACGTAAACAGCGATTGTCGCCGCGAGAGGCGATTTTTCAGGCGTGTTTGCTGCGTTTTCGACCCATTTTAATGACTACATTAGCGGCTTTACTTGGTGCACTGCCGTTAATGATAGGCACGGGCGTGGGAAGTGAGCTTCGCCATCCATTAGGGATTACGATGGTGGGTGGTTTGCTATTGAGTCAATTACTCACACTCTACACGACGCCCGTGATTTATCTTTGGATGGATAGTTTATCGAAAACGGTGACGCAAATAGGGAAAAAACGATGAATTTATCCGCCCTGTTTATTCATCGCCCTGTTGCCACTAGTTTACTCACGCTTGCTATTGCCTTAGCGGGGATTTTAGCGTTTTTGAATTTGCCGGTATCGTCTTTGCCGCAGGTGGATTTTCCCACCGTGAATGTACAAGCGCAGCTCCCTGGAGCGAGTGCTGAAACGATGTCAACGTCAGTGGCTATGCCACTTGAGCGCGCACTGGGTCGCATTGCTGGTGTGAATGAGATGACGTCAAGTAGTTCAATGGGCAGTACGCAAATTACCCTGCAATTTGATTTAACGCGCGATATCAACGGCGCGTGCCGTGACGTGCAAGCCGCTATTAATGCCGCCGCGAGTTTACTGCCCAGTAATATGCCCAGTCGCCCGTCTTATCGGCGTGATAATCCAGCGGATTCGCCCATTTTAATTTTAGCACTGACTTCAGAGAGTCTAAGTCGCGGGCAAATGTACGACGTCGCCTCCACGGTGCTTGCGCAGAAAATTTCGCAAATTTCAGGAATTGGTCAAGTACAAATTGCCGGTGCAGCTTTGCCTGCTGTGCGCGTGGAACTCAATCCTAACTCAATGAGTCATTATGGTGTTGGACTCGAAGACGTTCGCAAAACGATTACGGATACGAATGTCACCGCACCTAAAGGGGTGATAGAAGATGCTAATCAACG
>Ga0114974_10003052_pt1 | contig 12752 bp, 11 predicted proteins | sample S_130206_EF_Meta_FD_87318 | JGI IMG/M metagenome (GOLD analysis project Ga0114974, IMG submission 87318) | Freshwater microbial communities from Lake Simoncouche, Canada to study carbon cycling - S_130206_EF_MetaG | ecosystem: Environmental > Aquatic > Freshwater > Lake | place: Lake...
AAGGATGTACCAATTTATTTAAACTGATTTGTTCAGATAATGTTTTAACCAACCTAAATTTGGAAGGCTTAACCAGTTTAAATTATTTAGATTGTAGTGGTAACAATGATATTTTTACACGTACGGGATTACAAGCAATTAATCTAAAAAATTGTGTTAACCTTAAAAATGTTTTAGTTAATCATAATCCGTATTTAACACAATTAGACTTATCTTGTTCTAATAATTATAGTCAAATAAGAGTTCAAAATTGCACTAACCTTCAAAGAATCAATCTTAAAAACGGAGCTTATGAAAGTTCTATGTCCGCGGGTTCATTTAGTTCTTATTCATGTCCAAATCTAACTTTAGTTGGGGTTGATTTTAATGAGAATTTTACGTATTTACCTGCAACAATTCAACAAAGCCCTTACTATAATTTTACTCCCAACTGCAGTTTTAATACAGTTATCGGCAATGTGAGGTTTGATATTGAAGGAGATGGCTGTCAAAATAATGCTGGGATTGAAAGAATTAAAGTCAATTACAATTGTACATTACCAAACTGCTTTAATTTTTCAGATACACAGGGTAATTTTATTTTATATACCCAAAGTAATGCGGTTACTATTACTCCTGAAAATAATTTGTATCCATTATTTGATTTTGGACTTACTTCTCCAATTGTTATTAACTTTAATCCAAATAGTATTGTAGAATATGTAAATTTATGTTTGGCTCCTAACATTCCACATCATGATGTAGAAGTAACTATTCTTCCAATTGAGCAGGCTAGACCTGGGTTTGATACACATTATAAAATTGTATATAAAAATAAAGGTAACCAAGTAGAATCTGGATTGATTAACTTTACTTTTGAGGACACGGTTATGGATTTAGTGAGTTCTAATCCTACAGCAATTTTTTCTGCAAACAATTTACAATGGAATTATTCTAATTTAATGCCATTTGAAACTAGAACCATAGATTTTACTTTTAATATTAATTCACCCACTGAAACACCCCCAATAAACGGAGGTTCAATTTTAAATTATTCTGCAACCATAACCACAGTAGGTTTAGATGAAAATACAAATGATAATAGATCTGTTTTAAATCAAACAGTTGTAAACTCATACGATCCTAATAATAAGATATGCATTGAGGGCGCTGTTGTATCAACTAATTACATAAACAATTATGTTAATTATATAGTTAATTTTGAAAATAATGGTACCGCAAACGCTCAAAATATTGTTGTAAGAGATGTAATTGATATTTCAAAATTTGATATTTCTACTTTAGTTCCAATTACTTCGAGTGCCAATGTAAAAACAAGAGTTATTAATAGTAATGTAGTTGAATTTATTTTTGAAAACATCAACTTACCATTTGATGATGCAAATAATGATGGTTATGTTGCTTTTAAAATTAAAACTAAACCAACATTAGTAGTTGGAGATATTTTTAGTAATTCAGCAAACATTTATTTTGATTACAATTTTCCTATTGTTACAAACAGTTACTCAACAACGATTCAAAACGCATTAGGTTTTCAGGAAAACAATTTTGTTAATGATATCACTATTTATCCAAATCCTGTCAAAAATATTTTACAATTCAAAACTGAAAATAAAATAATCAAGGTTGAAATATATGATATTAGTGGAAGAATATTAATTTCAAACTCAATTTCTGAAAATAAAATTGATTTAAGTTATTTAAAATCTGGAAATTATATACTTAAACTATATACAGAAAAAGGAGTTATGAATACTAAAATAGTAAAAGAATAAGGATTTGCCAACTGCATTTTTGCAAAAATGGCAGGTCTTGGTCCTAATTTAAAGTTGGTTTTGTAATTGTAAAGCCAGTGATTAATAGAAAGTTTATGCTTCCTTAATTCCGACATTTCAGCAGGTTGCTAGTTAACCCACAAAAAAAGCCTGGTCTAAATAGACTAGGCTTTCTCATAATGATTCATAAAAGGTTACCAAGCCAAAACCGAATTAATGGTGTACTAATTTCAGTATTTTAATTATAAATACTATTCTTAAATTTCACTTTTGTAAGTTTTGAAGAAATAAAAACCCGACCGCTCGGATATGCCCCGACCGCTCGGATATGTCTCACAACGGCTAGCGCGGATTTGTAATCCGTGCCCATAAAGGCTATAAAAAATTGTAGTTGTTTATAAAAATTTAAGAATAAGCGGAGAGACAATATAGTAATCCAGCTGGCTCAAAAAAACCCCCCACACTAAATAGTAATTAACCTTTATTATCAATAAAAAAAATTACAGAATTGATCCTGTTTCTCTGATTGCTTACAAGTGTTATGGTCGCACAAACCGTTTATGTTACTAAAACAGGTAAAAAGTACCATTACGAAAATTGTGTGCATTTAAGTAAAAGTTCTATCTCTATTAGCCTTGAAGATGAAAAAGCCAAGGATTTGGTGCCTGCAAAAGTTGTAATCCAGAAGCAATTCTAAAAACCGCAGCTAAAGACACTCTGCAAATCGTAAAAAAAGAAGAGAAAAACGAGAAGGTGGCTCCGCGATAACGCAATATTTTTTTAAAACCTACTTCAAAGCCTATTTTATAAAAATTACACTATACAAGTGAAGTGTCACTAAACCTGTAGCACTCCCTTTTTGTAATACTTCCTAAGTTTCTTTCTAGAATTTACAGTGCCTCCCATTTCTAAAGTGGGAATTGTGCAACTATTGCTGTAAAACATGTAACGCACGATGGGATACTATTTTTCAATTTTGTAGCAGATATAATCTAATAATTTAAATTCAAACAAAATGAAAAAAGCAATCCTTTACTTAACGGTACTAATGATGTCGTTAAGTGTATTTCCGTCTACAATTACTGCCAAAACGAACGAACCAATTGCAATTACTGAAAACCCCAAAGAAGTGCCTGCTGAGGTAAAAGTCATGCTATCTCGATTAGAGGAAATCAAAACGATGGACAAATCAGCGATGACCCGCGTAGAAAAAAAAGCACTACGAAAAGAAGTTCGCACTATTAAAGCCACATTGAAAGCTTCTAATAATGGGGTTTATTTGTCTGTTGGTGCCATCATCATTATTATTTTGTTGTTAATTATTCTTTTGTAATTAAGAACATAAACCCAAAATCCCATCTCCCATACACAAACTAAAACAATACGAAATGAAAAGTTTAAAACAATTAACCTTAGCCTTGGTTCTGCTTTTTGCATCCAATGCCATCCAATCGCAAGTGTCAATAAGTGTCAATTTAGGATCGCAGCCATCTTGGGGACCGTCAGGTTATTCCAATGTAAACTATTATTACCTTCCTGATGTTCAGGCTTATTACGATGTCAATGCCTCGCAATTTATTTATAATAGTGGAGGAATTTGGATTCGGTCTGCCTTTTTACCAAGACAATACCGAAACTATGACTTGTACAGTGGGTACAAAGTAGTGTTGAACGATTATCATGGTTCAAGACCGTATGTGAACTACAGGTACGATAAAGTAAAATATTTCAAAGGATACAATAGACCGCAACGCGCTATTGGGCGAAGAGAAGAACATCATGGCAATAATGATCACGACAACGGAAGAGGACATGAAAGCGGAAGAGGGAACGAAGGTCATGGTAATAATGGTCATGGAAAAGGCAGGAAATGATAAAAATACTGTATAATGCCTTAAAGAAATGAAGTAAAAAAGCGCTGTAGGCTCGCTATACTGATTTTACCTAAAATAAACCCCCTTTAAATCTTGTTTAAAGGGGGTTTCGTAATGTATTTAGGGCTGTTTCTTTATGTTACGTTAACATTAAATACACAAAAAGTTTATTATTTTCATTTATTTATTAAAACAGTAATCGTTGGCTTTTTCCTCATTTACTACATCATTCGGATTAATATGTTAATTGATGGGTGTTATTGTTTTTATTTTGCGTCTATTACTTTAGTTTAAGTTTAATTAATTTAATTTAAAATACTGTATTATAGTATTTTAATGTTAAAAAATATTTAAGTAATTAGTGTTTACGGTACTTTTGCAAAATCTATTAAGTCAAGTTAATTTTTTAGTAAAATTAAAACTTTCAATAAAATCAATAGATTACATTATGAAAAAATATTATTTAAACAGGATTGTTTGCCTTGCATAAATCCTTTCTTTTTGTTTATTAATTCCCTCTTATTCGCAATGTTTGCCTAGTCTGGGATCTTCTTCAGGATTTTCTATCTTTACCATTACAGGCGCTGTTAGTAATGTAACTTCTTCAACAATAACTGGAGACATTGGAACCAATGCAGGATTAATTAGCGGTTTTGAAACTTCAACAGTCGGAGGAACATTCCATGCTGCCAATGCTATTACCCAAAGTGCTGCGGTAGATTTAGCATCGGCCTACACGACTTATCAAAATTTAACGCCAACGCATACGTCACATACTGCTACTTTCGGAAGTGGCGAAACGATTACTCCTGGTATTTACTATATTGCTAGTGCCGGCTCAACCGCTGGGATACTAACATTAGATGCGCAAAATAATCCTGGTGCTAAATTCATATTAAAATTTGAAGGCGCTTTTACCTCTGGCGCAGGAGCCACGGTTGTTTTAACCAATGGAGCATCGCCAAACAATGTTTATTGGATAGTTAATGGTGCCTTTTCATTAGCAGCAAATACTACATTTAAGGGAACAGTTATTGCAAATGGCGCCATTTCTATTGGCGTGACTGGACTTTTAAATTGTAAATTATTTTCTGTAAATGGTGCGATATCAACTTACGGAACATCGTTATCAAATAATGGTATTGACAACAGCTCAAAAATCTATTATGCCGATGTAGATCAAGATGGATATGGAAATAGTAATTCTCCATCGTGTTATTCTCAGGCAGGTTATGTCTTGAATAATAGCGATTGTAATGATGCAAATGCAGCGATAAATCCAAATGCTACAGAGATTTACGGTAATGGAATAGATGATAATTGTAACGGTACAACTGATACGGATGCAGTTGGTTGTGCTTTTTCAACTACATGGAATGGCAGTAGTTGGAACAATGGAATTCCAAATAACACAAAATTGGTGATTTTTGCAGGAAACTACACAGTAGTAGATGATCTTAATGCTTGTTCGATTCAGGTTACAAATAATGCACAAGTTATAGTAATAAGTAATAAGAATGTTTTTTTGTATGGTTCCATTACTGTAGATACGGGAAGTAGTTTTGCTTTAAATAATAATTCTAACTTGATACAAGGCAATTCTTTAGCTATTAATGTTGGTACTGTAGAAGTGAAGCGAAATACCTCTACGATTGTTCGGTTGGATCATACTTTGTGGTCTTCTCCTGTTATTGGACAAAATGTATATAATTTTTCTCCAGAAACCTTAACATACAGGTTTTATAATTAAGATACTACTTCTAATTCTTATCTAAGTTCTACGATTAATAGCTCATCAGAATTTGCACCTGCAAAAGGGTATGCGGTTCGTGCCCCAAACAACCAATCGGCTACAGTTCCTGCCGAATGGACAGGCATATTTAGTGGAGTTCCGAATAACGGAACGCTTACTTTTCCTTTAATTTATGGCGTAGCGAATAGCTATAATTTAATTGGTAATCCTTATGCTTCTGCTATTGATGCCAATGCATTCTTAGCGGCAAACTCAGGAAGTATTGAAGGTACAATCTATTTTTATCAACATACGTTATCCATGAATGCGAAAGGTTTATTTCCTACAGGAACAAATTATGCTAGTTTAACAAGTACTGGCGGTACTGCTGCAACCGAAGTTTTAGTTGGCAATCCCAATTACCATACACCAGCTGTAATTCCAAATGGCATTATACAAGTTGGTCAAGGTTTTTTTGTAAAAGCAAAAAATTCAGGATCGGTTAATTTTACTAATTCGATGCGGGTTCCAGATCAAAGTCACCAATTTAATAGAACTACAACAACCGAAAAAAATCGTTTGTGGTTGAATTTAAAATCAGAGGACGGAAGCGATATCAATCAAATATTAGTAGGGTATTTGGATGGAGCAACACAAGAAGTTGATTCTAATTTTGATGGATTGTCTTATGGAAATACAGGGAGTTTCCTTTATTCTACCATAAATGGTGCTTCCTATGTGATTCAGGGGAGATCCTTGCCCTTTGACGGAAACGATATAGTTTCCCTAGGATTTACATGTACATCAGCAGGAAATTATAGTATAAAACTAACTAATAGTGATGGATTGTTTCTAGGGAATCAAGCTGTTTTTATACGTGATAATTTAACGGGTATCGATACAAATATTAAATCAGCTCCCTACACTTTTACTTCTACAGTAGGAACTTTTAATAATCGTTTTGAAATAGTATATGCGCAAGCATTAGGAATACCTTCTTCCAATTTCAGTAAAAACGCTGTGATTGTATATAAAAATGCAAGTAGTTTTCATGTTACTACCAAAGGAATTGTTCTGAAAGCCATTCAAGTATATGATATTTCGGGGCGTATAATTTACAAATTGAATGCTATAAATGCTATTACAGCAGAAATAAAAGGATTATCGCAAACTAATCAAGTACTATTTTTAAAGTTAATTTCTCAAGAAAATCAAACGATAACTATCAAAGTTATAAACTAAAAAAAGATATCCAATACCATGAAAAAAAATATAAAAATACTTTTAGTAATTTTAATCGTCATTTTTCAACCCTTTGTTGCGAATGTTTTTTCCCAACAAACAACTCCTTCAGATTTTGGAACTACAGGTGAAACTGGAATAAACCCGAATGATAGTCAAGCACCAATTGATACTTATATAATACTATTACTTTTAACAGGTTGTATTTTTTCCTTTTATAAATTTCAAACAGTAAATAAAAAGAGGAACTAGTAGCAATACAATTAAATAAATAAAATTACTAGTTTCAAAATGAGGTGCTAAGGAGTACCCAAAAGAAATAAAGTGTTATAGACTTGAAACACGAATTCTAACAAAAAAAAACTCCCTTTAAACAGTGTTTAAAGGGAGTTTTATATTAATGATAGTTAAGCTTATTTTTTCTCTGGAATACTTTCTAATATTTCCAATACAAATTTCCAGAATTTTTGTGCCGATTTGATACTGGCTCTTTCGTCTGGTGAATGCGCTCCGTGAATAGTTGGTCCAAAAGAAATCATGTCTATATCAGGATAATTGGTTCCTAAAATGCCACATTCTAATCCTGCGTGACAGGCAACTACTTTTGGTTTTTCGTGGTTTTGTTTCTCATAAATAGAAACTAAAATATCTAGAATTTCAGAGTTTACATTTGGAGTCCATCCAGGGTAAGAACCCGCAAGCGTTACCTCGCAACCACACAATTCAAATGCCGAACGCAAAGCGTTAGCCAAATCAAATTTAGAACTTTCAACGGATGAACGTGTCAAACAACCAATCGTAATTTCACCCTCTTTAATGATAATTCGGGCAACATTGTTTGAAGTTTCAACCAAATCTTCCATGTCGGCACTCATGCGATATACACCATTGTGCGCTGCGTAAATCGAACGAATAATCCCTTCTTGAACGCCCAAATCCATTACTTTTGAAGGCAATTCTGATTTAACAATTTCAATCGCTAAATTAGGTTCAGTTGTTTTGAATTCTGTTTTTATATCGTTGATTATTTCTTGCATGTCAAAAAGGTAGGCTTCGTCATACATTTGTGCAACAATCACTTTGGCAACACTTTCACGTGGAATAGCATTTCGCAAGCTTCCACCGTTAATTTCGGCAATTTGTAGTCCAAAATTCTCAAAACCATCAAACAATAACCGGTTCATTATTTTGTTGGCATTTCCCAAACCTTTGTGAATATCCATTCCTGAATGTCCTCCGTTCAAGCCTTTTACAGTAATGGTGTAACCTACAGAACCTTCTGGAGTTTCTTCTTCATGGTAGCTTCTGGTAGCGGTAACATCAATTCCACCTGCGCAACCAATATCAATTTCATCGTCTTCTTCAGTATCCATATTCAATAGGATTTCTCCTTTTAGAATACCGCCTTTTAGGTTCAAAGCGCCTGTCATTCCTGTTTCTTCATCAATGGTAAATAACGCTTCAATAGCAGGATGTCTGATTGTAGTACTTTCTAAAATTGCCATAATCATTGCCACTCCAAGTCCGTTATCGGCTCCTAAAGTGGTGCCACGAGCACGAACCCAGTCGCCATCAACATACATGTCAATTCCTTGCGTATCAAAGTCAAAAACAGTATCTGAATTTTTCTGATGCACCATGTCTAAATGCCCTTGAAGTACTAATGCTTTGCGGTTTTCCATTCCAGGAGTAGCTGGTTTACGGATAATTACATTTCGAATTTCATCTTCAAATGTTTCTAATCCTAAATTATTTCCGAAGGATTTCATGAACTCAATCACACGATCTTCTTTTTTGGAAGGACGAGGAACCGCATTCAAATCGGCAAATTTATTCCAAAGGGCTTTTGGTTCGAGGTTTCTAATTTCTTGACTCATTTAGGTGTTTTTAGATTCTTAGTTTTATGCATCAAAGTTACAAAGTACCAAAGTTAGTTGTATCAAAAAAAATCATTTATTTTAAAATAAATACTGCTCCAAAATTTGTTACTTTACATTTCAATAGTAAAGTAGATGCAACGAAAATACATCCTTCCATTATTTCTGTTAATTCAAATTGTTTTTTTACAAGTGCTATCGTTCTTCCCAGGGTTGATAGAACGCTATTATAGCAATGGTTTGTATGTTTGGATTGCTAAGTTTTCAAGAATTACGTTCGGATTTTTCTCTTTTTCAGTGGGTGATATTATTTATTTTGGTGTCATTTTAGTACTTATCCAATGGGTTTATGGGCAACGTAAAATTTGGAGAACCAATTGGAAAGCCATAATATTAAAGATTATTAGTTTTCTTTCTGTATTTTATTTTTTGTTTAATTTACTTTGGGCATTGAATTACCACCGAACGCCCTTGTTTGAAAAATTAAATATCGAGAAAGACTATTCTAATGCTGATTTATTGCGATTTACGGAGGAATTAATTGCCAAAACAAATCAGATTCACAATCAAATTGCCAAAAATAAAGCGTTGAAAGTTACTTTTCCATATACACAAGAGCAGGTTTTTGAAATGAATTTAGAGGGATATCAGTCGCTTTCTAAAGCGTTTCCTAGTTTTAAATATGAAAATGTGAGTATCAAAAAATCGCTAATTAGTTTGCCCTTAAGCTATATGGGTTTTGGTGGTTATTTGAATCCGTTTACCAATGAAGCTCAGGTAAATGACAAAGGACCAATGTATAATTTTCCAACAACCGTTTGTCATGAAATGGCCCACCAATTGGGATATGCTTCCGAAAGTGAGGCTAATTTCATTGGATTTTTGGCCTCTGTAAAAAATGAAAACTTGTATTTTCAATATTCAGGTTACAGTTATGCCTTGCGCTATTGTTTGCACAATTGGCAAATTCGCGATGAGAAAATGTTTGCTATTTTGCATGAAAAAGTCAATCCTGGTATTTTAAAAAATTATGAGGAGAGCAATGCTTTTTGGAAGCAATATGAAACTTTTATTGAAACGGGTTTCCAAATCTTTTATGACAATTTCCTGAAATTCAATCAGCAAAAAGACGGAATGGAAGGCTACAGTAAATTTGTAAATTTGATGGTGAATTATTACAAAGACAAACCACTTTAATACTTGCGTCGCTTTTTTTACAGACAATTAAAGAAGGAGAAACAATTATAAATTTAGCCCTGATGGCAGTGGCATCCCTCGCTTTTGCGAGGATAAAACGGACAGCAGGAATTGCATCAAAAAGAAGCCAGAAATGGTGCTCCCACAACTTTTAATATTCCCATTGTCGCAAGCGGTTCAACTCTTGTTGTGCTTCTATTTCTTCGGCAGGAATCACTTTTAAAAAGGAAGGATGTTGTTCGATGGCAAATTCTACTTTTTCGACAATTTGCTCAATCGTGTCGTTTTCATAATCAATTTCGAGTGGTTCTTTGATGATAAAAGACTGCAGAATTCCTTTCTTTTTCATGCGCAATCCCTTTTTATCAAAGGAACGACGGAAACCATCGATGACTATTGGAACTACGATTGGGCGGTGTTGTTTGATGATGTGCGCGGTGCCTTTTCGAACGGGTTTGAATGATTTTGTGGTGCCTTGTGGGAAGGTAATTACCCAACCATCGGCAAGTGCAATTTTTATATTTTCTGTGTCATTTGGGTTTACATCTCGCTTTTCGTCAACGTCTTTTCCTTTTGCACGCCACGTTCTTTCGACTGAAATTGCTCCTGCATAGGCCATAATTTTGGGTAAAAGTCCGGCTTGCATGGTTTCTTTTGCAGCTACGTAATAGATGTTTAGTTTGGGATTCCAAAGGTACATTACGTTTTTGATGTTGTTTTCTCGCCCGCTTAAACTGGCGTTGAATACATGAAACATGGCGACAACATCGGCAAAATAGGTTTGGTGGTTTGAAATGAAAAGCACATTCGTGTCTGGGAGACCTCTAATAATTTCGGAGCCTTCGATTTGCAATTCGTTAAATCCACGGTAGCGACGGTGTGTAATGCCTCCGAAAATTCGAATTAACCATTTTTTTATGAAAAGTATGTGTCCAAAAGGGTTTCTTTTAACTAAAACCATAATCATTTTTGTGTTGTAGGAACTGCGAATTTACAAAAACTTATAAGTTAAAAAACTTTTTTGAGTACTTCTTTCAATTCGCTCATCATCATTGCGGTGGCACCCCAAACATAGTGTTCGTTTATTTTGAAGGTGGGTACATCGATATCAGTACCGTAGGAGGTGTCCATTTTTTTTGTAACGATGTTTTTTTCGTTCAAAAAATCCAGTAATGGCACTTCAATAATTCCAGCAACCTCTTCGATTTGTTCTGTAAAAGTCAATTCAGAATGGCTAATTCCTAAAAACGGTGCTACTAAAAAATTACTTGGCGGAATGTAAATTTCAGTAAATGTTTTGATTACTTTTATTTTTTCTGGGTGAATACCAATTTCTTCGTGGGTTTCTCGAAGAGCTGTGTGCGCTAAGGATTTGTCTTCTAATTCTACTTTACCACCTGGAAATGCAATTTGCGAAGAATGTACGCCAGGATAGGAATTTCTAACAATTAAGACCAAATGGGCTTTCGTGTCTTTAGGATAAATGAGCATCATTACGGCCGCTTTTCTTGGGTTTTTAAAGAAATAATCTTCCTCATCAACAGCTAAGATACGTTCTAGTGGCGACATTTTTAGGTGTGCCTCTTGTGCTAGAAGTTTTTCTTTTTCTATTTTTGGAACATATTTCAAAAACTCGGTAAAATCCATGTCGATAGCCTATTTTTGCATTTTAAAAAGCTATAAATATAGTTTATAAAAAGGAGAATAGCAACTATTTGAAAATCAATAGTAAAACATAAATAAAAATAGGGAATGTACAGTAAGGAAGAAAATCAAAAATTAAAGAGAGAATTTTGGGTCGCATTTTCTGATAAATATCCGAGAAAATGGGTGCTGTATGATACTAAAATCAAAGATTTTTCTTTTAAATTTTATGTAGAAAACACAAAAGCTCAAGTGTTGATTGATATTGAACATCGCAATGAAATTAAACGAATTCAGTATTTTGAAAAGTTAGAATCTTTGAAAACTATTTTAGAGGAAGAGTTTGTTTCGGATTTAGTATTTGAAAAAAATTTCAATTTAGAAAACGGAAAAACCATAAGCAGAATTTGGGTTGAAAAATTAAATGTAAGTGTGAGTAACCGAAAATATTGGGAAGAGATTTTTACTTTTTTTAACGAGAAAATGAGTGCTTTAGAACTGTTTTATCTGGAATATGACGAATTCATCAAAGATATTGAGTAACTTTAAAATGAAATTATAGTTTTCAAACCCCGATTTTACTTTCTTTCAAGCTACTGTGTTGTTTTTTTTAATAAAAACAGAGAAGCCGAAAACTGCATTTTGAAAGAGTAGGCAAAATGATTTAGATTATGAAAGTGTCTGTTTTAGTTGTCGTTTTTTTCTTTTTCACTTCTAATTTATGGAGTCAAAACGCTGCTGTTGTTCCTTATTCAAAAGCATATTATTTGCAAAAAAGCAACAAACAAAAACGAGTAGGCTGGATATTGCTTGGAGGTGGCGCTTTGTTTGCAACCGTTGGCGGAATTGGTTTTAGTGAGAATTTTGGAATTTTCACAAGCAATTCAACGGCGGACGGTTATGGTTTTTTGTTTTTGACAGGCATCGTTTCGGGGTTGGCGAGTATCCCCGTTTTTATAAGTTCTGGAAATAATGCTCGGAGAGCGGCTACGATAACTTTCAATACCGATTTACTTCCGATACAAAATGGATTGGTTCAAAATTTACAACCGGTTTTTATTGTTAAAATTGGTTTTTAGTATAAAAAAAAGTCCCAATTAAGGGACTTTTTTCATTTTGATATGTATTATTATTTACTCAAATACATTTTTCTTCTAGAGTACAACTCATAGAATTGGTCGTCTTTCAAATCGTCAATAAACAAAATACTCTCGCCTGTAGATTTCATTTCTGGTCCTAATGCCTTGTTTACATTGTGAAATTTACTGAAAGAGAATACCGGTTGCTTGATGGCAAATCCTTTTAATTGCGGATTGAATTTGAAATCGGTTACTTTATTGTGTCCCAACATTACTTTTGTAGCATAATTTACATACGGTTCACCATACGCTTTTGCAATAAAAGGAACCGT